>Ga0105242_10002030_pt1 | contig 15930 bp, 9 predicted proteins | sample KBSM24metaG_FD_81521 | JGI IMG/M metagenome (GOLD analysis project Ga0105242, IMG submission 81521) | Miscanthus rhizosphere microbial communities from Kellogg Biological Station, Michigan, USA - KBS M2-4 metaG | ecosystem: Host-associated > Plants > Roots > Rhizosphere > Soil | place: Michigan... | reverse complement strand
TCATCGCCATCTTTCAGAACACGTCGGCAGTGATCCTCATCGGCTTCGGCTTCGGTGGCTCGTTGCTCGCTCTGTTCCTCCGGGTCGGCGGTGGCATCTTCACGAAGGCCGCCGACGTCGGCGCCGACCTCGTCGGCAAGGTCGAGGCCGGCATCCCCGAAGACGATCCGCGCAACCCGGCAACCATCGCCGACAACGTCGGCGACAACGTAGGCGACTGCGCCGGCATGGCGGCCGACCTGTTCGAGAGCTACGAGGTCACGCTCGTCGCCTCCATCATCCTCGGCGTCGCCGCCTTCAACTCGATCGGTGCCAACCCGGCACTCGGTCTCGTCTTCCCACTGGCGGCCCGGGCCATCGGCGTCATCGCCTCGATCGCCGGCGTGTTCGCCGTGAAGGCCAAAGAGGGCGAGACCAACGCCCTCAAGCCGATCAACCGCGGGTTCCTGGTCGCCGGCACGCTCACGCTGATCGGCACGTTGCTGCTCGCGCTCGTGTACGTCGGCAACGACAAGGCCAACGAGGGTTGGAAGTGCTTCGGCGCCGTGGCCGTCGGGCTGATCCTGGCCCAACTCGTCAGCCGCCTCACCGAGTACTTCACCGGCACGCACTTCGGCCCGGTCAAAGAGATCGCCGAGAGCGCCGAGACCGGCCCTGCCACCGTCGTGCTTGCCGGCACTTCGAGCGGTATGGAGTCGTCGGTGTACGCGGTCATCGCCATTGCCATCGCGATCGGCGTTGCGCTGGCGATCGGTGGCGGCAACCTCACGTTCTCGCTCTACCTCGTCGCGCTGTGCGGCATGGGCATGCTGGCCACCACCGGCGTCATCGTGTCGGAAGACACGTTCGGTCCGGTCAGCGACAACGCAGCCGGCATCGCCGAGATGAGCGGCGAGTTCCACGGTGAGCCGGAGCGGATCATGGTCAGCCTCGACGCCGTCGGCAACACCACGAAGGCGGTCACGAAGGGCTTCGCCATCGGCTCGGCCGTCATCGCCGCCGTCGCCCTGTTCGCCAGCTTCATCGAGACGGCCGGCAGCGAGCTCGGCATCGTCGCCAAGAACCTGAAGGACGGCGTGTTCAAGGAACTGCCACTGCAGATCAACGTCGCCGAGCCGAAGATCTTCATCGGTCTCTTGATCGGTGGTGCCGTGCCATTCCTGTTCTCGGCGCTCGCCATCCGGGCCGTGGGTCGCACTGCCGGCGTGGTCGTGCAGGAAGTCCGCAGCCAGTTCGCCGACGGCAAGATCATGTCGGGTGAGAAGGAACCGGACTACGCGCCGGTCATCGACATCTGCACGGCCGCCTCGCTCCGCGAACTCACGACACCCGCCTTGCTCGCGGTGCTCGCACCGGTGGTGATCGGCTTCGGTATCGACTGGCGGGCACTCGGCGCGTTCCTGGCCGCGGTCATCCTCGTCGGCCAGTTGATGGCCAACTACCTGTCCAACGCAGGCGGCGCGTGGGACAACGCCAAGAAGTACATCGAGGACGGCAACCACGGTGGCAAGGGCAGCGACGCCCACAAGGCCGCCGTCATCGGCGACACCGTCGGCGACCCGTTCAAGGACACCGCCGGCCCGGCGCTGAACCCGTTGATCAAGGTGATGAACCTGGTGTCGCTGCTGACCCTTCCCGCGATCATCTCACTCGAGGACAACGACGGCGCTCGCTTCAGCATCGCCGCCGGCGCGCTCGCGGTGTTGATCGGTGCCGTGATCTTCTCCAACCGCAAGGCGGCGTCGATCATGGGCCCCGTCGGCAACTAGTCACTTCGTCGGGTGCTCGCACTCTTCAACATCGAGCAGTGGCTCGACAAGGGCGGCCTCGCTCTCGCCTCGCTGATCATCTTCGCCGAGACCGGGCTGCTGGTCGGCTTCTTCCTACCCGGCGACTCGCTGCTGTTCCTCGCCGGCTTCCTCGCATCGGGACCGAAGGGTCTGCCGCACCTCCCGTCGATCTGGCTCGTCGTCCCGGTGCTGGCGATTGCGGCGTTCGTCGGCAACCAGGTCGGGTACCTGATCGGGCGTCGCTTCGGACCGTCGGTCTTCGACCGGCCCGATTCCCGATGGTTCAGCCAACGCAACGTCACCCGCACCCATGAGTTCTTCGAGCTGTACGGGACGAAGGCCTTGGTGCTGGCGAGGTTCGTTCCGATCGTGCGCACGTTCGTGCCTGTGATGGCGGGCGTCGGCAAGATGGATGCCCGCACGTTCATGGGGGCCAACGCGATCGGCGCGGTCATCTGGGCCGGCGGTGTCACCACGCTCGGCTACTTCCTCGGCCAAGTGGACGTGATCAAGAACAACATCGAGTTGGCCGCCGTGGCGATCGTCGCTGTCTCGTTGATCCCGGTCGGCATCGAGTTCGTGCGACATCGTCGCGAGCCACCCGACGAAACAGCGTCAGCCGACTGACGCGCCCTCGGCGGGCGGGGCGACGAAGTCGATCAACTGCTCCACCGCCCCGGCCAGTTCCGGTCGCAGATCGGCAAACGTCCGAACCCGATTCCGCAGGCGCGGCCAGAAGTCGTTGATCGACACACCGAGCGCGTCGCACATTCCCTGCTTCCACTCCACGGTCCGGGGAACGTCGGGCCATTCGGCCAGGTTCATCACCTGCGGTCTGATTCCGGCCCACACGTCGACGAACGGATGGCCGGTGACGAGCACATCGGGACCGGCCACGTGCATTGTGATCCGCTGCTCCTTCGAACCGTCGACGAGATGATCGACGAGGATGCCGAGTCGGCGCACCGGCGATGGTCGGAACTCGTCGACCATCTCGACGAGCCGGTCGATGCCGCGCATCGGCTCGACGACGATCGCCAACTCGGCCAACTCGTCGCCCCACACGTGTTGCAGCAGTTCGGCATCGTGACGGCCTTCCACCCAGATGCGGCTTGCCCTCGCGACCTGGGCCCGCTGCGATGGACCGGCGATCGCGCCACTGTTCGTCAGCTTCGGTTGCTGCGCGGCACGGGTCTCGCGCACGAGTGTGACGGGTCTGCCGTCGACGAGGAAGCCACCCGCCTTGTAGCGGAACTCTCGGGTCCTGTCGCGCCGGTCGCGCAACGTCACCGCATCGTTCGTGATCCTGACGATGCTGCCGCAGAAGCCCGACGCCCGATCCTCGACAACATCGCCGAGACTCGCCGGCACCGACGGGTACTGCGGCGCTCGCCGCTGTTCTTCGAACTCGTCGAGAATGTCGCGGCTCACCCGACGATGGTACGTCCGAGCCATCCTTGCGGAGTGAGCACTTGGTCGACGAGGGTTCCGTCGTTGCGACGGTACGGGCCGCGCAGACCCGAGTTCTCGATCGGCATCGCGAGCGTCTGCGGGAGATACGGCACGCCCCACACATGGACTCGATGCGCCGGTCCGACGAGCTCGAGCACGCCTTCGGTCAGCTCGATGCGCGCGTCGAAGTCGCCGTGTTGCTCGTAGCCGTGGGCGAGCGGAGTCGGATCGTCGGCGGCGCCCCATTCGATGTCGAACGTCACCGGCACACGCGATCCGTAGGCACGGCGCCAGGCCTCTGTCGGGTCGTCGAGCAACACGCCATAAGCCTCGTTGCCGACGCTCCATTGGCGAAAGGGAACGTCGCAGACGTGATCGGCCCACATCTGTGCCGGCTTGATCTCGAGTCCTTGGCGAAGACCGACGCCATCGAGCTCCTCCACATACAGGAACGGCTCGCCGCGCCGCACCAATCCCGCCCAGTAATCGAACGAGCGATCACGCAGTTGCAGTCCGACGAACAACCCGGCAGTTGCCTCGCTGTTCCAGCCCCACCACCACCAGGCCTCGACGGCCACGTCCGGGTGACGTGCTTCGTCGGCGGCAGCGAACAGCATCTCGATCCGGCAGACTAGGCGGCCGTGGTTCGTTACCTCAGTCTCGCCTGGATCGACGCGTTGACGCGCGAAGTCGCCAAGAGCAGCAGCCTCGCTGCGCTCGCCGTAGATCACGACATCGCGGTCACCCAGGTCGTCACCGACGGCCCCGAGGGCGACGTCACCTATCACCTTCGCCTCGGCAAGGGCTCGGCATCGTTCGGAGCCGGCCCGGCCGAGGAAGAGGACGTGCGCATGCAGCAGTCGTGGTCGACCGCGACCGCGATCGCAACTGGCGACCTCAACGCCCAAGAGGCGTTCATCAAGGGCCTCATCCGCCTCAGCGGAAATCAGCAGAAGCTCATCGATTCGCAACCGGTGTTCGCCGCGCTCGACTCGGTGTTCACGTCCGTGCGCGAACAGACCGAGTACCGCTAGGCCCGCCGGTGCCCGAGCTACCAGAGGTGCAGGCCCATGCCGAACGGCTGACGGCTCAGTTCTCGGGCGTCGAGTTGGCCAAGTTCGTCCCGCTCACGTTCACGGCGTTGAAGACCGCGTTGCCGAGGCCCGACGCCGCATACGGACTGCCGCTCGAAACCGTGGGCCGGCGCGGCAAGTACCTGTTGCTGCGGTTCGAGCCGGTCACGTTCGTCGTCCACCTGATGCAGGGCGGGCGACTGCTGGTCGACGAGAAACAATCGGCCAAACCGCGCAACGGACAGGCGCGGTTCGTGTTCGCCGATGCTCCCGCGCTGTTGCTGACCGAGGCGGGCACCGAGCGGCGGGCGGGTGTGTGGTGCATCGCCAACTCCGAGCTCGGTGGGCCGCCGCTCGACCGCCTCGGACCGGAAGCACTCGAGGTGACACCGGAATCGCTCGCCAAGTCCTTCGCCGCGAACAACATGCGCATCCACGGCTATTTGCGCGACCAACATCAGATCGCCGGCCTCGGCCGGATGCTGGCGAACGAAGTGTGCCACCGCGCCAAGATCTCGCCGTTCGCGATGACCGGCAAGCTCGGGCCCGAAGGCGCCGCAGCGATCGTGACCGCCATCCATGAGGCCGTCGACGAGGGCCTGGCCTATGAACGGACGCGACCCGACATGAGCTCGTCGGCCGATCGACCGGGTCGCGTCCACAACCGCGTGGGCGAGCCGTGTCCGGTGTGCGGCGACACGATCCGTTCGGTGTCGTACAGCGGTTACACCGTCGCCTACTGCCCGACCTGTCAGACCGGCGGCAAGGTGCTCGCCGACAACACCACGTCGCGATTCCTCAAGTAGCGCGGCGGAAGTCGACGGTCATGTCGCCCGTGGCGGGTACCCCGTCGGCGAGGCCGTAGCGCAACGTCACCGCCCCTCTCGTCGAGGTGGTAGCCGGCTCGAGGAGCGTGAGGTTGGCCGGCACCGTGCCGTCGGCGAAGACCTTCTTACCGGTGCCGAGCACGATCGGGTACACCCACAGCGTGAGCTGGTCGAAGAGTCCTTCACGGAGCAGCGTCTGCACGAAGTCGAGGCTGCCGATGACGTGAATGTTCTCGTGCCGGTCGCGCAAGCCACGCACTGCCTGAACGACGTCGGGTCCGAGCAGTGTCGAGCCTTCCCAGTCGAGCGTCGGCTTGCTTCGCGACGCGACGTACTTCGGCACCCGGTTGAAGACATTGCCGATCGTGTCGTTCTGATGCGGCCAGTAGTTGGCAAAGATGTCGTACGTCTTCCTGCCCAGCAGCAGCGCGTCGAGCTCGACGATGCCGGCGAGCACCTGTTCGCCGATGAACTCGTCGATCAGCGGGGCCTGCCAGCCACCGAACGCGAAACCGCCCTCGGCGTCCTCTTCAGGTCCGCCGGGCGCCTGCGCGACCCCGTCGAGCGTTGTGAACAGATCGATGTGAATGACTCCCATGGTGCATCCCTTCGGTGAGGTGTTGTCGTACCCCCTACACGAACGGGACAACCCGGAATCGACAGGTCGGCCGATCTACAGTCCGCAGCATGCCCATTCACCTCCGCGCCGAGCCGTCCGACTACGCCCCCGCCGTGCTGGTGCCAGGCGATCCGCATCGGGCCAAGTACATCGCCGAGACGTTCTTCGAACCCGGCGCCCGCTGTGTCAACGACGAGCGTGGGATGCTCGGTTACACCGGCACGTTCAAGGGCCGACCGATCAGCGTGCAATCGGTCGGGATGGGCTGTGCGAGCGCGGCGATCTACTACAGCGAACTGATCCAACTCGGCGCGAAACGGATCATCCGGGTCGGCACTGCGGGCGGGCTCGCCCCCGGCCTGCGGATGGCCGACACGGTGATCGCGATCAGCGCCACCGCCGACGACCCGATGGTCGCTCAACTGACCAACGGGGAAGCGCACGCACCAACCGCCACGTGGTCGTTGATCGAACGCAGCGTCGAGCTGGCGCGAGCCAGCGGCGCGACCGTGCACGTCGGATCAATCGTGTCGAGCGGTCTGTTCTACGACCCGCGTGACGGCATGATGCAACGTTGGAAGGAACGCGGTCATCTGGCGGTCGAGATGGAGGCCGCTGTGCTCTACACCCTTGGCGCGATCCACAAGATCGAAACCCTCGGCCTGGTCACGATCAGCGATCTGATCGCCGCCGAAGAGGGCACGTCACAACGAATCAGCGACGAGGAGTTGAAGCTCGGCGTCGACCGGATGATGACGGTCGCCTGCGAGGTCGCAGTCGCCGATCTCTAGTTGTCGCAGCAGCGCGCGACGGTGCCCTCTCCGTTTCGGGAGAGGGCACCGTTCAAACGTCCGGGGGACGGAGAATGCGCTGTATACGGCGTCGGGATCGCCACGACACTCGCTGGTCCGGACGTTGGTCCGAGTGGTGGGTGCAGGTCCCGTCCGACCACGCACCCACCACGTCGATCACATGAGCGCTACACCGCGCCGGTCGTGAAGGTCCACGTCGTCACGGGCAACGGGTTCCCGGCAGCGTCGGTGATCGCTGACGTCAACGTCACCGTGTAGACGGTGTTGGCGTTGCGCAACGACGACGGTGTGAACGTCGCGACCCGGGTGGTGGCGTTGAACGTCACCGTGCCTGCGGCGGCGGTACCCGCCGGGTTCCTCACGGTGAAGGACGTTCCATTGACGCCGGTGACCACCTCGCTGAAGGTTGCCGTGACCGTGGTGTTCCTGACGACACCGGTCGCGCCTGCGGCCGGCGTCCGCGCGGTGACCGCAGGGGCCGGACCGGTGAGGAATGTCCACGACGTAGATGCAGCCGCCAACGGATTCCCCGCGACGTCCGTGATGTTGGCGAGTCGAACCGTGTACCTCGTGTCCGCGAGCAGCGACGCGTTCGGGTTGATGGTCACGACTCGCGTCGTTGCGTCGTACGACACGACCGATGGAACCAGCGTGCCATTTGCTGCGGTGCCAACTCGCAACGTCACGTTGCCGGCCGTGGTCACTCCGTTGACCGCCTCACTGAAGGTGGCCGTAGGACTCACCGGTACCGTGACGCCGGTGGCATTGGCCGCCGGGGTACGTGCCGTCACCGTCGGGGCCGGTCCGGTGAGGAACGTCCATGACGTCGGCGCAGCCAACGGGTTGCCCGCGAGGTCCGTGATACCGGTCAACCTGGCCGTGTACCTGGTGTCGTTCGACAGCGACGCAGTCGGATCGATCGTCACGGTCCTCGTGGCTGCGTTGTACGTCACGGTCGCCGGCACCAAGGTGCCGGTCGCTGTCGTACCGACCCGCAAGGTCACGTTGCCGGCGGTGGTCACGCCGTTGACAGCCTCGCTGAAGGTAGCGGTCGGGCTCACCCCGACTGCGACGACGGTGGAGTTGTTGGCGGGCGTGATGGCTGTGACGGTCGGCGGCGTGCTGTCGAGCGTCTGGAACGACCACGTCAGGCTGGTCAACGGGTTGCCCGCCAGGTCACGAATCGCGGTCGCCCCACCGGTCAGTGTCGCGGTGTAGGTCGCGCCTTGGTTGAGCGGCAACAACGGATCCAACGTCGCCACATGAGTGACCGCGTTGTACGTGACGACGGCCAGGATGGTCGTCCCCGCCGCGTTCCGAAGCCTGAAGGTGGTACCCGACACACCGGTGACGTCCTCGCTGAACGTCGCTGTCACATTGGCATTCGTGGCCACACCGGTTGCGTTGTTGGCCGGGCTCACTGTGGCCGTCGGGGGTGTGTTGTCCACGACTGGCGTCACGACGTTCGACGCGGCGGACAGCGGGCCTGCGCCCAATACGTTGACCGCCTGCACTCGGAAGTTGTAGCCACCGCCGTTGGTCAAGCCGGAAACCGTGGTCGACGTGACGTTGCCAACGGAGATCGTGTTGACCACCGTCGTCCCGTTCAGCACTTGCACCGTGTAGCCGGTGATCGCGAGACCGCCGTTGCTTGTGGGTGCTGTCCATCGAACGATTGCGGCACCGCTCAACGCGCTCGCAGTGCCGATCGTCGGCGCTCCGGGCACGCTGCGTGTGGCATCCGTGAACCGCACCTGCTCGATGTTGCGGAGCGTGTCCACCCCATCGACCGGGACGGCGGCCACGTCGGTCACTGTCGTGCCCGCCAGTGACGTCGCCGTCGCCGGCGCAGCCGTGATCGTGTAGTTCGCGACCGGGCCGGAGTACACGGCGACGTCACAGTTGACCGGTGCAGGCGTGGTGCTGCCGCAGTCGGGCGACGCAGCCGTCGGGGTGAGGATCTCACGAACAGCGACGATGTTGCCTGGGTCGACGAAACCGGCGAACACTGCTTGTTGCAGCGTCATGCCATCGGTTCCGGTGCCGAACGAGCCCGACAGTGCGGCGTGCTCGAAGAGATCGGTGCTGCCAATCTCCGTCGCGCCGTTGCGGACGCTCAACCGGACGTTCAAGTAACGGTCACCGTCGATGATGTCGTCGGCGCCACGACCCTCGATGGTGTCGCTGCCGATACCGCCGATGAGGATGTTGCCTTCGCCCCAGACGTTGCCGACGAGCGGGCAGTGATTGGTCGCGGAGGCCGCGATGATCGGAGCCGAAGGAATCGTCAGTGCGGGCACGAGCGGATCGAGTCCGCTGATCCGGTCCAGGCCGTCCTGATCGAGAGCGTCGCAGCCGATGAAGCCGCCACCGGCGACTTGGCTCGGGACGATGTCGTCGCCGCGAAGCGCGTCGTTGAGGTTTCCACCAGACAGGGCTTCGACCTCATTGAAGCGGTCTCGCACCTGGTTCAGTGGAAGTACTTCGACGATCGGCAGCGCAAGATCGGCGTCTTGGGGTTGCGGGTCGCCGAAACCGGTCAACCAGTCGTACCCCGCCGCACCGGCGTTCTTCTCGATGCCAGGACCGGCAACTCCGATGTCGTCGCCACCTTCCATGTCGTAGTCGTCGTCGCCGTTCTGACCGATCAGGATGTCGTCGCCGGGGTTGTTGTGGTCGTCGAAGAACAGCGAGCCGCTGTCGCCCTGTAACAGGTCGGTCTGATCGCCGCCCTCCTGCCAGTCGTCACCGCTGTCGCCGTCGACCTCGTCGGCACCCTGACCGGCGAGGATGAAGTCGTCACCGGGTCCGGCGAAATGGGCGTTGGTGTTGGCGCCGCCGGCCATGAGGTCCTTGCCGTCACCACCGAGGACAAGGTCGAGGCCGACGCCGCCGTCCAAGGCGTCGTTGCCCGGACCGCCCTTGAGCGTGTCATCGCCGGCGAGGTCGGTGATGATGTCGTTGCCCTCGCCGCCGAGAGCCACGTCGTCGCCGCCGTTGCCTTCCATGACGTCGTTGCCGACACCGCCCCACAATGTGTCATTGTCGTTGCCGCCGCCGACCAGGTCGACAGCGGTGGTGCCGTTGTACACGCCCTGGCCGTTGATGCCTGGCGGGTCGACCTTGTTGGTTTGTCGGTACTGGATTCGACCGCTCGACAATTTGATCAACAGTTTGTTCTCGTTGCATTCCGTCGTCGGGTCGTCGCTCACGGAGCCGGCGCCAACGATCGTGCTTCCCGACGGCGCCGGTGACGTGAGATGACCGAGCTCGAACTTGCAGTCGGCTGTCGCGAACGCGTCGGCTTTCAACGCGGTGGCGGTCGTGTTCCGCATGATCAACTCGGCGAACGAGTTGCCCTCGAGCTGTGCTCGCAGGTTCATGCCTGGTGTGCGGTTCAGGTAGTACAACCGGTCGCCGTCCTGCAGTTCTGTCAACTGCAGTTCGAAGACGTAGTTGAACGTAGTGCCGAGCAGACCACCGAAGAGGTTGGTCATCTCCGCCAAGCCACCGACCCAGAGATCGACCTGATCGAGACCGGTCTTGCTGATGTTGCCGGATGCGTTCTTCCAGCTGACGGCGGGGAACGCCGGTGTGTCGTCAGCAGTGCCGTCCAGCCCGTCAGAGCCTGGCCCGGCCGGAGCGCCCGGATAGTTCGTGCTGAACATGAAGTCGGCAGCATCGGGGGCCGGTCCGACAATGTCGACGGACTCGTCGACATCGGTTGTCGTCGGGTCGTCGACGATCCCGTTCGGGATTGCGAGCACTGTGCCGTTGACGAGTTGGTCGGCGGCGGCGCGTCGAGCCTTGAGGTCGCCCGGTTGGATCGGACCTGGGCCGTCGGGATCGAGCGACATGATGCTGGGGTGCAGGCCGTAGGCCGCAACGAAGTTGACCAGCGACTCGGGGTGCTTGAGGTGCAGACCGAAGTCGACCCAGTCGGTGTACGGAGCCATTTGGCCGTCGTTCGTCTCGGCGAAGATCTGCTTGCGCAAGTTGTTCAACGACTTCACGCCCTCACTGCGGGCACGTGCCATGTTCAACGAGGCGAGGTCGAGCGGAAGGCCGAGCAGGTTGTTGCGCAGCGTGTCGCTGACGAACTCGTCGAGCTCGTTGCCGACCTGATCAGAGAGACCCATCGCGATCGCGCCGGCGCCGGCACCACCCATGTCGCCACCCGCTGCACTGAGATCACCGGCGGTGACGTCCTTGAACGCAGCCGGGTTCAAGAACCCGTCGAGTAGCGGTATGTCGTTTTTTGTTCCGTCGACGTTCGTCCGAGCGATGTCCTCGTCGAGCATCGAGTGACCGAAGCGGTACACGGCATGGGCGAACTCTGCCTTGATGGCCGGGTTCGTGTTGGTCGAGCTGAAGGCGAACAGGTTGAAGGGGTTGATCCCCGGCTGCACCTTCCGCGCGAACTCTTCGAAGACCAGGTGCTGGTACTCCATCTCGGTCACGAAGCGCGCCGCTTGGAACAGGCGCTCTCCGTACGTGAACGTGGTTGGCTTCGTGGGATCGTTCGTCGCGCAACCGCTTGCACAGTTGGTGTCCTCGTACGCCGCGAGTAGCGACTCGTTGGCATCCAACGTGGATTGCTCGTCGACGGTGAGGCGGTTGTGCTCGTGCTCGAAGATGGTGTGGATCGAGGTCAGGCCGATGTTCTCGTTGGCGCGACCGTCGCCCGCGATCACGTGGAGGTCGAGCAGTTCGTTGTCGTACGTTCCGGCGGGTGCCGGAGTGTCGAGTGAGTTGCCGGCGACGTGGTCGGAGTCCGGGCCACCGGCGGTCGGAGCGGCGCTGTGAGCGATGTCGTTCAGGAACGCCGTTTCGATCCGAAGCACGTTGGTGGGCGCCGGCACGGGAATGTCCAGATCGCCCTCGAGGAAGTTTCCGTCGTTCAGCGCGTATTGCGGCAACCCGTTGGGGCCGGGGATGAAGTTTCCGTAGGGATCGGCTGCGATCATCGGGATGTTGTTCACGTCGTTGTCGACGAGTTGCAGGCCGAGCTTGGTGGCCGCCTGCGCTTTCACGTCGCCCCAGTTGGCCATCGAGTGGTCAGCGGAGTCGAGGAGCCTGCCCGTCGACTGCGGGTGATTGTTCGCGTCCATCGTGTACTCGCGGAGGAACACCTGATGCGAGGGATGCGACGTGTAGGCCTGGCTGAGGTCGACCCACGGCGAGTCGGTGTTCACGGCTTCGTGGGTGGTGTCGTCATCGGTGCCCATGACGCCGTCGGGGCCCGGACCTGTGAAGTTCTTGCCACGCGTCAGGACCATGAACCTGTTGCTCGGAGGCACGAAGTTCGTGTCGCAGCCGGCGGGAGTGTTGGGTGCAGTGCACTTGACCGGATCGTCGGCTGTGCCGGCCACACCGTCGGGTCCGGCGACAAGGGGATCGTCGGCGCGAAGCGGCACGAACACTGTGCCGGCGGACGAATCGTTGGTGATCTTGTCGAGACCGTGGTCGAAGAACTGACCGAAGATGGTGAACAGCGAGTTGTACGGCGGCGAGAGGCCGACGTCCGTTGTCACGTTGGGGATGAAGAGCGTCTCACCGGCCGGCACACAGCCGGACGGTGAGCTTTCGTTGACGGTCGGCGTTGCCGGATCGTCTGCGACAACGCACGGCACGACACCGAGGTTGCCCTGGGTGCGGACGGGGAAGCCGGCAGCGGCGACCGCTGCTGGGTTCGTCGACGTCTGATCGACGATCAGGTTGCTGACGACACGCGGCTGCGAGTCGATGACCGACCCCGACGTCTGCGCGTAGGAGGTCGGCCCGGGAGGCCCCACAGGAAGGCTGCTCGTGATGGGTTCGGCCGGGCGGAAGTCCGGCTTGGTCAACCGCGGGAACACTTGGTCAGCGGCTCCGAAGGTCTCCTGACCGGGTTGGAGGTTGTTGCACGATCCGTCGACCGTGCGGAGCCCGAGCCCGATCAGTGGGCTCGGAACCTGGTTCGGACCGGTGCCGAGAAGTCCGGCGCACGGATTCGACACGGTCGCCAATCCGGCGTGATGCTCGGCGATCTTGATCTGATCCAGAATGAACGACAAGTCCGAATCGGTGACCGTGAAGCCCTGTCCGACCGGACCGGCCAGTACCGGCACGCCATCACCCGTGACGATCGCCGTACCGAGGATTGCGATGGCGCCTACCGCTCCAGCAATCGCCCGGAACCGGCCGCTGCGCCTTCCTGCGGCGGCCGGTGGGCCGCTCTCGCCCGACCGGAGTCGCTCCAAAACCGCTGCTCTACGTGCAAAAAGGCGCGCTGAATACAACCTGTGTCTGCTCATGTGGTTCGTCCCTCTCTTGGCCCGTGCCCTGCTGCCCCGCAGTGGCTCCGAGCCACTTTACGGAATCTTGACGTTTCGACAATTGGGTCTTTAGACACCCGACCGGGCCGGGTGACGCCGTCGTCAGAAGTTAGGCCAGTCGACTTAAGTCTTTGCCCAGAACACCCACGGCACGCGACCGACAACTGCTCTCTGTGGTGCTGAGTCAGGGATCGTGGCGCGACGCCTAACCCGGAAGTCCGCCGCCTGTCCGGGTGCTAGATCAGGCCGAGATCCTTCACCGCGTCGCGCTCGTCGGCGAGCTCGGCGACGGAGGCATCGATCTTGCCGCGTGAGTAGTCGTCGATGTCGAGGCCTTGGACGACCGAGTACTCGCCGTTCTTGCACGTGCACGGGAACGACGAAATCAGCCCTTCGGCGACGCCGTAGGAGCCGTCGGACGGGATCGCCATCGACACCCAATCACCGTCGGTGGTGCCGAGCGTCCACGAGCGAATGTGATCGACCGCGGCGTTGGCCGCCGACGCGGCCGACGACGCGCCGCGGGCTTCGATGATTGCGGCGCCGCGCTTGGCCACGGTCGGGATGTAGGTGCCGTCGACCCAGTCGTGGTCGTTGACCAGTTCGTAGGCGTTCTTGCCGTTGACCTTGGCGTGGAACAGATCCGGATACTGCGTGACGGAGTGATTGCCCCAGATGGTCATGTTCGTGACGTCGTTGACCGTGGTGCCGGTCTTCGCGGCGAGTTGGCTGACCGCACGGTTGTGGTCGAGTCGCGTCATCGCCGTGAAGCGCTTCGGATCGAGATCAGGTGCGTTGTTCATCGCGATCAACGCGTTGGTGTTGGCCGGGTTGCCGACGACGAGGATCTTGACGTCCTTCTTCGCGCTCCTGCTGAGCGCGGCGCCCTGCGGCTTGAAGATCCCGCCGTTGGCACTCAGCAGATCGCTGCGTTCCATGCCGGCCTTGCGCGGCATCGCACCGACCAGCATCGCCACGTCGACGTCACCGAACGCGACGTCGGCGTCGTCGGTGCACACCACATCGCTGAGCAACGGGAACGCGCAATCGTCGAGCTCCATCTTCACACCGTTGAGCGCGCCGAGGGCCGGCGTGATCTCCAACAGCTGCAGGATCACCGGCGTGTCGGGCCCCAACATCGACCCAGAAGCGATTCTGAACAGCAGGCTGTAGCCGATCTGGCCGGCGGCTCCGGTGACGGCGACACGAACAGGTGTAGTCATGCGGGCGAGCGTAGGTCGCTGCTCACGCAACGCAAAACCCCGTCAGGTCGGTAGGCCCAACGCCTCGAGGATGATGTCGCGATAGAACTGCTTGGCGGTGTCGTCGCTGAGGTGAATGCCGCCGTCGCTGCCCGACAGGTGACCGGAGATCTCCTGCGCCCGAGCTTCCCAATCGAGCACGATGACGTTCGGATGCGTCTCCGGCAACGAGCGGATGATCTCGTTGTTGCCCTCGATCCACGGCTTCGGCGCCTTGACCGTCATCATCACGACACGCTGCACGTCGCTGACCTGACTCAGCACCGCTTCGTACTGATCGCGCGTGACGGTGCCGTTCGTGCCCAGTTGGATGACGACGCCTTGCGTGAACCGGTACTTCTGCTTGGCGAGTTGCAGCTGCTGCAGCTCCCAGTCCGGGCCCTTCGACACTTCGGCCACCGTCGTGATGCCGCGGGCGTCGAGCACCGGCTTGGCGCCGAGCATCACCGATTCACCCACCGCGAAGTACGGCTTGTCCTGCAGCACCGTCGTCGGAGGCGCGGTGGACGGCGGCACCGTCTGGCCCGGCGCCGGCGCGGCGGTCGGCACCGGTGCGACAGCGATCGGCTGCGAGACAGTTGTCGGCAACAGTTCGGGTGGCAGCGTCGTCGAGTCGATGGCGAGACCGGCCTGGCTATCGCACTCGATCTGGCCGACGCACTGGTTGCTGGCCATGGCGATACTGACGCCGGCGAAGCCCACCAGTGCCGCGCTGGCGATGCCGACGGCGGTCAAACGCTGGCGCCGCTTGTACGCCAAGGCGGTACGCGGACGACGGTGGCCGTGCAGCCATTCACCGAGCCGGCCCTGTCGGATCGGCAGCTCGATGTAGCGGTAGCTGGCTTCGGCGACCGGCAGCGTGATGGCCATCGCCACGAGCCACTGCCTGACGGTCAGCGGTACGCCGGCCTGCCCGCGGATGACCATGTAGATCGGCCAGTGGTAGAGGTACAACCCGTAGCTGCGCGTGCCGACGTAGTTGAACAGCGGATTGCCGAGCAGCCGGCCCATCATCGCCCGTTGATGGGTGACCGCGGCGATGACCATCAAGGTGGCGACGCTGGTGAGGAAGAAGCCGCCGCGGAACAGCCACGGGTCGAAGCGGATGCCGGTCGAGTGGCCGTCGCCCGAGAGCGTGATGTTCCAGAACAGGTAGCCGAGGACGACCAGTCCAACGACGGCAAGCAGGTCGAGACGGCGGGCCTTGTTGCGGGCGGGGCCGCGCAAGAGGGCCATCGGCCGCCACACCATCGCGAACGCGGCACCGAGGATCAGTCCACTCGAACGGGTGAACGTACTGAGATACAGCGAGTCGTTGATGCTGATGCAGCGACCGAACAGCCTCCAGTACCCGTTCATGGCGCCGGGTTCGCACGTCGTGGCCACGTCGCCACCGGCGAACACGACGCCGACGAACAAGGCGATGGCCGCACTGACGCCGGCCAGCCACACGGCCACACGAGGCAGCCGGCGTGGACCGACCCGCAGGATCGCCACCATCGCCAACGGCCACAGCAGGTAGAACTGCTCCTCCACGGCCAACGACCACAGATGGCGGAACGGTACGAAGGCCTCGGTGGAGGTGTACCCCTGGCCGACGAAGATCTGGTACCAATTGCTGCCGTAGAAGATGCCGCAGAGGAAGTCGCCGCGCGTGCGACCTTGCGGTTGGCGCTTGAACAACGCCATGTAGACGGCGACGCCGGACATCATCGTGATGACCGCCGGCAGCAGTCGCCGCGCTCGGCGAAGCCAGAACTGTTTGAGGTTCACCCTTC
>Ga0105242_10002028_pt1 | contig 15933 bp, 16 predicted proteins | sample KBSM24metaG_FD_81521 | JGI IMG/M metagenome (GOLD analysis project Ga0105242, IMG submission 81521) | Miscanthus rhizosphere microbial communities from Kellogg Biological Station, Michigan, USA - KBS M2-4 metaG | ecosystem: Host-associated > Plants > Roots > Rhizosphere > Soil | place... | reverse complement strand
GTAACCCGCGCTCAGCCCGAACACGATGCCGAAGGACAGCGCGAGCGTCGCCGCGAGCAGGCCGACCGCGAGCGACACGCGTGTGCCGTAAAGCACGCGGCTGTAGATGTCGCGCCCGAAGGAGTCCGAGCCCATCATGAACGTGTGCTTGATGATCTCGCCATCGAGCGTCGTGATCTCTCCCGCCTTGCCCGGGACGAGGTCGCGGCTGCCGGCGTCGAACAGCGTCGGATCGACGGTGCCGAGCCAGGGCGCGGCGGCCGCGACGAACACCAGCAGCACCAGCACGCTGGCGCCGATGCGCACCGACCAGTTCCTGAAAACCCGCGGAGTTGCCATGCTAGTAACGGATCCTCGGGTCGAAAAACACGTACGACAGGTCGATCAGCAGGTTGACCATCACGTAGAGGAAGGAAAAAAACAGGATCACGCCCTGGATGGTTGGAAAATCCCGCGCCAGGACCGCATCCACGGTCAGGCGGCCCAGGCCGGGGATTGCGTACACCGATTCGGTGACCACCACGCCGCCGATCAGCAGCGCAATTCCTATTCCGATCACCGTCACAATCGGCACCGCCGCGTTTGCCAGGCCGTGGCGCACCAGCACGCGGACTTCGGGCAGGCCCTTGGCGCGCGCCGTGCGGATGTAATCCTCGCCGAGCGCTTCCAGCACTGCGGCGCGCGTGACGCGCGCGATCAGGGCGATGAAGATCACCGAGAGCGTGAGGCAGGGCAGGATGAGGTGCTGCAGCCAGGGTCCGGCGCCATCCGTGATGCGCCGGTAGCCCTGCACCGGCAGCCAGCCGAGTTTCAGCGACACGACGTAGATCAGGATGTAGGCGAGCACGAACCCCGGCACCGAGAATCCCATCACCGAAAAACCCATCAGCGCGCGATCCAGCCAGCCGCCGAAGCGCCAGGCGGCCAGCGCGCCGAGGGGCACCGCGACAAGCACGGCGAACACGATGGTCAGGGCTGAAAGCGATAGCGTCGGCTCAAGCCGTTGCGAGATCAGCTCGGCCACCGTGATCTTGTAGTAGAACGATTCGCCGAGGTCGCCTCGCAGCAGGCGGCCGGCCCAGATGCCGAATTGCACGACAATTGGCTTTTCCAGACCGAGGTCGGCCCGTATCCGCGCGATCTGCTCAGTGCTCGCGGCGTCGCCGGCGAGGATCGCCGCCGGGTCGCCGGGTGTCAGCCGCAGCAGGAGGAACACCAGAACCGCGACGATCACCAGCACCGGTACGGTTGCCAGTACCCTCCGGGCTACGTAGGAAAACAACCGTGCTGCCGGCCTAGTTCTTCTTCACGTTCCAGTAAATGTGCGCGAGGCCCGAGGTGTTGAGCCCCGTGACATTGCTGCGCATCGCTACCGGTGCCTGGTACTCGCCGAGCGGCGCGTGGGTGCCGTTCGCAAACGCCTCTGCCTGGATCTCCTCGGACAATTTCTTCTTCTTCGCGGCATCGGTCTCGCGCATGAACTTGCCGCGCAGGTCCTGCAGCTTGTCATCAAGCGGCCAGCCGAACCAGCCCGACTTGTCGCCGCGCGCATCCAGCGCGGCGTTGTTGATCGGGCTCCAGATGTCGGGCGCCACCCACGCGGTGCAGAACATGTTCCAGCCGCCGCTGGCGACCGGGTCTTTCTTCGCGCGGCGCGACACGAGCGTCTGCCAGTCCATCGCCTGCAGGTCGACCTTGAAGCCGGCCTGGCGCATGAGTTGCGCCGCGACGTCGGGCAGCTTGCCGATGGCGTCCAGGTCGGTGGGCTTCATCAGCACCACCGGCGTGCCGTTGTAGCCCGAGGCCTTCAGCAGTTCCTGCGCATTGCGAACGTTCGACTTCGCCATGATCTCGCTGCCGGCCGTGCTGGCATAGGGCGAGCCACAGGTGAACATCGACGGGCAGGTGTTGTAGAGCTCCTCCACGCCGACCTGCGCCTTGAGGAACGCGCGCTGGTCGAACGAGGCCAGCGCGGCGCGGCGCACCGCGGCCTTGTCGAACGGCGGCAACAGATGGTTGAAGCGGCACATGTATTGCTGGCCGACCGCAGGCTTGACCACCTTGACGCCCTTTTCCTTCGACAGGCTCGCATACTGGTCGAAGGCGATTGCTTCGATGACGTCGACTTCACCCTTCACGAGGGCGTTGGCCTGCGCCTGCACGTCGCGCAGCGCGAGGTTCCACTCGACGCGATCGACATACACGTTCTTGCCGCCCGCGGAGCCGGAGGCCGGCTCCTTGCGCGGCACGTACTTCTTGTTCTTCAGGTAGACCGCCTTGTCGCCGGGCTTGAACTCGTCGCGCTTGAAGACGTAGGGTCCCGAGCCGGTGTAATCCTCGATCTGCTTGAACGCGTCGGTCTCGGCGACGCGCTTGGGCATGATGAAGGGCACGCTGGAGGAAGGCTTGCCCAGCGCCTCCAGCACGAAGCCGCAGGCCTCGCGCAGGAAGATGCGGAAGGTGTCGGGCGCCGGCGTATCCATGCGGTCGATGAACGTGAAGAGGGCGACGCCCATCGCGTCGCGCTTGCCCCAGCGCGCGAGCGACGCGGTCACGTCCTCGCTCGTCACCGGCTTGCCATCATGGAATTCCAGGCCCTTCCTCAGCTTGAAAGTCCAAAGGCGGTGATCGGGACTTTCCGTCCATGACTCGACCATCTGCGGCTGGATCTTGTTCTTCTCGTCAGTGCCGAACAGAGTGTCGTAGATCATGTAGCCGTGGTTGCGGCTCATGTAGGCCGTGGTCCAGATCGGGTCCAGGATCGCCAGGTTGGAATGCGGCACGACGCGCAACACCTTGTCCTGCGCGTGCGAAACACCGAACGCAGCGGAAAAAGCCAGCAGTGCAATGAGCTTGCGCATGAGAAAATCCCCCGGGTAGAAAATCAAGCTCAGGGTATCAGGCCATGGCACGCATCGCAATCGGCGGCTTCCAGCACGAGACCAACACTTTCGCGCCCTCGCGCGCGGACTACGCGCAGTTCGAGGCCGGCGGCGGCTGGCCCGGGGCCAAGTACGGCGAGCCGATCTTTGCCGCCATCGAAGGAGCCAACATTCCGGCGCAGGGCGCGGTGCAGGCGCTGCGCGCCGCCGGGCATTCGCTCGTTGGAACCGCCTGGGCGGCCGCGAGCCCCTCGGCTCAGGTCACCACGGATGCGTTCGAGCGCATCCTTGGAGAGTTGCTGTCGCAACTGAAGCAGCAGCTCCCGGTCGACGGCGTCTATCTCGACCTGCACGGCGCGATGGTCACGGACGATCATGACGACGGCGAAGGGGAGATCCTGCGCCGCGTGCGCGCGCTGATCGGCCCGCGCGTGCCGCTGGTGGCGAGCCTCGACCTGCACGGCAACGTGACGCGCAAGATGCTGGCGAACGTCGATGCGATGGTCGGCTACCGCACCTACCCGCACGTGGACATGGCCGATACCGGGGCGCGCGCCGCGCGGCTGCTCGACGGCATCCTGCGCACCGGCGAGCGGCCGGCGAAATCCTTCGCGACGCTCGATTTCCTCACCGGCCTGCCGTCGCAGAGTTCGTTCATTGAGCCCTGCAAGGGCCTCTACGCGCTGCTGGAAACCCTGGAGCGCTCCAGCGGGGCGATGCTGACCTTCATGCCCGGATTTCCGATGGCCGATTTCGATGAATGCGGCATGTCGGTGTTCGGCTACGGCAGCGACCAGGGCGCGGTGGCGGGCGCCGTGGCGGCGCTGCGCGGCGCCGTGGCCGACGCCGAAAAAGATTTCGCCATGGAACTGCACACGCCCGACGAGGCCGTATCGCGCGGGCGGGCGCGCGGCGAACCGGGCAAGCCGGTCGTCATCGCCGATACGCAGGACAATCCCGGCGCCGGCGGCAACGGCGACACTACGGGCATGCTGGCCGCTCTCGTGCGCCAGCGCGCCACCGACGCGACGCTCGGCCTGCTGATTGATGGCGAGTCGGCAAAGCGGGCGCACGACGTCGGCCAGGGGTTTGCGTCGGGTTTCCGGCTTGGCGGGCGCTCCAATATTCCCGGCGATTCTCCCTTCGAAGGCGAGTTCACGGTCGAGCGCCTGGGCGAGGGGAAATTCACCTGCACCGGGCCGATGTTCAAGGGCTTCCGCATGGACCTTGGGCCGATGGCGCTGTTGCGCAGCAAATCCGCACCGGGCGTCCGCGTCGCCCTGGCATCGAGGAAATGCCAGGCGGCGGACAAGGAGATGTTCCGCCACCTGGGCGTGGAGCCGGTCCGGGAGCGCATGCTGGTGCTCAAGAGCTCGGTGCATTTTCGCGCCGACTTCCAGCCCATCGCGCGCGAAGTTTTGGTGGCAAAATCACCGGGTCCGGCGCTCGCCGATCCCTCGGAATTTCCGTGGAAGAAGCTGCGCAAGGGCCTGCGGCTGCGGCCGCTGGGGCCCGCGTTCACGGGATAGGAACCTTCGATGCTGCGACTCATAGGAGTTTTTGCCGGAGCCCTCTGGTGTGCCGCGGCGCTGCATGCCCAGGCGCCGGCCAAGCCCGCGCCTGCGGAGAAGGAGGGCCTGTACGTGCCGACGCTGCCCGCCCGGCCGCAGGGCGTGTACGCCACCATCGACCTGCGCCCGATGAGTGCAATCGTCCTGCGGCTCCAGACCGCGGGACAGCGCAACACGGCGGCCCGCGAAGTGATCAAGGATCCGTCCGTCCACATGCCGCCGGTCCACTATGCGGTCGCCAACGTGCTGTCGGGAGACCGGCCGGAAGAGGCCATCTTCTGGTACCACGTCGGCCGGGTGCGCGCCGTCTACGACGCGTTTCGGTGCAGGGACGAAACCTCGCGCAACGTCATTCCGGCGCTCGGCCAGAACCTCAGCATCGAACTTCGCCGTTCGCAGTATTTCCACCGCGAAGGGCTGGTGGCCATCGCGCGAAAGGCGATTGACTGGGATGCGAAGAATCCGCGCAACTACGACCAGCGCTGGGTCTGTCTCTACGGCCGGGTCGCCCAGACCTCATCCGGCGCCGATCCCGCCGAAGTGCAGAAACCGGAAAACGAGTGGCCTTCGATCCTGCTTCACGTTCACGAGGCGCACCTGAAGAGCGTGCAGGACTTCGCCGCGCAGCCCGCGCCGACGCGCTAGCAAGCAATTACGTCGTCCCCGCGGCTTTGGGCGGGGACCCAGGTTAAAGGGTTGGCCAGGCCTTCTGCGCGGGCCGCATCTGTTCCAGCGCGCGCGACAGCCGCAGCACGCCGAGATCGTCGAACCGCCTGCCGATGACCTGGATACCGATCGGCAGTCCATCCTTGCTGAAGGTCCAGTTGAGCGAGGCGGCGGGCTGCTCGGACATGTTGTAGGCGACGGTGAAAGCGATGTGCGGCAGGGCGTTGTGCGGGTCGTTGTTGGGCGAGGGCAGTTCCGCTTCGTAAGGCAGGACCGGCGACGTGGGCGAGAGCACGAAGTCGTAGGGCTGGCAGGCGCGCACGGTGACGTCGCGCAGCGTGACATAGGCGTTGTAGGCGCTCATGACATCGCGGCCGCTGAAGTTCTTCGCGCGCCAGTTGCTCCACTCGGCGATGAACGGCAGGACCTTCGCCTGCTTCGCGGGCGACAGTTGCGCGTAATCGTTGCATGAGCGCGCTTCGAAGAACCGGCACATTCCGTCGAGCAGCTCTTCGGTGAGGAAGGAGGGCATTTCCTCGACAATCGCGCCCGCGCCCGCAAGCGCCTTTGACGCGGCGGCCGCGGCGGCGGCGACTTCGGCATTCACCGGCAACCCGACTTTCATGTCGGGGAGGAAGCCGATGCGCAGCCCCTTGAGTTTCAATCCGTCAATGTCGGAAAAATCAATCGCCTCATACGGCAGGCTCATGAAGTCGCGCGCGTCCGGCCTGGACAGCTGGTTCATGAGCGCCGCGCTCGCCGCGACGCTGCGCGTCATCGGGCCGGCGATGCGGCCGATATACGGCGGGTAGACCGGCACGCGCCCGAGGGTGGGCTTGAGCGCGAAGATGCCGCAATGCGTCGCCGGCAGGCGCACCGAGCCGCCGATGTCGGTGCCCACGTGCAGCGGCGCATAGCCGGCCGCGGCCGCCGCGCCGGCGCCCGAACTCGAACCGGAAGTATTGCGGGTGGTGTTCCACGGGTTGCGCGTGATGCCGTGCATGCTGGACAGCCCCGAGGACAGCATGCCGAAGTCCGGCATCGTGGTCTTGCCGAGGATCACGCAGCCGGCTTCGCGCAATCTTGCGGCGGGCGGCGCGTCTGCCGGCTGCGGCGGGGCGTCGTCGTTCGCCTTGGTGCCGATCGGCGCCGGATCACCCTTGGTGTAGATGTTTTCCTTGATCGTGACCGGCACGCCATCGAGCGGCGACAATGGCTTCTTTGCGCGCCAGCGCACTTCGGACGCCTTTGCAGCGGCGAGCGCACCATTCTTGTCGGTGCGGTACATCGCATTCAGTTTCGGTTCCCAGGCGTCGATGCGCTCGAAGCAGGCGCGCGTGACGTCGACGGGCGACAGCGCGCCGCTCGAATATTGCGCTGCAACCTGAAGGGCATCCAAATCGTGCGTCGCGGCCATGGATCGCATCATACAATTTGCGACCTATGCGACGCACTCTTGTTTTGATGGTTCTGGCGGTGTTCTGCGGCACGGCCGCCGCGCAGCAGGAAATCCGCCTGTGGCATGCGATGAGCGGGGTGCGGGGCGGTGAACTCGAGGCGCTGGTGCAGCGCTACAACGAGTCGCAGAAGGAATACCGCGTCGTGGCCGAGAACAAGGGCGGCTACGAAGAGGTGATGATCGGCGCGCTGGCCGCGCAGCCCAAGGGCGACGGACCCCACATCGTGCAGGTCTATGAAGTCGGCACCGCGCAGATGATGGCCGCGAAGGGGGCGGTGCGTCCTGTCGCGCAGGTGATGGCGGAAAACGGCGAGCGCCTGGACTCGAAAGCGTTCCTGCCGGCGGTGGCAGGCTACTTCTCCGACAACGCCGGGCACCTGCTCGCGCTGCCGTTCAATATTTCGACGCCTATCCTGTTCTACAACAAGGATGCCTTCCGCAAGGCGAAGCTCGACCCCGAGAATCCGCCGAAGACCTGGTACGAGATGCCGAAGGCGATGGGAGCGCTCGTGGAGGCGGGCATCGAGTGCGTCTACACGACCGTGTGGCCCTCCTGGGTGCAGATCGAGAACATGGCGAGCTGGCACAACCAGGATTTCGCCAGCCGCGAGAACGGTCTCGGCGGGCTGGACGCGAAGCTGCAGTTCAACACGCACCTGATGGTGCGGCACGTTTCTATGCTCTCGTCCTGGGCGCGCGCCGGCTATTTCACCTACAGCGGGCGGCGCAACGAGGGCGAGCGGCGCTTCGCCAAGGGCGAATGCGCGATGGTTACCGCGTCCTCGTCGAGCGCCGCCGAGCTGCGGCGCGAGGCGAAATTCGATTTCGGCGTCGCGCAGCTGCCGTACTACGACGACATCCGCGGCGCGCCGCATCACTCGATGATCGGCGGCGCGGGCTTGTGGGTGCTTGCCGGGAAGAAGGCCCCTGAATACCGCGGCGTCGCGAAGTTCCTCGCCTGGCTGGCGCGGCCCGAGGTGCAGGCCGAGTGGCACCAGGCGACCGGCTACGTGCCGGTGACGCGCGCCGCCTACGAGCGCACCGCGCAGGCGGGGTTCTACAAGCAGAACCCGGGGCAGGAAATCGCCATCCGGCAGCTGCTGCTCAACCATCCGACGCGCGAATCGCGCGGCATCCGGCTGGGCGAGTTCCAGCAGATCCGCGCGATCCTCGAGGAAGAGCTGGAAGGCGTCTGGGACGGCAAGGTCGCGCCCAAGCTCGCGCTGGACCGCGCCGCCGAGCGCGGCGACCTGCTGCTGCGGCAGTTCCAGCGTGAGCATGGCGGCGCCGCGGCACCCGCACAGGCGAAGGCGAAAGCGAAGAAGAAATAAGTAACCGTTTTTTCATCTTGATTGGCTATACTCACAATCAGAACGAAAACTTGGGAGGGGAAAACAAATGAAATTCAAGATCTTGGCCGCTGCATTGGCTGCCGGCGCCCTGTGCGCCCCGGCCCACGCACAAACCGAAATCCAGTGGTGGCATTCGATGGGTGGCGCGCTGGGCGAGGCGCTTAACGGCGTCGCCGACAAATTCAACGCCAGCCAGAAGGACTACAAGATCGTCGCCACCTACAAGGGGCAGTATCCGGAGTCGCTGACGGCGGCAATCGCGGCGTTCCGCGCCGGCAATGCGCCCCATCTGCTGCAGGTCTTCGAGGTCGGTACCGCGACCATGATGGCGGCCAAGGGTGCAATCGTGCCTGTCGCGACGGTCATGGCCAATGCGAAGGAACCGTTCGACCCGAAGGCTTACCTGCCGACGGTGACGGGCTATTACAGCGACCTCAAGGGAAACATGCTGTCGTTCCCGTTTAACAGTTCCACGGTGATGTTCTACATCAACAAGGATGCGTTCAAGAAAGCGGGCCTGGACCCGAACAAGGCGCCGAAGACATGGAAGGAAGTGGTTGCGGCCGCGGAAAAGCTGAAGGCCTCCGGCAGCGCCTGCCCCTATACCACCAGCTGGCCGTCCTGGATGCACATCGAGAATTTCAGCGCCTGGCACAACGTGCCGATCGGGACCAAGCAGAATGGCATGGGCGGTTTCGATACGGTGTTCACGATCAATTCGCCACTGCACGTGCGCCACATCGCGATGCTGGGCGACATGTCGAAGAAGGGCCTGTTTGTCTACGCCGGGCGCACCAACCAGGGCGACGCCAAATTCTCCAGCGGCGAGTGCGCCATGTTCAGCGGAAGCGCCGGCGCGCAGGCGGGCATCAAGAAGGCTGCAACGTTTGACTGGTCGATCAATTTCATTCCGTACCATGACGACGTCAAGGGTGCGCCGCAGAACTCGATTATCGGCGGCGCTTCAATCTGGGTGATGGGCGGCAAGAAGCCCGAGGAGTACAAGGGCGTAGCCAAGTTCATGGCGTACCTGTCGCGGCCGGAAGTGCAGATGGACTGGCATACGCTCACCGGCTACGTGCCGATCACAAAGGCGTCCTATGATTTGACGCGCAAGTCAGGTTTCTATGACAAGAATCCCGGCGCCGACATGCCGGTCAAGGAGCTCACGCTGCATGAGCCGACGGCGAATTCCAAGGGCCTGCGCTTTGGCAACTTCGTGCAGGGGCGCACGGTGATCGAGGAGGAACTCGAATCGGTCTTTGCCGGCAAGAAGGACGCCAAAGCGGCGCTCGACGAGGCGGTCAAGCGCGGCAACGAGATCCTCAGGCAGTTCGAGGCCGCGAACAAGTAATCTGAAACAAACCCGTGGAAAAACGGGTCGTATTCCGGTCTGCGTGGCTGCCATATGCACTGGTGGCCCCGCAGATCGCGATCACGCTGGTGTTTTTCTTCTGGCCGGCGGCGCAGGCGGTCTGGTACTCGTTCCAGATGCAGGACGCTTTCGGCCTGAAGACGCAGTTCGTCGGGCTCGCCAACTACGCCGCGCTGTTCAAGGACGGCAACTACCTCGCCTCGTTCAAGGTCACCGCGCAGTTCAGCGTGCTGGTGGCCTTCTCCGGCATCGCCATTTCGCTGCTCTTCGCGACGATGGCGGACCGCGTGCTGCGCGGCGCAATGGCCTACAAGACGCTGCTGATCTGGCCCTACGCGGTGGCGCCGGCTATCGCGGGCGTGCTGTGGGCGTTTCTTTTCGCGCCCTCCATCGGCATCGTCACCTACGTGATCAAGGGCTGGGGCATCAACTGGAACTGGATCCTCGACGGCGACCAGGCCATGCTGCTGATCGTGGTCGCCTCGGTCTGGAAGCAGATCTCCTACAACTTCCTGTTTTTCCTCGCTGGCTTGCAGTCGATCCCTAAACCACTCATCGAGGCCGCCGCCATCGACGGCGCCGGGCCGATGCGCCGCTTCTGGACCATCGTGTTCCCGCTGCTCTCGCCGACCACTTTCTTCCTGCTAGTCGTCAACATCGTCTATGCCTTCTTCGAGACCTTCGGCGTGATTGACGCCACCACCCAGGGCGGCCCGGGGCAGTCGACCAACATCCTCGTCTACAAGGTCTACCACGACGGCATCAAGGCGGGCGACCTGGGCGGCTCCTCCACGCAGTCCGTGATCCTGATGATCATCGTCATCGCCCTGACAGTGGTGCAGTTCCGCTACGTCGAAAAAAAGGTTCAGTACTGACGGTCCGGTACCGCTTATGGTCGAAAATCGTCCCTGGGTTACCTTTTTCTCGCACGCGATCCTGATCCTCGGCGTGCTTGCCGTGGCGTTCCCGCTCTACGTGACTTTCGTCGCTTCGACACTGAGCCTCAAGGAAGTCATGCAGATGCCGATGCCGCTGTGGCCGGGCAGCCACCTGGTCGAGAACTATTCACAGGCACTCACGGGTGGCACCATCACCGGGTCCAGAGCCTCGGTGTCGCACATGCTCTTCAACAGCCTCGTGATGGCGCTGGTGATTCCGCTGGGCAAAATGGCGATCTCGATCATCTCGGCGTTCGCCATCGTCTATTTCCGTTTCCCGGGGCGCATGTTCTTCTTCTGGATGATTTTCATCACGCTGATGCTGCCGGTCGAGGTGCGCATCATCCCGACACTGCAGGTGATTACCGACCTGAAGATGAACAATACGTACGCGGGCCTTACGATCCCGCTGATCGCCTCGGCGACGGCGACATTCCTGTTCCGGCAGTTCTTCATGACCATCCCGGACGAACTCGCCGAGGCCGCGCGGGTGGACGGCGCGAGCCCGATGCGTTTCTTCTGGGACGTGCTGCTGCCGCTGTCGAAGACCACCCTGGCGGCCCTCTTCGTGATCCAGTTCATTTACGGCTGGAACCAGTACCTCTGGCCGTTGCTCGTGGCCACCGACGAATCCATGTACACCACGGTCATCGGCATCAAGCGCATGATCGTCGGCGGCGACTCGACCAATGAATGGAACCTGATCATGGCCACGGCGATCCTCGCGATGCTGCCGCCGGCCCTGGTGGTGATGCTGATGCAGAAGTGGTTCGTGAAGGGCCTCGTGGAAACGGAGAAATAATGGCCGCCGTATCGCTCAGAGACGTCCGCAAGAGCTACACGCCGGAGCTGCAGGTGATCCACGGCGTCAACATGGAGATCAAGGACGGCGAGTTCATCGTCATCCTCGGTCCCTCGGGCTGCGGCAAGTCCACGCTGCTGCGCATGGTGGCGGGGCTTGAGACCATCACCGCGGGCGAGATCGCGATCGGCGACCGCGTGGTCAACAACCTCGAGCCCAAGGATCGCGACATCGCCATGGTGTTCCAGAATTACGCGCTCTATCCGCACATGAGCGTGTACGACAACATGGCTTACGGCCTGCGCATCCGCAAGCTGTCGGACGCCGACATCGAAACCCGGGTGCAGAAGGCGGCGGCGATTCTCGAGTTGGGCAAATTCCTACAGCGCAGGCCGCGTGAGCTGTCGGGCGGGCAGCGCCAGCGCGTCGCCATGGGCCGCGCCATCGTGCGCGAGCCGCAGGTGTTCCTGTTCGATGAGCCACTGTCGAACCTGGACGCCAAGCTGCGCGTGCAGATGCGCGGGGAACTGCAGTCGCTGCACCGGCGCCTGGGGACCACGAGCCTCTTCGTCACCCACGACCAGGTCGAGGCGATGACGCTCGCGCAGCGCATGATCGTGATGAACGCGGGCCGCGCCGAACAGATCGGCGCGCCGCTGGAGGTCTACGCGAAACCCGCCACCACTTTCGTCGCGAGCTTCATCGGCTCGCCGCCGATGAACCTGATCCCGAAGGACGGCAAGCTGCTCGGCGTGCGCCCGGAGCACCTCGAGGCCTGCAGCGCGTCGGAGGCGATGCTCACGATTGATGTCGATCTGATAGAGCCGCTCGGAGCCGACATCATTGTCTACGGGCACATCGGAGACAAAGATAGCGCCCGCGTCGCGGCGCGGCTCGCCGCGGACGCGAAAGCGCAGGCGGGCAAACTCGCGCTGCGCTACGCGCCGCAGAACGTGCACTGGTTCGATCCGGCCAGCGGCAAGCGCATCGATTCATGAGCCGCTGGGTGGTTCTGGCGCTGGCTCTTGCCGCGGCGCCCGCGCCCGCGATCGACCTGCAGGGCCATCGCGGAGCGCGCGGACTATCGCCCGAGAACACGCTGCCCGCGTTCCAGCGCGCGCTCGAAATCGGCGTCACCACACTGGAACTTGATATCGCCATCACCCGCGATGGCGTGCTGGTGATCTCCCACGACCCGGCGCTGAATCCGGACCACACGCGCGATGCGGCGGGGCGCTTCCTCGAGCAGCATGGACCGGCCATCAGTACCCTGACCTGGGCGCAGTTGCAGGCCTACGATGTGGGGCGCCTCAAGCCCGGAACGGACTACGCGCGCCAGTTCCCCGACCAGGTGGCAATTGACGGCACGCGAATTCCGCGGCTCTCAGACCTGTTCGATCTGGTGAAGCGCTCGGGCGACGACAAGGTGCGCTTCGACATCGAGACCAAGGTAAATCCGGACAAGCCCGAGGAAACGCTGGCCCCGGAACCGTTCGCGCGCGCGCTGGTGGAGGAAATTCGCAAGGCCGGCATGGCCCGGCGCGCGCAGATCCAGTCCTTTGACTGGCGCACGCTGCAGGTGGTGCAGAAGATCGCGCCCGAGATTGAAACGGTCTATCTCACGGTGCAGCGGCGCTTCGACAACATCGGCGCCGACCGGCCGGAAGGCTCGCGCTGGACTGCCGGCTTCCAGTTCCGCGAGCACGGTTCCGTTCCGAAAATGATCAAGGCCGCGGGCGGCAGTCATTGGGCGGCCTATTTCGGCGACCTCGACGCGCAGAAGGTGAAGGAGGCGCAGTCGCTGGGGCTTAAGGTCCTCGCATGGACCGTGAACGACCCCGAAGCCATGGCGCGCCTGATCGGCTACGGCGTCGACGGGCTCATCACCGACCGGCCTGACCTCGCGCGCAAGCTGCTCGAAGCGCGCGGCATCCGATGGCGGTAGCGATGCGCTTCACGGCCCGCCAGCTGCGCAACGGGATGAAATGGTGGCCGCCTTTCCTGGGTGCCGGAATCCGCGTGAAGCGCTTCTCGGACGACTTCCGCGAGGTTGTCGTCGAACTCAAGCTCGGCCGCCTAAACCGCAACGCCGTCGGCACGCATTTCGGCGGCAGCCTGTATGCCATGACCGACCCGTTCTACATGATCATGCTGCTGCACAACCTCGGGGGCGACTACCTGGTCTGGGACAAATCCGGTTCCATCGAGTACGTGGCGCCAGGCCGTGGCGTCGTGCATGCGCATTTCCTGCTAACCGACGAGCGGCTCGTCGACATCAGGGCGCAGGCGGCGGCGGGCGACAAAGTGCTGCCGGAATTCGTGATCGATGTGAAGGACGCGAAGGGAGGTATCGTGGCGAGGGTCCGGAAAATCCTTTACGTGCGCCTCAAACCGAAGCACCGGCAGACATGAGCTGGCCCTATCCCAGGATCGTGGCGCATCGCGGCGGCGGGGCGCTCGCGCCTGAGAACACGCTGGGCGCGATCCGCCTCGGCGCCTCGATGGGCTTCAAGGGCGTGGAGTTCGACGTCATGCTCGAGAAGGACGGCGTGCCGGTGATCATCCATGACGAGACCGTCGACCGCACTACCGACGGGCACGGCGAGGTTTCGAAATTGAGTTTTTCCGAACTTTCCGGTTTTAAAATTCAAAAGAACGAAAGAATTCCAAAGTACGAAGAGGCCGCGCGGCTTTGCCTGGAACTCGGCTTGTGGGCCAATGTGGAGATCAAGCCGGCGAAGGGCTTTGAACGGCCCACGGGCGAGGCCGTGTCGCGCCTGACGAAAGATCTCTGGAAGCGCGCGCCCCTCGGGCCGTTGCTGTCGTCGTTCTCGATCGAGGCGCTTGAGGCGGCACAGGCGGCCGCCCCCGAACTGCCGCGCGGCTACCTGGTGGACAAGATCCCCGACGGGTGGCGCGACACGATGAAGCGCCTTGGTTGCGTCGCGCTGCACTGCAACCACAAGCACTTGACCGAACAGCTGGCCGCCGACATCCATGCGGCCGGGTACTCAATCCTGCTCTGGACGGTCAATGAACCAATTGATGCGAAACGGTTATTCAGGATGGGCGCCGACTGCCTGGTGACCGATGCGCTGGATCGCATCGGGCCCGATTTTCGCTAGCCGCATGTAGTCGGGGAGGCGGGTCGCTGCGTTAGTCCTGCTGCAGTACATCCAACCAGGCAAAGGAGAGGAACGCACATGAAAAACATGAAATTTGTCACGGCAGCGGCCATCGCCGCCTTCGCATTTCCGGTGTTCGCCCAGACCACCAGCACGCCACGCATCGACCAGCGCCAGGCGAACCAGCAGCAGCGCATCGACCAGGGGGTGAAGTCGGGCCAGCTGAACAAGAAGGAAGCGGCGCGCCTCGAAAAAGGCCAGGAGCGGATCCAGAAAATGGAAAACAAGGCCATGGCCGACGGCAAGATGACGAAGAAAGAGCGCGCCACGATTGAAAAGGCGCAGGACCGCGAGAGCCGCCGCATCGCGCGCGAGAAGCACGACAAGCAGACCGCGAAGAAGTAGTTGTTGATTGCAACCGGCGCGGTGTCCGGCAATACCCCGTTACATCTGGGGTGTGCACTCCGCAGCCGCTGGGGCGTTCTAAGGAGAGCAGTCTTCTCAACCCAGCGACAAAGGAAGGCACCATGAAAAAATTACTCACCGTTGCAGTGCTTGGCGCGCTCTCGCTCCCGGCGTTCGCGCAGATGACTACGCCGCAAATCGACCAGCGCCAGGACAGGCAGGAGCGCCGGATCGAGCAGGGCGTGCGCTCGGGCGAACTCACGCCACGTGAGACGGCACGCCTGGAGCGCGGCCAGGCCCGCATCCGCGAGATGGAACGGCGGGCGCTCGCCGACGGCCACATCAGCCGGCGCGAGCGCGCGGCCATCGACCGCGAGCAGGACAAGCAGAACCAGCTCATCGCTCGCTTGAAGCACAACGACCGCGCCCGCAACTAGGGGTGAATGCGGCCGGCGCGCGCCGGCGCCTTACACGCAGCGCGCGCCGTCCACCTCGATGCAGCTGCCGCTGATCATCGCGGCTTCATCCGAGGCGAGGTAGAGGCAGGCATTTGCGACATCCTGCGGGGTGGAAAACCGCCCCAGCGGGATGGTCGCGAGGAAAGCCTTCCTTGCCTCGTCGGTGACCGCGCCGCCCGCGAATTCCGCGGAGAGAGCGGTATCCGGGCTGAACACCGGGTTCACGCAGTTGACGCGCACCTTGTCGGGCCCGAATTCGGCGGCCATGGACTTGCTCATCAGGATGACGGCGCCCTTGGAACTGTTGTAGACGGTGAGGCCCGGGCGCGGGCGCAGGCCGGCGGTTGAGGCGATGTTCACGAAGCAGCCGCCGCCCAGCTTGCGGAACGCGGGCAGGACATGGATGGCGGAGAGGTAGATGCTCTTCACGTTCACCGCATAGACCTTGTCGAACTCCGCTTCGCTGACCTCGACATAGGCCTTGCGCCGATGCGTCCAGCCGGCATTGTTCACCACGATGTCCAGCCGTCCGGAAGCCGAAAGGCATTCCTGCACCATCCGCGCCCAGTCGGCGCCCTTGGTGACGTCGGCACGGATGAATTTCGCATTCAGGTCCCTGGCGATCCGGGCGCCGTTCTTTTCATCGATATCGACGACGAAAACGCCGGCGCCTTCCTCGGCGAAACGTTGCGCGATGCCGGCGCCGAAGCCGCTGCCCGCGCCCGTCACGATCGCTACTTTGCCTTTGAGCCTCATGTTTTCTCCCGGAAAGAATTGATTATAAGATCGGGTCCATGAACCTGGAACGTGTGACCGCCGGCCGCGCCGTGCCGAACGACGTCAACGTCATCATCGAGATCCCGATGAACGCCGACCCGGTGAAGTACGAGGTCGACAAGC
>Ga0105242_10002027_pt1 | contig 15934 bp, 16 predicted proteins | sample KBSM24metaG_FD_81521 | JGI IMG/M metagenome (GOLD analysis project Ga0105242, IMG submission 81521) | Miscanthus rhizosphere microbial communities from Kellogg Biological Station, Michigan, USA - KBS M2-4 metaG | ecosystem: Host-associated > Plants > Roots > Rhizosphere > Soil | place... | reverse complement strand
TTCAAAGGTCTACCTGATGTATTCGGGCACTACACTGCGGCACATGAAGCACTTCGATGCCTGGTTTGGGGCGCACCAAAAGATTGACCGCATTGCCCGTGAGCACCTTGGTATTGTGCTAAAACAGGGGCAGTATTTTCCCGCACGTAAGCACATCATCCGGTTCGAAGGCATGGATGGCCCCGATGGTATTAAGCGCAAGACGCCCGCCCAAGACGAACTGTGGCACTTTATAAATCCGGCGGACGAGACCGACCGGCAAATTCTGGGTGTGTTGCAGCACAACTACGATGAGCTGGTGATAGCGCTGCGCGAGGGCAACGAAACCCGCGCGGCTTTTGAAGCCGCTTGGCTGGCACACGGCATTGTAGACGGTCTAACACCTGCTCACCAGTACCCTTATGAAAACGAGTTAGTACGGCTGCGTGGCGAGGGCATAGAAACCCGGACTACCGTGCGCGATAAACTAGTGATGCCCGGTGAAAACCTTCCCGAGAAAATGAGTAAAAACTGGCAGGTTTGGGGTGACAAGGGGCTGATTGCGACGCATTTTGCCTTCGAATGGGGGATTGCAGTGATGATTATGCCACTTCGCTTAGGTACGGCACTGCCGACCGACGAAGAGCTGAAAAAAGCTCGCAAACAAACGATGACCGAGATCTTTCTGAGGCGTATGCACCAGGTGGCGGGCATGGAAATGTACGACCAATTTTATAAATCGGGCTGGACGCCAAAACTAGCCAAGCAGGCTCGCCGAGAGCTGTTGCCGCTTATCATCAACACCGTAACACTCGTGTGGTACTTGGCCGCGCAGGAAGCTTACGCTAAGCAATGAGAGTCGTCGCGGGCCGCTTAGGCGGTCGTAATTTTGAAAGCCCCCGCACTAACCGCACCCACCCTATGAGTGATAAAGTCCGTGGGGCGTTGTTTAATGCCCTGGGCGACCTAGGTGGACTCACGGTGCTAGATGCCTTTGCCGGCAGCGGTGCTTGCAGTATAGAAGCCATTAGCCGGGGCGCTAGTGCTGTGCTGGCCATAGATATTGACGTAGAAGCCGTAAAAACCATTGCCGAGAACGTCAAGATTTTAGATTTAGCAGATGTCATTACGGTGCGCCGAAAGAACATTAGCGGTTGGTCACGCAACAACCAAGACAAACAATTTGACGTGGTTTTGGCCGACCCGCCCTACGACGATATTCGTCCCGATGTGCTGGAGCGTCTAACGGTCCACGTAAAGCCGGGCGGCTTGTTTGTGCTTTCTTGGCCGGGCAAAGAAGCCGTGCGCGAATTTCCCCGAGTAACCGTGGTGTCGCACAAGGCTTATGGCGATGCGCAACTAGTTTTTTATCGCCGCTAGACACACACGGTCTTTTGGCTTACGCTTATACAAAGAAGTTAGTCATGAAAAAACAGCAGCCATTCACTATTCATTTTGTTTGCCGGGGTAACACCTACCGCAGTCGTCTAGCCGCAGCCTATATGGACACACTGGTAGATGACCGATTTGTGGTGACCTCTAGTGGTATAGAAACCGCCCTGGGCAAAACCAAGACATCGGAACCGTTCACCAAAGCTACTGCCAGGACGCATAAACTCGTTCATGGTATAGCGGACCGTAAAACCCAGACCACGAATGACCTTTTGGCGGCCGCTGACGTCATAGTGTTCATGAACAAAGATGTTTACGAAGACGCGCTCCATTTGTTTGAGTTTGACAGTCGAAAAACACTAGTGTGGAACGTGGCTGACATGGATCCCGTACTACGGGCGGAAAGCATGGCCCAACACAACCAACAGGCATTACTCGATGCCGCTGCCGGAACGTTTGCCAGCATACGGCGACACTGCGATGAACTGTACGAATACCTAACTCACACCGCTTGGGTGGATGTAGTGGACGCTAAAAACCATAGTACCGGTATGCGGTTGCCAATGGGCTGGGCGACTGACCGCGGTCTGTGGCACCGCGGTGTGCATGTGGTGGTAAAAACCAATGACGGCAAGTATGTGGTGGGTAAGCGGGTCAAAACGATAGTCTTTGCACCGGGAATGCTAGAAATAAGCCTGGGTGGGGGCATAGACACCGGTGAAGCGCCACTGCAGGCTGCGCAACGCGAAACGCTCGAAGAATTAGGCGTGCACGTGCACGAAAAAGACTTCCGGCCCCTGTTTATGCATCGCCAGGTAGCGTACCATCTGCACTACAACAAAATGACCCGAGCGCATATATATGTCTACACCGTGACGCTGCCTGTGCACAGCGACCAACTGCGTCCCCAGCCAGAGGAAGTAGAGGCGGTACGCGTACTTACCAAGCAGCAAGTACGCCGTTTACTGCGCACCCACCGTATGAAGCACTTTGGCCGCTTGAAATGGGGTTACAAGCTCTACGACAAAGCAGTGGCTTATAGCGAACTCCCACTCTAGATTTTTTGCGCAAAATCCCGTAAAATACTTCCGTACCAACCACGAGTGGTGTAATGGCAGCCACGCTTGCCTGGCAGGTAAGTGGCCGAAAGGCCGTAGGGGTTCGACTCCCCTCTCGTGCGGATGTGGTGGAATTGGTAGACACGCTAGTTTTAGGAGCTAGTGCCGTAAGGCGTGGAGGTTCAAGTCCTCTCATCCGCACCAAACTAAAAAACCCAGTGAAAGCTGGGTTTTTTAGTTGCTAGTAATCAACGTCAAAGCGATGACATGAAGGCGCGTAGTTTATCGACTACGGAATCAATCGGTGGTGCGCCTCTGCTAGGTAGATGTCCTGTGCACCTGGGTATAGACTTGGAGGAACGCCACTGTTTGGTATGTCATCTGCACCGCCAGACAGGCAGTTTCGATTTAGGTGATAAGGGCTGCCTGGCGCGAACGCTAGCAATAACCCGGTGCCCGCGTCCGCATCTTTCTGGATTCCAACAGCCACTGCAGTGACGTCGGCGGCTCGTTCTGGTTCCAGGCCAAGCGCAACGGCAAGCTTTGCAACGGTTAGTACGGCTCGACATTGAGTACGAGTTTCGTCTATAGTTCCACGAACATGCCAACCTTCGTGCGCAATGAACTCTAACGAGATGATCTCTGTTTCTACTTGGCTAGTGTGCATTTCCCCATCGGTAGTAGGTGGGTGCGCGGCAAAGGCTGATGCGTTGTCGCAGTCTTCTTGCTGGATCCACATTAGGCCAAATGGTCGATCGATTATCGGAATTAGCGGTACTCGACCATGTGCCTTTTCAGGGGCGGTGCTCCCTATGCCCAGCTTGTCCATACCCATAGTGGCGCGGTCATGCATCTCTTGTACGCTGACACAGCGTACGGCCGGAGCTTTGTCGCCCGATATTTCACCCAGAGCCTGAGCTATCAGCAGTTCTTGGCCGGTGGGTTTGTGAAGGGTGTCTTCTGCAATATAGTGTGTTGCCCAGGCGCCAACGGACGCCTCTAAACAGGCAACGACAGCAACGGCGTTTGCTATCACCTTTTGTAATTTATACTGTGGTCGCACAGACTGCTCTGGACCAACTTGACGTACCATGTCTATATTATAACATAAACACAATAGTCTAGCAAGTTTATACTACCTTGCACCATCACCTTTTCTATGAGATAGTAATCAGTCCATGAAATCTTCTAGCCATGCACCATTCGAGGCTCCAAACGGCCTTATTGTGGCAAGTATTTGCGGCAATACACAATTTCCGCGAAGCTATGTGGCGCCAACAATACGGGTTGGTCACTGGGCCTGTCAGGGTGTTAGCCAAGGCAATACTACGTGGGATGAAGTTGCCCTGAGTAAAATCACAGAGACACAGGTGCAAGAGACAATGACAGCGGCCAATGCGGAACATATCCGTCACGGGGTGGCGTTGCAGCTTTCGTTTGCTGAATACGACGACGTCCTAGCTAGCGTTAGTAACCCACGGATTAATGTTATTAAGACCGTGGCCACGTATGCCTGTAGTGTGGTGCAAAAGCCACAGTGGGAAGACGCCGATATAGATATGCCGTTCGGGCATAAAGGCACCCGTATGTACCGCATCTGTGACCCATACATTAACGAATTATTTACGAACGAAGCATATTGTAAGCAACGTGATGCGTTGGCATATATGTTTGATCGAATGTGTTGGTACTTGCGGCAGGAATCCACTCTGGAAATGGCACGCCTGTACCGCGAAGAAATCGCTAGTCTACAGGTAGAGCTAGAGGAATTGGTTAGGGTGGGTGAGATTACCCACGAGGAGCTCCTAGACTTTAGGCGGGGACCAGTTGACGAAAATTGCGAGATATTCTATGAGGAAATTATGGAACTACTAGGTGCAGACGCCGGTCTTGAAGAGATTGCGGAAAAGACCGGCTTTGCTATACCGCATGCGGTGGTAGAAGATGTCGTGCATTCGGTCTGCTACGCACCGTACCAGTCACTGCTGTTACCAAGTGTCGCCAGGGATCAGCAAAGGAAGCTTGCGTTAAGGGCGGCGGCGAAACTTGACACAGGTGGTATAATAATTTCATGATTGTAAAATCTAACCAGCATCATCTGCATATTGCGCCGGAGCTTGTCGGTTAGTTTACTTTTCTCTTGAAATATAAAACGCCGGATACGCTCCGGCGTTTTTGTATTGCTTATTGACTTATTTTGAAAAGGATTTTTATGGTAAACACTAATAACATTGGCTCAACACTAGCGCAACGTGATGCGCTAGTTGGCTACGCCGTAGACCCGTCAGCTCTGGGTCGTGTAGAGACGCAGCTATTTGTGGACGGCGGCCTTTTAACAGGAGAGCCGGATATAAATAATTACCCAACAGATGTTAATTTGGCGAAGGTAGCAGACGATGCCAACGCGCTCGTTGCCAAGCTGAATCAGACCGGGCGGCCGGGCTGGCAAACATTTGCTGGGCAAAAACTTATGGCGGCCAGTAAAGGCCTAACATGGTCGGGTGATCAAGTGACGTTTGCAGGTGGTATATGTACGCTGAGCCCCTATGAAAGCGGACTTCTTCGGGACGGTCCGGGTGTCGGCGATCGAGAGACTTATGTAAACCAAAACTTAGGACCAGTGCCAGTTACACAGGTGTTTGAAGCTATTGGGCAGACTGCGGTTGGGCGCTCCGTGGTGGTACTGGAAGACGAACTGTGGGGTAGCAAGGTGGCAACTCTGCTTGGACTCTGTGACGAAGCTGGGAAAGAACGCACAGCGGAGGCCGCCAAAAACCGCAACGACCGAGCTATGGCTGTAACCCAGCGGCTGCGACAACTCTTACTGCCTGGAGCGGAGCCTATTCAGGTGGTCCGAGATAGCGAAGTAATGGCTGATTTGCGGGAATCAACCGACGAGTTCCTGGGCCAATTGGGCTTACCGGTCGATTTGAATGACACGTATCGGTATGTATACGCTGGTATGTATTCTAGCGTCTGGGCGGGGGTATTGGAACGAGCAGGCTATCTACCTCCAAACGATACGTTGGTCATTTATGAGCCAACTAAACACTTTACGACGGTTAGTGGCCGTTATGGTGGGTCTGGCGAACCGGGATCCAGAGAAGTTCCCGAAATGCGCTTCCGTGGGCAGATGTTGGCGCAAGCTCCGTTTGGAGTAACCGGTTCAGCTAATGAAAGCGTGGGACTCATTGGCTATGTGGAGCCATTGCTACCGAATGGGAGACGGTTCAGTAATGTAATGTCGCCCGATACTATGCCAAACAGTAGCAACTATCAGGACTTTGATTTTGGTCGGTTTCCGCTACCTTCCTTTGTACCCGGGGGCGACACTATGACCAGCAAGGTGTGGCGTCGTGGCCAGCAATACCAGTATTTGGATACTACTGGCGATACTGTATTGAACAGAAACCCAGCGTTTCTGTGGGGCACGTTCTATCCGCCAACGCCACAACTAGCCGAGAGATTACAGAAGATGGTTAAGATTGCTGCAGATTGTCGCAGTACTAGTCGTTTGCGCACGGAGGGGCTAGCGCCGGCTGAGAGGAAGGCAGTAAGCGCAGAAATCCGTGCACGATCTAGCGCCGAGATGGCCGAAGTTGCCAGCACTGTTATTGCTGAGCTAGAGCGCATTACTCGAGCAATGTTTAAGGAGGAATCATGAAACGTCTTGACCAATCGGCGCTCTGCCAAATTGTTGCCGGCAGTACCATTTTGGGTACGGGTGGCGGCGGACGTTACGACAGTGCAATGAGTGTTATTCAGAGGTTGCCCGGAATAGACCTCATAGCTTTTGAAGATTTAGATCGCAATGACGTGGTAATTACTGCGTATGGGGCCGGTGGTCTGACTAAGCCAAAGAATACTGCTGCCGCTATGAACAAAGGTTTACGGCTTTTGCAGCAGCGACTAGGCAAACCAATTACTGCCATTGTGCCGGTTGAGATTGGGCCGTATTCTTTGGCGGCGGCTTTTGAAATTGCCGCTAAGCTGCAGGTACCGGTTGTAGATGGTGATTTAGTGGGTTTTCGTTCGGTTCCGGAAATATTCATTGAGCTAGTAACGTTGGCTGGTTTGCCGCGCTGTCCACTGGTGTTTGGCAATAATGAAGGCGACCTGGTGTTGCTAGAGGAGACGAGTAATGCCGAGCGATTGGAGCAGATAATTCGATCTTTTGCTGATAGTTCGCTGTCCAACACGTTTGTTTTAGGCTATCCATACGCTAAAAAACAGCTTGGCAAGTGCTTAGCTAAGGGGAGTGTTAGCTATTGCCTGGAAGTGCAGAATAATCTTGAGACAGATTTTAGTTTTGTTGCCGCTGGTAGGGTGACTAAAGACGTTAAAGAAGAGTGTGACGGTTTTACCAGGGGCTTTCTACAGGTGCAAACCGATACTGGGCTGTACCGGGTAGAGTTTAAGAATGAATATCTGGTTTTACTACGTGACAATCAGGTGGTTGTCACCTGTCCAGACCTAATTTGTCTGGTGGATAGTACTGCCGGACTCGGGCTTAATAATGGCGATGACAACACGGGCAAATTAGTAAAATTGTATGTTAAGCCAGCCATAGAACAGTGGCGGACAACTGCCGGAATCAAGTTGTTCTCCCCAAAAAGCCTAGCCTTACCATATGAGCAGAGGGTACTATAAAGAGATGAGATACCTACAACCTGGTGATGAGATACGGGTGATAGCACCATCCATGAACTGGTCGGCTAAACGACAGCGATCGTACGATCGTGCCAAAGCCGCCCTAGAGGAACTTGGCTTTACGGTGACGTTTGGTAAACGCGTGTCGAGTAGTGAGCGATTTGGTACGGGGACAGTGACCGATCGGCTGGCAGATTTTCACGACGCCTACCGTGACCCAAGCGTAAAACTGGTGATGGCCCTGCACGGTGGTTGGTCGGCTAATGCGCTTTTGCCGGGTATTGACTGGGAACTGGTGCGGCAAAACCCCAAGCCGTTGCTAGGCTTTTCGGATATAACAGTGCTCGTGAACTCGCTCTATGCCAAAACTGGTGCTGTGCAGTATTTGGGCCCAACCTTTTCTACCTTGGGCCACTTGCCGACACGGGACTACACGGTGCGTAACCTATTGGCGGTATTGCAAGGGAATGGTCCTCTGTCTCTGCAGCGGAGTCGTATGTGGGAGCGTCAACGACACGGGGCACTCAGTAAAACCAGGCCATGGAAGGTGTTACAAGCGGGCAGCGGCGAAGGCGTGCTTATAGGCGGTAACCTTGGTACCTTTTACCTGCTGCAAGGCACGCCGTACCAACCCACCTTCGACAAGCCGTTTATATTGGCGGTAGAGGACGATGACGAAGCGGGCAAAAATAGTGCCCGTGAGTTTGACCGACGGCTGGAATCGTTGCTGCAGTTACCTGGCGTACGTGAAAATCTGCGTGGGTTAGTGGTTGGTCGCTTCCAGACTACCAGTCGGGTAACCATGCCCGACCTCCTGGCGATTGTGGAGCGGATGAATCTGCTCGGCCTTCCGGTTGTCGCCGACGTAGATTTCGGACACACCTTGCCGATGCTAACACTGCCGATTGGTGCTCGCGCTCAGCTAATAGCCAAAAACAATCAAGCACAGCTGAATCTGGTACAATCTTAAGAAAGGAATAACTACAGATGACCCTAAGTATACAACCCTACAAGGGTGCACGGGACTTTTACCCGGAAGACATGCGTTTGCAAGAATACATGTTTCGTAAAATCCGTGAGATATCGGAGCGTTTTGGATACGAAAAAATTAACGCGCCTATTTTGGAGCCGACCGAGCTGTATTTGAGCAAGGGTAACCAGGAAATCATCGACGAGCAGACCTATACGTTTACGGACCGCGGTGGTCGCAGCGTGACTATTCGTACCGAGATGACCCCAACGGTCAGCCGCATGGTGGCCGCCCGTCGCCAAGAATTGGCCTATCCGGTGCGCTGGTATAACACACCAAACTTGTGGCGTTACGAACGCACTCAGCGCGGACGCTTACGTGAATTTTGGCAGCCCAATTTTGACCTGTTTGGTGTAGAGGGCGTAGAGGGCGATCACGAAATCATCATGCTGGCCGACCAGATCATGCAAAGTTACGGTGCTAAACGCGATATGTACACCATTCACATCAGTAGTCGTAAGCTTATCGACGAGTTATTTGGGAGCTATTTGGGTCTAGATAACACACAAAAAGAAACGCTCATCCGGCTAATCGACCGTATGAAAAAAATGCCGTATGAAAGCTTTATGGCCCAGATTGACGCGCTGCTAACTCCTACCCAGCGCGACAACGGTGCGCTGGACAACCTGCTGCAAATACTGAAAGTAACCAAGCTAGAACAGCTGCCGAGTGGTTTTGGCGACAACCCTGCGGCACTGCGTTTGAAGCAGCTCATGGGCATGTTGGCTGAAGCACGAATTACCAATGCGGTGTTCGACATCACGCTGATGCGTGGGTTTGACTACTACACCGACATGGTGTTCGAGGTGTTTGATACTGATCCAGAAAACAACCGGGCTATGTACGGCGGTGGACGGTACGACGGCCTGGTAGCCGCATTTGGCGTAGACCCAGTGCCAACCGTGGGATTTGCCATGGGTGATGTGACACTGCAGAATTTCCTGGAAAGTCACGAATTGCTGCCAAAATTGCACACTGAAACCGATGCGTACGTAGTGCTGATTGGTGACAACATGTACGAAAAGGCGCAAACTGTCCTGGCCGAATTACGTGCTATGGGCCTAAACGTTGCCGTAGATAGTACCGGCCGCAAAATGGACAAGCAAATCAAAACAGCAGTGAAAAAGGGTATTCACTACGCTATTTTCATTGGTGAGACCGAGCTGGCGAGTGGTCAGTTTAAGCTCCGCAATTTGGCAGACAGCACCGAAGAAACGCACGGTTTGCAGCGGATTGTGAGCATTGCAAAAGATCGCCGTCGCCACGACGAAACGCCTGCGTCCGTTGACGATGACGATCTGTTAGGGTAAAAACGGCCCATGACCGCACCAAACCATGCACTAACCGGCGCGCTGATCGGACTTACCATTGGTAACCCATGGTTAGCGTTGCCGCTAGCGGTCCTCTCGCATTTCATTTGCGATGTCGTCCCACACTACGACCCGCCAGAGCCAGACGGACCAATCCGTTTTCGTTCAGCTGGCTTTATACGGGATTTTCTAATAATAGGCGCTGGCCTATGTTTTGTAATTGTTCTTTGTTTGGCTTTAACGCGTCCGCAACACTGGCTTATGGCTGCAATCTGCTCATTCTTGGCGACCGGCCCTGATCTGCTATGGATACCACGGTTTGTGCATGCTTTACGCGGTGGGAAAGAACGGCCGCTTAATTGGTTTCTGCGGTTTCATCTGTTCATCCAGTGGAAAACCGGCCCAAAGCTTCTCTGGGTGGAACTAGCCTGGTTTGTGGTGTTTGGCGGGCTTGTGGCCGTACGCCTCTAGAAAAGCCAGATTGCATCTGTTATATCGCAAAAGCGATATAAACTTACTGTACTCGGTATGCGCAAGTAGCAAGCTTACTTGTGCATACCTCCGTGCATCTGTTATAGTTCCCAACTATGCAAATTACATCCAAAGAACTCTCTCCTACCAAAATTGAACTGACCCTTACGGCCGACGCTGCTCAGCTGGCGACCGTTAAGGAACATGTGGTAAAAGACCTGTCCCGTGAAGTCAATATGGCTGGCTTCCGCAAGGGCCACGCACCGCTGGCGCTGGTCGAAAAGAATGTCGACCCAGCCACGCTGCAAAGCCGTTTTCTAGACCACGCCCTAAATGACATGTACGGCGAAGCAATTGGTAAGCAAAAGCTGCGCCCGGTGGCTCAGCCCGAAGTAAGCGTTACTAAATTTGTGCCGTTTACAGTGCTGGAATTCAAAGCCACGGTAGAAGTTGTGGGTAAGATTACCCTGCCAGACTACAAGAAGATCAAGCTAGCCAAAAAAGTTGCCGCTACTACCGACAAAGACGTAACGGCTGTGCTAGATGACCTCCGTCGTCGTGATGCTGAAAAAGAACCCGTCCAGCGCGCCAGCAAAGATGGTGACGAAGTAGTGATTGATTTTAGCGGTGTAGATGCCAAAACAAAGCAGGCAATAGATGGCGCTACAGGCACCAATTACCCCTTGGTTATTGGCAGCAACACGTTCATCCCCGGCTTTGAGCCAAAACTGGTTGGTTTAAAACCAACCGAAGAAAAAACGTTTACCATAACGTTCCCGGCCGACTACAGCACCGTAGCGTTGCAGAGCAAAAAGGTGACGTTTACGGTTACTGTAAAGACCGTACGCGAAATAAAGCTAGCTACGCTGGACGACGAATTTGCCGCAAAAGTTGGACCGTTCAAGACCGTTGCCGAACTAAAGACCGATGTCAAAAAGCAGCTAGAGGCTGAGAACGAAAACCGAGCCCAGCGCGAATTTGAAAACGAGCTGCTAGCTACCATTGCCGAAAAGGCCAAGGCAGACATTCCAACCGTGCTGGTCGACGAAGAGATCGAGCGTATGGAGCAGGAAGAAAAACGGAACTTGCTGTACCGTGGTCAGACCTGGGCCGAGCACCTAAAGAGCGAAGGCCGAACCGAAAAAGAACACAAGGAAAACCTGCGCGAACCTGCCGAAGTTCGCGTAAAGACTGGCCTGGTTTTGGGCGAAGTCGCCGAGGCAGAGCAAATCAATGTTACTGATGCCGAGCTAAATACCCGAATTGCCGTGCTAAAGAAGCAGTACACCGACAAGCAAATGCAGGCTGAACTAGACAAGCGTGAAAACCGTCGCGAGTTGATGAGCCGTTTGCTTACCGAAAAGACCATCGCTCGCTTGAGCGAATACGCCAGTAAATAAGCAAACTCCTATGACAGAACTGTACCAGGTGCCTACGCCCGATAATGGGCCCGCTAGCCCAACCGGGCAATGGAGTGGTCCTGAGGTCACCGATACTGAAGTCCGGTACGTCTTCGCACTTGATGGTCGGCCAGCCGGGTGGGCAGCTGAAAGGTATGGTATGTTCTTCTTGGCAGCCATTTTGCACAACAACGAGCAAGATGATGATTCTGACGTAGAGTTTCTTAGCTATGACGCCTCAGATGGCAGGAAGAGAGAGTCGGCAGGGTGGCGCACGCGGCCACCGAGTAATCCATGCTTCTCATCAATTGACGATGCGCGAATGTACGTAGAACGCACCGTGGAATTTAGATATTACCAGGCTATTGCCGATCAGTAGTTTTTGGTCTGCACTTTCGTCCTTTTGGACTCGTCAGCATAACTACACAGTTATGGAGTGCGAAGTGAGGGGAGCGGTTCAACGTGAATGAGAAAAGCTATCCTGTAAAACAGGATGGCCATAAACACTCACGTAACCGCTCGACCCTCCGTCTTCGTATCTGTTAGTTCTGTGGGTGACCGTACCTCATCCAGCACATCGTGCTGGTGATGACGATCAGTACCACAGTGATGATTCCCCAGCCGACACCCCAGAGGGTGATCAGCATGGAGAGGAAGGCAGCTGCGCCACAGACGCCACTGCAGACGTAGAGGAACAGCAATCCACTCTTGGTCTTCGCGGTGAGCCCGTAGTGCCTGATGGTTTCGTGAACGAGTGTCACAATGAGGGCTCCCATCAGCATGATGATGATCCACTGCCAAGTGTGGGTGTGGTGGCGACTCTTGTCTAGATTACGACCGTTTCCGGTCAAGGTCCAGAACAAGGTCCCGCTCAGCATCAGCAGACTCGTCCCGATCGCCAACGCGAACAGTTCGCGCTGCAGCTGGGGGCTGGGAACCCGGTTGCTACTTTGTTGCATCACCCCTCCAGGCGATAGTTGGGACTAACAGTCGAAATTCGGGGTACTAGAATTTCATAGTATATTATACTACAAAACACAACAAAAAGCAACTATAACTAACTAGAATTAGCACTCTTGACTGCCGAGTGCTAATTGCCTATACTAAACATGTGTTACAGATACAAACCAGTAGATTAAAGCTATCCGTCGAGGTGCTATTTGATCTGTTTGATGTGCTTATAATGGCTATAGGGAGGTAAGGATATGAGCGTATTAGTTCCAACAGTTGTCGAAAGTGAAGGTCGCTACGAGCGGGCATACGATATTTATTCTCGGTTACTCAAAGATCGCATTATCTTCCTGGGTAGCGATGTGAACGAGGCTAGTGCTAACGTAGTTGTTGCCCAGCTGCTGTTTTTGCAGTCCGAAGACGCCAAGAAAGACATCTATTTCTACATTAACAGCCCCGGTGGCAGCGTGTATGACGCTTTGGCCATTTACGACACCATGCAGTACATCACCAACGACGTGCAAACGGTAGGTATAGGTGTGCAGGCCAGTGCAGCGGCGTTTCTGCTGAGTAGCGGTACCAAGGGCAAGCGGTTGCTGCTACCGAACAGTACGGTGATGATCCATCAGCCATCGAGCGGCACTAGGGGTAAGGTCACCGATCAGGAAATTGACCTGCGCGAATCGCTCCGCATCAAGAAGTTACTAGAGAGTATTATGGCCAAAAACACCGGTCAAAAGCCAGAGCAAATTCACGAAGACATGGAACGCGACCGCTGGATGACCGCCCTAGAGGCCCAAAAGTACGGCATTGTCGACAAAGTCATTTCAGACATCTCTGCCGCCAAAAAAACCGCTTAAGCTTGCAAATAACTGTTAACGGTGTAGGCTAGGCGGATGATCTTTGAACAGTTCAGTTTTAATGCGGCTCCAAAACAGGCCAGGTTAGCCGCTGAGCTAGTGGCTCGCTCTCCGGAATTAGTGGAAGCACGTCCACAGCTGCTTGACGAATTTGGTGATGAGGAGACGGCCCTAGCTTACATACAGAGTATAACAGGCCCGCGCGCCCCCAAAAGGACTAAGGCGGGGCTCATTAAACCCCGTGTTGAAAGTAAGGAAGCAGTAGGGTTCGGTGCTGTTGTATTAGGAGTGCAGATTTATCACCCTTTTGACCGACCCTTGGGTCCCAAACAACTGCTCGGCGAGCGTCGGATTATAAAAGCAGATCAAATTGATTATCTAGCAGTCGTAGAAGAAGATTGGGAGCACGAAGCGGTCGTACGAATGCTCGCAACCTGGACTAAAACTGCTGATATTTTGGCATTTATATTGCCGCCCGAAAGAAGGCTAGCCCGGGGCATACTTGCACTAATGGATCCCCTTGATGACCCAGGCCCTATTGAGTCGCCTGAGTCTGCCGATAACTATGGGCTAGGCGCACATAATGACATACAAGTATATGTTGGTCATAATCTTCACCCGCTTAACGCTGCAGGAGCGCTGCAACTAACGTCGTAGTTTTTTGTTTCTGATATCTTGGCCGTCAAACAGTTTAAACTTGTCTTGTAGATAATAGATGGTATGTTATGTGATATGTCAGTCTTTACCGCCGAACTCTTTACACCGGACAATGCTACTCATTACGCCGAAGAGGCTGTAGCACTCGTTGCCAGAGATGATCTTGCTGAGTATTTAGCCGAAGCTCGGCCAGTTACCCTTGAGAACTTTGCTAGCGGTACTGCGGCAGTAGAGGCAATAACAAGAGTTATAAATGCACGAACTATAACGGGCGGGCCTCTTTGTCGGGGTAGTAACATGGTGGGCGTTTGGACGCGGACCTCATCTATACCAGTAAAAGATCCGAGGTATCCATATACCCCCTTTGCGAAGATGCACGGGTATAACCTTGACTACTGGGGGTATGGACTTACTTCGAGCGAACATGGTCTAGCTTTTGCAGCAGTTGCTGCTCGTATGCAGGGTCGGAAATATTACAGTATGCTCACGGTGGCTGAGACGGCGATGTCGTTGGGTATTCCGGGGAACATGGTACCAATTGGAGAGCGCGACAGGGCTGCACTTACCCTGATACGCGGCCTGCTATTGAGCAAGGACTACGGCTTACGCAAAATCCCGGATTTGCAATTCTATAAATCCCGGTAATCTCTGGGCTAGCGCGTATTGACGTAGTAGTTTGGACTAGCGTATACTTGTAAATAAGAAGTAGTGTAAGTTGGGCTGTGCTGCATGTGGCGCCAAAAGCAGATAGCACCAAAACCTCCCGCTTAGTAATCTTCGAGCGAAAAAACGAAAAGAGTTCGGTAGATCAGTTCAAGACAAGTCAAACGCGCTGTTAGCGGGTGCGAGGACTAGGACAGCGCTGTATATTCCGGGCTCCTTATTATCACTAATACAAGGGGAAGCAACACGTGGCAACAGCGAAAACAGCACACAAGTCAGGCACGCGCGTCTTTTTTACGCAGACCGACGACAACCTGTCATTACCAAACCTGGTAGATCACCAGAATAAGTCCTTTCAGTGGCTCGTAGATGAGGGTCTTGGCGAACTTTTGGCCGAGATTAGTCCAATCGACGATTACACCAACACTAAACTGTCTTTGCGGTTCAAGGACTACCACTTTGACGAACCTAAAATCAGCGAAAACGATGCTCGCGAGAACAACGTTAGCTACGAAGCGCCTTTGAAAGCTATGGTAGAACTGACCAACAAGGTCACTGGCGAAGTTAAAGAGCAGGAAATCTACCTGGGTGACTACCCATGGATGACCAAGCGCGGTACCTTCATTATTAACGGTGCGGAGCGCGTGGTTGTGAGCCAGCTGATTCGCTCAGCTGGTGTTTTTTATACCAGCGAACTGCACGGTACTTCTAACATCTACAGTGCCAAGGTTATTCCTAGCCGCGGTGCCTGGTTGGAATTCGAAACCGCTGCTAACGGTGCCCTATATGTAAAGATCGACCGCAAGCGCAAGATCCCCGTTACCACACTGCTGCGTGCACTTGGTATGTCCGACACCGCTATGCGTGAGGCTTTCAAGCACGTGGACACCGGCAAAGCTAGCCACCTGGAAGCTACCATCGAAAAAGACCCAACCAAGGGTCACTCTGAGGCCCTCATCGAAGTATATCGCCGTCTGCGCCCCGGCGACTTGGCTACCGTAGATAACGCTCGAAGTCTACTGGAAAACATGTTTTACAACTTTAAGCGCTTTGACTTTAGCCGCGTTGGTCGTTACAAGATCAACAAGCGTTTGAACTTAGACGTTGCTAACACCGCTGAAAACCGCATTATGCGCCTGGAAGACTTGGTTGCAATCGTGGCCGAGCTAATTCGCTTGAACAACACCCAGGAACCTGGTGATGACATCGACAGCCTAGCGAACCGCCGCATCAAGATGGTCGGCGAGCTAGTACAGCGCCAATTCCGCATTGGTCTGCTGCGCATGGTTCGTAACACCCAGGACCGTATGTCTATGTGTGAAATCGAAACGGTTGCTCCTGGCCAGCTGATTAACGCTCGTCCAGTGGTGGCTGCAGTTCGCGAATTCTTCGCGAGCTCTCAGCTTTCGCAGTTCATGGACCAGATCAACCCACTGTCCGAACTGGCCCACAAGCGCCGCTTGAGCTCGATGGGCCCTGGTGGTCTAAGCCGTGAACGTGCTGGTTTTGAAGT
>Ga0105242_10002025_pt1 | contig 15938 bp, 14 predicted proteins | sample KBSM24metaG_FD_81521 | JGI IMG/M metagenome (GOLD analysis project Ga0105242, IMG submission 81521) | Miscanthus rhizosphere microbial communities from Kellogg Biological Station, Michigan, USA - KBS M2-4 metaG | ecosystem: Host-associated > Plants > Roots > Rhizosphere > Soil | place... | reverse complement strand
CTCTCGCCTGGCGCGCGGGGAAACCGACATCGCCGATCCGCTCACGCGCGATTTCGAGTCGGCCCTCATCACCAAGGCGCTGCAGCACACCGGCGGCCGGCGCATCGAGGCCGCAAACCTGCTGGGCATCGGGCGCAACACGCTCACGCGCAAGGTGCAGGACCTCAAGCTCGACAACAAGGGGTCAGACCCCAATTCAAGCGGGCGATGACGTCTCCATTGGCGTTGGATCACGACATTGGGGTCTGACCCCGGTTTTAGCATTCGCCGGCTGTCCTCGCCGACCGAGGAGGAGATCGCGCAGCTCGCCGACCTCCTCATCGATTGCGTCGAGGGCGGCGCTTCCGTGAGCTTCATGTCGCCGCTCACGCACGAACGCGCCCTCGCGTTCTGGCGTCGTGTCGCATCCGACGTCGTTGCGGGTAACCGTGCCTTGCTGGTTGCAGAAGACGCACAGGGGATTCTTGGGACGGTGCAGGTCGTGCTGGACCTTCCCGAGAACCAGCCCCATCGCGCCGACGTCTCGAAGATGCTGGTGCACCGGCGCGCGCGAAGACGCGGCGTCGGTGCCGCGCTGATGCAAGCTGCGGAGGAAACCGCGCGCGAGCACGGCCGCACGACGTTGGTGCTCGACACGGCGAGCGACGACGCGCGGCGGCTCTACGAGCGGCTGGGCTGGAGGAAGGTGGGCGACATCCCGGCATAAGCACTGATGCCGGACGGTACGCCCTGCGCGACGACGTACTACTTCCGGGAGCTGTCCCCCGCGGGCTGAGTCGCGGGTTTCTTCCCGTAGCGCTTCTCGAAGTCGGCGGCCGGCAGCGCCGCGCTCTCGAAGTAACCCTGGAACTCGTCGCAACCGAGCGCCTTGAGCGCGCGGAACTGTGCCTCGGTCTCGACGCCCTCGGCGACGACCGAGAGCCGCAGCGAGTGCGCCATGGCGAGAATCGCGGTGATGATCGCCTCGTCGTTGGGATCGACGCCGATGTCGCGCACGAAGGAGCTGTCGATCTTGATCGCGTCCACCGGCAGCTGCTTGAGGTACGAGAGCGACGAGTAGCCGGTGCCGAAGTCGTCGATGGACAGGCCCACGCCGAGGGCGCCGAGGCGATTGAGCAGCGCCGCCTTGTCCTCGATGTGCTGCATGAGGTGGCTCTCGGTGAGCTCGAGCTCCAGCGCTTCCGGTTCCAGCCCCGACCGCTCGAGCGCCTGCTCGACGGCGCGGTAGAGGCGATCGCCGTTCTGCACCTGCCCCACCGACAGGTTCACGGAGATCCGCAGGTCGGGCTTCACGCGCGCACGCCACTCCTTGATCTGGTGGCACGCGGTCTCGAGCACCCACTCGCCGATGGGCACGATGAGGCCCGAGTCCTCGGCCACGTCGATGAAGCGGTCCGGCGAAAGAAGCCCGCGGCGAGGATGCTGCCAGCGGATGAGCGCCTCGACGCCCATCAGCTCGCCCGTGGCCATCCCCATCCGCGGCTGGAAGTGCAGCACCAGCTCGTTGCGCCGCAGCGCCAGGCGCAGGTAGTTCTCCACCGAGAGGCGCTCCTGCGCCCGCGAGTTCATGTCGGCGGAGAAGAACTGGTAGTTGTTGCGGCCCTTCTCCTTCGCGTAGTACATCGCCACGTCCGCGTTCTTCATGAGCGTGGCGCTGTCGCGGCCGTCTGCGGGGAAGAGGCTGATGCCGATGGAGCACGAGGTCGTGAGCGCCTGGCCCTCGACCACCACCGGCGAGCCCATGGCGGCGATCATCTTCTCGGCCACCTGCTGCGCGCCCTCGTCGTCGGTGTCACGCAGGTTCTCGAGGATGACCGCGAACTCGTCGCCACCCAGGCGCGCGACGGTATCCGACGCTCGCACGCACGACGAGAGCCGCTGCGCGACCGCCTTCAGCAGCTCGTCGCCCACGTGGTGGCCGAGCGAATCGTTGATGGTCTTGAAGCGGTCGAGGTCGATGAACATGAACGCGAACCCGGTGTGGTGGCGCGCGGCGTTCACCACGCCCTGCTCCAGGCGGTCGTGCAGCAGCACGCGGTTCGGGAGGCCGGTGAGCGCGTCGCGCGTGGCGAGATACTCGGCGCGCTCCTCCGCGGCCTTGCGCTTGGAGACGTTGGTGGACGTTCCCGTCATGCGCGTCGCCTGGCCCGAGGTGTCGCGGTGGGTGACCTTGCCGCGCGAGTGCACCCAGAACCACTCGCCGGCGGCGTTGGGCACGCGGTACTCGCAGTCGAACTGCTCGCTCACGCCCTTCGACGCATTGCCGATGGCGGCGCTGAAGACCTCGCGGTCGTCGGGGTGCGTCCAACCCAGCACCTCGTCGCCGGAGAACGTGCTCTCGCGCGGCGGGTCGCCCAGGAGCTGCGCCCAGTTCTCGTTGAAGTACACGCGGTTCTGCTTCAAATCCCAGTCCCAGAGGGCGAGGCTGGAGCTGGTGAGCGCGAGGTCGAGGCGCTCCTTGGCGCGCACCATCTGCTGCTCGGCACGCTTGCGCAGCGTGATGTCGCGCGCCATGCCGATCATGAAGACCTGGCCGCCGAGCGTCACCGGCCGCGCGCTGAGGAGGTAGGGCCGCACGTTGCCGGCGCGATCCATGACCTCGGCTTCGATGCTCACGTCGCGTCCGTTCTCGAACACCTCGCGCATCGCAGCCGCCACCGCCTCGCGGTCGGCGAGCGAGATGAAGTCGATCGGGTGCATCGCCGCGATCTCGGCGTCGGTGTGGCCGATGGCGCTCGCGAGCGCGGCGTTCCAGCGGTGTATCACCCCGCCGGCCGAAACGAGGAAGAACGCTCCCGAAAGGTTGTCCAGCACGGCGTCGACGAACTGCCGCTCCTGCTCGTAGCGCGATTCGGCCTCGCGCCGGCGGCGGGATTCGGACTCGAGCGGGTCGACGACGCGCGGCGGCGGCGAGCGGTTCTCGCGCGACAGGCTCTCGCGCAGCGCCTCCACGCGGGCGACGGCGAGGGTCGCGATGTTCACGAGCGCCGTGCGCTCGCTCTTGCCCAGGCGCCGCGGGATCGGGTCGAGCACCGTGAGGCCTCCCAGCAGCTCGCCGCCCGAGGCGACCAGCGGCACCACGCCGATGAAGCGGGCGCGCGGACCCGCGGCCACCAGCGGGTGGCTGCGCCAGTCGGTGAGCGCCGCGTCGTCGACGAAGAGCGGGTTGGAAAGCACCGGCAGTCCCAGCACCAGGCTGCGGTCGGCCGAGAGTTCCGTGAAGGTGACGCCCAGCCGAGCGCGGATGCGCTCGACGCCTGCGTCGACGAACGAGATCCAGCCGATGGGAAAACCCGCGACGTCGAGGGCGCGACGCAGCAGCTCTTCGAGCGCGGATTGCGGAACCTGTACCGAGGCCATGGCCCTAGCGGGAGAGCCAGGTCGCGAACTTCACGACGCCATGACTACTTGGGACCGGGCTGCCCCGGCAGGCGCGTCTTCGCATAGCCGGCGTCGTCGAGGGCCGACTGCCAGTTCGCCTCGTCGAATCCCTTGACGGTCTTCGAGCCCACCGTCATCACCGGCACCTGGAACCCGCCCGCGATCTCCTTCAGCCGGGTCGCGTCCTCGGGATTCTTCTCGGCGTTCTTCTCGGTGAACGGCACGCCGCGCTTGCTGAGCAGGGCGAGCCCCTTCGAGCAGAGGTCGCCGCAGTCGTTGCTGGTGTACACCACCACCGGGTTGGTCTTCGCCGCCTGCTGCGTGGCGTAGGGCATCTGCTCCTCGCTCGAGGCGCCGCCGCCCTGGATGCGCTGCGCGGTCGCGTCGCGATCGGTCGGAGGCTGGTCGCCGAAGTGGACCTTGCCGTCCTTGTCGGTCCACTTGTAGACCGTCTGCGCCTGGGCCGCGAGGGCCAGCGCCGCGATGCATGCTGCCAGTACGATGGGTTTGGCTCTCATTGGCATCTCCCTAGGCCGTGGCCGTCATCCCATTATGCCGCAGGAGCGCGTCGATCTGCGGCTTGCGGCCGCGGAATGCGACGAAGGATTCGAGCGCGGGGCGGCTGCCGCCGCTCGCCAGCACCTCGCGGCGGAAGCGCGCGCCGATTTCCGGGTTGAGCACGCCGCCTTCCTCGAAGGCGCCGTAGGCATCGGAGGAGAGCACTTCGGCCCACTTGTAGCTGTAGTAGCCCGCCGCGTAGCCCCCGGCAAAGATGTGCGAGAACTGGTTCGGGAAGCGGTTGTACGCAGGAACGGGATAGACCGCGACCTGGCGGCGCACGTCGTCGAGGAGCGCACGCACCGCCGCGGGATCGCACGGCGGCCCGGCGTGCAGGCGCATGTCGAAGAGCGCGAACTCCAGCTGGCGCACGAAGCCGATGCCCGACTGGAAGTTCTTCGCCGCGAGGAGCTTGTCGAAGAGCGCGCGCGGAATGCGTTCGCCGGTATCGACATGGCTCGTCATGGGAGCCACCACGTCCCACTCCCAGTTGAAGTTCTCCATGAACTGGCTCGGCAGCTCCACCGCGTCCCATTCGACGCCCGCGATGCCGGACACCCCCAGCTCGTCCACCTGCGTGAGAAGCTGGTGCAGGCCGTGGCCGAACTCGTGGAAGAGGGTATTGACCTCGTTATGCGTGAATAGCGCGGGCTTGCCCCCGACGGGCGCGGAGAAGTTGCAGGTGAGGAACGCGACCGGCGTCTGCACCCGATGGCCGAGGCGCCGGCGGTTGATGGCGTCGTCCATCCACGCGCCGCCGCGCTTGTTCTCGCGCGCGTAAAGGTCGAGGTAGAACTGGCCCACGCGGTTGCCGCCCGCGTCCGCGAGCTCGAAGAAGCGCACGTCGGGGTGGTAGACCTCGGCCTTCGCCGCGCGGATTTTCAATCCGTAGATCGTCTCGACGACACGGAACATGCCGGCGAGCACCTCGTCCTCCCGGAAATACTGCTTCACCTCCTGGTCGGAGAACGCGTAGCGGCGCTGGCGCAGCTTCTCGCTCACGTAGTTCACGTCCCACGCGTTGACCTCGGCCATGCCGAGCTCGGCCCGGGCGAATTCGGCAAGCTGTGCCATGTCGCGCTCGGCGAAGGGCCGCGCGCGGCGCGCGAGATCCTCGAGGAACGCGAGCGCCTCGGCGGGCGTGGCCGCCATCTTCGTCGCGAGCGAGACCTCGGCGAAGTTGGCATAGCCCAGCAGCTTCGCCGCCTCCGCGCGCAGCTCGAGGATGCGCGCGATGTTGGCGTCGTTGTTCCACTCGGGCTTGCCGGTTTCCGACTCGGCCGATGCGCGTGTCACGTTCGCCCTGTACATGCGCTCGCGCAGTCCGCGGTGGTCGGCGTACTGCATCACCGGCAGGTAGCACGGCATGTGCAGCGTGAGCTTCCAGCCGTCGCGGCCGTCCTTCCTCGCACCCGCCGCGGCGGTCGCGAGGACGTCCTCGGGGATGCCCGAGAGCTCGCCGCGGTCCGTCACGAAGAGCCCGTACGCATTGGTGGCATCGAGCACGTTGTCGGCGAACTTGGAGCCGCGCTTGGCGAGCTCCTCCTGGATCGCGAGGAAGCGCGCCTTCTCGGGCGGCGGGAGCTCGGCGCCCCCCAGGCGGAAGTCGCGCAGCTCGTTCTCGACGTGGCGACGGCGCGCGCGCGGCCATTGCGCGAAGTCCGGCGACGCGGCGAGCGCCTTGAAGCCCGCGTGCAGTCGCTGGTCCTGGCCTTGCTCGGTGAAGTACTGCGTGACCTTCGGCAACGCGGCGTTGAACGCGTCGCGCACCTGCGGCGAGTTCATCGTCGCGTTGAGGTGCGTCACCTGCGCCCATGCGCGCGCGAGGCGCTCGTTGGCGTCGTCGAGCGGCTCGACGAAGTTATCCCACGTGGGCCGATCGAGCGCCGCGAGCCGCTCGATGGTGGCGCGCCCTTCGCCGACGAGCCGGTCGACGGCGGGATCGAAGTGCCCGGGCAGGATCGTGGTGAATCGCGGCAGCCCGGAAAAGTCGAGGAGGGGATTGTCCATTGCGGTTGCTCCGCTGGCGTGGACCGCTTCGCTCGTGGCTTACGGTCCGTTGGAGTAGACGGTGCGGCCGCCGACGATGGTGCGGACGACGCGACCGATGAGCTCGAGGCCGAGGAAGGGCGTGTTCTTTCCCTGGCTCGCGAGCGCTTGCGGTTGCACGACCCAGGGCTTCGCCGGATCGTAGATGCAGAGGTCGGCGGCCGCTCCCGGGGCGAGCGTTCCCGCCGCGACGCCGAGGATCCGCGCGGCACGGTGCGTCACGGCGGAGAGGGTCTCGACGGGCTTGAGCCCCGCGTCCTTCCCCCATTGGAGCGTGAGGGGAAGGAGGAGCTCGAGGCCGGTGGCGCCCGGTTCGGCTTCACCGAAGGGCACCTGCTTCGCGTCCTCGTCCACGGGCGCGTGGTCCGAGCAGATGACGTCGATGGTGCCGTCGGCCACGGCGGCGCGCAGGCGCTCGCGATCCGCGGGATCGCGCAACGGCGGCGAGAGGCGGCAGTTCGAATCGAACTCGCCGATGTCGCGGTCGCTGAGGTGCAGGTGATGGATGCCCACGTCGCACGTGAGCGGCGCACCGCCCTTCTTCGCCTCCGCGACCAGCGCCACGCCTGCAGCAGTCGAAAGACGCTCGAGGTGCACGCGCGCACCCGTCGCCGCCATGAGCTCGACGATGGTGCGGATCGCGATGGTCTCGGCGACGGCGGGAATCGCCGGCAGCCCCAGGCGCGTGGCGACCTCGCCGTCGTGCGCGACACCGCCCTCGGCGAGCGTCTTCGCCTCGGGCCGCAGCCACACGGTAAAGCCGAGCGTCGCGGCATAACGCATCGCGGAGAGCATCACGGCCAGGCCGGGCAGCGGATGCTCGCCCTGCGAGAAGCCGACGCAGCCCGCCTCGCGCAGCTCCGCCATCTCCGCGAGCCGCTCGCCCTTCAATCCCACGGTGAGCGCGCCCAGCGGATGCACGCGCGCCGCATCGAGGCTCGCCGCGCGACGCGTGAGCATCTCCACCAGTCCCGGCTCGTCGAGCGGCGGATCGGTGTCCGGCGGGCAGGCGAGCGTGGTGATGCCGCCGGCAACCGCGGCGCGCATCTCGCTCTCCAGCGTCGCCTTGTATTCGAAGCCCGGCTCGCGCAGGCGCGCCGAGATGTCCACGAGGCCAGGGCACACGACGAGGCCCTTCGCGTCGATCTTCTCGTCGGCCTCGAAGCCGTCGGGCGCTCTGTCGAGCGCCGCGATCATCCCGTCGGCGACGTACACCGAACCTACCTTGTCGCGACCGGATGCCGGATCGATGACGCGGCCATTCGCGATCTCGAGCCGGGAAACCGGGGACAGGCCCCGATGTCGTGAATCGTCGCGGCTCACGAATGGCTCCTTGCGCTCGAATCGGGGTCTGTCCCCATCGACAGCATCGACATGACCGCCATCCGCACCGCGATGCCGAAGGTCACCTGCGGCAGGATCACGCTCTGGCGGCCGTCCGCGACCGAGGAGTCGATCTCCACGCCGCGGTTCATCGGCCCGGGGTGCATCACGATGGCATCGGACTTTGCGCGTGAGAGCTTCTCGGCGGTGAGGCCGTACACCTTGAAGAATTCGCCCGCCGAGGGAAGGAGCGCGCCGTTCATGCGCTCGTTCTGGAGCCGCAGCATGATCACCACGTCGCACCCCTTGAGGCCCTCGGCCATGTCGGTGAAGACCCGCACGCCGAGGCGCTCGACCTGGGCGGGAATGAGGGTGCGCGGCCCGATCACGCGCAGGTCCGGCACGCCGAGGGTCTTCAGCGCATGGATCTGCGAGCGCGCCACGCGCGAGTGCAGCACGTCGCCCACGATCGCCACCGTGAGCGCGCTGAAGTCCTTCTTGTAGTGGCGGATGGTGTACATGTCGAGCAGGCCCTGCGTCGGGTGCGCGTGGCGCCCGTCGCCGGCGTTGATCACGGCCACGCCCGGCTTCACGTGGCGCGCGATGAGGTGGGGCGCGCCCGACTGCGCGTGCCGCACGACGAACATGTCCGCGTCCATCGCCTGGAGGTTCCACACGGTGTCGAGCAGCGTCTCGCCCTTGGACGTGGACGAGGCGCCGATGTTGAGGTTGATCACGTCGGCCGACAGGCGCTTGGCCGCGATCTCGAAGGTGGTGCGCGTGCGCGTGGAGTTCTCGAAGAAGACGTTGAAGATCGACTTGCCGCGCAGCAGCGGCACCTTCTTCACGTCGCGCTCCGACACCGGGACGAATTGGTCGGCGGTGTCGAGGATCTTGCGGATCGTCTCCGCGGGCAGCCCTTCGGTGGTGAGCAGGTGGCGCAGCTCCCCGTTGGGTCCCACCTGCAGGCTTTGCTTCGGCGACAGTCCCATCGTCATGGCCGTTTCACGGCGGCGAAGCGAAGCCGCCCGTTCTCGTTGGAAAGCACCAGCTCCTCGTCGCGCGACACCTCGACCTCGGCGCCGGTGAAGTCGGCGGCCACGGGGAGCTCGCGCCCGCCGCGATCGGCGAGGACCGCGAGGCGCACCGCGCCCGGGCGGCCGAAGTCGAAGAGCTCGTTCAACGCCGCGCGCACCGTGCGGCCGGTGTGCAGCACGTCGTCGACGATGACCACCTCGCGGCGGTCCACGTCGAAGGGAATCTGGCTGCGGCGCGACTCGCGGTGCAGGCCGATGCGGCCGAAGTCGTCGCGGTGCAGCGTGACGGCGAGGAAGCCCAGCGGCGTGGCGAGGCCGAGCGCGCGATGCAGTCGCTCCGCGACCCACGCGCCGCCGGTGAAGATGCCGACGAGGCCCGCGTCCTTCGACACGCGCTCGCGCATCTGGTCGGCCAGCGTGCGCACGAGGGCTTCGGGATCGGGAAGGACGCTCATGCGCGCTCCAGCGCGTCGAGGTAGCTCTGCAGGATGATCGTGGCCGCCATCGCATCCACGTCGGACTTGCGCGATGCGCGCGTGCGCGTGCGGCGCAGCTCCGACTCGGCCTCCGCCGAGGAGAGCGTCTCGTCCACGAATTCCACCGGCAGGTGGTAGCGCGCCTCGAGGCGGCGCGCGAACTTTTCCGCGAGCTTCGCCACCGCGTGCTCGGAATCGTCGGAGTGCCGCGGGCGCCCCACGACGAAGCCCGCCGGTTGCCACTCGTCGACGATGCGCCCGATCGCCGCGAAGCGCGCGTCGTTGGCGGTCTCCTCGATGGCGCCCAGCGGGTTGGCGATGCGCGTCACGGTCTCTCCGACCGCGACACCGATGCGGCGCTCACCGAAGTCGAAGCCGATGAGCGTCCCCGAAACCGTCACGCGTGTCCCGCCTCCTCGGAGAGGTTGGCCGCGTTGACGCCCAGCGCGTGCATCGCCGCCTCGTAGCGGCCCTCGGGCGGCACGGTGAAGATCACGTCGATGTCCGCCTGCACCGTGAGCCAGCCGTTGCGACGGATCTCGTCCTCCAGCTGCCCGGGCGCCCAGCCGGCATAGCCCAGCGCCACGAGCTGCTCGCGCGGGCCTTCGCCCTTCGCCATCGCCTCGAGGATGTCGCGCGAGGTGGTGAGGCCGATCTCGCCCACGGGCAGCGTCGATTTCCACGCGCCCACCGGGCGGTGAAGCACGAAGCCGTGGTCGAACTGCACCGGGCCGCCGAAGAACACCGGCTGCGTCGTGAGGGGGGAGTCGCCCAGCTCGATGTCCACCTGCTTGAACAGCGCCTCGAGCGTCACGTCGATGGGACGGTTCACCACGATGCCGAGCGCGCCGCGCTCGTTGTGCTCGCAGATGAAGGTGAGGGTTCGGGAAAAATTCGGATCCGACATCGCCGGCATGGCGATGAGGAAGTGGCTGGTGAGGTTGATCGTTTGCATTGGCCACCGGTCGGGTATTTTAATCCTTTACGAGCCTTTGGGCTCGAATGCGCCCGAGGGGTTCCCCCGCCTTGCCCGCCTATCGCTCCACCCTTTTCTGGTTCCGCCGGGACCTGCGCGACGACGACAACGCGGGCCTGTATTACGCGCTGCGGTCCGCCGGGCACGCGTATTGCGTGTTCGTGTTCGACACGGAGATCCTGGACGTCCTTCCCTCCCGGGCCGATCGGCGCGTTGAGTTCATCCGCCAGGCCCTCGACGAGCTCTCGCGCTCGCTCGCCGCGAAGGGCGGCGCCCTCCTGGTGCTGCACGGACGCGCACGCGACGAGATCCCGGCGCTCGCGCATCGCCTCGGCGTCGACGCGGTTTTCGCCAACGGCGACTACGAGCCGCAGGCGAGGGCCCGCGACGAGGCCGTCGGCAAGGCCCTTGTCGCCGACGGGCGACGCTTCCACCTCGCGAAGGACCAGGCGGTCTTCGAGAAGGACGAAGTCGTCACCAAGGCGGGCCGGCCGTTCGCCGTGTTCACTCCCTATCGCAACGCGTGGATGAATCTCGTGGACGATTTCTACGTCGAGGCGTACCCGGTGGAACGTCACGCGAAGGCGCTGGCGAAACCGCCGTTCGAGGCGCCGCTACCGTCGCTGGAGTCACTCGGCTTCGAGCCCACGAACCTCGGAAAGCTGGGCCTCGGTTCGGGCATGTCGGGTGCGAAGCGGCACCTCGGCGATTTCCTCGGCCGCATCGGCGAGTACCAGCATGCGCGCGATTTCCCGGCGGTGAACGCAGGCTCCGGGCTGTCGGTGCACAACCGCTTCGGCACGATCTCGGTCCGCGCGCTCGCCCGCGTCGCTCGCGAGCGCAAGGGCCCGGGCGCCGCGACGTGGCTCTCGGAGCTCGTCTGGCGCGACTTCTTCTTCCAGGTGCTGTGGCACCACCCGCGCGTGGCGCGCGAGGCTTTCCATGCGCAATACGCGTCGATCGACTGGCCGAACGACGAGGGGCTGTTCGCCGCGTGGCGCGAGGGACGAACCGGCTATCCGATCGTGGACGCGGCGATGCGCCAGATCAACGCGACGGGCTTCATGCACAACCGCCTGCGCATGATCGCGGCTTCCTTCCTTGCGAAGGACCTGCTGGTGGACTGGCGCTGGGGCGAGCGCTACTTCGCCGAGCACCTCAACGACTTCGACCTCGCGGCCAACAACGGCAACTGGCAGTGGGCGGCCTCGACGGGCTGCGACGCGCAGCCGTACTTCCGCATCTTCAACCCGGTGTCGCAATCGGAGCGCTTCGACCCGCAGGGGACCTTCATCCGCCACTACGTGCCGGAGCTCGCGCACGTGGACGATCGGCGCATCCACGCGCCATGGACCCTGTCCGAGCAGGAGCAGCGCGAGGCGCGCTGCGTCATCGGGCGCGACTACCCCGCGCCCGTGGTGGACCACGCCGCGCAGCGCGAGCGCGCACTCGCGCTCTACAAGCGCGGCGGGCGAAGCTAGCGGGTCTCCCGCTTGAGCTCCTGGTACACGGCGGCCACGCGCTCGGGTGCGACCTTGCAGTCGGCCTTCACCGGGTCGCCCGGAGTCTGCGGCGCGAAGTCGGTGTGGGTGTATCCATAGACGGGCTTCATGCGGTTCACGAACTGCACGTAGGCGATGGGGCTCTCGCGGAGCTTCTCGCAGTAGCGGTCGTACAGGCGGGAGTGGAAGTTCTGCTCGTCGCGCGGCGCGGCGGTGTTCTGCGCGAGGGCGGCGGCGGGCATGAGCAGGGCGGCGGCGATCAGCAGGGTCTTCATTCGGGCTCTCCGGTGGGAAGCTCGGATGAAGCTAAGGCAGGTGTGGCGCCCTGTCTGTCACCATGGGTAGCGCTGGTTGCGGGTTGTCACCCGCGCATGTCGCTGAGGGGGCTCGGCCGTAGCGGGGCGCCAAGGCCTGCAATGGCCGTGACAATCGGTTACCTCGCCGCCACCGGGTAGCGCGCGGCGGCCCGCTACTCCGCGATCACCTGCTCGGCGCGCGTGAAGGTCCAGGTGCGCGTGATGTGGAGGATGTCCGTGTCCGCACGGATGTTGGCGGGGAAGCGGTCGAAGGGAGCCGCGAGCCGCACGATGCGCACCGCCGCCTGGTCGAGCACCTTGTGGCCCGACGAGCGGTTGATCTCCACGCTCTCCACCTCGCCGTCGGCCTTGATGGCGACGGTGAGCTGCAGCGACCCGTAGAGCTTCCGCGCCTTCGCTTCCTCGGGGTAGTTGAGGTTGCCGATGCGCTCGATCTTGATGCGCCAGTTGTCCACGTACTGCGCGAAGCGGTACTCGGAGGCGCGCGCCCCCACGAACTTGCGCTTGGGGCGCTCCTGGTAGGCCTGGTAGTCGCGGCGGATCTGCGCCTCGAGGCGCTGGATCTCGAGGCTCTTGTCCACCAGGTCGCGCGCCTGCGCGTCGGCCTTGGTCTGCCCCTGGGGCACGACCTCGACCTGCTGCACCTGCGCCTGCGACTTCACGCGCGTCATGAGCTCCTTCGCCTCGAGCTCGAGCTGCTTCATGCGGCTCTCCGCCGCCTTGAGCTCGCGGCTGGGATCCTTGTCCTCGACCGCGGGGAAGGGGCTGCGCGCGCGCAGCTTCTGGTCGGTGTTGCCGCCGCCGTCGAGGTTCGCCTGCGCGAGCGCGTCAGCCTTCTCCGGCTTGGTGGTAGTGCGGGCGTTCACCAGCACCACGTCCATCACGTTATGCGGCGCGTCGAACTTCGGCAGCGGGATGAACCGGATGCCCAGGCCGATGATGACGAAGATGTGGAACGCGATCGAGCCGACCAGGGCCACCTGCATCGTGGCGATGAGGCCGAAACGTTCGAGCAGGAAATCCGAGAAGGAGACGAGGGCGTCGGGTGAAGTCTGCCTCAACTGCATCGGCAGTATTACGGCTCTCGTGGATGTCGCGACATGACTCCGAATTGTAGCGGGTTATTTCCCCGCATAGCGCGCTAAAACGTGCGCCTGCCAGAGGTCCGCCTCGCCGAAAGCGACCTTCACGCGCTCGCCCGGCACCGAGGCGGGCAGGCCCACGGTGCGCACCACGAGCGGCATGCCGTCGATGCGCGCGAGCTCGTCGCGCACGACGGAGGCGCCCGATTCCCGGATGCCTTCCTGGATGAGGTAGCGCAGGCACCAGTAGCGCTCCAGCCCACGCTGGTGCTCGGCGTAGGCCTCGTAGGCCGCCTCGAAGTCGCGCGCGGCGGCCACCAGGTCGTCGCGCGAGTACGCCGGCTCCTCGCCACGGAGCGCCGCCACCAGCTGGCGCTGGTTCGCGAGGTCGGTGAAGCGGCGCAGCGGCGAGCTCGCCCACGCGTAATGGGAGACGCCGAGCCACTCGTGCGCGCCCGGAACCACGTCCATGCGGGTCTTGCCGCCCTTCTGGTTGCGGTAGAGCGCGTCGTAGCCGCGCTCGGCCAGCCATTTCCCCCAGGTGGAATTCACGTGGATCATGAGCTCGGCGACCAGGGTGTCCACGGGCGTGCCGCGGCGGCGGGGCTCGATCGACACACGGCCCTCGACCACGCGGATGGTGTAGTCGAGGCGATCGGGCGCCTCGTCGCCCGCGCCGCGCCCCGCCTTCAGCGACCGCGCGAGCTTCCAGAGGGTGAAGAGATCCTCGCCGTGCGGACCTTCCACGGATCCGCGCGCGACCGCCTCCTCGTTGAGGCGCGTGTCGAGCTCCGACAGGCGCAGGTTGTCCGCGACGGTGATCCATTCGAGGCGCGACTCCGAGCCGCGCACCTCGAGCGACTGCGCGTCCACGTCGAGGTAGAGGGAGGCCGCGGGCACGCGCCGGCCGGCGGCGAGCGTGGCGGCCGCGACCACCGACTCCGGCAGCATGGTGATCTTGCCGCCCGGGAAATAGACGGTGGAGAGGCGCTCGCGCGCCACCGCCTCCAGGCCATGTCCGGTGCCAAAGAAAAGCGCGGGCGCAGCGATGTGCACTCCCACGCGCAGGCGGCCATCGGGCATCCGCTCGAGCGAGAACGCGTCGTCGATCTCCGTCGTCTCCTCGTCGTCGATGGAGAACGCGGTGACGTTCGCCTCGGGAAGATCCTGGGGCGCGAGGACGGGCTCGGTCGCGGGAAAGCCCGTGCCGCGCGGAAAGTACTCGAAAGTGAAGCGGCGCAGGAAGTAGTCCTCGGGACCCGAGAGAGCGCCGGCAGCGGCCGCCACCTGCGGCGGCGAGAGGCCGGCGGCGGTCGCTGCCTGGTCGAGCGCGCGCCACTCGAGGCTCATCTTGTCGGGCTTGAAGAGCAGCGTGTCGAGCTTCGTGCCCACCGCCTCGGGCATGCGGCCCGCGGCGAGGTCGTTTGCCCACGCGTCGACCTGCTCCTGCTGCTTGCGCTTCTTCTCCACGCCGGCGAGCGCGGCCTTGAGGTTCGACTCGGGTGCGGCCTGGTAGCGGCCCTTGCCGCGCTTGTAGAAGTACATCGGGTTGGCGTGCAGCGTGAGCGCCACGGCGGCGGCCTCCTGCGGCGTCGGCGCGCGGCCGAAGTACTCGCGCGCGAGGTCCTCGAAGCCGAACTCGTCGGGACCGGTCGCTTCCCAGAGGAAGTTCGGGTCGATCGGCTCCGAGAGCTTCTGCGCTTCGGGCATGAAGGCGCCGAGGCTCTGGCCGTCGAAGCGCAGCAGGATCGACGAGCTCTTCACCTTCGAGCGCTTTCCGTGAGCCGCCTCGACCTGGAACGACGCGCCCGCTTCCGCGAGGATCGTGCCCACGCGGAACGCGCCGTCTTCCTCGAAGAGCACCTGCTTCAAGATCTCGCCCAATCCACGATTTCCGGGAGGCGCTCGGGAAACGTGACGAGCGTGTGGTCGCCGCCCTGCACCACGTCCTGCAGCGCGCCGGCGTAGTACGCGACCGCCTCACGATAGTCGAGCACCTCGTCGGCGGTCTCCACGAAGAGCCAGTAGCGTTCCGGCCGCGTGATCGACGGCGGGTCCATCGCGCGCAGCTCCCCGACGTGACCCGGGGTCAGCACGAATTCCTCGCCGGTGTAGAGGTTTTTCTGCGGGCCGAGGAAGCGTTCGAAGTGGGCGTGCGGGTGCACCGCGGGATTGAGCAGCGCCGCGCGGCAGCCGAGCTTCTCGGCCGCGACCGTGGCGTAGAAACCTCCGAGGGAGCTGCCGACGAGCGTGAGGTTGCCGGGCGCGATGCCCTCGCACACGCCGAGGACCTGCTCCATCGCGCGCGACGGGCGATGGTGGAGCTCCGGCACCCGGTAGCCGACCTCCGGGGCGTAGTTGCGCACGTAGTCGCCCATCATGGTGGCCTTCTTCGATTGCGGCGAGCTGATGAAGCCGTGCAGGTAGACGATGGTCTTCAGAGCGAGAGGCTTCCCGTGCCGAGCTCGATCACCTCGCCGCCCACGTGGATCTTGCCGGCGGTGACGTCGAGGTAGAGCGTCGAGGGACGGCCGACCAGCTCGCCCTGGGAGACGATGCGCTTCACGTCGGTCTTCGGACGGATGACGGTGAACCAGCCGCCGAGGTTGGCGCAGGCCGAGCCGGTCGCGGGATCCTCGAGGATCGCGGGCCCGCTCGGGAAGAAGAAACGCGACTCGACGATGCCCGCGGCGTCGCCCAGGTCGTGGAAGACGTACGCCATGCTGGCGCCCTCCGCGCTCTTGAGGCGCGAGAAGGCGTCGCCCTTCGGCTTCGTGCGGCGCACGGCATCCACGCTCGTGAGCGGCACGATGAGCTGCTCGCGCCCCGCGCTCACCCACAGCGGGTATTCGCCCATGTCGCGCTCCTCCAGGCCGAGGATTTCCGCGAGGTCCTTGCGATGCATCTCGAAGGCGCGCGCCTTCGGCGGCACCGCCTCGAGCGTCCAGCGGTTGCCTTGCGCCGCGACGGGAATCACGCCGGCCTTCATCTCCAGCTTCACCGCGTCGCCGCCCTTGAGGGCACGCACCACGTGCGCCGTGCCGAGCGTCGGATGGCCGGCGAACGGCATCTCGTACGCCGGCGTGAAGATGCGCACCTGCGCAGTGGCTTTCGACGAAGGCAGGATGAAGGTGGTCTCGGAAAGGTTGAACTGGCGGGCGAGCGCCTGCATGGTCTCGGTGTCGAGGCCCTGCGCGTCCTCGACCACCGCGAGCGGATTGCCGGTGAGACGCCCTT
>Ga0105242_10002022_pt1 | contig 15958 bp, 12 predicted proteins | sample KBSM24metaG_FD_81521 | JGI IMG/M metagenome (GOLD analysis project Ga0105242, IMG submission 81521) | Miscanthus rhizosphere microbial communities from Kellogg Biological Station, Michigan, USA - KBS M2-4 metaG | ecosystem: Host-associated > Plants > Roots > Rhizosphere > Soil | place... | reverse complement strand
GCAGCCTGAGACGGATTCGCTGTTTCCGTTCGTCGCAGCCGACGATGGTGACGCCGAGTCGTCCACTCTGCTTGAAGTGCGGAGCTCGACGATCGACGAGCAACGAGAGCTGATGGCAATCGGGTCGATCGATGTGCTCTGCCTCGATACCCAGGGTGCCGAGCTGCAGATTCTCCACGGCGCCGCGCGTGCCCTGCGCCAGGGGGCAATCAGACTGCTGATGGCCGAATTGATTTGGGTGCCGTTATACGAGGGGCAGGGCACCTATTTTGATGTGCTGCATTTTCTCGGGCACCACGGCTATCGTCTCTACGACTTGTATAACTTCCGGTACAACGACTCGGGGCAGCTGCTGTGGGGTGACGCGCTGTTCCTTCCGGAGCACGCGCACCGGATCGCGTGACGAGGTGCCCGTGAGCGATCCCGTGTCAAACGTCGTCGATACCAGCATCTTGCGGAAATTCGAACCCTGGTCTGGCACCGTTCCCGCCGGGTACTTCGCGTATTTTCTGGGCAACATTACCCGCGCCGACTACTGGGCGTTTTCGAAGGACATTCGCGCGATCTACGACCGAGAGCGGTTCGAGGCGTTCACAACCCCTTCCTTCGACGACAATCTTTTCGACTGGATTGTGCTCCTCGAAGCCGTCGCCGACGGTGAGGGCGCCTTTACGATGGTGGCGCTCGGTGCAGGCTGGGGCCGATGGCTGGTGGCCGCGGCGTTTGCGGCACGGCAGTCTCGGCGGGAGCCGGTTCGTTTGGTCGGTGTCGAGGCTGAACCCACGCACTTTGCGTGGATGCAGGAGCATTTTCGAGACAACGGGCTGAATCCAGCCGACCACGACCTGATCGAAGCGGCAGCTGCTCGCGAGCCGGGTCACGCATGGTTCTACTTCGGAAAGCCCGATTCCTGGTATGGCCAATCGATTGTTCGCGACGCCGGCTTGAGCGATCCCACCAACAGGGGCGAGGTCGATTACAACGGCGAGAAGGTTCGGCGCGTCCGAACCATTGATCTTGCCGAGCTCGCCTCACGCTACGACCGAATCGACTATCTCCATATGGATATCCAGGGAGCCGAGTCCGAATTCCTTTCGAGCCGTCCTGACGTGTTGGATGCCAAGGTCAAGAGGGTATTGATCGGCACTCACTCGAATGAGATCGAGCGGGACCTGCGAGTTCTCTTCAACGGCCTGGGATGGCGCTGCCAATACGATGTGCCAATGGGTGGCGAGGTCAGAGTGAATGACGGCGTCGTCACGGTCGGCGATGGCGTGCAGGTCTGGATCAATCACACCCTGTAGGACCCAAGGCATTTTCGCCGTAGTGGACAAGCCCCTTCGCATTGACGAACCCACTTCCCTCGCCGAGCGCGCGGTCCCGATGCCATCATCGGCATTGACGGTGTCCATCGTCGTCCCGGTCTACAACAGCGCGACGATACTGCCCGAACTCGTCGCGCGACTGGAGCCGGTACTTCGGGCCAGCACCGCAGAGTTCGAGGCGGTGTTCGTCAACGACGCCAGCCGCGACGCGAGCTGGCAGGTGCTCCGGCAGTTGAAGCAGCGCCACAAGTGGGTTCGCGCCATCGACCTCATGCGCAACTCCGGACAGCACAACGCGCTGCTCTGCGGCATCCGCGCAGCACGCTTCAACATCGTCGTCACGCTGGACGACGATCTTCAGAATCCGCCGGAAGAGATTCCGCATTTGCTAGCGGCACTGTCGGACACCGTCGACGTCGTATACGGCGCACCGCAGCAGGAGGTGCACGGCCTGCTGCGCAACGTGGCCTCACAGGTGACGAAGATCGCGCTGCAGGGCGCGCTTGGCGCGCAAACCGCCCGCATGGTCGGACCGTTTCGCGCGTTTCGTACCGACATCCGGCGAGCCTTCGAGCACTACGACGGAATCTTCGTCAACATCGACGTACTGTTGACATGGGGGACGATGCGTTTCAAGGCCATTCGCGTCCACCATCACGAGCGGAGAGCCGGCGTCTCGAATTACACCTTCCGGAAGCTGCTCACGCACTCGCTCAATATGCTGACCGGCTTCACCACCGCGCCGCTGCAATTGGCGAGTGTGCTCGGTTTCAGCGCCACGCTGCTCGGTCTGGTGCTGTTCGCGTTCGTCGTTGGACGCTACTTCCTGCAAGCGTCGAGTGTGCCCGGCTTTGCGTTCCTCGCATCGGTCATCATCGTGTTTTCCGGCGCCCAGCTGCTGACGCTGGGGATTATCGGCGAGTATCTCGCGCGCATGCACTCCCGTCTTCTCCACCAGCCGCCGTACGTCGTGCGCGAATCCGATGATGACTGAGCACCTGGATGAAGCGACGCTCGGCTGTCGCCTCCTTCAATGGGACTCGACGTTCTTCGGGCTTCGCATCGCTCGCGCCGAGCCTGCTGCGGTTCGAGGAGAGGCCGGAGCGCGGGTCGAAGAATGGTGCGGCCTCCACGACATTGATTGCGTCTACCTGCTGGCGGACGTCGCCGACCAGTCGACCATCGAAGCAGCGGAGTCGGCGGGCTTCCGTCTCGTTGACATTCGTCTGACGCTCGCCGCCAAGCTGGCCCTTGCGGTACCAGCGGCGCCCGCGATCGCTCATGGCGCCGTTCGCACCGCCCGGCCGGACGATCTCGAGACACTGAAGGCAATCGCGCGCCACAGTCACCGTGAGACCAGGTTTTACGCCGATGCGCATTTCGATCGGCGACGCAGTGACGACATGTACGAGGCCTGGATTGAACGCAGCTGCAACGGGTGGGCGACGCGAGTGATCGTCGCCGAGGTCGAGGGATCGGCCGCCGGATACGTGACCTGTCACGTTCATTCGCCTGGAGAGGGTCAGATCGGCCTGGTGGCCGTCGAGGCGAGCAGGAGGGGGCGGGGCTTGGGGGTCCTGATGCTCGACGAAGCGCTGCGCTGGTTCGTGAGCCAGGGTGTGACCAGCGTCTCAGTGGTCACCCAGGCTCGAAACGTGAGGGCGGCGAGATTCTATCAGCGCGCAGGGTTTTCGATCGAGTCGATCCAGCTCTGGTATCACAAGTGGATTGAACGACGTCGAGCATGAGCCCTGTCTATCGGATTCCCTTCAACCGGCCGACGCAGACGGCGAACGACGGCCGGTACATCCAGCAGGCGCTTGCCGGAGGGCACCTCTCCGGCGATGGTCCGTTCAGCAAACGCTGTCAACAATTGCTCGAGGAGGGAATCGGCGTACCCAAGACGCTGTTGACCACGTCGTGCACGCACGCGCTCGAAATGGCTGCGTTGCTGCTCGACGTGAAGGCGGGCGACGAAGTGATCGTCCCGTCTTTCACGTTCGTGTCCAGTATCAATGCGTTCGTCCTGCGCGGTGCTCGTCCGGTCTTCGCGGACGTGAGGCCTGACACGCTGTGCATCGACGAGCGGCATCTGGACCAATTGATCTCACCCCGGACGCGTGCCGTCGTCGCCGTGCACTATGCCGGCGTCGCATGCAACATGGATGCGCTCGCGGCGGCAGCTGCGCCGCATGGTATCGCGATCGTCGAAGACAACGCGCACGGGCTCTTTGGCAAGTACCGAGGTCGATCTCTCGGGACGTTCGGGTCGTTGGCAACGCTCAGCTTTCACGAGACCAAGAACGTCAGTTGCGGCGAGGGCGGCGCCCTGTTGATCAACGACGTGGCGTTGGCCGACCGCGCAGAAATCATCAGAGAGAAGGGAACGGATCGCAGTCGCTTTTTCCGCGGCGAGATCGACAAGTACGGATGGGTAGACGTCGGGTCCAGCTATCTTCCGTCCGAGTTGCTGGCGGCCGTGCTGGCCGCACAGCTCGAAGCCGCCGACTGGATCCAGACATGCCGTGCGCGCCTCTGGCACCGCTATCAGCATGAGCTGCGTGACTGGGCGGGTCGGCGGGACATCGGCCTGCCGGTGATTCCGTCCGATTGCGATCAGGCCTTCCACATGTTCTACGTCATCCTGCCGTCGCTCCAGATGCGGGAGCGGCTCATCGCTCACCTGAAGAGCGTCGGCATCCTTGCGGTCTTCCACTATCAGCCGCTGCACCTCTCCGCGATGGGCAGGCGGCTCGGTGGCCAACCCGGTCAGTGCCCGGTGACCGAGCGAATCGCCGATCGGCTGCTGCGGCTGCCGTTCTACACCAACATGGCAGAGGACGAGCAAAGCACCGTGATCGAGGCGCTGCACCGCTTCGAGTGCTGATATGGCGTCCACCTACGATCCGGCTCATTTTTCAGCTCTGTTCGACATCGAGGACCGCCACTTCTGGTTCATCGCCCGTAACCTTGCGCTGCGGACCGTCATCGAGAGCATCACGCCCCAGTTCCCGCGCGGCTATCACGTGCTCGAGGTTGGCTGCGGCACGGGGAATACGCTCGGGATGCTCCAGGCGGCGTGTCCGGATGCCGGCATGATCGTGGGCATGGATCCGTTTGCGGAAGGGTTGGAATTTGCGCGCCGCCGCAGCACGTTGCCGCTGGTGCGCGGATCGATCGACGATCCGCCATTCGCAGCACCGTTCGATCTGGTCGCGATGTTCGACGTCCTCGAACACCTCGATGACGATTGGGGAGTCCTGAAAAAGGCGCGTGGCCTGGTCACGCCCGGCGGCCGCCTTCTGCTCACCGTCCCGGCGCGTAAGGCGCTCTGGGGCCGGTTCGACGAGGAGTCCCATCACCGACGACGGTACGAGCGCGCCGAGCTCGGCGAGCGGATTGAAGCTGCGGGCTTTCGCGTCGACTATCTCACCTACTTCATGGCCGCCCTGTATCCGATTGCACGCGTCATGCGGTACGCCTCGGACCTGGTCAATTCGATCCGTCGGCGGATGCAGATCCAACAACGGTCGGCGGTGCTCGACGATATTCGGGTTCGTCCGTTCGTGAATGGCGCGTTGAAGTTGGCGCTGCGGCAGGAGCTGCCGTTGCTGAGGAATCGACGCCAGATCGTGATCGGCACGTCGCTGCTGGCGATGGCCCGTCCCCTGATCGGAGGAGCCGACTGCGAACCGGAACGGCACACGGCGTGAGTTCGTCGAATGGCCGATCCGGTGCGGACCGGACACTGTACCATCGGCTGGCGTCAAGGCGCCTGGTCTACGACTGGATTCAACGACTAACGGGTTCGTCGGTCGTGCACCGGCAGGTGATACCCTGGCTCCGTCTCGCGCCTGGTGCCGTGGTGCTGGACGTTGGCGGCGGCACCGGCGTCCTCAAGCGCTCAGTTGGTCGTGGCGTCCGCCACGTCTGCCTGGATCTCGAGCGCCCCAAACTCGAAGGGTACATCGCTGAGTACCCCGACGCCGAACCCATACAGGCGGACGCCGTCGCACTGCCGGTCCGGACCTCCGCGGTGGAAGCCGCTGCGCTGGCGCTGGTCACGCATCACCTGACGGACGAAGACCTCAATCACGTGCTGAGGGAAATCGCGCGCGTGCTGGCTGCCGACGGTGTCCTCGTTCTTTACGACGCCGTATGGGCACCGGAGAACATCGCCGGGCGCCTCTTGTGGAAATACGACCGCGGCAGCCATCCGCGAACCGCAACCGAACTCGCGACCGCGCTGGCGACCCACTTCACGATTTCGGCTCGCCGCGACTTCGCGGTGCTTCATCGGTATGTCGCGTTTCTGTGCAAGCCGCTAGCCCAGGCGCCATCGCCTTGATCGGACTCGATCGGTCCGCGCCATCGCGAATCCCGGCCTCTCGCGCATCGGCCGTCGACGTGATCTGCCTCGCGCTTGTGCCCGTTCTGCAGCTCGCGCTCAACCCGAACCTGTTCATCAATCCGTCTGGCGACTATATCGATCCGTGGCTCTACACCGGCTGCTTCGTCAGCTTTCCGGCGCACCTGCAGTTGTTTGGCACTACGTACTACGTCACCAGACTGTCCTGGCTGCTGCCGGGCATTGCGGCGCACAGTCTGTTGCCCGCGCTGGCCGCGAATTACGTGCTGCATCTCGGCTTCTTTTACGCGCTGCTGTTCGGGACCTACGCGTTGATCAGCTCCGGGGCCAATCGACAGCTCGCGCTGCTCGGCGCCATGGTCATGGGGTGGACGCCTGCGATTGTGGCCGCGCTCAGTTGGGACTACGTCGACGGTGCCGGCATCGTGTTTCTGGTCCTGACGCTTCTGTGTCTGGAGAAGTCCGCCTCGAGCGACCGGCGCGGGTGGCTCTGGGCGGTCGCCGCCGGCTGTGGTATGGCGTGCATGGCCTCGTCGAACTTGTTTCTCGTGACGCTGGCGCCAATCGCCATGCTGTTCTTCGCGGTGCGGGTCGGTCTCGCTCAATGGCGGGCGATCTTCGTGGCAGCCGCGGCGGCCATCGCTGGTACCGCATTGATGCTGGGCATTTTCGCGTTGGTCAATCACCTCTACGGCGGACCGTGGCTCTTCATGGCGCCGTCGTTCGCTGCGGCACGTTACGTGTCGGCCAATTCGACGGTCTGGCGCGTCACCGGCTGGTACCAGCGGGCTTCATGGCTGGCGCTCACGCTGGTCGCGGTCTCCGCCACGTTGGTCGACTTGGTGTCGTCGCGCCGCGGTCGTACCCGGTTCGGTCGAGCGCTCCAGGTCACGCTGCTGGCCGCCTGCGCGGTCTGGACCGCCTTCGAGATGCGCGGCCCGCTCCTGCAGCTCTCGTACTACGCGTCATACCTCGTACCGCTATCGGTGCTCGCACTGCTGTCCCAGGCTGATTTCAGCAACGAGCGATTCCAGCGATCGAGCCTCGGCCTTGCGGCGGTCACGTCAGTGGCCTTTGTTTGCGGGCATTGGTTTTTCCTGACCAGGACACCGGGACTCGCGACGACTCTCAGCCAGTTTCCGTTGGCCGTCCGCGCCTACCATTTGCTGTGGTTCGGGACCTTCACTGTCGATTCGTTCTCGACCCTTCTCGCGGTTGGCGGCGGTGTGCTCGCGGTGGTCTCGCTCAAGCTCATCCCGTCGAGACGTGTGGCGTGGTGCGGCTTCGTCTTCGGACTGGCGTTTGGGTGCGCCGCAGTTCCCGACACCTGGCCTTCTCGAGCCAACCCCAACGTGAAACGGTCCTACGAAGACGCGGTCGCCGTCGATCGGTACATCACCGGGTACGTCGACGGCAGGAGCCTGCGTTTTTGGTACGACGTGAAGGCCTTCCCGACCCGATCACTCCGTAGCATTGCCAGCACCTACTTCTGGGGGTTTTCGCTGGTGAATGAGCGGTTTCCCGCGATGACGGCCGAGGAGGCCCGCCTCCTGCCGGCCAATACGCGTTTCGTGTTTCTCGTCCCGACCAAGGACGAGATCGCGAAGGCGAGTCAGTCACTCACGCAACATGGCCTCGGGCTCACGGTGATCGGCCAACGAGAGTTCGGCGATGGAGACCGCACCCTGTCGGTGATTCTCGCCGATCTGGTCCGGGTCGACAGGCCCAGATGATGCCCACCATGCCAGATTCTCACACGCCGTATCTGAGCGTCGTCGTGACGACGCGCAACGACGACCACGGCGGCGATCCGCTCAAGCGGCTCCAGGCGCTGGTCAATTCGTTCGACGAGCAATGTCGCCGCAATCGTCTCGACGCAGAGCTGATCGTGGTCGAATGGAATCCGCCGACGGAACGCCCGAGCGTCGCATCACAGCTCCGCCTGCCCGATTCAATCTTCTGCACCTACCGATTCATCGAAGTGCCACCGAACTTACACCAGCGTCTTCAGTACGCTGACGTGTTGCCGCTGTTCCAGATGATCGCGAAGAACGTGGGAATCCGCCGCGCCCGAGGCCGATTCGTGCTGGCCACGAACATCGACATCATCTTCTCCAGCGAGCTGATGCGCTTGATCGCGTCTCGGTCGCTCGAGCCCGGGGTTCTCTATCGGGTCGATCGCCATGACATCGAGGCGGATATTCCTGCCGACGCCCCGCTTGATGCGGTCATGGAGTACTGCCAGACGCACCAGCTGCGGGTGCATACACGGTGGGGAAGCGTGCCGGTCGATCGCCGGGGTGGAATCGTTTCGTTGCCGGAGGACATCGTCGACGGCAGAGCGGTCCGTCTCGGTCGCGGGTGGCATGTCAGAGAAGGGGGAGGCGACACCGGCGTCCGCTGCTATCGATGGGCGAGTGACCGTGTCGAGTTCATCGTCGATCCGCGAGTGGCCGATTGTTCAGTCCCGACGGTGCTTGACGTCGAGATTCAGTCAAACCCGTACGACCGGTCCTCGAGCGTGGAGACCGTTGCGCTGATCAATGGGCACGAGGTCGCGCGGACGCGGGTGACCGGCGGCGCTCGCCTGCTCGTGCCGATTGAAGCCGGCGACGATCTGAACGAGCGGTGCATCGAGCTGCGCGCAGCCGGTGAGAATTCTGGCTCGGCGCGTGTGCTTCCCCCCTTCGAGCGCAGAGATGCGCTGAGCTATCGCGTCATCGCCGCGCGGCTACGTCCGAGGAATGACGGCGACCGCCTGACGTTCGACTATCCCCTGTCAGGCTGGAGCAATGCATACGAGGGCTCGGCGGTTGAATTGAGCCACACTCGAACAGGCCTGGCGGTGACGACCGACCGGCGCAAATACTCCTACTCGGTGGACTACGGCCCGCTGCATTCGCCTAGTGATGGGCAGTATCGATTCAATCTGACAGGCACAGTGATCGAAGGAGGCTTGTCGATTGGAGTGCTTGATCACGATCGCAACTGGGTCGCTGCGACTGTGAATCGGCGGGTCGACGGCGGCGGCGAGCTGCGATTCGAGGTCGTTGTCGAGCTGCCGAAAGGTGAGATCTTCTGGGTGGTCGTTGCCAACGATCATCCCGATGGCGTTGGAGTGTCGAAATTCATCATCCATCGGATGGAGAGCTCGGCTGATCCCGCGCTCACGATGCATCAGGGGAGCCCGGCGGCGCACAGTCGCTTGAGCCCGTGGTGGCACCGACGGTTGACCCTGGCTGCTGACGCGGGCGCCCGACTGGTCGCATCGTTGCTGGGGCGAAGACTGCTATACCGGGTCGCACGCGCGGCGCCGGAGTTCGCGGCCGTTGAGAACGCGCTGATTCGATCTGACGAGCAACTGCGAACCATGGCGCCATTGCAGTATCTGTCAGACTTCAACACGTTCGTTCAGGATCAGCGTCCCGACAATTTGCACGTCAACGGCTGCGGCGACTTTCAGCTCATGGCGCGCGAGCACTGGGACGAGCTGTGCGGGTATCCCGAATTTGAGACCTTCTCGATGAATATCGACGGGCTGTTTTCGTACATTGCGCACGCGGCGGGAATCAAGGAAGAGGTGCTGGATCTGCCCATCTACCATCTGGAGCACGAGGTCGGATCCGGTTGGTCGCCGGAGGGCGAAGCGTTGCTGCGCCGCCGGATTGCTGAGCGTGGCATCACCTGGCTCGACGCGTCCACCGTCTATATCTGGGCGGCATACATGCGCTGGCTGCGAAGACCGATGCTGTTCAATCGCGCCACCTGGGGAATGGCGGACGCGGCGTTGCCCGAACGCACCTTGTCACCGTCGATCGGAGGTTGATCCTGAGCTATGTGCGGCATCATCGGTAGCTTTCATCCCGGCGCCGGCGGATCCGTTCCCGACGTGATTGTCCGGATGCGCGATCGCATGGCGCATCGCGGACCGGATGGCAGCGGCCTCTGGTGTTCGCCCGATCGTCATTGCACGCTCGCGCACCGCCGGCTCTCGATTATCGATTTGTCCGACGCCGCGGCGCAGCCGATGACCAATCGTGATCAAACGGTCGCGATTACCTTCAACGGTGAGATCTACAATCACGCCGATCTCCGTCGCGAGCTGGCGTCGCTCGGCAAGTACGAGTGGAAGACGGATCACTCGGACACCGAAGTCTTGCTCCACGCCTACGAAGAGTGGGGGCTCGAATTCGTGCACCGGCTCTACGGCATGTTTGCGCTCGGCATCTACGACGCCCGCATCCCGTCGCGGCCGGTGCTGCACCTCGTGCGCGATCGGGTCGGCGTCAAGCCGGTCTACTTCTCGCGGACCGCAGCAGGGGAGTGGCTCTTCGCGTCCGAAATCCGCGCCATCGTCGCGCACCCCAGCGTCACGCCGGAGATGGACCGGACCGCGTTCTGGCACTACCTCACCTTCATCGTCGCGCCGGCGCCGCTGACCATGTTCCGGGGCATCTTCAAGATGCCGGCTGGCCACACGCTGTCGATCGATCACGAGGGACGCGCGACGGCGCGGCAGTACTGGGACTGCCGGCCGGATCGCTCGAACACACTCAGCGAGCGGGACATCAGCGAGCCGGAGGCGGTCGTGGAACTGACCCGGCTGCTGAAGCAGTCGATTGCCCGTCGCATGGTGTCCGACGTGCCGTTCGGCGTGCTGCTCTCCGGCGGCGTCGACTCGTCGATGAACGTCGCGCTGATGAGCGAGCTGATGGATCGCCCGGTCAAGACCTTCACCATCGGCTACGAAGGCAAAGAGGACTACAACGAGTTCCAGTTCGCACGCCGCATCAGCCAGCGCTACAAGACCGACCACCACGAGACGCTGATCAACCGCGACGAGATGCAGCAGTTCCTGCCGCTGCTGGTGCGGCTCCAGGACGAGCCGATCGCCGACAACGTCTGCATCCCGCTGTATTTCCTCGCGCGGCTCGTGAAGCAGAGCGGCACCACGGTCGTCCAGGTCGGCGAAGGCGCCGACGAGAACTTTCTCGGCTACTGGTGGTGTGAGCACTACCGGCGTCTTTACGAATCGGTGTACCGCCCCGCTCTTCAGCATCAGCCGTGGTGGCGGCGCGCCATCGCGGCGCTCGGGCAGCCTCGGGCGGCGCTGTCCGGCGAAGGGCTCGAGGTGCAGGAGCGCGCGCGTCGCGGCGAAGAACTGTTCTGGGGCGGAGCCGTGTGCTGGTGGGGTGAGCGTCGACGGCGGTTGACGCCCGATCTTGAACCGTTTCGCCAGACGGTGGACTGTCCGGTGCCGGGGCTGTTGCCAGACAGCCATCGGGCGCTCGATAGCCATGCGGTGGTGCGCCACCATGTCGGTGGACTGACCGGACACCTCGTCGAACCCGAAGTGCTCCAGAAGATGCCCTATCTCGAGATGAAGCTCCGGCTGTCGGAGCATCTGCTGATGCGGGTCGACAAGCTGACGATGGCGCATTCGATCGAGGCGCGGGTGCCGTTTCTCGATCACGACGTGGTCGACTTTGCGACCAGGCTGCCGCCGTCGTACAAGCTCGCGGACGCGACCGGCAAGAAGATCCTGAAGAAGGCGGCGGCGCCGTATCTGGATCACGACATGATCTACCGCCAGAAGCAGGGATTCGGCGCGCCGATGGAGGAGTGGTTTCGCGAGGGCGATTTCGGCGCGCGCTGCCTGGCGGCCTTCGAGCAATCGGCGCTGCCAGCAGAAGGCTTCATCGACCGCGAGTATTTCACCACGCTCTTGAAGGATCAGATTGCCGGCCGCGCCAGCGCCAGCTTTCAGCTCTGGACCGTGATGAACGCCGTGCTCTGGCATGCGTCCTGGATCGAAGGACGCGAGGACTGCTTTTGACGAGGTTCACGCCGCACCCGATCTTTCATCGGTTCCCGTCCTTTCAAGGGTGGGCCGAGCCCGGCTTCGAGCGCGGCTACTACGGCATGCAGATCCGGGACTGGATCTATACCGGGACGTCGAAAGGCTATGCCGAGCGCCGGTTCGTCCACGTCGATCACCCGCCCGTGGACGAAGAGTACTTCGAGTGGATTACGCTGCTCACGGCGATCGCACATGCCCAGGAGAAATTCTGCATCGTCGAACTGGGCGCCGGATGGGGACGCTGGATTACGGCCAGCGCGCTGCTGTGCGGACGGAAGGGCATCGAGTACTCGCTCGTCGGCGTCGAGGCCGAGCCGTCCCGGTTCAATCTGATGGAAATGGTCCTGCGGGACAACTGGGTTGAGCCCGAGGATCACGACCTGCTCCAGGCCGCGGTGGCCGCTGCAGACGGCGAAGTGTTCCTCGCCGGCAACGAGGACCGGCGCGAGGTCTACAGCCATCAGATGATCCGGGCCCACGAGGTGCTCGAGTGGCAGAACCTGCCTGGTTACGTGATCCGCTCGGTTCCGGCCTATAGCCTTCAAACCATCTGCGCGCCCCACCCGTTCATCGACGTGGTGGACATCGACGTCCAGGGGGCCGAGTACGAGATTCTCGCCGGATCGTTCAAGGCGGTGAGCTTCAAGGTCGGCGTGGTCCACATCGGCACGCACTCGGAAGACATCGAGAAGTCGCTGAGGCCGCTGTTCGGCGAAATGGGATGGCTGAAGGCCTTCGACTATCCCTGCCACCGCATCGTCGATACCCGGTTCGGCACGGTGGCCTTTGTCGACGGCGTGCAGACCTGGGTCAACCCCGATCGCCCCGATCTTCTCGCCGCGCTCATCGAAGGCTGATCCGGCACCACACAGGTGAACTCTCTTCCCGAGGATCCGCGCACACCGTATCTGAGTGTCGTGGTCACCACGTGTCGCGACGCTGCGGACGATGGCGAGGGTGATCCGATCGAGCACCTGCAGCGGTTCGTCTCCTGTTTCGACGAGCAGTGCCGGCAGAGCGGGCTCGACGCCGAGGTGATCGTGGTCGAGTGGAACCTGCCGGCGGATCGCGTTCCCGCCGCCGCGCGGTTGCGGCTGCCCAATCCCAGCCGCTGCACCTACCGGTTCATCGACGTCCCCGCCGCCGTGCACGACCGCCTGCGCCACGCGCACGTGCTCTGCGGCTTTCCGATGATCGCGCGAAACGTCGGGGTCAGGCGGGCACGCGGCCGATTCGTACTCGCGACCAGCATTGACGTCATTTTCCCGAACTCGCTGATCGCGCACCTGGCGTCAGGGGCGCTCCAGCGGAAGCGGCTCTATCGCGCCGATCGTCACGAGGTCGATCCGGCCGTGCCGGCAGGGGCTCCGCTCGCGACGGTACTGAACCATTGCGCGACGCATCAACGTCGCATTCACGCCCGGTCCGGCAGCTATGCCTCGAATGCAGACGGCTCGGTCGCAGACCTCGACGACGACATCGTAGACGGTCGCGAATTGCGGTTGGGCGACGGCTGGCACCTGCGCGAAGGAGACGGCCGGTCCGGCTTCTTCCGCTGGGCTGCAAGTCCAGCCGCAATCATCCTCGAGCCGACCGAAAGGACCGGGAGCCTCGTGCTCGAGATCGACATCGAAGCCAACCCTCACGACCCGCGGGCATGGATCCGGCTTGAAGTGATGGACGGTGAACGACTGCTGTCGAGCCGCCACATTTCCGTCCGGACGCGTGTGCAGGTACCGCTCGAGCAGGTGAATCTCAACGCGCCCAGCCAGATCGAACTGCGAGTCGTCGCGATGCACGCCAAGCCGCGATACCGTTTGCCGGTCTTCGAGCGGCGGGAGGAACTGCTGTACCGCGTCCACTCGGTCGCGATCGTCGCCGCTGCAGAAGATCGGTCGATGGTGAAGTACCCGCTTTCGGGCTGGCAGAATGCGGATCCGAAGTCGGCGCAGACCGTCGCGCCGTCGACGAACGGACTGCTGGTCGAGACCCTGCCGACCAAATGGTTGTACTCGATGCAGCACCCGATCCAGGCGCCGGCCAGCGGCAGCTACCGATTCGAGTTGTCGTGTTCGGTGCTCGAGGGACGCGTGCTGGTGGGGGTGCTGAACAGCAACACCAGCGCCTGGCTGCCGGCGTCGGTCACCGTGCGACGAGAGGGAAATCGTCACCGCTTTGGTATCTCGGTCGACCTTGGGCGCCGTGAATCCTGCTGGCTGACGATCAGCAACGATCATCCCGACGGCGCCGGGGTGTCGCGATTCGTGATCAACGGCCTGACCGGCTCCGTCGGTCCGACGAAACGTGCCAGATCCGGGTCCGGCGATGAAGAGCCGCCGGCACCGTGGCGGACCCGCGTCGCCGGGGCGGCCGACGCGATCGCGCGGGCGATTGTCGCCTGGCTGCCCGACCCGGTACGGCGACGGATCGCCGGCGTGACCGCCGAACGCCTGTCGCTCGAACGCGCCTTCTACGTCGCCGATGAGCGGGCTCGACGGCTCGCGCCACTCGAGGACTTCGCCGAGGTGGCCACCACGCTCCGGCGCAACCGGCCGCGTCACCTGCACGTCAACCATTGCGGCGACTTTCAGCTGATGGCCCGGGAGCACTGGCACGAGTTGCGCGGCTATCCGGAGCTCGAGGGATTCTCCGACCGCATCGACGCGGTGTTGTCGTTCATTGCCGACACCGCCGGGATCAGCGAAGAACTTCTGGACACGCCGATCTATCACGCGCCGTCACCCGTTCGCGCCGTCGAACCCGCGGACGAAGATGCCGTCATGCGCGGACGCTTGGCCCGACGCGCTGTTCCGAAACTCGACGAGGGCACCGTGTCCATCTGGGCGTCCCAGATGCGATGGCTGCAGACTCCGATGATGTTCAACACGGCGGACTGGGGCGTCGGCAGCATCGAGCTGCAGGAGCACACGATCTCCCCGGCCAGCAATTCAGTCTCCTGATGTCCGCTCCTATGCCACATGCCCGCAGCAAAACCGTCGTCCACGTGATCGGCGCCAGACCCAACTACATGAAAATTGCGCCGGTGATGGAGGCGTTGCGTCCAGCTCCGGGTATCAGACAGGTCCTGATCAATACCGGCCAGCACTACGACCAGTCGATGGCCGGCTCGTTCCTCAACGAACTCGACCTGCCGGCTCCCGATCATGATCTCGGCGTCGGTTCGGGCAGCCACGCGGTGCAGACGGCCAAGGTCATGATCGCGTTCGAGGAGATCTGCCTGGCCGAGCGGCCCGATCTGGTCGTCGTGGTTGGCGACGTCAACTCGACGTTGGCGGCTTCGCTGGTTGCGGCGAAGCTGGTCATTCCGATTGCGCACGTCGAGGCCGGCCTTCGCAGCGGCGATCGCGCGATGCCGGAAGAGATTAACCGGATCGTGACCGATCGGCTGGCGGATCTGCTGCTCACTCCGTCGCGTGACGCCGACGCCAATCTCCTCGCTGAAGGGACGCCGCGCGACAAGATTCATTTCGTCGGCAACGTCATGATCGACACGCTGCGCCGGCATCAGCGGATGGCGACGCTCGATCGGGTCCGCAATCGCATTCCAGTCGGCGATGCACCCTACGCCGTCCTGACGCTCCACCGGCCGTCGAACGTGGACAACCGCGAGACGTTCGGCAGCATCCTGCAGGCGATTCGCGTCGTCGCGGCGACGATGCCAGTGGTGTTTCCCGTCCATCCGCGGACGCGGAGCCGGCTGCGGGAGTTCGAGCTCGAAGCCGAGCTCGAGGGCGTGATCCTTACCGAGCCGCTGGGCTACATCGACTTCCTGAGCCTGACGGCGAATGCCGCCATCATGCTGACCGATTCGGGAGGGTTGCAGGAAGAGTCCACCGCGCTTGGCATCCCGTGCCTCACGCTGCGTGAGAACACCGAACGGCCCGCGACCGTCACCGACGGCACCAACCGCGTCGTCGGGACGCGCGCCGCCGACATCATCGATGGCTTCACCACGGCGATGAGCGACGGCACCGCCGCACGGATGCCGGAGCTGTGGGACGGTCACGCTGCAGAACGAGTGGCCACCGTGATTCGTGAATTCCTCAGCAGATGACGAGAGTGTCCGCCGCGCGCCCGCTTGATCGAGAGCGTCCGTTGGCGAGCTGGACCAACTGGCTGGCGTATGCGTCGGCGGGTGCGGCCTGCGCGTCGATCGGGCTGGTGTCGATCAAGGTCTGGAAGACTCCTCACTTTGCCTACGCCGGCGAGGTCGCGGGGTTGACGGCCGCGGCATCGATCGCGTCGCTGACCCTGAATTGGGCGTTGCGTCGTCGGGCGCGATGGTGGCCCCAGCGACTTGGTGCGCAGGGTGTCACCTCGTGGATTGTGGCGCTGCAGGGCGGCATCGTGCTGCTTGTCGTACCCGTCTTTCTGCTGGTCAAG
>Ga0105242_10002020_pt1 | contig 15962 bp, 12 predicted proteins | sample KBSM24metaG_FD_81521 | JGI IMG/M metagenome (GOLD analysis project Ga0105242, IMG submission 81521) | Miscanthus rhizosphere microbial communities from Kellogg Biological Station, Michigan, USA - KBS M2-4 metaG | ecosystem: Host-associated > Plants > Roots > Rhizosphere > Soil | place... | reverse complement strand
CGATCCGGGTACTGCAGCGTCCACGACAGCGCCTGCATGCCGCCCAGGCTGCCGCCCAGCACGGCCGCCAGCTGGCCGATGCCCAGGCGGTCGAGCAGCAGGGCCTGGGCGTTCACCCAGTCCTCTACCGTGACGACGGGAAAGTCCGCGCCATAGACCTCGCCCGTCTCGGCGTTGAGGTGCATGGGCCCCGTAGAGCCGAAGCACGAGCCCAGGTTGTTGATGCCGATCACGAAGAAACGGTTGGTGTCCACCGGCTTGCCCGGGCCGATCATGTTGTCCCACCAGCCCTCGCTGCGAGGCTGGTCTTCATAGACGCCCGCCACGTGGTGCGAGGCGTTGAGCGCATGGCAGACCAGCACGGCGTTGGAGCCATCGGCATTGAGGCGGCCGTAGGTCTCGTAGGCCAGGGTGTAGTCGCGCAATGAGCCGCCGCCCTTCAGCGGCAGCGCGTCGGGAAAGCTCAGGAACTGGGGCGTGGCGATGAAGGACATGAAAAAACCCGGCATCGCTAAAAACGAGGCCGGGTCGGTGGGTGCCACTTCGCGGACGGGTCTTTAGCTGAATTTATAAAGCGCCCGCAAGCTGTAGCAAATCGGCGCGTGCGAAGACTATACCAAAGCCCTCGCGCCGCCCAGGCGTCAGCCCATGGGGTGCAGCAACGCCAGCACGCCGAGCACCAGGAAGATCACCGCGGAGACCACATGCACGGCGCGGATGGGCACGCGCCGCGTGATGCGCTCGCCCAGCCAGACCACCGGCGCATTGGCCAGCATCATGCCCAGCGTGGTGCCGGCCACCACGGCGAAATAGGCGCTGTACTGCGCGGCCAGCATCACCGTCGCCACCTGGGTCTTGTCACCCATCTCGGCCAGGAAGAATGCCACGACCGTGGTGCCGAACACGCCCCAGCGCGGAGTGGTGGCGGCGTCGTCCTCGTCGAGCTTGTCGGGGATCAGCATCCACACCGCCATGGCGATGAACGACAGGCCCAGCCCCCAGCGCAGCACGTTCGGCCCCACCACGGTGGTCACCCACGCGCCGACGGCGCCGGCCAGCGCATGGTTGGCGAGCGTGGACACGAAGATGCCCAGCACGATCGGCCAGGGCTTGCGAAAACGCGCTGCGAGAACCAGCGAGAGAAGTTGAGTCTTGTCGCCCATCTCGGCGAGAGCGACGATGGCGGTGGAGACGAAGAAGGCTTCCATGGGGCGGGGGTCGTTATCCGGCCGGAGATACGACAGACGACATTGACTGCGCCCCGTCTCCGGCCTGTGGAACGGTGCGCAGTCAATGGTCTCGCCCAGCACGTTGTGCCGTGAGCGCCCCGCACAGCCTGAAAGAAGGCTGGCAAAGGGCCGCGCTCAACCGCCGCAGGCACCATAGACCACGAAGGTCCAAGTTTGTTGATGCATGCTCCCTGGGCGCCGCAAGGCGCCGAAGACGGGCTACTCCCCAAAGACTGGCGCGATTGTAGCCATGACATTGCGTTCATTCGGGTAAACACGCACGCAAAGTGTTGCGGGAGCGCCCAATGTTTGCCACCGCTGGCGAAACTATGGTTAATAATGGTTCCTGCCTTTCTGCCTTGCAGGAATGCAAGCTGCGGTGTTTGGTCGGTTTCGCGTCTTTGAAGTCGTCACAGGTTTGTTGATTGCGTAAGGCTCATCGCGTTTTCATGGTTTTTTGTAGGAGTCCTTCATGGGCAACAAACTTTACGTGGGCAACCTGCCCTATTCCTTCCGCGACAGCGACCTCGAGCAAACCTTCAGCCAATTCGGCTCGGTGAACAGCGCCAAGGTCATGATGGAACGCGACACCGGCCGTTCGAAGGGCTTCGGCTTCGTCGAAATGGGCAGCGACGCAGAAGCCCAGGCAGCCATCCAGGCCGTGCACGGCCAAAACTTCGGTGGCCGTGACCTCGTGGTCAACGAAGCCCGTCCGATGGAACCCCGTCCCCCCCGCAGCGGTGGCTTCGGCGGCGGCAACGGTGGTGGCGGCGGCTACGGCGGTGGCCGCAGCGGCGGCTTCGGCGGCGGCAACGGTGGTGGCGGCTACGGCGGCGGCAATGGCGGCGGTTACGGCGGTGGCCGCAACAGCTACTAAGCACACGCTTGCCGTGCCGGAACGCGCTCTCGCAGCGCCCCGCACAATCTGAAAAAAAGGCCCCTCGAGGGCCTTTTTTTCATGGGCTTTTCACATCACGTCCAAGCATTCCACGCCAGAGGGAAAAAGGCCTTGCTTTTTCCGCGTTCTTGTGGCGCATAATGTTTTGCGCGGTGCTGCCGCGCCGAGGTCTGCGGTGATCCTTTCATTTCGCGCATAGGGCGTCTCACGTGATTAACTGGCTGCGTTTCCGGGACTCCATCGCTTTATCAATGTGTTTTTGAGGAGTCCCTCAATGGGCAACAAACTGTACGTCGGCAATCTGCCGTACTCCGTGCGTGATGGCGACCTTGAACAGGCCTTCAGCCAGTTCGGCTCGGTCACCAGCGCCAAGGTCATGATGGAGCGCGACACCGGCCGCTCCAAGGGCTTTGGCTTCGTGGAGATGGGCAGCGAGGATGAAGCACAGGCCGCCATCCACGGCATGAACGGCCAGCCGCTGGGCGGCCGCAGCATCGTGGTGAACGAAGCCCGCCCCATGGAAGCACGCCCCCCGCGCAGCGGCGGCTTCGGTGGTGGTGGTGGCGGTTTCGGCGGCGGTGGCCGCAGTGGTGGCGGTGGTTACGGCGGCGGCGGTGGCGGCTACGGTGGTGGCCGTGAAGGCGGCGGTGGTGGTGGTGGTTTCGGCGGCGGCGGCCGGGGCGATGGCGGTTTCCGCAGCCCCTACGGCTCCGGCTCGCGCAACGGCGGTGGCCGCAGCGGTGGCGGTGGCTACGGTGGTGGCAACGGCGGCGGTTACTGATCGACCGTAACCCGCAACAGGCGCAGCCCATGCGCCTGGCCCACAAAAAAGGCTCCCTCGGGAGCCTTTTTACTTTGCAGCCGCCTGCGTGCGCCCTACTCCCCGGAACCGCGCCCTTCGCCCTGCCGATGCTTGCGCGGGCGCCCGGCCAGCACGCGGTCGAAAAGGCCGTTGGGCAGCAGGCGCAGGAGCTTGGCGACGACGCCCATCTGCCAGGGAATGACGCGGTAGCTGGCTCCCGCACGGATCGCGTCGAACGCGCGGGCGGCAAAGTCTTCGGGCTGCATCAGGAACGGCATGGCATAGCGGTTCTGCCGGGTGAGCGGCGTGTCGATGTAGCCCGGGCAGAGCGTGACCACCTTCACCCCCGATGGGCGCAGTTCGCCGCGCAGGCTTTCGCAATAGCTGATGACCGCGGCCTTGCTGGAGCAGTAGGCCCCGTGCCCGGGCAGGCCGCGGATGCCGGCCACGCTGCCGATGCCCACCAGTGCGCCGCTGCCACGCTGCACCATGCCGGCAACGAAGGGCTGGAAGGTAGCGGCCATGCCGAGGTTGTTGGTGGCGAAGGTGCGCGCCATCACGTCCAGATCCTCGCGCAGCGCCGTATCCATGCCGACGCTGATGCCCGCATTGGCGATGACCACGTCCGGCAGGCCCTGGGCCTGGAGACAGGCGGCGCCGCCGGCGGCGATGCTGTCGGGAATGGACACGTCCGCACTATAGATTTGATAGCGATCAGCGCCGATTCCATGGGCGCTGGCCCACGATTCCATCTCTGCCGTACGGCGTGCGACCAAGGCCAGCCGCCAGCCGGCCTGATGGAAGCGCCAGGCCAGCGCCTGGCCGATGCCGCTGGAGGCGCCGGTGATGAAGACCAGGGGGCTGGAAGGCGCCATGCGATCGTTTCCGTGAAAGGGTGCCGGCGCCGTCAGCGCCCGGCGGGGGCCGGCTGGAAGGTGCCGCGCACCCGGCCGCGCAGTTGCACGATCTGGTCGAGGTTGTCGTAGTCCAGGTTGTCGGCCGTGAACACGTCGTCGCCGCGCTTGAGCGTGACGGGCAGGTCGGACTTCACGCGCTCGGAATTGACCCAGACCTGCAGGAATTCGCCCCGGAACTCCAGGCGCGGCAGCGCGTCCCGGCCGCTGCGGGGCAGCGATTCGCGGATGACGATGGCGTTGCCGAAGAGCTGGACCTCGGAGCCGTCGGCATTCGATAGCGCACGGTTGGCCGAGGCGATGGTGACGCGGCCTTCGGGCGTGCTGGCGCGCATGCGCATGCGGTCCACCTCGAGCGTGTCGGTGTCCACATAGTGGCGGGCCATGTCGCCCTGCATCTCGCTGGCCAGGCGGCCGGTGGCGTCGAAGTTCTTGACAGAGAAGTCGCGCATGAAATAGTCCACCTCGTGCGCGGGCGCGCGTGGCGGCTCGACCTGGGGGGGCTTGGGCGCGTTGCGCACCAGCCACCAGGTGCCGAGCGCCAGCACGAACATCAGCGCCACGGGCAGGTAGATGGAGAGCCGGTCCCAGCCCAGCCGCACGCGTTGCAGCAGCAGCACGCCGCTCATGCGTAATCCGCCAGCAGCGCGGCGTAGCGGCCGCTGGCGACCAGCAGCAGATCGCAGAATTCGCGCGCAGCGCCGGCGCCGGCCGCCGCCGTGGTGACGTAGTGCGCCACGGCGCGCGCCTCGATGTGGCCCCCGGCGGGGGCGCAGGCCAGCGCGGCGCGGCGCATCACGGGCAGGTCGGGCCAGTCGTCGCCCATGGCGGCGGCCTGGCTCCAGTCCAGGCCCAGCTCGGCCAGGATGGCTTCGGCGGCGGGGCGCTTGTCTTCGGTGCCGAAGCGTGCGTGCTCCACGCCCAGGGCCTTCAGGCGCAGGCGCAGCGCGGGCGCGTCGCGGCCGGTGATGACGGCTGGCACGATGCCGGCGCGCTGCAGCAGCTTGATGCCGTGGCCGTCCAGGGTGTTGAAGCGCTTGAGGGTCTCGCCCGCCTCGGAGAAGTAGAGGCCGCCGTCGGTCAGCACGCCATCGACGTCGAAGAAGGCCACGCGCACGCCCTGGGCCTTGAGCAGCAGCTCGGGCGGGTGCAGCAGGGCCGGGCGCAGCGGGGGCAGTTCGGGGGCGGAAAGGGCCATGCGGTCGTCGGCCATCAGATCACCTTGGCGCGCATGAGATCGCCGATGTGCACCACGCCGACCAGCACGCCGGCCGCGTCGGTGACGAGCACGCTGGTGATGCCGTGGCGCTCCATGACGGCGGCGGCGTCCACGGCCAGCGCGTCGGCGGCGATGGTGCGCGGGCCGGCATGCATGACTTCGCCGGCGGTGGCGGCGCGCAGATCGGCGCCGGCCTCAATGCGGCGGCGCAGGTCGCCGTCGGTGAAGATGCCCAGCAGGCGCCCGCCGGCATCGACGATGGCCGAGGCGCCCAGGCGCTTGGCGCTCATCTCGCGCATGAGCTCGCTGAACGTGGCCTCGGGGCCCACGCGGGGCACTTCGTCGCCTGCGCGCATGACGTCGCTCACATGGGTCAGCAGCTTGCGGCCCAGGGCGCCGCCAGGGTGGGAGCGGGCGAAATCCTCGGGCCGGAAGCCCCGTGCATCGAGCAGGGCCACGGCCAGCGCGTCGCCCATGGCAAGCTGGGCGGTGGTGCTGGTGGTGGGCGCCAGGTTGAGCGGGCAGGCCTCGCGCTCGACACCGCAGTCCAGCACCGTGTCGGCATGGCGCGCCAGGGTGGACTGCAGCCCGCCGGTCATGGCGACGAGCGGCACGCCCAGGCGCTTGAGCACGGGCAGCAGCACGGTGAGTTCGTTGCTCTCGCCGCTGTTGGAGATGGCCAGCACCAGGTCGCCCTGGGTGACCATGCCCAGGTCGCCGTGGCTGGCCTCGGCCGGGTGCACGAAGAAGGCGGGCGTGCCGGTGGAGGCGAGCGTGGCGGCGATCTTGCGGCCCACGTGGCCGCTCTTGCCCATGCCCATGACGACGATGCGCCCGGGGGTGCCCAGCATGCCGCGCACGGCCTCGAGGAAGGGCTCGCCCAGCCGCGCCGCGAGGCTGCCCAGCGCGGCGGCTTCGATGGCGAAAGTCTCGCGGGCCAGGCGCAGGACCTCGGCGGCGTCGAAGGGTGGCAGTGCAGCGGGAGCGGATGACATGGCGAGCGATTCTATCGACCGGCCCCGGCCGGCGTTCACGGATGGGTCATAGCCCCCGCCGGCCCGCGGCGGCGGCATCCGACGGGCGGGGCCCGGCCGTTACCGGGCGGCGCCAGCGCTCGGCTAGCATCGGAAGATGTCGCCGCTTGCGCTCACCCTGCTCTACCTGCTGGCCGCCGTGCTGGGCGTGGTGGCCTGCCGCAGCCTGAAGCTGCCGCCCATGCTGGGCTACCTGACGGCGGGCATCCTGATCGGGCCGCATGCGCTGGCCCTGGCGCAGGATTCGGAAGTCGTGCGGCACCTGGGCGAGTTCGGCGTGGTGTTCCTCATGTTCGCCATCGGGCTCGAATTCAGCCTGCCCAAGCTGCGCGCCATGCGCCGCTACGTGTTCGGCCTGGGGCTGCTGCAGGTGGCGGGCACCATGGCGGCGGCCATGGTGGGCATGCTGCTGCTGGCGCGCTGGGCGGGCGGCGTGTGGGACGTGGGCTGGCAGACCGCGCTGGCGCTGTCGGGCACGCTGGCCATGAGCAGCACGGCCATCGTCGTCAAGCTGATGGCCGAGCGCGCCGAGCTGGAGAGCGAGCACGGCCGGCGGGTGCTGGGCATCCTGCTGTTCCAGGACCTGGCCGTAGTGCCGCTGCTGGTGCTGATTCCGGCGCTGGGCTCGTCGCCCGAGCGGCTGATGGCGGAGATGGGCCTGGCGCTGCTCAAGGCCACCGTGCTGGTGGGCGTGCTGCTGGCCGGCGGCCAGCGCGTGATGCGCTGGTGGCTCACGCTGGTGGCGCGGCGCAAGAGCGACGAGCTGTTCATGCTGAACCTGCTGCTCATCACGCTGGGCCTGGCCTGGATGACCGATCTGGCGGGGCTGTCGCTGGCGCTGGGCGCCTTCATCGCGGGCGTGCTGGTGTCCGAGACCGAATACCGCCACCAGGTGGGCACCGACATCCGCCCCTTCCACGACGTGCTGCTGGGCCTTTTCTTCATCACCGTGGGGATGATGCTGGACTGGCACATCCTGCTGGAGCGCTGGGCCCTGGTGGTGGTGCTGCTGGCCGTGCCCATGCTGCTGAAGATGGGCATCATCCTGTTGCTGGCGCGCGGCATGGGTGCCACCACGGGTGTGTCGCTGCGCACCGGCCTCTACCTGGCGCAGGCGGGCGAGTTCGGCTTCGTGCTGCTGTCGCTCACGCAGGAGCATGGCCTGGTCGCGCCCGCGCTGATGAACCCCATCCTCGCGGCCATGGTGCTGTCGATGCTGTCCACGCCCTTCCTCATCCTCTACAGCAACCCCATCGTGATGAAGCTGGTGGCCAGCGACTGGCTGCAGCAGTCGCTGCAGATGACGACCATCGCGCGCAAGGCCATCAACACCGACCGGCACGTGCTGATCTGCGGCTACGGCCGCTGCGGGCAGAACCTGGCGCGCATGCTGCAGCTCGAAGGCATTCCCTACCTCGCGCTGGACCTGGACCCCGACCGCGTGCGGCAGGCGGCAGCCGGCGGCGATTCGGTGGTGTACGGCGACGCCACGCGGCTGCAGGCGCTGATGGCCGCCGGCCTGGCACGCGCCAGCGCGGTGGCCGTCACCTACCTGGACCTGCCCGCCACGCTGAAGGTGCTGGCCCACACCAGCAGCCATGCGCCGCATGTGCCGGTGGTGGTGCGCACGCAGGACGACCAGTACCTGGACCGCCTGCAGGCCGCCGGCGCCACCGAAGTGGTGCCCGAAGCCATCGAAGGCTCGCTGATGCTGGCCAGCCATGCGCTGGCGCTGGTGGGCGTGCCCATGCGGCGCGTGCTGCGCAGCGTGCAGGAGCAGCGCGATGCGCGCTACCACCTGCTGCGCGGCTATTTCCACGGCGCGGACGACGACACGGTCTCGGAACGCGACCAGGAGCGGCTGGCCTCCATCACCCTGCCCCCCGATGCCGCCGCGCTGGGCCGGGCGCTGGGGCAGCTGGCGCTGCATGCCATGGGCGCGCAGGTGGTCAGCCTGCGGCACGGCAACGGGCAGATGTCCCCCGCCAGCGACGAGGCCCAGCTGGCCGAGGGCGACACGCTGGTGATCTCGGGCCACCCGACGGCGCTGGCCCTGGCCGAGGACCGGCTGCTGCGCGGCTGATGCGCCCCCTCCCCTAGGCGGCCCGCATCTGCTCGGCCGGCGCGGGCCGCCCGAACAGATAGCCCTGGAAGCGCCGGCAGCCGTTGCGCAGCAGGAATTCGCGCTGACCCTCGGTCTCCACGCCCTCGGCCACCACGTCCAGCCCCAGGCTGTGCGCCAGCGCGACGATGGTGCAGGCGATGGCGGCGTCGTTGGGATCGGTGAGCACGTCGCGCACGAAGCTCTGGTCGATCTTGAGCTGGTCCAGCGGCAGACGCTTGAGGTAGGCCAGCGACGAATAGCCGGTACCGAAGTCGTCCAGCGAGAAGCCCACGCCCTGGGTGCGCAGCTCCTGCATCTTGGCGATGGTGTCTTCCACGTCGTGCAGCAGCAGGCTCTCGGTCAGCTCGATCTTCAGGCGCCGGGGGCTGGCGCCGCTTTCCTGCAGCGCGGCCGTCACCTGCTGCACGAAGTCCGGATGGCGGAACTCGTGCGCGCTGACGTTGACCGACACCGTCCACTCCGCGGTCTCCGGCCACCGCGACCAATCGGCCAGTTGCAGGCAGGCGGTGCGCAGCATGAGCTGGCCCAGCGGCATGATGAGCCCGGTCTGCTCGGCCACCTGGATGAATTCGTAGGGCGGCACCATGCCGCGCAGCGGATGGCGCCAGCGCACGAGGGCCTCGGCGCCCAGCACGCGGCCCTCGGCATCCACCACGGGCTGGTAGTGGGGCAGGAACTCCGCCCGCTGCAGCCCGAGCCGGATGTCCGCCTCCAGCGCCGAGCGGGCGTTGGCGGTGGTCTGCATCTGCGGGTCGAAGAAGCACAGGGTGTTGCGGCCCTGCGCCTTGGCCTGGTACATGGCGAGGTCGGCGCGCTTGAGCAGGTCGTGCGTGGTTTCCTCGCAGCCGCGGAACAGCGCGGTGCCGACGCTGGCCGTGTTGTGGATCTCACGGCCGTCCAGCAGATAGGGTTGGTTCAGCAGCCCCAGCAGCTTCTGGCCCACGGCGCGGACCTCGATGACCGCACGGGCCTCGTCGTCCGGCAGGCCCGAGAGCACCACCACGAACTCATCCCCGCCCAGGCGGGCCACGGTGTCGCTGGCGCGCACGCTGCCGGACAGCCGCTGGGCCGCCTGCTGCAGGAGCTGGTCACCCCATTCGTGGCCCAGCGTGTCGTTGATGCCCTTGAAGTTGTCCAGGTCCAGGAACAGCAGGGCGCCGTACTGGCCCATGCGCGCGCCCGTGGCCAGCACGCGCTCCATGCGGTCCACCAGCAGGCGCCGGTTGGGCAGCCCGGTGAGTTCATCGAAGAAGGCCAGGCGCTCGATCTCGGCCTCGGCGCGCTTGCGGTCGGATATGTTGCGGCCCACCCCCCGGTAGCCGAGGAAGCGGCCATCGGCGCCATGGAACGGCTCGCCGCTGACCGACACCCAGATGGTCGATCCATCCGGCATGCCATATTTGAGCTCCAGGTCGTAGAAGATCTCGCGGGCCTGCAGCTGGGCCCGATGGGCCTGCCAGCGCTCTTGCGACATGCTGAAGTCGGACAGCTCCCACGGGGTCTTGCCCAGGAGGTCGTCCGGCTCCAGGCCGGTGATCAGGCGATTCGCGCCCTCCACGCGCACGAAGCGAAATTGCGCGTCCTGCTCCCAGTACCAGTCGGACGACAGCTGCGTCAGGCTGCGCCAGCGCGCCTCGCTGACGCGCAGGGCCTCCTGGGCGGCGATGAAATCGGTGACGTCGGTGAAGCTGCGCACGCGCCCGCCGCCGGGCAGCTGGCGGGTGCGGACCTCGATATGGCGTCCGGTGTGCGAGCGGCGCACATAGCTGGCAGGCATCTCCAGCGGCACGCCCTGCGCGGCGTGTTCGCTGCGCACGTATTCGCGGCCGCTGGCATCCACATGCTGGAAGTCGGGGCCGAAATCGCCCCGCGCGGCCTGGAAGCGCACGACCTCCTCGACCCTGGGATGGCGGGACATCAAATCCTCGGGCATCTCCAGCAGCTCCAGATAGCGGCGGTTGAAGACGCAGATGTGGCCCTCGGCATTGACGTTGGTGATGCCCTGGTCCATGAAGTCGAGCGTGTTCTCCAGCACCTGGGTCTTTTCCACCAGCAGGGCCGTGGTGCGCGCCAGCTGCTCTTCGACGCTGCGGCGCTCCGCCTGGGCCCGCTGCGCCATCTCCATCTGCACCAGGGTGCCCAGCAGGGGCTGCAGCACGCGCGGCAACTCGGCGGCGTAGCCGCTCTCGCGCCCGGCCAGCAGCAGCAGCACGACCGGCTCCTCGCCCACCCGCAGGGCCTGGGCGCTGCAGGTGCCCGGGACAGGCCGGCCGTCAGGCCAGTCACCCGCCGGACACGGCGAAGCCGCGTCGTTGTGAGCGGCCACGAGACGGCTGGCCAGCGCACGCGCGAGCACCCCGGCCTCCCCGCTGCCCGCGGGACAGGGTGGCGCCGCCACGGTCCATTCCCGGCCCACCTCAGGCGCAGCGCGCCCGCCAGGCCATTCCCCCGCCTGGGCCAGCAGGCGCAGGACACGGCTGTCGGGCGGGCCGGACTGCGCCTCCCCGGGCGAGAGCACGCACGCCAGGAAGCCGCATGCGCTGGAGGTATGGACCAGCAGCTCCTGCAGCAGCAAGGCGAAGGCCGCGGATGCCTGGCCGTCGATGAACAGCGACTGCGCGCGGGACATGGCGTTCAGCAGCCGGTGCTGGCGCGCCTGGAAGGTCTGCGCGACTTCGCGCGCCAGCACGGTGCAGGACTGCTCCAGCACCTCCTCGATCTGCGCGGGCACCTTCAGCAGGTAGGCATGCTCCGCATCGCGCACGATGAAATCGCGGAAGCCGTGCCGCATCGCCGTGGCGGCGCGGGCCGCGCCGTCTTCCTGCACCGCCACGACCACGGGAATGCCGTGCGCCATCTCCAGCACGTCGAAGGCATTGCCGTCGGAGAGCTGCTCTGCCGCCAGGATGACGTCGATGCCGCCGTCCGCCAGCCGCTGCCAGGCGCCGGCCACCGTGGGCGTGACGTGCACCCGCCAGCCCAGCCATGCGTCGGCGAGGGCGCGCACCAGGCCCTGGGAATGGGAAGAGTCGCCATCGACGAGCAGTACCGAGACAGGCATGGATTGCCGAGCTTTCATCCAGGGAGAAGAAGGGCCATGCAGCGCCCGGGCAGCGTTGCCGGCGGCCTTGAGCGGCCATTATGCGATGGGCCATGCGGCTGTTTACACTGGCGGCCCGCCTGCGGTCCTTCGCCCCGTCCCCTTTGCACCACACCCCGCTCTCCATGCAGCAATTCAGCGTCAACCACTACCTGCGCCAGCACATCCGCACGGTGCCCGACTGGCCGGCGCCGGGCGTGCAGTTCCGCGACATCACCCCACTGCTGCAGGACCCGAAGGTCTTCCGCGTGCTGATCGACGCCTTCGTGCATCGCTACATGGACCGCGCCCTGCGGCCCGACGTGGTGGCAGGCCTGGATGCGCGCGGCTTCATCCTGGGCGCCGTGGTGGCCTACGAGCTGAACGTGGGCTTCGTGCCGATCCGCAAGAAGGGCAAGCTGCCCTTCACCACGGTCGAGGAGACCTACGAGCTGGAATACGGCAGCGCCACCGTCGAGCTGCATGCCGATGCCGTCAAGCCAGGCGACCGCGTGCTGCTGATCGACGATCTGATCGCCACCGGCGGCACCATGATGGCCGGCAAGAACCTGCTGGAAAAGCTGGGCGCGACCGTGACCGAAGGCGCCGCCATCGTGGACCTGCCCGAGCTGGGCGGCTCCCGGCGCCTGACCGGATCCGGGCTGCCGCTCTTCACGCTGGTGGACTTCGCCGGCCACTGACGCGGCCGGGCCTGCGTGGGCCCTGGCGCAGGCGCAGGCTCAAAGATCGCCGAACTGGCTCTTGCTGAGATGGTCCGACCACGGCGCCGGCGCCTGGGGAGCCGACGCCTGGGTGTCTTCGAAGCCGGTGCGCCCCGCGGCATCGCGCGCCTGCAGCGGCCCGATGCGCACCGCACCCGGCGATGCCGGCGGCTGCGGCACGCCGGGGGCCGGTGCCGGCGTGGATGGCCGCCCCCTGCCGTCGCCCACGCGGCCGGCGGATGAGGCCAGCAGGGCCTGCTTGAACGCCTCGACCTCGTCGGCGCCGATGGGCTCGAAAGCCCCTGCGCACGCCGCCGCACCGGCGGCCGGCACCGGCGGCACGCCATGCGCGGGGCGGGCCGCGTCGCGGGCAGCCGGGGGCGCCGGCACGGTGGACCGTGCGGCGGCAGCTTGTGGGGAGCCGGCCACGTTGCCCAGCACAGCGGTGGACACGCCTGCGCCGATCTGGTCGTTGACACGCCAGTAGACCGCCGTCACGCCGATCGCGAAGCGGGTCTGGGCCGTCTGCACGATCAGCGCCTCGATCGCGCTCAGGCGCACGGTTTCCCCGCCGTACTCGCGGCCGAGATCGACCATCACCATGAACTGCTGGCCGCGCTGGTCCAGCGACAGCACCTTGAACTTGTAGCCGGCGGACAACACGGCAGCCCGCATCATGGCCTCGCGCACCACGGTGTAGAGCAGTTCGCGGCGCTGCGTGCGTTCGCTGCGGTGCGTGGCGGCCGGTTCGGGTGAACGCGCGTGGCCTTGCGCATGGTGGGTGCCGGAACGCGGGGGTTTGCGCGCACCGGTCAACCAGCGGAAAAAAGACATGCCTTACCTTCGCGATGCCCGTAGGGATCGATTCAATGGGTGGGGTGGCCCGGCAGGGCTCCTGAAAAAGAGGAAAGGCCCCGACGAGGGGCCGCGCTGCCACAGCACCCAGGCCTGGGGCCGGCGCTGAACAAGAGGCATCCGCGAGAACGTACCCGCGAACCTGCGCAGGCACAAGCAGCATTCCGTCCTTTTACAACTTTGACGGAATGGTTGGCGTCGGAAACTGCGGGCCCCGTGCCGTGCCGGCCCTCGCGGCACACGCCCTCCCGCGCCGCTCACTTGCCGATGCAGAAGCTGGAGAAGATCACGCCCAGCAGGTCGTCGGACGTGAATTCGCCGGTGATGGCGTTGAGCGCGTTCTGCGCCAGGCGCAGCTCCTCGGCCAGCAGGTCGAGCGCCGGGCCGGCCGCATGCAGCTGCGCGGCCGCTTCCATCAGGTGGCCGTCCACCGCCTGCAGGGCGGCGATGTGGCGGGCGCGGGCGATGTAGAGGCCCTCCGGCGCGGCCTGCCAGCCGGCGACTTCCAGCAGCAGCCGGCGCAGCGCGTCCAGCCCCTCGCCGGTGCGGGCCGAGAGGCGCACGGACGGGTGGCCCGTGTCCCCACCCTGCCCTGCCGCCGCTGCAGCCACGGCCTCGCCTGCGGTTTGCGCCACGCGGTCGATCTTGTTCCACACGTCGATGACGGGCACGCTCGCCGGCAGCTTCTGGGCGATGGTGCCGGCGATCAGCGCGTCGGCCTCCGCGTACTCGGACGTTTCGGCACGGCTCAGGTCGTGCAGGAAGAGCACGGCGTCGGCGGCGGCGATCTCGTCCCAGGCGCGGGCGATGCCGATCTTCTCCACTTCGTCGTCGCTCTCGCGCAGGCCGGCGGTGTCGATCACGTGCAGCGGCACGCCTTCGATCTGGATGGTCTGCTGCACCTTGTCGCGCGTGGTGCCGGCGATCGGGGTGACGATGGCCAGCTCGGCCCCCGCCAGCGCGTTGAGCAGCGAGCTCTTGCCCGCGTTGGGCTGGCCCGCGATGACGACCTTGATGCCCTCGCGCAGCAGCGCGCCCTGGCTGGCGCGGCGCATCACGCCGGCCAGGGTCTGCTGCAGATTCGATAGCTGCCCGTGGGCGTCGGCCTTGCGCAGGAAGTCGATTTCCTCTTCGGGAAAGTCCAGCGTGGCCTCGACCAGCATGCGCAGGTGCACGAGCGCGTCGCGCAGCGCGTGGATCTCCTGCGAGAAGGCGCCGGCGAGCGAGCGGCTGGCGCTGCGGGCGGCGGCCTCGGTGCTGGCGTCGATCAGGTCGGCGATCGCCTCGGCCTGGGCCAGGTCGATCTTGTCGTTGAGAAAGGCGCGCTCGGTGAATTCGCCGGGCTGAGCCAGGCGCAGGCCGGCCAGCACCGGGCGGCCGCCGGCGGCGTTCGGCGCGGCGGCGGCTTCGAGGCAGCGGGCCAGCAGCAGCTGCAGCACCACGGGGCCGCCGTGCGCCTGCAGTTCCAGCACGTCTTCGCCGGTGTAGCTGTGCGGCGCGGGAAAGTAGAGCGCCAGGCCCTGGTCGATGGGCTGGCCCGCCGCATCGCGGAAGGGCAGGTACGTGGCCTCGCGCGGCTTCAATGCCTTGCCGCACAGCGCCTGCACCAGCCCGCCCAGCCCGGGCCCGGAGACCCGCACGATGCCCACGGCGCCGCGCCCCGGTGCGGTGGCGATGGCGGCGATGGGTTCGTTGTGGCGGGGCAGCATGGGGATGGGAGGAAGGGGCAGTGGCCGGCCCGGCGGGCCGAGGGCGAAACGGAGCGCGGATGATAGCCCCGCCCCCGCAGGCCCTGCCCCCGCCCATGGCCTGGTGGGGCCAGCGGAAACGCCGGTGCCCTTCCCCCAAAAAAGATAGCTGCCTGCGCGGGTCATCTGGCCCGCTACGGTGCATTTCGCATCGCAACGCCCGGAATGCCCGCGCAGGCAGCTATGGTTTCAGGAGCAAACCTGGCCCTTGCGGGCCCGGCCGTCGCCGCTTAGTTGATGGTCGTCCAGGTCGGCATCGGGCGGTCGTCCGCGCGGTGCGGCGTGTCCACGCCCTTGCGCATGGCCCAGGGGCGGATCTGGTGGTGCAGCGGCAGGTAGTAGTACTCGTCCTTGACACGCTGCAGCGCCTCGTTGATGAGCGCGTCGCGCTTGGGCGCATCCATCTCCACCCGGATCTGGCTGATCGCGGCGTCGAGCTTGGGATCGCTGAAGCGGCCGCCGTTGTAGGAGCCGACGCCGGTCTTGCTGTCCTTGGTGGACACCAGCCCGTCGAGCGTATAGAGCGCATCGAAGGTCGCAACGCCCCAGCCGAAGAGGTAGGCACTGACGTCGTTGTTCATCACGCGGCTGATGAACTGGGACATGGGCGCGGTCTGCAGCGTGGTCTTGACGCCGATGCGCGTCCACATCGCCGTGACGGCCTGGCAGATGGCCTCGTCGTTCACGTAGCGGTCGTTGGGGCAGTCGAGCTTGAGCGCGAAGCCTTGCGGATAGCCGGCGTCGGCCAGCAGCTTCTTGGCGGCTTCCACGTCGTACTTGGAGGCGCGCTCGTCGAGCTGCTTGGTCCAGCCGTGGACCATGGGCGCGACCATGGTGCCGGCAGGCACCGACAGGTTGCGCATGGTGCGGCTGTGGATGCCGGCCGAGTCGATGGCCTGGTAGAGCGCCTGGCGCACGCGCTTGTCCTTGAGCGGGTTCTTGCCCGGGGTGCCGGCGCCGGGCAGCTCGTCGCGGAACTGGTCCAGACCCAGATAGATGGTGCGGTTCTCGGCGCCTTCGACCAGCTTGAGGTCGGGGCTGGCCTTCATGCGGGCCAGATCCTGCGGGGGCGGATCGACCACGAAGTCCACCTGGCCGGAAACGAGCGCGGCCGTGCGCGTGGCGGCCGACTTGATGGGCGTGAACACCACTTCATCGACGTTGCCGGCGGGCTTGTCCCACCAGTTCGGGTTCTTCTTGAGCGTGAGCTTCACGTCGGGCTGCCAGCCCACCAGCATGAAGGGGCCGGTGCCGTTGGCGTTGCGCGAGGCGAAGTTCTCTTCCTTGCCCGCGTAGTCCTGCGCCTTGACCGAGTTGTTCTTCTCGGCCCAGGCCTT
>Ga0105242_10002019_pt1 | contig 15978 bp, 13 predicted proteins | sample KBSM24metaG_FD_81521 | JGI IMG/M metagenome (GOLD analysis project Ga0105242, IMG submission 81521) | Miscanthus rhizosphere microbial communities from Kellogg Biological Station, Michigan, USA - KBS M2-4 metaG | ecosystem: Host-associated > Plants > Roots > Rhizosphere > Soil | place... | reverse complement strand
GCGCAATCTTGTGCGCCGTCAAAGCTGCGCGCGGCAGTTCGATCATGGTGCCCACTTCATATTCAATGGTCATGCCGTGCTCGCCCATTACCTGTTGCGCGACTTCGTCGATCAAGGCTTTTTGTTGCGCCAACTCTTCACTAATGGAAACCAGCGGCACCATGATTTCGAGCGTCACCTGCTTGCGCTCGCCCTTCACCTGACAGGCCGCTTCGAAAATCGCGCGGCACTGCATGCGCGTGACTTCCGGAAATAACAGGCCGAGGCGGCAGCCGCGAAATCCAAGCATCGGATTCGCTTCGCGTATCTTGTTCACGTGATGCAGCAGTTGTCTTTTCTCGTCGATCTGGTCGAGGAGTTGATCCATGTCCGCGAGCGTCTTCGCCTGACGCAAAGCCATCTTCAGTTCGGAAAGCTCGCCAAGCAACTCGTCGACATTCGGCAGAAATTCGTGGAGCGGTGGATCCAGCAGACGAATCGTCACCGGAAAGCCCGCCATCTCACGAAAGATGCCGACGAAATCTCCGCGTTGCAGCGGCAGAAGCTTTTCCAAAGCTTTCTCACGAGCACCGACACCGTCAGCGAGAATCATTTCGCGCATTGGCGTCAGACGCTGATCGCCAAAAAACATGTGCTCAGTGCGGCAGAGGCCAATGCCTTCCGCGCCAAATCCGCGCGCTGTTCTTGCATCGAGCGGCGTGTCAGCATTGGCGCGCACACCGAGCTTGCGAAACTTGTCGGCCCACTTCATCAGCTCGTGAAAGTCCTGGCCGAGCTGCGGCTGAATCGTCGGCACTTTGCCGAGAAACACTCGACCCGTCGAACCGTCAACCGTGATCCATTCGCCCTTGGTAACGACTTCACCGTTGACGCTGAACTGGTGCTGGCCGTAATCGACGTCGAGCGCGGACGCGCCGCTCACGCACGTCTTGCCCATGCCGCGGGCGACCACCGCCGCGTGACTCGTCATGCCGCCGCGCGCAGTGACGATTGCCTGCGCCGCGACCAGGCCGTGAAAATCGTCGGGGCTTGTTTCCACACGAACGAGCACAACTTTCTCGCCCTCTTTGGCCATCTCTTCGGCTTCGTCAGGAGTGAAAACAACTTTTCCTTGGGCCGCGCCGGGACTCGCCGGCAAACCGGTCGCCAGCACATGCGCGTCGGCTTTCGGATCGACCGTCGGGTGCAAAAGCTGATCGAGTTGTTGCGGAGTCACGCGACGCACAGCAGTCTGGCGATCGATCAACTTCTCGCTCGCCATGTCTACCGCGACGCGGACAGCGGCCGCGCCCGTGCGTTTGCCGGTGCGCGTCTGCAACATCCAAAGCTTGCCGCGCTCGATCGTGAACTCGCAATCTTGCATGTCGCGGTAATGCTTCTCGAGCAACTGTGTGATCTCAGCGAACTCCTGATAAACCTTTGGCAACTCTTTCCTGAGTTGGCTGATCGGATTCGGCGTGCGCGTGCCTGCCACCACATCTTCGCCCTGCGCATTCAAAAGATATTCGCCGTAGAGTTCTTTCTTGCCCGTCGAAGGATTGCGCGTGAAGGCGACGCCGGTGCCGCTGTTACTGCCCATGTTCCCGAACACCATTGTTTGCACGTTCACCGCCGTGCCGAGGTCGTCCGGAATACGATTGATGCGCCGATAATCAACCGCGCGCCGTCCCATCCATGAGTTGAAAACCGCCGCGATGGCCACGCGCAGTTGTTCGTATGGGTCATCGGGAATCGCACTCTGCTCAGCGAGGATGATCTGTTTCTCTGCCGCAATGATCTCGCGCAACTCTTTCGGTTTCAGATCCGTGTCCTTGCCACCTTTGGTCTGCGCCTTGAAGCGATCCATGACGCGCTCGAACTTTGAATGCGCGACGTCGAGCACGATCTCTCCGAACAAGGAAGCGAAGCGACGATACGCGTCGAGCGCGAAACGAAGATCGCCAGTCTGCTCTGCTAATCCTTGAACCGTTTCTTCATTGAGGCCGAGATTCAGCACTGTGTCCATCATCCCCGGCATTGAGAACGCGGCGCCCGAACGCACAGACACAAGCAGAGGATTTTCGGGATCACCAAACTTCTTACCGACTTTTTTCTCGATTTCGTGAAGCGCTTCGACGACCTGTTCCCACATGCCTTCGGGAAACTGTTTGTTGTTTGCGTAGTAAGCGTTGCAGGCTTCAGTGGTGACGATCAGACCCGGCGGCACGGGTAAACCCGCACGGCTCATCTCGCAAAGGCCGGCGCCTTTTCCGCCGAACAACGACTTGTTCTCGCCGTTGCCTTCCTTGAAAAGGTAAACCCACTTTTGTTCGGTTTCGACTGGTGTTTCTTCGGTTTCGGTCACTTCGAGGGTTGCTTCAGGCACAGTGTTCTACCTCAGGATCAGGGGTATTCGGAAAGACATCATACACCCAGAAGTCGGCTGGCGCAGCAGCGAACTCGGCGGAACGCAAGTTGAACGTGATCGGTGTCACGAGTGAAATTGCAAGGATTTTGCCGAACTTCGGTTTGGAAGTTCGAACAAGCTCGTGCCAAATTCGTACCGTGACAAAGGTGACCGAAGAAGTCTACAAATACCTGCCCGATTGGCTGGCCCGCTTCTTGAGCCTTCAGTGGCTGCCAAACACTCGTTGGCTGCGGCGCGTGATCGTTGCAGTCATCGGTTTCACCGTGCTGTTGATCGGAGTCGCGATGATCGTTCTGCCGGGTCCCGCGATTGTTGTCATCCCGCTCGGGCTCGCGATTCTGGCGACTGAGTTTGTGTGGGCGCGCCGCGTTTTGAAAAAAGCGAAGGGCTATTTTGAAAAAGGGAAAGAGAAACTAACCAAAGGCAGGAAGTGAGACGCCGGGTTAGTATTTCGGTACGTTCGGATCGACGTCGTTTGACCACGCGAGAATCCCGCCTCTTAGATTCATTAAGCGACCGGTGAATCCCGAGCGCTGCAGCGCTTCGATCGCTTTTGCGCTGCGGCCGCCCATCTTGCAATGCACGACGGTCTCGCGTTCCGGATCGATTTCGTTCATGCGATTCAGCACCTGACCCAACGGGATCAGTTTCGAGTTGGGAATCTGGCCAATTTCGAATTCGTGCGGCTCGCGCACGTCGATGATTTGCAAATCGTCGCCTTGATCGAGGCGTTGCTTAAGTTCTGTGGCAGTGATTTCTTCCATGGTGGTCTCCGTTTCGGCCTGCGGCGCGAGACCGCAAAACTGTTCGTAATCGATGAGCTTTTTGATAGTGGGGTGGTTTCCGCAGACGGGGCAGTCTGGGTTCTTGCGCAGTTTCAATTCGCGGAAGCGCATGCGCCAGGCATCGAACAGCAGCAACCGGTTCACCATGATGTCCGGCGCGCCGAGAATGATCTTGATGGTTTCGTTTGCCTGAATTGCGCCGATGATTCCCGGCAGCACTCCGAGCACTCCACCTTCGGCGCACGAAGGAACCAGACCCGGTGGCGGCGGTTCCGGGTAGAGGCAACGATAGCAGGGGCCACGTTCGGCCCAGAACACGCTCGCCTGTCCTTCAAACCGAAAGATTGAGCCGTAGACATTCGGTTTGCCGGTGAGCACGCTCGCGTCATTCACGAGATAACGCGTGGGAAAATTATCGGTGCCATCAACAATCACATCGTAATTAGCAAATAGCCTGAGCGCGTTCTCGCTCGTCAATTTCATTTCGTGAGCTTCGATCTCGACGTGCGGATTGATGTCGTGGATGCGATCACGTGCTGAGGCGATCTTAGGGCGGCCGACGTCTTTGGTACCGTGAATGATTTGCCGTTGAAGATTCGAAGCATCGACCACGTCGAAATCTACCAACCCGAGGCGACCCACTCCCGCGGCCGACAAATACATTCCCAAAGGCGCTCCCAAACCACCAGTGCCGATCATTAGTACGCTCGCGGCCTTCAGTTTGCGCTGACCGGTCATACCAACTTCCGGCATGATCAAGTGACGCGAGTAACGGGCTATTTCCTCGTTCGAAAGCATCGGCAGCAAATCGCTCGTGGGGCTGTCCAGCACGGTTGACCCACCGGCAATCGAGGGCACGATCAAGATCGTGTCGCCGTCTTTGACCGGGGTGTCGGGGCCATTCATATGACGAATGTCTTCGTCGTTGACGTAAATGTTGACGAAATTACGCAGCGCGTTTTGATCGCTAAACAGGTGCCGACGCAGCTCGCTGTGCGTCGTCGTCAATTGATCCAAAGCCTCGCCGGCGGTGTTGGCGTCGACCTGCATTTCCGACTGCCCGCCGGCGAATTGGCGTAATGGAGTTGGAATCGTGATGGTGACTGGCATTATGAACTTACCTCGATCTCCTCTTCCTTGAATCTTGATCGATCGCTTTCCATTTCCCACGATCGCAAATCCGTGGCGGAACCTTTCTCCACGGCGACAACAATGTATGAATAAGCCGGCCAGGCATGTTCAAGGTCGTATTGCGATGGCACGGCTACGTCGTCCGGGTGCGAATGATAGAACCCAACCACGTCAAGCCCTTTGCCACGCGCGTATTTCTCGCCGTGCATCAGCTCTTCGGGCCGAATCAAAAAGCGATTTTGCTTGGCTTGCTCCTCGCGCGCGTTTGAGATCGGATAGGTCTCAAGCACATTTTTGCGGTCATCTTCGAACCGGCCGAGCATCAGACCGCAGCACTCGTGAGGATAATCGCGTTCTCCATGTGCCCGCATCGCACTTGATTGCTCCTCACTGACAACAATCATGCTCTCAATCCCGTCGCTAACGGTCTGGTTTCTGACAAGGCAGCCAGAGCTTGATCGATATCCGCGATGATGTCTTTCAGGTTTTCGATTCCTACTGAAATGCGGATCAGACCTTCGCTGATTCCCAAATCACGACGCCGCGCCGGAGAGAGGTCGCGATGTGAAGCGGTTGCCGGATGCAATGCACTGGTGAACACATCGCCAAGACTGGTGGAGCGCACGCAGAGTTTGAGCGCATCCATGAAGCGAAATGCCGCTTCACGCGTATTGTCCTTCAGCTCAATCGAAACGAGGGCGCCAAATTGCTCTTCGCGAAGCATGCGCGCCGTCTTCATCCGTTCATCTTCCGCCGCGAGCCCTGGAAAGTACACGCGTCCGATTCTTGAATCTGCTTGCAGATGGGTCGCAAGCGCTTTCGCGTTCTCGCAGTGGCGATCCATTCGCACACCTAATGTCTTCATGCCGCGCAGGATTGTGTGCGCCTCCCAGGGACTCAGGATGCCGCCCACAAGTTTCATAACCCCAGTCAATGCCGTGGCATCAAACTCGTCACGCGAAATGGCGATACCACCCGTCGCGTCCGCGTGTCCACCCAAGAATTTGGTGGCGCTATGAACCACGATATCTGCTCCGTGCTTGAGCGGCTGACAAAGGTAAGGCGACGCAAAAGTGTTATCGATGATCAGCCGCGCGCCTGCCTGGTGGGCGATTTCGGCACACGCATTGATGTCGCAAACCTTCAAGAGCGGGTTCGAGATCGTTTCGGCAATCAACACGCGTGGCTTTATTTCACCGGCCTTCGCACGCACTTTGCTCAAGTCACTGAAATCTGTGAAGACACTCTTGATGGCGAACACACCAAAGATATTCAGCAGCAGGTTCGTAGTCGCGCCGTACAAATCCTGCGATGCGAGCACGGACGCGCCCGGCGATAAGTCGCAGGCAAAGAGAGCGGCGTGCAACGCGGCCATTCCGGAACCGTAGGCGCGCGCGGTCGCGCCGCCCTCGACCACACGCAGGGCATCTTCCAAAATCGTTACTGTTGGATTTCCATGGCGCGTGTAGACGTATCCCGGAAGTTCGCCGGCGAAGACCTTGTCCATCTCATCCATCGACTCGTAGGTGTAGGTCGCCGCAGTGTAAATCGGAGTCGAAGTTGGCCGGCCCGCAGGCCATTCAGTTTCGTGGCCGGTCCGAACCAGTTGCGTGAGAATGTCGAAGGTGTTGTTTTCGTCAGACATAAACAGAAGCGTAGATTTTATGTTTTTCGGCTCGTTAAAGGCTACCACTGAACCAGGTATTCGCGCAGCGTCCCGCACATCATCTCGAACGAGTCCCCGCAAAACAACACGGGTTGAAAATGCGTCGGATCGTACGTTTGCTTAGTGACGAGCGCCAAATCGAGCGGCCGCAACTCGGCCTGATGCATCTCTTCCAATTCACCGGCTGATGACAACAACCCGGTGCCATACGCCTTCAGTTTTCCGTTCTCACGCAGCACGCCAAACTCAATTGTGAACCAGTAGACGCGCGAAAGAATCTCGAGTTCTTCCGCGGACTTCGTGCGCTTGACCGCGCGTCCGAATTGACGGTTGAGCTCCGCCAGCTGCGGGCACGCCAGCGTCACACCGTGCCCAACGATTTCGTGGACGACGTCAGGCTCCGGCGTATACATGGGCGTCGAGTGATGACGGATGTACTGCGTGCAGAGGAAAACACCGTCAGCCAGATTCTCAAGAAACACACGCGGCTGGACCAACCCGGCGACGGGCTCGAGGCGAAAGCCACTGATTGCCTGGACGCGCTCACTCACTTCGCCCAACTGAGGAATTCGATTGTCAGAAAAGTCCAACTGGTCGATGGCTTGTAAATACTCTGCGCACGCATGCTGCTGATGAGCTGGTCCAAGTGCGCGCCAGATTGTCTGCCAGACGCGATGCTCATCATCCGTGTAAGGCGCATCGGGAATCTGATCGCCCGGCTGATAATTCATGGCAAGCTCCGCGATTTCATTTCGGCGCGCGCGATATTCCGCATCCCGAAAACCCGGGTGATCGGGATCGAGTTGGACGATGTCGTTGCGACCCGCAGTCGCGTCATCACTTGTCACCGGCCGCGCATCAACGTGATCAGAAAGAAGTGGTGATTGTTCTTGTTTGGTCATCAGTAGCTATCCTCCCACGGCTGTGCCGCCCGATGTGCGGAAGGTCTCTGACCTTCCCACTAATCTATTGAGTTCCGTTTTGGGCTCTGCCCAAAAAGGGGTGAAGCCCCGCCATCGACGCTTTCTCGTGGTGCGACATAGCCACCACCCCACATCAGGCGGCGCGGCCGTCTCGTCTTTCCCAAAAAAACTAAACCGGCCATCGATCCCCGCAAGGACCGATGGCCGGCTTCTGAAACTTGTCTGTGAGTTTACGTCAACTCGCGACAGCGCATCGCCTAACCGTCAGTCCTCTGGACTGCGAACGGTAATAATAGCGATAGCTGTTGCGTTCGTGACTCATTCAGTATGTCGCGCCTGCGACAAAATGGAGACTACGCTCGTTCCCCCAACAACGTCAATCTAATTCTGCAGACTTAAACGGGGAGCCCTTTGAATCTCTCTTCCTTCTCCTCTATCATGGCTCGCACCTCAAAAGCACCGCGAAACTACGGTGCAGGAACACGGGGCCGTAGCTCAGCTGGGAGAGCGCTTGAATGGCATTCAAGAGGTCAGGGGTTCGATCCCCCTCGGCTCCACCAAAATCCTCTGAGACGTTCTGGCTATTGGTACGATAAACAACAGACGCGTTTCTCCTCGATGTCGTAGGCATGACAAAAGTCAGTCTGATCATTACAACTTTCAATCGGCCGCACTTGCTGCCGCGCGCCGTGTACAGCGCTCTGCGTGCCGCGGACAATGTTGAAGTAATCGTTGTTGATGATGCCTCACAGGATGAAACTGCTGCCGTGTGCAACAAGTTGCGAGGTATTAAGTACATCCGTCTCGACCGAAATCAGGGCGTCGCGGGCGCGCGCAATGTCGGAATTTTGGCGAGTAAATCCGATTACGTCAGTTTTTTAGACGATGATGATCTACGTTTACCTGGATCGCTCGACGATCAGGTGCGTTTACTTGAAGCCGCGCCCGCAGCCGCGTTCGCGGCCGGTGCTGTCCTGCTGGCAGATCAAGATTGCCGGCCGACCGGACAGGTCGCGTTTCCTGGAGCCGAGAGTGGAGACATTTTTTGGCGAGTCATCCAGCTAAGTGTTCATTTGATCCCGGATTCGGTTGTCGTTCGCAAAGAGTGCTTTGCGGAAGTTGGACTATTTCATTGGCGGCTTGCTGGAATCGATGATTGGGACATGTGGACGCGTCTTGCAGCCCATCGTCCGGCAATTCTCGACGACAAACCAGTTTGCATTTATCGTTGTGCGACGCCGCAGTCAGGTCAAGGCTCATCCCATCAGGCCGCACACTTGCGGGCGGCGATCAAACATCAGCGTAAACTTTTTTTGTTGCCGCGCGCTCGTGCAGCCGAGGTCCAATTCCGCAAATCAATTCGACGAGAGACGAAGCGCCGGATCGCCGACACGCTCAGTTGGCGCGCGGCTGAGCAATTACCGCGTGGAGAAATCCGATTTGCGGCGGCAAATTTTCTCGCGGCGCTTTGCATAAGTCCGCGATGGGCGGCTCGGCCGACACATGCACGTATATTATGGCGTAGCATCGAAACGCAACGAGAAAACCGCCGCAATTACGTTGAGTCTGGGGCCGATTTACAAACTCATTTCACTTCTTTGAACGATGCCTCCGGTCAGTATCATCATCCCGACGCGTAACCGCGCTCACCTCATCGCGCGCGCAGTCGACAGCGCCCGCGCGGCAGCGAGCGACGCGGAAATAATAGTTGTCGATGATGCATCAGAAGATGAAACACCGGCGGTGTGTGCAGGATTGCCCAATGCTCGCTATTTACGCACGCGAGTGCGGCTCGGGCCCGGCGGCGCGCGTAACGTCGGAATCCTATTCTGCACTTCAGATTATCTTGCATTCCTGGACGACGACGACTTGCGTTTGCCCGGATCAATAGATGCGCAAATCAACGTGCTTCAGAATCGCCCAGATGCGGGACTGATTTACGGCAAAACACTCTTCGGCGATCAGAAAGGTCGTGCTACAGGCGGTCATTATCCCGAGCAGTGTCCAAGTGGCGATGTCTTTTGGCAATTGATGCAACAGAATTTCATACCTTGTCCGACTGTGGTTTTCCGGCGCGCCTGTTTATTACGCGTCGGCATGCTCGACGAGGAAGCATCCGAAATCGCGGATTGGGACTTGTGGTTGAGAATCGCCGAATTATACCCAGTGTTGGCTTTGCCGCACCCGGTGGCGATTTGGAGACAATCAAATTTGACTTCTGAACAATTGACGTCACGACCAGATCAGATGCATAAAAAAATATATCGCCTCCATCGAGACAAGTGGACCCGCCTGGAGCGCGTGCTCGAAGCAGGCGTTTGTCAGCGACGGGAAACGAACCGGCGCTTTGCCGATCGGATGACCGAGCAATTGATTTGGGAATCTGTCACCCGTTTGAAGTTCGGAACCCCAGCGGGTTTTGCTCGGCTCGTGCTATTGATCGCTCGTCTATATCCTTTTGCTGCGCTTAGAAAGATACTCCGCGCTTCAACGTGGAGCTTCGTATTCGAAAGACGCGCACCTATTCAACCGAGAGATACTCGAAACTACTAAATGAAAGTCCTTTTCTGCAAGAACAGCTTCGCCGGACCGATGAGCGGAGCCGATGAAATAGTTGTGAATTACGCAATCGCTCTGCGAGCCGCCGGCCATTCTCCTGAGGTACTGCTTGTACACGCACTTGCTGGCGACGATCCTTTGGCCGCGCGATTGCGCACCGCAGGCGTCAAATTGTCTTCACTGGTCTCACCAAAACTCACTGGTTTGCTGGCAGGTGGACGTCGGGTCGCAATCGCGGCTACGCGAGTAATCAGACCCGCCAGCCGCCTGATTCGAACAAATTCAAGGAATTTGGTTTTCGATTTTATTCAGCGCTATCAAGACCGATGCCGCGAATTCCTGCGGCGTTGTCAGCCCGATATTGTGCACGTGATGACCCCTGATCCAGGCGCGGTAATGCTAATCCGCGCAGCACATTCCGTTGACCTTCCCGTTGTCTATCAGGAGGTTGGAATGCCGTTCCATCCGCCGGGCTTCGAAGAAGTCTATCAACGCTTCGCATCGGTGCTACCGCTCTGTTCCGAGGTCGCGACCCTTTCCCCGCGCCTCGCACAGGAGATGCATCGCGTGCTGCCGCTGGATCGCGCGCCCCATGTGGTTCCGCTTTTGTCGCATGCCATGGCAAATGGGGATGGCACATTAAGTAATCCTGTGCAGTCTAAGTCGGTTCGTTTCGGATTCGCTTCGCGGCTTGAGCATTTGAAAGGCCCGGTGCGACTCGTCCATGGCTTTCACATCGCACACAACGAACATCCCCTTATTGAACTAAGAATCGCGGGCGATGGCTCCCAGCGATCCGAGATTCTTCGAGAGGTGAGGCGGTTGGGTTTGGAAGAGAAATGCAGCCTTGTGGGAGTTTACACAACTATGGGAGAGAGAGATCGTTTCCTGAAAGAGATCGACGTGTTCGTTCTGCCGTCGCTCACCGAAGGAACTCCGAACGCGATCATCGAGGCTATGGCTTACGCCAAGCCGGTGATCGCGACAACGGTTGGCGGGATTCCTGACCTGGTTAATGACGATGTCGGAATTCTGGTTCCGCCTAACAATCAAGCGGCACTGGGGGCGGCGATGAGTCGGCTTGCCAATGATCCGAAACTTCGCGAACGAATGGGTCGCGCAGCCCGCAAGAACTACGAACGAACGTTTACGCCGCAAGCAGTGCTTCCATTGCTGGTCGATTTCTATCAGAACGTCATTGACAGATATTCGGCAGCATAAACATTTGTGCACGAGAGAGGTTTCAAGCAGATCGATCTGCATCAATCACCGCAAATAGTCTGCGACGCCTAAATCCTGTAACTTGTCGTATAACCAGGCACTGAGGCTTGAACGCTCTGTGTAGTGATGAAGTGGGGTCGCATCGCCGGCGGGCCACATTGTGCTCAGCGAACCTGGTCGATAGAAGGTAACTGCCAGGCTTCGACGCGACGTCCGGCAATTTGCGCGCACCGGAGAGACCGCATGCCACGAGTTGTCCGATCGGACCAGGACAACCGAATTACCAATTATCGGGGGCACGACGCTTACAACATGATTCATGTCCGACGATCTGAGGATCGTCAAACATCCGCCATCCTCAGGATTCCAGTACTCGTTGAAATACAAAACATGCGTGACAACTTTGTCCGCTAAATCTACGTGCGGACCGAGCCAGGCCCTTCGACCATAGTGCGAAAGGTTCACCTCCATTGACAGATTGGCAAGATCCAAACCGCAAAGCCGCGAAAGGGCCACGCGGTAAGCGGGCGCTAATAACACTTCCGCCAATCCCCGCCATGCGGGACTCAAGTATTCGGCGTGTGACGGAACGCCCGCGTCCATTCCGATCAGTGAACGCGCCTCATATTCATAACCCTTCTCACCGTCGTATCCCTTGACAGTTTTGAAGTGGTCGCGTGGAAAGGCGCTGACCAACGCCACGGCATCGTCCGGTGAAAACAAACCGTCAATACACGCCCAGCGGTAGGGTTCGACGCGCAACGCTTCGGGCCTGAATCGAGTTAGATCGATCATGTTTGAAAACAGGCGGCACCATGGTTTCCCAGTGAAGCAGCCGCCACAAGCATCTTACCCATTACCTCAAGATCTCAAACAAATCATCGACCACGCGGTGGACTCTAGCTCGTGCCGTGTCAGAATATTTTGAAAATATCGCGCGATCCATCCCAGTAACCATTTCCAGCTTGCTGTTTAACTCTGTCCATGAGCGCAGCTTCAATTCCTGGGGAGATTCGACGAGGGACAAAAAGCCATCTATCTTGCTCACCGGCAACGGGCCGAACAGATGCGGGATCCCAAATGAGAACGCGGTAATGTTGCCGTGCAGACTTGTGCCGACGAATACGTCACTTGCCGCGATTACCGAAATCATATCGAAAACGGAACTGACATCGATGTATTTTAGAGCACCCCGCGACTGTGCAGCCAAGCCTTTCAGGAAAATATCGTCATGGTGGCAGAATCCCAGCGGAAGCAAGGCCACTTCAAAGCCATTCTTTTGGCGATACTGGTTCAATTGCTTGCAGATCTCGTCCTCTCGGAAACCAGGATAGGGGTTGCTTTGAAAACAGAGGACTGGTTGCTGCTCTTTTACACCGAATTTGGAAAGTATCTGCCGACCTTTGCGCGATTCACTCGCATAATCGAATTGCTCGCTCAAAATCACGGCCAAATCCGGCGCCACGTTTATTTCCTTTCGCACGCCGGCACCCCGCAACCTGTTCGCCGAGATCTCGTCGCGCACGTAGATAAACGAAGCGCGATCGAGAACCTGCGCTACCTCACGTCTTTTCGCCAGCGCGAAATCGTGAGGGACGCCACAGGACAGATAGGAAATCAGAGTACCCGACTTGAAGGCATGCGGATCAAGGAGAAATGGGCCTAACGAACAATCCTTCATCCGGCGTCGCCCGAAACATTCGGTGTAAAACTTTGCATGATCCACCCGCGGGAGATGCTTTCTTAGTAGATAGTTAAAAGAGTTTCCGATTCCGATCGACCGCCGCAGACTGCCGAATCTCCTCGCGTGCGTTGTGTGATAGTGCGCTGCGACTATGTGGGAATCGGTGCGCAGCAGGTCTCCCCCTCCGACCATGATGAGGTTCGGTATCGGTACGGATTCCGCTGCGTGGAACAAATCCTGGAGTGGGTAACTTTCAAATCCGGCCTGTTGCGGAGCATGACCCCCAAGAAGGGAGTAATGGCGAACGCCTTCGCCCTTCGCTTTTCTTTCGACGAGCCGCCGCCAGAGAATCGGGTAAAGCAAGTCGCCATAGTTCTCCAAGTCGAACGTTCCGATTTGATGCATTGTTGGGATCGACAAGCGCGTCCTTTGCCATTACCCACGTATCGTAGTGTCACTCCCCGCTCATAATTAGACACGAAATTAGCGATGAACCGAGTGCCCCATCGGTCGCTAACCGAAAACACTTGGGAGCCTCGACTAAAATCGCGAAACACTTTGGCCGGGCTGAACCTATCCTGTTCGTCTGTGGGTGTAAAGTTGTTGATTGATTACTCGATCAGAAACTTCAACAGTCCGCGCGCGGCCGACAGGCCGCCGATGCGCTCGTCGTCTGATGAAGATCCACCTATCATGACGCGCGTTGCGATCAACCGATCTCGCTCCAGTTCCTGCCGTTCCAATTCGATTGCGCGCTTTTCCTTCTGGCGCGAGAGCTCCAGTCCACCGGCACGAATGAATTCCACAATTTCGCGCAACTCCGACGCGTCGAACCAGGTACCGTGCCCGCGACAAACATCGACGATAACGCCTGAGCAATGCGCGAAATTCATCCGATTCATTAACTGCCCACACTGCGGACAAGGGATGTAGGAAACCTGGATTGGTTCAGCAGATAAATTAACGGCGTGTCCGGGAACAGTTGAAGCCACGCCGAGCACTGCTGATTGCTGTTCGCGGCTCGCGCAAATTCGTTCGAAGGCGGCAACTTCCAACCACAACCCGCTGCACTTTTGACATTCACGGATCGACTCGCCGCCGATTGTGATCGATGACAATTCGACTTTGCAACGCGGACACTTTAGAGCTGACAACGCCAAAGGCGTCGCCGGCGATGCCACTGTGCCACAGTGCGGACAGTTACGGCTGCCTATGAACATCATGCCAAAGCACGAGGCGCACGCAATCGTGGCGAGTTTTGATTCACAGTATTGGCAGACCGGCGAGTCCGACGAAATCGCCGCGCCGCAGTTTGGACAATTGAGTGTTTCAGCCTCCATATCGGTTCGCACCACGAGTGCTGTTACAGCTTAACATTCTGCGCGCTGTGGTAAATTCAAAAGTGCTCCACGGCTCAGAACGCAATGCTGAGCTGGTTTGAACGAAATGGGCTATGGATGAACGAAATTGAAGCTGTACGTCGAGGGTCAAAGGCCAGCGATGAATTGTCTGATTACAATGCGAATACATCCACGGAGAAATGCCCGGTTCGGAAGCTATTGCAGGATTTCTGTAAGAACACCATGGTTTCCACTATAACTATTGTATCGTGGCATCAAAATTGACTATGCAAGGGCGGCAAAATGTGAACGGCCAACATCGAATAATACTTCCGTAAGTGAAGATTTGGAGGGAAACGGGAATGAACAGAATCAGCAATCGGTTTGTGGCGCGAGGGGCAGCATGGCTGCTCGGTCTCGCGCTGGTCGCCACACCGCTTGCGACCTTGGCGCAGACGCAAATCCAGTATCACAGCAACAAATACAAACCATCGGACGACGTAAAGTTAGGACGGCAGGCGGCCGCGGAAGCCGAACAGCAGTTTCCGCTCCTGCGCGATTCTGAAGTGCAGAGCTATGTCGAATCAGTCGGTCAGCGATTGGTCGCCGCCATTCCTCCGGAGTTTCAGCACCCTGAATTTCGTTATTACTTCAAAGTCATCAACGCAAGTGACATCAACGCCTTCGCGTTACCGGGTGGGCCAATGTACGTGAATCGCGGCATGATTCAGGCCGCGCGCAGTGAAGGTGAAATGGCCGGCGTAATGGCTCACGAACTTAGTCACGTCGCGCTGCGTCACGGAACAGCGCAAGCGACGAAAGCGCAGAAGTACGCCCTCGGCGCGGGCATCGCGGGAGTACTCGGCAGCATTTTCGGTGGCCCCGCATTAGGACAAGTTGCGCAAGGCACTGTCGGCGTTTACTTCCTAAAGTTTAGTCGTGAGTATGAGACTGAGGCCGACCTGCTCGGTGCCCGCATCATGGCGAACGCGGGTTACGATCCGCGCGATCTAGCGAACATGTTTCAAACAATTCAGCGCCAGGGCGGCGGTGGTGGTGGGTTCTTCAGCGATCACCCCAGCCCTGCGAATCGATATGAGCGGATCAATCAGGAAGCGCAATACTTGAAAGTCCGAAACGTACCGCAGGACAATCGCGAATTTATCGCAGTGAATGAGCGGCTGCGTGGCTATCCGCGCGCGCAAACAATGGCGGAAATTCAGCGCAGCGGCCGCCGTTATCCGAACCAGGGCAACGACCCTTACCCGAATGGCGATCGCACCGGATATGGCAATCCGCCAGGTGGGCGAGTTGAATATCCGTCGTCGCGTTTCCGCAGCTACTCGGTGTTGAATGTCGCGCAGGTAAGCGTGCCGGAAAACTGGCGCGAGGTTTCGGATTCGAGCAACTCGATTTGGTTTGCACCGTCGGGAGCGTACGGCTCGACAAATGGGCAGTCCGTCTTCACGCACGGCGTGAACTTCGGAGTATTCCAAACTAACAGCCGTAATCTCCAGCAAGCGACGAACGAGTTCATCACCAGTCTGCAACAGGGCAACAGCAATCTGCGCTCGCGCGGAGGTTACCTGCGAACGACCATTGATGGTCGGAATGCGATGTCGATTGCGCTGAACAACGTGAACGAGGCAACCGGTCGTCAGGAGATTGTCACGATCATCACGACTCAACTGCGCAACGGCGGGGTGCTTTACATGATTGCGGTGGCGCCCAATGACGACTTCGCTAATTACCAGGGTGTCTTCCAGAACATACTGCGGTCCGTGCAAGTCACTGATTAAATTGGCAACGGTTGAGGTTAACCAACACGGCCCGTTTCTCACGGGCCTTGGTTGTCTTGACACTGCCGCCCCGCGTCCCTATAGTTTCTAGTTTCGCGCTGAGGCTAATTCGTCGTCCCTGGCGCTGGACTTTTAAGAAATTCGGAGATTTTGAATGCCTAATCATAAATCAGCAGAAAAGCGCGCGCGGCAAAGTGAGCGCCGTCGCGTGATTAATCGCAGCAACCGGTCACGTCTGCGCACGGCCGTCAAAGAGCTGCGCAGCGCGTTGGAAAAAGGCGGCAAGAATGCTGCTGAATTGCTGCCGACAACGGTGTCGGAAATTGATAAAGCCGTGCAAAAGGGCGTGCTGCATCGCAACGCCGCCGCGCGTCACAAGTCGCGCTTGACCGCTCGAGTTAATCAGGCTGCTGCCAAGTAACAAGAGTTCAAGCCACACACCATGAGGCGGATCGTTAATTCG
>Ga0105242_10002012_pt1 | contig 16006 bp, 15 predicted proteins | sample KBSM24metaG_FD_81521 | JGI IMG/M metagenome (GOLD analysis project Ga0105242, IMG submission 81521) | Miscanthus rhizosphere microbial communities from Kellogg Biological Station, Michigan, USA - KBS M2-4 metaG | ecosystem: Host-associated > Plants > Roots > Rhizosphere > Soil | place... | reverse complement strand
TTCTTCGACAAGTGCGCCGCCGCCAACACGCCGGTGACGGCGGCCTGCATCGAACGCATCGCTCTTGGCGGCACCTCGCAGGGCGGCATCTTCGACGCCCGCACGTCGATGAAGGCGGTGACCGCCGCCGTCGGCGGCCGTCAGGCCGAACTGTGGGGCGACGAGCAGTGGATGGCGCTCAAGCAGGTGGTCGAAGAGCGGAAGCCGAAGGTGATCGGCATCGATCGTTCGACGACGTTCGCGTTCAGCGATGGGCTGTCGAGCGGCGAGTTGCAGGGCATGAGCGCCGCGCTCGGGCCCGCGTGGACGGCGAAGTTCAAGGATGCCGAGCGGCTGCCGCTGGAGCTGATCGCGTCGAAGCTTCCGGAGGAGGAAGCGTTCTTCGAGAAGATGACGGCCCTGGTCTGGCAGATGACGCAGACCATGTTTTCGGACAAGGTCATCGTGCCTGGCACCACGCGCACGAGCGATCTCGTGTGGTGGTGGCGGCAGCGGACCAACGATCAAGGCCTGGGCACGTGGTTCCAGCCGAGCATCGAAGTGCAGCGGAAGGGCACGACGAGTGAAAAGCTGGGACCGGATCCGATCATTCTTCCGGGCGACGTCCTGCACTGCGATGTCGGGATCACCGTGGCGCGTCTCAACACCGACACCCAGCACAACGCCTACGTCCTCCTGCCTGGCGAAACGGACGCGCCCGCCGGCCTGAAGAAGGCGCTCGCCAACGGGAACGCGATGCAGGACATCGCGATGGAGGAGACGCGTCCCGGCCGGACCGGCAACGAGATCCTCGCCTCCGTGCGGCAGCGCATGAAGGCGCTCGGCATCGACGGCACGATGTACACGCATCCCATCGGGATGAACGGTCACGGCGCCGGTCCCCTCATCGGGTTGTGGGACTACCAGGACGGCGTGCCCGATCGGGGCGAGGCGCGCGTCATCCCGTCGATGTGGTTCTCCATCGAGCTCCAGGCGACGACACCGGTGCCGGAGTGGGGCGGCCAGCCCGTGCGGATGGCGCAGGAGGAAGACATGATCGTGGGCGCCGACGGGAAGACGCGGTGGGCGCTCAAGCGTCAGGACACGTTGTTCCTGATTCGAAGCAAGCGATAGACGATCGGCAGTTCGTTCGCGCCCGCGATCCCGCCGTTCGGGCGCGTGCGCTAGTGGCATGATAGGGCCGTGAAGGACGGCGCCAGACCCTGGGTTATTACGGCGGCGAGCGTTGCCGCCATCGGGGTCGTTGTCGCCGTCGCCCTTTCCTTGAGAACATCGCCGCGGCGTCCCGCGTCGCCTCACGTTCTTCCGGCGAGGCCGGCGCTGGCCTCGCTGCCCGAGCGGCCGTTCCTGATGTTCATCAACCTCGTGCCGGACGAAGCGTTCAAGCGCGTCGTCATCGCGCCGCTCGACGCGCCTGACGGGCCGCATTTCGTAACGCCGCTGCAGTGCGACCGCGTGTACTACGCGGGGACGCGCGGGTTGTGCCTGACGGCAGCCACCGACACACCCGGTGTCGCGTCCTATGTGGCGCGGATCTTCGACGAGCATTTCACTCAACTCAAGACGTTCACGCTGACGGGGCCGCCCAGCCGGACGCGGCTGTCACCCGACGGCCGCCGCGCCGCCTTCACCGTTTTCGACGAAGGGCATTCGTATGCCGACGGCGTATTCTCCACGCGCACGACCATCGTCGACACGATCGCCGGCACCGCGATCGGCGAGCTCGAAAGCTGGAAGATCACGCGCGACGGCGCGCCGTTCTTCAACAAGGACTTCAATTTCTGGGGCGTGACATTCGCGCATGACGGCAACACGTTCTACGCGACGCTGCGGACGCAGGGCAGTGCCTATCTCATAGAAGGCCAGGTGGATACGCGAGAGGCGCGCGTGCTGATACAAGGCGCGGAATGTCCGTCGCTGTCGCCCGATCAGTCGCGCATCGCCTTCAAGAAGCGGCTGGGTGGATCCGGGGGCTGGTGGCAGCTGTCGTTGTATGACGTCTCGAGCCATGGCGTGCGGCCGCTGAGCGGCGACACGGAAAGCGTCGACGATCAGGTCGAGTGGCTCGATGCGTCGAGCCTCATCTACTTCCGGCCCAACGCCGACGGCAACATCGTCTGGCGCCTCGAGGTGGACGGTGGCACGCCTCCTCAGCCGTTTGTCCGCGAAGGCTTCTCACCAGTTGTTGTGCGGTAGAGGAGTTCGGCTATCCTTGCGCCCAGGACGGAAGCGGAGGGGACTGAGGCAACGGATTCACACGGAGGAACGGAGCAGCAGAGGACGAACGGAGGGCGCCGGCGGACGCGCGCGACCGCCGGCCGGCGAAGCCGGCCTTACACTGGGACAGAACGAACGACGCAAAAGCAAAACGCTGGGCACTTTCTCGTTTTGTTTTTGCGTCGTTCGTTCTGTCCCAGTGGCCCGCGTTGCGGGCCGGTCGCGCACGGCGTTCTCTCTGCTCGTCTCCGTTGCTCCGCTGCTCTGTGTGATCCCGTTACCTCCGTAACCTCCGTTGACTGCGTGAGACCAGAACGAGGAGGAGCTGTCATGAAACTCAGGACTGTCATGTTGGCGACGACCTGCGCGGTCGCGGTCGTTTCGGCGATCACACTTGTCAGCGCCCAGAGCACTCAGCGTGCGCCGCGGGAGTCGGCGCAGGTTCGCCACCTCGTGTACATCGCCACTCCGGGCGACAACGGCACCGACAACCAGTCGGGCATCGTCGTCCTCGATGCCGACAAGGACTACAGCTTTCTCAAACGCATCTCGTACGATCTGCCGGCGAGCAAGATGCCTGGCCCGAAAGTGTCGGGCATCACCGTCAGCCTGCCGCTCCAGATGCTCTACGTGACCGTCGACGGATACATGACCGCTTTCGATCTGGCCACGGACAAGATCGCCTGGACGTTTTCCGGCGAAACCGGTCCCGTCCCGAGGACGAGAGGCGCGGCCAGCGGCTGCTGTGAACGCCCGTGGACGCTGCCGGACGGCAAGACGCTGCTGGTGGGATCGAGCTACAACGCGTGGTGGTACTACATCGATGGCGCAACGGGAAAGAACCTGGGGAAACTTCCGGTGCCCGAATCGCCGGTCGCGCATAACCTCGCGGTCACCGCGGATGGCAAGCTCGGCATCCTCGGTTCCATGTCGAGTCCGAAAGACGGCAAGGCGGGCGTGACGGTGATCGATGTGGCCAGCCGAAAAGTGCTGCGCTACATGACCTTCTCCGAAATGGTGCGCCCGCTCACGATCAATCACGACGGCAGCCTGGTCTACGTGAACGTCAACGATCTGATTGGCTTCGAGATCGGCGATGTGAAGACCGGCAAGATGCTCAAGCGCTACGAGATTCCCGGTGACGAGTGGAAAGGCAAGGGCTACAGCCACGGCATCGGGATGACGCCGGACGAGAGCGAAATCTGGGTCGCCGACCCCTTCAACAATGCCTGGCAGATTTGGGACAATCCGGGCGACGGTCGCAACCCGGTCTACAACGCGTCCAAGATGATCAAACCGACGGCCGGCGTCGTGCACAGCTGGATCTCGATGACCAACGATGGCAAGCTGGCCTTCATCGGCGACAGCAGCGTCATCGACGTGAAGAAGCACAAGGAGATCGCCGTGATGAAGGACGAGTTCGGCCGGCGGATCGTCCACACGGAGAAGGTTCTCTATCTCACCTTCCAGGACGGGAAGTTGATCGAGGCGAACAACCAGTTTGCCGTTGGCGATGCAAAGGCCTATGCCGCCCGCATAGGAACCAAGACGAATGAACAGTAGGGCAGCGGCTCGTTCGGTGTTCGCCGCGATGGTTGTCGTGGTCGCCCTCAGCGCGTGGCCCGCGGGAAGGGCTGCGGACGACTCAGGCGAACAGCTGTACGACGGCCACTGCCGCCAGTGCCACGGGCCGGAGGGGCGCGGCGCGAAGGCGCCGTCCCTCATTCCGTTTGACTGGACTTACAAGGAAGCGCTCGATCTGATCAGGCATCCGATCTGCGACATGCCGCCGATTCCGGCGTCAGCGGTCAGCGACGCACAGGTCGGGCAAATTGTGGCCTACTTGAAGACGATCAAGTAGACACGTCGAAGGAGGCGGCGATGAGGATGTGGCGCCCGTTGATGTCGCTCAGCGTGTTGGGACTCGTGTGCGTGACGCTGATCACGACAGAGGCAAGCCGGCAGGACGCCAGTCAGGCACCGGCAGCCGGCCGCGGCCAGCGCGGCGGCGGCCGTGCCGACGCTCCCGTCGTCGGCCCGGGAAATCTGGTGACCGGCGTCTGGGGTGCGGATCCGATGGCCGTCGATTCGCGCGATTGGGGCTGGATGAGCAAGTCGTACGTCGGCGCGAACTATAAGCGTCCGTTCTACAACAAGGCGAAGGAGCTGCTGTTCAGCGGCAAGCAAGTCACCAGCTACACCATCAGCACGTTCGATCCGGATTTCTATTGCGAAGTCCGCAAGCACTACGGGTTCGTCTGGTTCGAGATGCAGCACAGCACGATGTCTTGGGACAACATCGCCAAGATGATCGCGGCGTGCCCGGGTCCCGACGGCGCCGCCCCGATGATCCGCATGCCGGATCAGCTCGAATCGAGCATTCAGAAGGCCACGGATCTGGGAGCGATCGGCCTGATCTTTCCGACGATGCGGGACGGCAACCAGGCGTTGGAGGCCGCGAGGTATTCGCGCTTCCCGCCGTTCGGCCGTCGCAGCTCGGGCTCGGGACAGGCCGGCACCGTCTGGTCCGGCGTGCCTGGCGGCTATCAGAACACCTTCAACGACAACATGCTCGTCGTGGTGATGCTCGAGACGCTCGATGGCATCCTCAACGCGGACGAGATTGCGAACACGTTCGGCGTCGACGTCGTGATCCAGGGCAACAACGACCTGTCGCGCTTCTCCGGATGGTCGCAGTCCGATCCACGATACCAATCGCTGCTGACGGTCAGCCGCAACGCGACGCTTCATGCCGGCAAGTTCTGGGGCAACGCGGGCGCTCAGTACTTGACGGGCAACCCGTTGAGTCCGGACGTGAGGTTCGTGCAGAACGGTCCGTCGATCGATGGCTGGACGCCGCCGGCGCGTGGACGCGGAAATACCGAAGAGCCAACGATCGGGTTGCCGGGCGGACGCGGCCGCCGCGGAGGCGGCGCCGATCGATAACGCCCCGTCGATCGATTGTCACTGCAAGTTACAATCGCGCGGTGACGAGAATCGTTTTCGCTGTCTTGTTGACGGGGTTTCTGTCGGCGTGCGGCACGCCGAACTCGACTGACCAATCACTCAAGGCTTCAACGCCATCTGCGCCCGTGCTGCCCGCGCCGACGCCGGCGCCCTCGAAAGAGGCGCTGATCGCGCGCGCCAAACCGCTCGAACTCCCGACGCCGTACGAGCCTCCCCCAGGCGATCCGCTCGAACACAACACATCCGGATATGCGAAGACGATGTGCTCCGCCGTGTTCATCACCGGCCTGGATCCCGACGTCGCCGCCGAAAGCGTGGGCTATTTCACCGGCCCGTATAGCGAACGCAAGAAAGTCAGCAAGCCGGTCGTCGATCGCACGAAGAAGGAAGTGCGCATCACGCTGCCGAACGGCGTCGTCGTGGTGGCCCGACATTTTGGCTCGCAAGGCTGCATCACGCTCCCTCGCGGCCGGGACGACGTCTTCTTCAAGCCCGTCACCGTGACGCCCAAGCTTCCCGATGCCGCCACGACGCCGTGGCCGATGGGCGACATGCTCACAAAGGAGCCGTTGCCGGCCGGCGTCGATGCCGCCAAGCTCGCGCGCGCGATCGATGCGGCGTTCGAGCCCGCCGACGGGCTCACGTCTGCCTTCGTCGTCACGTACAAGGGACGTCTGATCGGCGAGCGGTACATGCAGGGCATTTCCGCGACGACTCCTCTCGAGAGCTGGTCGATGGGCAAGAGCGTGACGTCGGCGCTGATGGGCGTGCTGATCCGCCAGGGTGTGTACACGCTGGACCAGCCGGCACCCATTCCCGAGTGGCAGAAGCCTGGCGATCCGCGGCAGAAGATTCGGATTCAGGACATCCTGCGGATGTCCAGCGGCATCCGGATCAAGGGACCCGACGATCCGGATTTCGATCCCAACGGCACGTATCCGGATCACCTGTTTCTGTATACCGGACGCGTGAACGCGTTTCAGTACGCGGCCACGCGTCCGCAGCAGTGGCCGCCCAACACGGTTGGACGATATCGGAACACGGATCCTGTCCTCACGAACTATCTCGTGCGCCTCGCGGTGGAGAAACGCGGGGAGGAATACTTGTCGTTTCCGCAGCGTCAGCTGTTCGACAAGATCGGCGTACGTTCGATGGTGATCGAAACCGATCCGTACGGCAACTTCCTCACACAGGGCTACGAGTTCATGTCGGGCCGCGACTGGGCCCGGCTCGCGAATCTGTATCTGCAGGACGGCGTGTGGAACGGCGAGCGGATCCTCCCCGAAGGGTATGCGACGTTCGTCAGCACGCTTGCACCGGCCTGGGCGGCGGACAACAACCCGGTGTACGGCGGCTTCTTCTGGATCAACGGCGACAACGCGTTCCCGATTCCGAAGGAGGCGTACTACATGGCCGGCGCCGGCGGTCAGCGTGTGTTCGTCATCCCCTCGCACGACCTCGTCGTCGCGCGCCTTGGTCACTTCAAGGGAGTGACCCCGGGCACCGAGGCGTTGAGACGAGCGCTGGCGCTGCTGATGGAGGCGATTCCCGCAAAGGACGCACACAAGTAGCGACCGAGCCGCCGATCGCTTCAGCGGAATTCCATCAGCTCGCGAAGTCTCGGCTCGGCTCTCGTGGCCAGATCGCGAACTTCGTGAGCCTCGTTCAGCAGCCCGGCGATGGCGGCGGCGAGCGCGCGCAGCAGTTCGTCGCGATCCAGTGAGCGGACCAGGGCGACGAGAAAGGCCTCGCGCACCTCGGACGGAAGATCGTCGTAGCCCCTGCCGTATCGCGCGGCAAGACCGCGTCGCCGGCAGGCGAGGCTCAGTGCGTAGTCGCGCACGCCGCTGACCCAGTATTCCGCCTGCCACCAGCGGCCGCGCTCGATGCAGAATCGCGCGCGCAGTGCGTGATGCACCGCATATCCGAACAGCTCGTCAGGCGGCTGCGGGGTGACGTGCGACTTGCCAACCGCTTCGCCCCACAGGAGCTGGAATCTCGGACCGATTGCCCCGAAGTCCGCGGCCGGCGCGAACGAGAGATCGAACTGCAGGCAGCCTGGTAGCAGGAAGACTCGATAGATCGTGGCGCCGCTGGGCAAATCGAAGAGCCGAATGGCGTCGAACTCGCTGACGATGCCGCGGGTCCAGTCCTCGAGCACCGCGGAAATCGACTCCCCGGCGGCGACCGCGAAGGTGAGATCCAGATCCGACCAGCGATCGCCCACGTCGAATGCCAGCGATCCGACGACGGCCGCCGCGACCACGCGCGGGTCGGACGAGGCGTGCGCGAGGGTCCACTCGCGCAGTCGTTCACGATCGCTGACGCTGAACATCGTGGCCGTCCCGGCGCAGGAGTTCCTTGATCCAGCCGCTCGTCACGCTCGCCGAGACGCTCTTGCCGCGATGGTCCGTGTCCGTAAGACGGGCGCCGTGCTCAATGAGCAAACGGATGATGACTTCCTGCTGGTCCCGCGCGCCGGCCTCTCCGCTCCCGCCGCGTCCGGTGTTTTGAACCGCGAGGTGAAGGGGCCTCGAGCCGCTTCCGTTTTCGAGCCGGGGATTGGCGCCATGCTCCAGCAACGCCTGAACCGCGGCTGCGCAACGCGTGCGAACCGCCCGATGAAGGGGAGCCACACCGCTCTTGTCGCTCGCGTTTGGCTTGGCACCCGATCGAATCAGGAACGTGATGGTGGCCGCCTGCGCTGCAGGATTCCAGTGCGTGGATCCAGGGACTCCAGACGATGCGTAGTGCAGCGGCTCGGCGCCTCGCCGATTCTTCGCTCCCGGATCCGCACCGTGCAGGATGAGATCCTTTGCGATGTCTGTCTGATACGCGGCCGCGGCGAAATGCAGCGCGGTGTCGCCTTCGTAGAGATATAGCGTGATCTCTGAAAAGAAGTATCCGCCTGGCCCTGTTCTCGTGGCGCCGACGGACGCTGATTGTCGCGCGAGATCGGGCGACGCCTCGATGAGCGCCGACGCGCGCTTGCAATCTCCTCCGGCGATTGCGCGAAGGAGGGACATCAACGGCTGCACCGGCTTCACACGCGGGCTTCGAGCCGCCTAAACGATCTGTCCGTTCTGCGGCAGGCTGGAGTGGTTCTGCTGGATGCCGGCGATGCGGATGCGCGTAGGTTTATTCGTTTGCGGGTACGCAATGATCGTGTGGAACGTTCCCGCCGCTGTGACCAGCGCGAACGTCTTCCTTGCGGACTCGCCGGCCACTCCGGCAGGGATCGGCCCGCCGATCCAGGGATCGTTGAACGGGTTGAAGCCGGAATACGCCGTCATCGGCTGCGCAGCGGCGTACGTGTTCCACGCGTTCCTGGCGGCGATCGAATTCGCGGTCGTCCGAAGGTTGTCGGTGCCGACGTGACCGATGTAGTGCACGCCGCCTTTCAGATACGACATGATCCAGCATCCGGACATCGGGCCGGTCAGGACGTCCATGCCTCCCGGCTGCACTTCGCTGACGAGGCCCGGCATCCACTCCAGCCAGACGAAATTGCGGTGCACCTTCGCGACCGCCCCCAGCCCGGTGGCGCTTGTCCTCTGGCGATCGAACTGGCTGCCGACTTGCTGGCCGGCTCTCTGCAGGCCAATCGCCACCTGTTGCTTGAATGTGGGATTGAACCCGGGCTGCGGATTCTGGGCCGCTACCGGGGCCGCGGATGAATGCGACTCCTCGATGTGGAGCACGACCGCGGTGACTTCCTGAAAGCCCGCGACAGGCGGCCCGGCGAGGGCCGGTGGCGGGGTGTTCAACTCGATATAGCGTCCGACGATCAGTTTTGTTTCGATCATGACAACCGGTTCAGAATTTTACTCCTGCATCGGCGATCGATCATCCTCGAAAACTCACTCCTCCGCGGCGGCCCACACCTCCGCGCGCACGTCGAGCAGACCTGCGGCCGCGCTTGACGGCGCGGTCAGCTGATTCCACGCCGGCGGCTCGCGATGCTGGAGGTGCCGGACGAAGAAATCGAAGCGCTTATGATCGCCATGCGCGCCCGCCATTGAGGACCAATCGGATAGCTCATCCACTGTTCGTTCCACCAGATCTTGTCCATCCGGTTGTCGTGGCTTATTTGCCCTGATACTTTGGAGGCCGGCCCTCGGCTTCCGCGCGACGGCCCTCGAGAAAATCCTCCGTGCGGTAGAGCGCGCCGTACTGTGCGTCGAGCTTCGAGAGCGCATCCGCCTCGATCGGATCGACGAGCAGGTGCGCCGACTCGAGCGTTGCCCGGATCCCCAGCGGCCCGCAGGCGGCGATTTTGGTCGCCATCACGATCCCGGCCTGGAGCGCGGATTCCGGCGTCGGAGAAATCTGTTGGGTGATCCCCATCCGGAACGACTCCTCAGCGCTCCAGTGATCGCCGGTCAGCATGTACCGCATCGCGTTGCCCCACCCGGCCTCACGGACGAAGCGCACCGTCGCGCCGCCGCCGGGAAAGCGGCCGTGCGTGTTCTCGTCCTGTCCGAAGCGCGTGGCGGCCGCGGCGATCCGGATGTCGCCCGCGAGATAGATCTCGTGCCCCAGATTCCACGTGTCGCCGTGGACGACGACGACGACCGGCTTCGAGAGATGCGGTTTCGTCTTGCCGAGCAGATCGATCGTCCCGGACGCGCTCGTCGCCCGGCGCCCCGCGGCGATCGCCGCCTGCTGGGCGTCGACGTCGATGCCTCGCGAGAAGTGCTCGCCATGACCGAACAGAACGGCCGCGCGCAGCGACGGATCGTGTTCGTATTGATAGAAGGTCTCAGAGAGCCGCAGGCGCGTCGGCGGATCGAGCCGGTTCTGGATGAACGGGCGGTTGAGGCCGATCAACACGATCTGCCCCCGCCGCTCCACGGTGATCGTCGTCGTCGGGCCGAGCGGGATGTCGGCCAGCGTCGTGATTTCGCTCTGGGCTGGTGTTTGACCTTGTGCCCGGGCCGCGGCGACTGCCGTCATCGCGGCGCCCGTCAGCAGGGCCCGCCGTCCCACCTTACCGGATGTGTTCTCCATGACTGTCCTTTTCGCGTCCTGGCTCGTCGTGCCGGGGCGCTGGGTCTGCGGTGCGCGTCTATGCTGTAATCGCAGCGGCGATATCGAACATGCCGTCAGGAATTGTGCCTTCATGCTGAAGAAATTGCTCATCTTTCTGCATCGCTGGCTCGGCGTGGCGCTGTGCCTGTTCTTTCTGCTCTGGTTCCCTTCCGGCATCGGGATGATGTACTGGGATTTCCCCGGCGTCACTGCCGACGATCGGCTGGAGCGATCCGCTGCAATCGATCCGTCGACGATCCGCCTGTCCCCGTCCGAAGCCTTCGCGAGCACCGCGCAGCTGCAGGCGCCGTCGCAGGCGCGCCTGACGACCTTCGATAACCGTCCTGTGTACCGGTTCCGTGTCGGCCGCGGCGACTTCACGGTATACGCCGACACCGGAGCGCTTCAAACCCAACCAGTCCCCGCGGCCATCGTGGAGCGTGCCGCGTCGGCGTGGGTTCGGCAGCCGGCGTCCAACGCCGCCGTCGAGACGCTGGACGAGGTCGATCAGTGGACGGTGCAGGGGTCGTTTCGCGGGCTGGGGCCGCTTCAGAAATATGCCTTCGCCAACGGCGAGCAGGTGTACGTGTCGAAGACGTCAGGCGAGGTCGTGCAATACACGACGCGGGGTTCACGCGTTGGCGCGTACCTCGGTCCGATCCCGCACTGGATCTACTTCACGCCGCTGCGAAAGCATTACGCCGCCTGGAACCAGGTCATCGTCTGGTCGTCAGGGATCGCCACCGTCACTGCCGCGCTCGGCATCGCCATCGGCATCTGGATGTGGTCTCCGTCCAGGCGCTATCGGATCGAAGGGGCGCCGTCGCAGCTTCCGTATCGCGGCCAGAAGCGATGGCATGCGCTGTTCGGGCTGATCTTCGGACTCGGCGCTGTGACGTGGGCGTTCAGCGGGCTGCTGTCGATGGATCCCGTTCCGCAGATGAACGAGCGCCCTCGCCTCGATGTCCCACAGGCGCTTCGAGGACCCTTGCAGCTGGCGGCGTTCGCGCCGAAGAATCCGCGACAGGCGCTGTCGCAGCTGTCCGATCTGCGCGTCAAGGAGCTGGAACTGGCGGTCGTCGCCGGCGAGCCGGTCTACCTCGCGTCTGCCGGCCGGGGACAGACACGCGTCGTTCCGGTGGCCGGACCGCCGCGCGATACCTTCGACCGCGATCGCATTGTCCATGTCGTCGACGCGGCCGCACAGCCCGACCCGATTGTGGATGCCCGCGTGATGGATCGGTACGACGCCTACTATCTGGATCGTCACCACACGCGTCCGCTGCCCGTGATGCTCGTGCGGCTCGGCGACGGCGACCACACGCGGTACTACATCGATCTGAAGACTGCGCGAGTGGTCGGCAGCTACAGCTCGCGAACCTGGATGAGCCGCTGGCTCTATCACGGGCTGCACTCGCTCGATTTTCCGTGGCTGTACGACTACCGGCCGCTCTGGGACGTGGTGGTGATCACGTTCATGCTGGGCGGAACCGCGTTGGGCGTTACGTCGTTGATCCTGGCGTGGAGAGTGCTCGGTTCGTACCTGCCGTCCCGGTAGACGAAAGCACTTTCCTCAGGTGTAGTGCGGACCTTCAGGTCCGCCGGTGTGAGCAGGCCTGAGGGCCTGCACTACATATTTGCAAAGAGAAACGCACTCGCTCGGCTAAAGCCTTCGCGCTCCGGTGCAACGAGCCACGTCGTCATCGCGGCGCCGGGATTGGCGGCGACAGCGACGGTCCCACCGCGTACAGTTGCGTCCACCCTTCGGCTTGCGGCGCCCGAATCGTCCCGTCGGCCGCACGAACATCGGCGCGCACCCAGGTGGAGACGTGCAGCATCTCACCGCTCAGCAGCCGGTGATGCTCCTCGTCTTCGCGGGCGGGATCGGGCGGCGCTCCGGGCTCTGGTTCCTGGACCAGGACCAGCCACTCGGGCGCACCGGGCTGGCGCGGCACGCCGAGATAGTTGACGAACGCACCGTTGCGCGTCAGGCGCCAGTCGTACGATCCGCCTTTTGCCGTGGGATCGATCGCGAACGGCGGGATGCCTTCCTCGGCGAGGGCGGCCGTGCCGGGCCACGTGCCCGTGGACCCGCGCCGCGACTCTGCTTCGAGCAGGCCTTCCTGGAGTTCCCGGAACATGCGTTGCTCGACGGGAGGACGATCCTGAATCAGCACTTGAAAGGGAAGCAGGTGACGTGAGGATCCGCCCGCGTCGCGAAGCGTCGCGCTGTTCGCCGCGAGAAACATCCACGACGAGGCGACGACCACCATGCTGAACCGCACTACGTTGCCAAGCTCGATTCGCGACGAGGGCGGCTTCACCTCGACGCGCCGTACCGTGGCAGTCGCGGCGCTCATGCGGGCCGTCGCCTGAGAACCGATCGCGCGGCCAGCGTCAGGAAGAAGATCGCGCTCACCGCCAACACCACCGCGCCTCCGGTTGGCACGAGGAACCGTGTCGACACACCGAGGCCGCCTGCGCCAGCCAGGAATGCGACAGCGACGCTTCCGATCAGATAGCTTCGCGTGCCGCGCGCTACGTTGCGCGCCGCCGCCGCCGGCACGACGACGAGCGCCTCGACGAGCAGCGCGCCGATGATCTTCAGGCTGACCACGATCGACAGGGTGAGCAGCAGTGCGAAGAAGTATTCGAGATACGCCGGCTCGGCTCCGGCCACCGACGCCAGTGGAGGGCTGAGACTGTCGAGCAGCAGGTGGTTGTATTCCCGGACGAGCAGGACCGCGACGAGGATGCCGACGGCGAGCAGCAGCAGGAGATCGGCGTCGGTCACCGTCAGCAGGCTGCCGAAGAGGACCGACTCCACCTGGTGGACGTTGAACTGACGCGTGAGCGCCACCAGCAGGCACAACCCCAGTCCCAGCGTGAGCGCGTGAAAGACGCCGATCAGCGTGTCGGGTGGCAGCGTCGCGTGCCGCTTCACGTACACCATGCCGAGCGTCGACAGCAGACAGAATCCGAACATGCCGCCGTACGGCGCGTTCAATGGTTCGCCCAGCAGCAGTCCGAGTGCCACGCCGGTGATCGCCGCCTGACCGAGCGCGGCGCTGAAGAACGCCATGCGGCGGGTGACGACCAGGTGGCTGACGCCGCCGAGGATCGGCGCCAGCACCAGCACGCACAGGAAGCCACGCACGAGAAACGGATACTGAAAATCGGACGGCAGAATGCCGCGCTGCGCCAGCGCGCCGACCCACGCGTAGAAAGAGGTCACGCGCGCACCTTCCGATGTTCCCGGCCGGATGGGATCAGCTCGCGAACATCGGGCGTCGCCAGAATCTCCGGCCCACCCTCGATGGCAACGCGACGGTCGAGGACCGTGACACGGTCGGCCACGCGCCGCACCTGTTCCACATCGTGCGACACCATCAGCACCGTCGTTCGGCCGCCGGCTCTCGACGTCGTCAGGATGCTGTCGAGAATCCGCACCGCCGCGTCATCGAGGCCCGCGGTCGGTTCGTCCAGGATCAAAAGCTCGGGTTCCGGATCCAGTGCATGCGCGAGCAGCACGCGGCGCAGTTCGCCGCCGGAGAGCACGGCAAGCGGCCGCTCGTCAAGGCCGGGCAGCCCGACCAGTTCCAGCAGCCGGGCGATCGCTGCGCGAGCGCTCCGCGTCACGCCCAGGCACACGGGCCGGCGCTGTCGTGTGAGCGCGAGAAAGTCGGCGACGGTGACGGGCAAGGTCGGATCGACCGCGAAGCTTTGCGGCACGTAGCCGATGGTCCCTGTCCCGGCCCAGTTCATTGCGATCCGCCCGTCGAACGCGATCTGTCCCAGCACTGCCGCGAGCAGCGTGCTCTTGCCTGCGCCGTTGGGGCCCATCAGCACGTGAATGCTCCCCCGCAGGACCCGCAGGCGCACATCGTCGAGCAGTGCCTCCTTGTGCCTGCTGACGGTGAGGCCGTCGATTTCGAGGAGCGGCGACGCGTCCGCCGGATCGGTCATGCTTCGGTGACCAGCGCGCGGATCATCGTGTCGACGTTGCGCTGCATCTCGCGCTCGAATTTGTCTGCCGTGTACTCGCCGGACGCGATGTGCGTGATGATGTAGACCTTCACGCCGCCTTCGTCCTTGAGCACCTTCAACATCGGCGGCGGAAACGTCTCTTCGCTGAACACGACGCGAATCTTCTCACGCTGGAGCAGCTTGACCATGTCGCGAAGCTCGGCGGCCGACGGGGTCAGGCCGTGCGCGGGCTGGACGACGCCGGCCACTTCCAGGCCGAATTCCTGCAACAGGTATCCATAGCCATCGTGGACCGTGACGACTCGGGTGATCTTGGCCTCCGCCAGCTGCTGCGCCGCCTTCGATTTGATCAGGCGCAGCCGGCGCGCATACTCGGCGGCGTTGCGCTGAAGCGCGGCGGCGTCCTGCGGCCGCAGCGCCGCGAGCGCCCGCTGGATCGCGTACGTCTGCTGAATCGCGTTGGTGAAGGAGATGAAGGTGTGCGAGTTCACGCTGTTGCCGTGCGCGGAGTGGATTTGAGGCGTCAGCTCGTTCGGCCGGATGATGACGATCTTCTTGTTTCCCGACGCCTTGAGCATCGGCATGATGAAGTCGTCGTGGCCGATGCCGTTGATGACAATCGCGTCCAGGTCGATCAGCTTCTTGATGTCGTCGGGGCGAGGCTGGTAGTCGCCGGCGTCGATCTCGCCCGGCAGGATCGGCCGCACTTCGTACCCCGGAAGATCGCCGACGACGTTCTTCGTCCACGAATAGTACGGGTGCAGCGTGATGCCGATCTTCAGCGCCGGTTTCGTTTGAGCCGACGCCGCAGCGCTCCAGCCCAGCGCCACGATGAAGGCTACTGCTGTCAGCACCGTGCATACCCGTCGAGGCATCTCGATCATCTCCTGATGGCGTAGATGGGATTCGGCACCTGCGAGAACACTTCGACCCATCCGGTATTCTGCGGCTGCGCCACGAACTCGGATGCGATTTGGCCTCCGAGACGATGCGTCCAGACGTAGATGTGGAGCGTGGTTCCGTCGGGGAGCCGATGGTGCTGCTCGTCGTTTGGCGCGGGGTCCGGCGCCGTGCCGGGCTCGGGCTCCTGGATTTCGAGGAGCCATGCGGGTTTCGATGGGTCTCCAGACTTGCCGAGATAGTTGACGACGACGCCGCGCTCGAAGCGCATCCAGAAGTAGTCGGCACCCGGGAGTGTGAGCGCGCCGATCTCGGGCCATCGTTTGGTCCGCGCCCGTGCGGACTCGGCCTGGAGCAGGCTGTCGCGCAACGCTCTGAACTGCGTCTGATCCGATTCGGGCAGGGTGGCCGCGAGCGCCTGGTAAGGCAGCAGGCTCCGGCTCTTGTCGTTCACGCCCGTCGCGTTGAGCGCGAGGTAGACCACGACGGCCGTGACGATCAATCCCCCCAGTGCGAACACGCCTGCGCGTTCGCGACCACCGCGTTTCGAGCCGCCGGTCGAATCGACGACCCGCGTGCTCATGATGCGTGTGCGCGCACCGGCGCGCGCCAAACGGCCTGGGCCATCGCGGCGAGCAGGATAGCCGTGATCCAGACCAGCGTCAGATAGGTCACCGCACGCTCGCCGCCAAACGATCCCGTCTGTGCGACGACCTGGCCTCGCTCCATGACGCGATGAATGGCGCTGTGCGCGACGAGCGTCGAGCCCGCGAGTACCACGATGCGATCGGGCAGCCCGTGATCGTCGATCGAGATCCGGAACGCCCCGATCAGCGCGCCCAGCCACAATTCGCCCAGCAGCACGACGGCGGCAAACGCGAACATCGCCAGCGGAAGGTGAGCA
>Ga0105242_10002010_pt1 | contig 16017 bp, 17 predicted proteins | sample KBSM24metaG_FD_81521 | JGI IMG/M metagenome (GOLD analysis project Ga0105242, IMG submission 81521) | Miscanthus rhizosphere microbial communities from Kellogg Biological Station, Michigan, USA - KBS M2-4 metaG | ecosystem: Host-associated > Plants > Roots > Rhizosphere > Soil | place... | reverse complement strand
GAGAACCAGCTGGAAAGAGTGGAACGAGTCGATGCCGTCTCCGTGCTACCTGCTGAACGCCGGCGCCGATAAGACCCTGAACTCCTACCGTCCGAAGCACAGCCCCGCCGAGTACTACACCGGCGTGGTCGGCGACTACGCGAACCCGTCGAGCCTGTGCACCGACAACGTGATCCCGGCCGGGACGACCGGACCGAACGACATGACCGCGTTCAATACCGCCCTGCGCGACCACACGGCCTCGGCGTTCAACTACGTCGTCCCGAACATGTGCGAGGACGGACACGACAACTGCACGGCCGCCGGCAACCCGATCACGCAGTTCGACGACTTCCTCGCGCGCGAAGTGCCGCTGATCCAGGCGACGTATCCGAGCGCACTCGTGATCGTGACCTACGACGAGGGTCAGGGCGGCGGCGCGAACAACGGATCGAAGTTCGGCGGCGGGAACGTCCTGCTCGCGATGGTGGGGCCTCAGGTGGTCCCGGGCACATACACCGAGCTCCGGAACCACTACGGCTTGCTCCGGACGCTGGAGGACGGGTTCGGGATCGGGACCTACGCGAACAACGCGGCAACGGCGGATCCGATCACGGGGGACGTCTGGTCGTAAGGCCAGCTCCTGTCGACGTCTAGCCTGCCCCCGGCGCGCGCGGGCGTCGGCGGACGTTGCTAGCTGGACCGGCGTGTTGGATGCTGCTCTCGGATGACGGTTGCTTGATGTCTCCTGCAGCGTCGCCCCCGTAGCTCAGTGGAGAAGAGCATCGGTTTCCTAAACCGTGTGTCGGAGGTTCGATTCCTCCCGGGGGCACCAAATGCCGTGTTCGGGGTGATGCTGCCCTAGCCGTGACACGGGTTATTCGACGCTCACATCTCGGCCCTGCGATTGATGGGATAGGAAAGACCGGGGGGCCGAAAGTGGTACGGGGAGCGTACAGCCCAAGTGGGCGCATGCTGACTCGGGTTGCGGGTGCCTCGCATCAGCGGAAGGATTCTGGCGTGGACTTGCCGGAGACACGCTTCGCTTGGAACGGCGACGTTTCGCTCGCCTATCAAGTGCTCGGCGCTGGTCCCACAGACCTCGTCTACTTGCCGGGCTGGGCTTCCAATGTCGACGTTCATTGGCAGAGCCCGCCCCTCTCCCGGTTCCTCCGAGACCTTGCCGCCAGGACACGGCTGATCATCACCGATCGGCGGGGCTGGGGGTGCTCCGATCGCTTCTCCCCGACCGATGTTCCACCGATCGAAACCCTGACGCAGGACCTCCTTGTCGTCATGGACGCTGCAGGCTCGGAGAGGGCGGCAATCTTGACTACCCTCGAAGGGTCGGTCGTCACGTGTCTGTTCGCTGCGACGTATCCGGACCGCGTGATGGCCCTGATCTTGGCCGATCCCCTCGTGAAGTACGAGGCAACTGATGACATGCCTTGGCTGCCTGGGCCGGACCGATGGATCCAGATCGCCGAGAACATCCACGATGATTGGGGGACCCGCGCCTACTTCCCTGAGCCATACATGGACGACACGGAGGCGGAGTGGTACGCGCGATTTCAGCGAGCTTCGTTCGCACGAGGAGCTTTCGTCGCGGAGATCGAAAGATATCGAGCTGTTGACATCCGGAGCGTCCTGCCATCCATCCAGGCGCCCACGCTGATCCTGGCCGACGTGGATGCGGAATCTCTTCCCAACGACTCAGGCCACCCGTTCATCGAGAATGCCAGATACATCGTCGGACACATACCCGGAGCGCGCATCGTCGAGCACAAGGGTGGCGATCGCCTGTGGTGGTATCCGCCCACCGCCGACGTGATCGTCGGGGAGACCACCGGCTTCCTGGGTTCGCTCCGGACCGAGGAAGCCACGTTCGATCGTGTCCTGGCAACGATCTTGTTCACGGACATCGTCGGCTCGACTGAGAAGGCGGCGGAGCTAGGGGACGCTGGTTGGGGCCAGCGGCTGGAACGGCATCATTCGGTCGTTCGAGCTCTACTAGCCCGGTACCGTGGAACGGAAATCGATACCGCGGGCGATGGGTTCTTCGCCACGTTCGAGGGACCCGCCCGAGCAGTCAGATGCGCACAAGCAATCATCGAAGCGATGAGGCCACTCGGCCTCCAGATTAGAGCCGGGATCCACACCGGCGAGATCGAGACCGTGGCCGAGAAGGCGGGGGGAATCGCCGTAATCATCGGCTCCCGCATCATGGGCGAGGCATCGCCCTCAGAGGTTCTCGTATCGCAGACCGTGAAGGACCTGACTGCCGGATCCGGCCTCAAGTTCGAGGACGCTGGCGAGCATGAGCTGAAGGGCGTCCCCGACCGCTGGCATCTCTACCGGGTGACGGGCAGATAGGAAGGGGCGGGGGGCCGAAAGTGGTATGGGCGGGTAAGCCGCTTGAGGCCCGACCCTCATGAGTTCGCCAAACCGAACACATCCCCACCATCCACACCTTGGCGTTCGCGGCGGCCAGCGCCCGAAATCGGATCCCGACCGGATACTTCGTCAGTTCCTGCGCTAGGCAGGGATCGACCTTCGAGACCGAGCCGTCATCGTAGGTCGCGACCCACACGATGCCGTTGGCATAGACGACATCGTCGGGACGGGCTCCGACAGGGATCGACGTCACGTTGAAGTCCTTGCTCACCCACCAAACCACGTCGGTCATACAGGACCCAGACCTCGATGGTGTTGTCCGTGAGCTGGAGAAGACCGGTTAGACCCCACGGCCCGACATCAACAGGGACCACGAGGTACCAGGCGCCTTGGAAGAACTCGCTCGGCGGAAAGAGGTTCCTCAACGAACCGCCGGTTATCGGCGCGTGAACATCGCCGTTCGAGTCATGGGTCAGACGAATCAGCGCTACCCGCTTACATTCCGCGACTACCTGCGAGCCCACCCATTCAGCGCGCAGGCGTACGCGACCCTCAAGCGGGACTTGGCTCATCTGGTCCACGATGACTATGACCGCTACGCGGAAGTGAAGGACGCCGCTTGCGACCTGATCTATGTCGCGGCCGAGGATTGGGTTCAGGCGGTCGGGTGGAGCGTGGGACCGTCCGACGGATAGCAGTGCACAACCGCGGCTCCGAGGTCGCCATGGCCAAATCTAGAGGCCTTGTGGGGCACCCTAGGACTCGAACCAGCCGCCGCTGCGCATCCGGATACATCGTCAGGAAGTCGATGATGTCCCCCAGTCCTTCCCGTTCTGGTCGTGGTAGCGCATCACCTCTCGCCGATTGTCACACGAGCATCGCGACGTGCATCGCGACCCCCCCGGTTCTAGGCTCCGGCGTGCTCCGACGACGCAACGCCGATACCCGGCATGTCCGACGTTGCCACGTAGGAAAGGAGAACGGATGCTCTACCAGCTGGCGATCCACCGTCCGAAACCCGAGCACGAGCAGGACCTGATCGACTCGATGCATCGGTTCGGCGCAGCGGCGCGAGCACAGGGCGCGATCGAGGCGCACACGTTCAAGGACGAACGGTCCGACGCGCTGGTCGGGCTCGCGATCTGGCGGTCGGACGAGGATCTCGCCGCGGCGCGACCCGCGCTGGGGACGGCCACTGAGCAGGACGACTTCGATGCGTGGGAGAGCGGCCCGGTCGAGCTGTTCCTGCTCCACGACGTCTAGAGGACTGGGCGTGTCGGACCTCCGTCCCTCGAAGTTGACCGAACCTGAACCCGAGCGGGACTTCGGCGGCTGGGGAGGTTCCTGGCGACAGGTCGGAAGGGCCGTGAACGCCTAGGCGATGACGCATTCGGATCGGCAAGGATCGGGACGCGGTGCACCCCATGCTCATTGGGATGGATCTCGAGCTTGCGAGGCAGTCAGAAACTGAATGAGCGCGGATGACGATCTGCACGACGTTCTCCGCACGCTCGACCCACTCACCCGCGACGCCTTCCGCCGCGTTCTAATCCGCGACCAGGCCGACCGCGATGCGATCGCCTCACAGCTACTCCGTTGCCGCGACGGACATGGCGATGACTGGGCCGACATCATCGACATGCTGACGATGCATCCGGAAGCGCGGCGGAAAGTATCCTAGGGGATTAGCTACTAATTGCTAGCGAGGTACGCATGACCATCTGGCTGATGCTGATCATCATCGCTGTGCTCCTAGTAGGACTATGCCTTGTGTTGTGGTTCGGACCTAAGGAATGGGACAGCCACGAGATGTGGAGGCCCTGATTGCAGACGTCCGTCGGCCGAGAGGGAGGGCGAAACTCTTGGCAGCTATCCAGGGGTCTGAAGGACGCTACGGAGTGTCCGGCCCGAGCTCCCGCACCTCTCGGACGATAGCGAAGGCGCACCGAACACCCCCGGCTGGGGACGAGAACGACGCGAAGAACCCATCGCCTGCCGTATCGACCTCATGTCCGCCGTGTCGCTTCAGTTGTCGGCGAACCTCCGCATGGTGGCGAGCCTGGAGCGAGCGCCACCGGCGGTCGCCGAGCTCGACAGCCACATCGCTCGATCCGACGATGTCGGTGAACAGCAGGGTGGTTAGCCCGCGCCGATCCTGACGCCGGAGCACCATCACTGGAGTGTGCGCCCGACGGGGTGTCGCCCTCAACCGGGGATCGGTCAAGCCATGGGTTGGATAGGAAGGGCGGGGGGCGAAAGTGGTTTGGGGCGAGAGGGCCGGTCGACCGGTTATTCATTCCGCGCTCGCCGCTCGTTCACTTGCGGAGCTGGGTGGGGCGGGTCCCTCGGGCGTGGGCATTTCGTGGACAGGTCTGAGTGCTGGGGCATGTCAGCGACGCGAGCCCAGATAGATCTCACCCGATAGGCGGCTGTGGTTTCAGCGCCCAATCAGGATGGTTCATCGTGCCTTCAGGACGTGGGGCCTAGGTTCGGATCCGGGACACGAGCCCAAAGGAGGTCCCACATGGGAAAGAGAGTCCTTGCAGCGTTCAGTTTCGCGGCGATCGCAGGAATGATGGCGTTCGTCTGGGCCCCCTGGGCGTCGAGCGCGCCGTCGACCACCACGTCGGCGTGCGGGACGACGTACGCCCCGGTCCTTGACCCGGCGAACTTCGTCGGCGTGATCGACAACCCGTACTTCCCACTGCCGGTGGGAAGGACGCTCGTCTACGAAGGGGTGCGTGACGGACAGACCCAGACGGACACCGTCAAGGTCACCGATCAGAAGAAGCTCATCCTCGGCATCCAGACCATCGTCGTGGATGACGTCGCGACCCACGGCAGCACCGTGCTGGAGAAGACGTTCGATTTCTACGCGCAGGACAAGCTCGGGAACGTGTGGTACCTAGGCGAAGACACCACCGCGTTCCTCCCGAACGGGAAGACCGATACGTCCGGCTCGTTCGTTGCAGGGGTCAACGGCGCGCAGCCGGGGATCATCATGGAGGCGAACCCGCAGATCCCTGACGCCTACCGTCAGGAGTGCGCCGCGGGACAGGCGGAGGACACAGCCTGGGTCGTCGGTACGACCGGATCGGTGTCGATCACGTACGGGAAGGTGCGCAACGTCCTCTCGACCCTCGAGGCCACGAGGATCGAGCCCGGCGCCTACGACGAGAAGGTCTACGGACCTGGCATCGGCATCGTGCGCGAACAAGCGCTCACCGGCACGAGCGAGTTCGCACAGCTCGTCAGCGTCACCGGCTGAATCGCCGTTCTCGACTGATTCATGCGGCCGAGCCGGGCTTTTGTCGCCCGGCTCGGCCGTCTCATTCCCTGAGGGCCGATGGGCGTCCCCGTTCAGCGTGGAGTCAGCCAGCGGGAACGAACATCGATGCAGCTACCGAGTCAGGGAGGAACTCATGCGCAAGCTCAAGATCGCCGCATCCGCAGCGTCGTTCGTTCTTCTTGCCGTCGCCACGACGTGGGCCGCCGCGTTCGAGCCAAGCGCCGTCACGTCCGGTCTCGGATGCCAGCCCAGCGTCTCAACCGCAGTCCCGCAGCCATCGCAAGCACAGCTGGACGCGGCGGGCTTGGGCGACCTCCCGCTCGCGCCGAAGAGCGCACGCCGTGACCTCGTCGCGGCGCCCTTCACCCACTCGACGTCCGTGACGAACCCACTGTTTCCCATCAGCGACCTGCACTCCGCGATCCTCAACGGACACGTCGACGGGAAGGTCTTCCACACCGAGACCACCCTGCTGCCGTTCCAGAAGCTCATCGAGTGGACGCCCGGTCAGTGCGTGCGCGTCTTGACCTCGCAATACATGGCGTTCCTGGGCGGACGTCTGCAGGAGACAGCGATCGATCTCTACGCGCAGGACGACAACGGGTCGGTCTGGTACCTGGGCGAGACGGTCTCCGATTACGCACCGAACGGACTCGTCCTCACGACCGAGGGAACGTGGCAAGCCGGCATCGACGGTCCGTTCGCGATGATCATGCCGTCGGACCCGAAGGTCGGCGATGTGAACCGCGCCGAGAACATCCCGGGGAACTCCTTCGAGGAGGTCCAGGTGACGAAGGTCCACCAGACCTTCAACGGGCCCTCAGGTCCGGTGTCGGGAGGGATCATCGCGAGGGAGATCCACCAGGACGCTCCGCCCAGCAACAAGCTGTTCGCACCCGGGTACGGAGAGTTCCTCTCCAGGGACGGGCACGACATCGAGGCGATGGCCCTGGCCGCACCGACCGACGCGCTCGGCGGCGGTGTCCCTACCGAGCTCGCGGTGATCTCCAGAGGCGCCAATCGCATCTGGGCATCCCCCTTGTCGACGCCGCTCCAGTGGGCGGCCGCGCAGCACACCGCCAAACGCATGCTCGACGCATGGCTGGCTTTCCGCAGCGGTGACGTGCCGCCGCTACTGGTGAAGCCGACCCAGGATGCGCTGCACAACCTAGTCATCCGGGCTGCCTCACGGGATCGTTCGAAGACGTACTCGGCGGCGATCGAGGCGGCGTCCGCGAGCAACGACCTCCAGCTGCGCTACCGGCCGGTCACGAAGATCGACACCGTTCGGTTCGACCTGTGGGTCCGACGGGCCCAACTCGACTCGACTGACGGCTCCCTGGGCGGAGTGCGTGGCGACGTCGTCACGTTGGAGTGGATCCGAGACCGCATCGCGAACTCGATGGATCCCGTCACGCTGGTGAGCGTCGATACGTCGGTCGCAGAGCTCGGAGTCGCCGTGGGAGACGGTGACCTCAAGGCTGCCGCTGCGACCGCGCGAGCCCTGGAGAAGGTGATACGCGATCTGCTGTGATTCCGCCGCTGCCTCCCTTCCCCCGGCCTTGATCGGCCCGACAGGACCACAACTGGCTCGCAGAGGCGCACGCGGCGAAAGGCACCGCGACCCCCTAAGAAGAGGGCGGGCCAGACACGCGACACGGGGCGTGAAAGCCTGCCTTCGCGATCGCACGCGAACCCCGCCCTCAGGCAAGAGCCTAAAGGTCAGGATTTCTCGGTGCTCCACATTGGAGATGTCGGCCGACGGGAAACCGGATCGAGGCGCAAGAGAGCGAAAGGCTCCCGACCGACATGCGATCGAGAGCCTTCTCGCTGGACGGAGATATCCGCTCCCCGTCCGGGCAGCATGTCCAGGTTTGCTCCGAAGAGGAACCAGCGTCAAATCCGACTGGTGACCGCCGGCCAAAACGACAAGACCCACCCTTGGTGGCCGGCCTCGTCGAACCGGAAAGGCGAGGGTCAGGGCAGGTGCTGTATGCCCAAAGGGATGCCCCGGCCTAACCGGGATCAGGTGTCGGTTGGGCTTGTCGCCGCCTTGAACCAACGACCGTCGGCCTCCCTCGCTAGGCTGGCCGTCGTGGCGACCTTGGCCGCGTACCCGGGGATGATGCAGCGAGCTCGGAAGCGTGAGGGTCTCAGGGTCTCTGTCGCGCGGCCTGGCTGATCGGGGTCAGCATCCGCGTATGTGAGAACACAGGAATCGGACAAGCCCACGGACTGGCCGTGACAACGTCCCAGTTCGGCGGCGTTACGACGCGCCCAGTAGTTCGCGGCAGGCCTGCTCGCAGCGCCGGCAGGCCTGCTCGCAGATCCGGCAGTGCTCATGGTGTTGGGCATGTTGCTCGCACTCTTCGCCGCAACTCTTGCACGCGGCGATGCGAGCCTCCAGAAGCGGCCTGGTGACGCGAGTGTCGTAGGCCGTCTGGCGGCTTACCACTCCGAGAGTGGCGGTGCAGATATCGGCGCAGTCCCAGCACAGTCGGATGCACTTGACCATCTCGGTCAGGTCCTGCTCGCTCAAGTCATCGTCCGCGTCAGCGAGGCAAGCCTGGGCGCAGTCGCTGAGCGCATCGAGGGCGGCAGCCAGCACACCAGCGTCTGCGTTCAGGGTGCCTGGGTGAGTGTCCAGCAGCTGCCTGGCATAACTCATGACCCCTCCTTGCTCTGGTCTACGGATCCAGGATAGAAATCACCACAACGTGCGGCCTGGCTGATCGGCATCAACGTCTGCGAGTATCGAGAGATCGTGGCCGGCGACCGCATGCCGAGCCTGAGGACTTATGAACGGATCGCTGAGTTGTACGGGTGGCCAGAGAGGTTCGAGGGTCAGGTGAAGCGTGGCTAAAGAGAACGGGTTTCGGTAACAGATGCGGGATCTTCAGAGCCTGGGGCAACGGCTCGTGGGTCGCTGGACGACCGAAGCCACCCACCCCGGCCTCCCCGGCGTAGTGATCCACGGGTCGAGCGAGATCGAGTGGCTCGCCGGCGAGCGGTTCCTCATACACCGGACCAGCTACGACCACCCGGACATCCCCGACGGGATCTCGATCATCGGAGACACCGACGGCCTCCACATGCACTATTTCGACACGCGTGGGGTCCACAGGATCTACGACGTGAAGGTGACCGATGATGGGTGGGAGATAGCGATGGATCGGGACTCACCGGCCAGTTCGTTCGCATCGCCCGACGAGCGGTTCTCGCAGCGCATGAAGTTCACCTTCGAGGACGACGATCGGACGATGACGGGGGAAGGGAAGTTGTCGCACGACGACGTGAACTGGGAGGAGGACCTCCAGATCACGTACCGTCGAGCGTCGTGATCGGAGCCTTTCATAGAGTTGACGAATTCGGAATCGGATTTGCGAGTATGGGTGGCTTCCGTTGCGACTGGTCGGGGGACTGGCGAGGGAGCCGAAGGCGTGACCACTATCGAGATCGACGGACGAGCGCCGGACGCTTCCGAGCTATGGACAGCGTTTCGTCGTACGGCCAATTCACGGCGATGCAGGTCCGCGGCGGCAAGCGCGCGGAGTCGCCCTGCATCTGCAGAGGCTGGAAGCGGCCGTCGTTCCAGGCAGCAGACCGCGTCGCTAGGCTCTGAACATGCCGACCTTGGCCGCGTACCCGGGGATGATGCAGCGCGCTCCGAAGCGTGAGGGTCTCAGGGTCTGTCGCGCAGCCTGGTTGGTCGGGGTCAGCGTCCGGGAGCATCGAGAGATCGAAGCCGGCGACCGCATGCGGAGCCTAAGTACGTATGAACGGACCGCTGAGCTGTACGGGTTTCCGCAGACGTTCACCGTCTCCCCATGACCCAAAAGACTTGCTTCCGCTGTGACTGGCAGGGCGAAACGAATGAGCCGGCCTGCCCGAACTGCGGAGCACGACCCCTCTACGTCATGGGTGCTTCCCCACCGGAGGGGGCGGGGATGTCCTCGAGTGATCATCCTGCGGAGCGGAGGAGCGAACCGGCAAGCACCGAAAGCAAGGGCTCGTCGGGCAGCCCGACCATCCATGCAACCCCACCAGCCTCTCCAACGGATGCTGTCGGAGTGTCCGGCCGATCAGCCCGCTCAGCCGCGGGGTTCGTCCTGGCGGCTTTGGTGCTGATCGTCGCCCTCGGCACGTGGTTCAACACGCACGAGAACCGGTCCGCCTCTGCGGGATCGATCGACATCGCCATGACCGGGACCCTTCGGGGCGACAGCTCGGCGAGCCATCCGACCGCCGCCTCGTCGAACGAGAGCCAGAGTCAAGCCACCGTCGGCGGAACGAAGAGGGCACACGTTGGCGGCTCAGTCACTCTGAACGGGAATCGGGACGGCCTCACGATGGATGTGAAGGTCGTAAAGGTCGTGGACCCGGCGAAACCGAGAAACAGCATCTTCGGCCCGAAGAAGGGAGACCACTTCGTCGCCATCCGGATCGAGCTCATCAATTCCGGAACCAAGACGTACAGACCTTCATCGACTGACGCAGTCCTCGTCATCGATTACCGGCTTCGGCGACTGGATGCGGACGTCACAGATCCTGTCGGACCCGGTCTCGGGACCCAGAAAATCGCGCCAGGCGAAAGGCGCGTCGGCTACATCTCGTTCGAGGTCCCCGATGGGAGAAAACTGATCGTCTTCCAGTTCAGACCCGACTCCGGGTTCGGTCCGGACACCGGGCAGTGGTCACTCTAGGTCCTCTCTAGGAGCGCCGAGAACTGGGACCGGATCTGCAAGCTGTACGGGTGGCCGCAGACGTTCGCTGGAAAGGCGGGATCTCGCGCGCTATGAACGCCCGTCACTCTCAAAGGGGAATCGAAAGGACGATGCGATCGCCCTCCGAGCGGTCCAGGCCCTGCGCGTGGAACCCAACAGACCCGGTTGGCCCAAGGTGGGCGTAGTAGTCGAGACAGTTCCCCGAGCCGCAGCCCGGAGCATCGACCGCCACGACCCACTGTCCGACACGCGGTCCCGAGGCGCGCCAACGGTGACCGCGGTCCGCAGCGATCACCGATACCGCTCGACAAGTCCCATCGGTCCATACCGCCCAGATGCTCTTGCCCTCGATCCATGCCCCTTCGAGACCGAAGCTGGGGGGTAGCCATTGCGGCACATGTCCACCCATGGCCTCCACTATCTGATCCGCCGGAACCGCATTGCCTCGGTCTATCCCCTGCAGGGGGCACCCGTGGGAAGCGGGAGTGAGGACTACCGCAGGTGGAGGAGGAGGGGGAGCCTGCTTTCCCTCACATGCGCTCAAGGCAAGGCAGGACACAAGGGCCATGCCGATGAGCGCCCGAGCACTCAACACCTCCGGGTGTTATCTCGCCCGACGCATCCGCGTCAAGCATCATGGGGCGGATAACCGACGATGACGCCAACCCGGCGCTCTGCTGGAAACGCTCGACCCGAAAGCACGCGAGGCCCTCCGCCGCGTTCTGATCCACGACCAGGCCGACCGTGACGCAATCGCCTCCCAGCTGCTCGCAACCGCGACGAACGAGGTGACGATCGGGCGGACATCATCGACTTCCTGACGATGCATCCGGAGGAGCGGCGGCAGATGGCGAGAATGCTGGGTGAGTTGGAGGCCGAGGGGTCACCCCATTAGGGAGCATCTGTTCGTTGGCGACGGCTATTCGACGTCGAGCACGACAAGAATGCCCGCCACGATGCCGATGTACACGAACAACCCTGCAACGGTGACCGCGAAGTTCGGGTCGCGCTCGTTTGTGTTCGCGTCCCGCGCTAGAGGCGGGAGGACACGGAGGATGATCGGGATGAGTGAAACCGCAAGGCCGATCGTCACCGCGATCGCTGCCCACTTCGGACCCTCATCGGCCATCGCCCATAACGATCCGAACACGGTCGCCGACAACACCACCGCGATGGCGAACTTCAGTCGAGGGTCGGTGAGATGTTCTGCCGACTGGTTTGAGTCTCTTGGCTCGAAGTAACGGATTTGCCAGAGCAGGGCTCCAGTGACCGCGAGTTCGATCGCGATCACGGACTGGAAATACTGAACCGGCACTTCCATGGCTGGCTCAGTCTAGGTCGAGACGGCAATGGCCTCGTTTAGTGCCTCGTGTCCTTCGGAGGATTCGGGTCACGCGACGTGGCGCACGGAGAGCGACCGGGGCTACGCTGTTTCGATGCGACGATCCGGAGCGGGGGACACGGCTCGATGAGCCTTCGTGAAGGGCCGCTGTTGAAGGCTCTGGGAAGTCAACCGAGGGACATCAGCAGGTCGACGCTCCTTCGATACGGGGGCAAGGTCGTCCTGGTCGGTGGTGCCTATTACGTCGCCGCCGTCCTCGGATTGCGGCTCGCGTTGATCGAGCGGAACGTCACGCCGCTGTGGCCGCCGACGGGCATCGCGGTCGTGGCGTTCCTCATCTTCGGGTGGCGTGTATGGCCGGGCGTCGCGCTGGCGGCTCTCGCGGTCAACCTACCCATCAGCACGAACGGGCTGGCCGCCGCCGCGACGGCAGTGGGCAATACGCTGGCTCCAGTCGTTGCGGCGCTCCTGCTCGTCAGGGTGGGTTTCCGAAAAGAGATCGACCGACTGCAGGACGCCTTGGCGATCGTCTTCCTGGCAGCGCTCCTGAGCATGCTTATCAGCGCTTCGGTCGGGACGGGCACGTTGGTGCTTTCCGGAGCCATACCGGCGAGCAAGTTCCCCGGTGCATGGGCCGTGTGGTGGACCGGCGACGCCATGGGAGTTCTGGTCGTTGCCCCCTTCCTCCTCGTCCTGTTCCAGAAGCCGTGGAGTGGATCGCTCCGAGAACGCGCCGAGCTCGGGGCGCTCCTCCTCCTCGTCGCCACGGTTTCCGTCCTCGTGATGAACACCGATCTTCAGCTGATGTTCCTGGTGATCCCCTTCCTGGGATGGACGGCGTGGCGCTTCCAGCAGCGTGGCGCGGCGCCGGCAGCTTTGCTTGCCGCCGTGATCGCTTCGTGGGCCGCGGCCCACGGCATGGGGCCCTTCCAGCAGGGCACGCTGTTCGAGAAGATGATCACCCTCCAATCGTTCAACGCGACGGTCGCCTTCTCATCATTGTTCTTCGCCGCTCTGGTGACCGAACGAACGCGCGCTCGTGAAGCCCTGGAGCGCGCTGCCACCGAGCTGGAAGACCGGGTTGCTCGGCGAACGGCCGAACTTTCCGCTGCGAACGAGCGGTTGGAACAGGAGATCGCCGAGCGCCGCGACACGGACCGACGGCTTCGACAACGAGAAGGGCAGCTCGCGGAGGTTCAACAGGCGGCGAAGGTCGGCAACTGGGAGTGGGTGATCCCGGAGGATCGAGTGACCTGGTCGGACGAGATGTACCGCATCCACGGGTACCCCCCGAGGGCGTTCCCGATCACGTTCGAGAAGGCGGTGGCGCAGGTCGAAGAAGAGGACGCCACCCGGATCCGCGCCAACCTGAAGGCAGCCCTCGGGCGAGGCCGTGACCACGATCTGCCTCCGAGCGAGTACCGCATCGTCCGAGCCGATGGAACCGAGCGCGTGCTGCTCGGGAAGGCCCGACTGAGCGTCGGCCCGGACGGGCAACCGCTCCGGATGATCGGGACGGTCCAGGACATCACGGAAGGCAAGAAGGCCGAGCGCGAACATCGGATCGCCGAGACGCTGCAGCGGAGCCTTCTTCCTGAGGGTCTCCCGGAGATCCCCGGGGTCTTGCTCGCAGCTCGTTACCTCCCCGCGACCTCCGATCTCGAGGTCGGAGGTGACTGGTACGACGTGGTGCAGCTTCCGAACGGGAGCATGGGGCTGGCGATCGGCGATGTCGCCGGCCACGGACTCCGGGCCGCCTCCACGATGGGTCAGTTGCGGATGGCGTTGCGCGCCTACGCGCTCGAAGAGGGGTCGCCGTCCCAGGTCCTCGGTCGGGTCCGTCGTCTCGTGCGAGTGCTCGTCCCGGACGTCGTGACCCTGATCTACCTCGTCTTCGACCCCGAGTCCGGGACCCTCCGGTTCGCGAATGCGGGCCATCCTCCGCCTCTGCTCGTGGAAGGCAACGGGCAGACCTCCTATCTGGAAGGCGGGTTAGGTCCTCCCCTGGGCGCGACCGCCCATCCTCGCCCGGACATCGACGTCGAGGCGCACCTCGACGCGGGTTCGACCTTGCTCCTGTTCACCGATGGACTGGTGGAACGGCGCGGAAGCTCGATCCTCGACGGGTTGACCCGATTGAAGACGCTGGCGGCGGATCCGCGCGAGGATCTCGAAGTGCTGTGTGACCATCTCCTGGACTCGATGGTGACGGACGAGGTCTCGGACGACATCGCCCTGCTGGCCCTCCGGCAGGTTCCGCTCGCAGCCGGACCATTGTTCCTTCGCCTTCCCGCGGAACCACAGGTCCTCGCCCCGCTGCGCCAGACCGTTCGCCGGTGGCTCCGGGAGATCGACGCCGATCCCCGGATCGTGGACGATGTCCTCGTCGCGTGTGGGGAAGCGTTCGCGAACGCGATCCAGCACGCGTACGGTGCGAGGGATGGTCTGTTCGAAGTGAGCCTCGACGTCTCCGATGGAGCGATCGACGTCACCATCCGAGACCTCGGGAGCTGGAGACCGTCGTCCGGTTCGGGAAGGGCGGCACGGCGCGGCGGGCTCGGTCAGCGTTTGATGCGAGAGCTCATGGATTCCGTGGACGTGGAGAGCGGGCCGGAGGGGACGGTCGTCCGGATGCGTCGCAGCCTGCAGGTGGAAGGCGATCGTGAACGAACTCGCGCGCATTGAGTCGGAGCAACGCGGCTCCCTCTGTCTGGTTCGCGTCTATGGAGAGATCGACATGTCCAACGACCGAGACGTCTTGACGGCGATCGAGGCGGCCGTCGCACGAGAGACGGACCGACTCGTCGTCGACCTCACGAACACGACGTATATGGATAGCGCCGGCTTGGCGCTCCTCCTCCGCCTGGCCGAGCGGATCCAAGCCCGACAGCAGCTGTTGAGCGTCGTGGTCCCTGTCGATTCTCGCGTCCGGAGGGCCTTCGAGCTGACGGGGCTCTTGAGCGTGATCGATGTGGTGTCTCGATCGGAGGACGCCCTGAGCGAGACCGGACCTGGAAGCTCGAACGACCACGTATGAGGAAGGTGTTACTGCTCGATCTCGACACCCGGGATCGGCGCGGGGAGTCCGACCTCCATCACGCGCCGGACGACCTCTGAGGTCTTCAGCACGATCGGGACCAGGTCGAGCCGGTTTGCGAGCTCGGAGAGCTGAAGCAGCATGGCGAGCCCCCTGCTATCGATGAAGGTGAGTCCCGAGAGGTCGAGCGTGAGTCGATTGCCGGCTCGGAGCTCTTGCTCGAGGTAACGCCCGACGGCGTCCACGTTCATGACGTCGAGCTCGCCGGCGAGTCGGATCGACCCGGACGTTCCTGCTCCGACGACCTTCAGGTTGTGCAGATCGGCCATGTCGATCGCCAGCTCGACACCGATCATCTGGAGCGTCCGCTCCCAGAGGATGACCAGGTCCTCCGGGACCCTCGGTTCCGGGAGCTCCCGCAGCGCGAGTGCCTCGAGCCATTCCCTCCGGCTTGCCCAGTAGTCCATCCACTGGTCCCACTCGGCCGGTTCGGCGCTCAGCTCGGGAGCGATCGTCTCCTTTCCTTCTTCCGAGGCGCGCTTCGCCTGCTCCTCGAGCGATCGGACATGCTCCACCACGATCGATCGAGCCCCCCGGTCGGGCGTTCGACCGTCGACATCCCCAGTCGCGATCGCCGTCGCCGTGTCCGAGCCGAGCAATCCCTCGACGTCGCGCCACCAGATCACCCACGCGACGTATGCCTCAGGCGCCGCTGTCGGCAGACGGATGGTCAGCGTGGTCATTCGAGGTCGGACGGTACTCCGGCCTTCGGAACGGCAGCAAGTCGAGATACGACGTGGGTCGCACCCTCCCGTTGTCAGTCCCGAGCGAGGGCCGGACACTGTCACAGCGTGGACGACCGGACGATGTTGCAGCGGGAGACGACCGACGTCGACCGCCACGTCGCCCAGATCGCCGAGGAGTTCCGCGCCGGGTTCGACGCCGTGGCCCGCGTCGATCGACCGGCCGTCGCGCTCTTCGGCTCCGCCCGGCTCCCTCAGACCGATCGCTGGTGCACGTTCGCCGCCGAGGTGGCGGCGGGTTTCGCCCGGGAAGGATTCGCGGTCGTGACCGGCGGCGGACCGGGGCTGATGGAGGCGGCGAACCGCGGGGTGCAGCAGGCCGGCGGCCTCTCGGTGGGCTTCAACATCGAGCTCCCGAACGAACAGACGTCGAACGAGTACCTGGACATCTCGCACACGTTCCACCACTTCTACGCGCGCAAGACGATGTTCGTGAAGGCGACCGAGGG
>Ga0105242_10002007_pt1 | contig 16030 bp, 14 predicted proteins | sample KBSM24metaG_FD_81521 | JGI IMG/M metagenome (GOLD analysis project Ga0105242, IMG submission 81521) | Miscanthus rhizosphere microbial communities from Kellogg Biological Station, Michigan, USA - KBS M2-4 metaG | ecosystem: Host-associated > Plants > Roots > Rhizosphere > Soil | place... | reverse complement strand
CTCGCCTTCGGGGTACTGGCGCTTGTATTCCTTGCGCTGGTAGATGCCCTTGATGTTCAGCGCGGCGATCTGCTGGCCCACCTCCCAGTCGAGCTGGCGCTTGATCCAGACGAAGGTCTTGTCCTCGTCGGCCAGCTTGGCCTTGACCTCGGGGTCGTCCTGCTCCACGTCTTCGGGAATGGCCCAGATGCTGGCAGCGGGCACGCTGGAGGCGAGGATCAGACCGTTGCGGTCGAGGATGCGGCCGCGGTTGGCCGGCAGCTCCAGCGTGCGGGCGAAGCGCACCTCGCCCTGGCGCCGGAAGAAGGCGTTGTCGAACACCTGCACATAGGCGGCCCGGGCGGCCAGGGCCACGAAACCCAGCGCCACCAGGGCGACGATGAACTTGCTGCGCCAGAGCGGCGTGCGCGATGCCAGCAAGGGGCTGGAGGTGTAGTTGACGCTGCGGCTGTTCCTCATGGCCGCCTCCCACTGGAGTGCTGTGCCCCGGCCGCGGTGCCGGTGGCCGGGACCGGCTCGGCCACGGGCGGCACGATGGCGCCGCCGTCGGTCACGTACTGGGTGATCGCCGGGGTCGTGGTGCGCATCTGCAGGCGGTCGCGCGCGAGCTTCTCGATGCGCAGCGGCGTGGCCTGGGCGCGTTTTTCGACCTGCAGGCGCTGGTGTTCGGTCTCGAGCCGGCGCGACTCGGCCACGGCGCGGTCGAGTTCGGTGAAGAGCAGGCGCGATTCGTACTGCGTGCGCACCACGAACATCGCGCTGACCATCACGGCCAGCAGCAGCACCAGGTTGAGCCGCGTCATGCCGGGACTTCCGTGCGCTCGGCCACGCGCATGACCGCGCTGCGCGCCCGCGGGTTGGCCGCCACTTCGCCAGCGCTGGGCTTGATGCGGTCCAGCGCGTTCAGCCGCATGGGCTGCGGCGCCGCGAACGGCGCACGGCGGTCATAGACCTCCTTGGAATGCTGGGCGATGAACTGCTTGACGATGCGGTCTTCCAGCGAATGGAAGCTGATGACCACCAGCCGCCCGCCGGGCGCCAGCACGCGCAGGCTGGCCTCTAGCGCCTGCTGCAGCTCCTCCAGTTCGGCATTGATGAAAATCCGAAGAGCCTGGAAGGTGCGTGTGGCAGGGTTCTGGCCCTGTTCGCGGGTGCGGACCGCACCAGCCACGAGTTCGGCCAGCTCGGCAGTGGTGCCGATCGGGCCGCGCTCCTGCCGGCGAGCAACAATCGCCTTTGCAATGGGGCCAGCAAACCGCTCTTCGCCGTATTCACGTATCACCTCCGCAATCTGTCCGACCTCGGCATCGGCGAGCCATTCGGCCACGCTCTGGCCGCGCGTGGTGTCCATGCGCATGTCCAGTGGGCCGTCGAACCGGAAACTGAAACCCCGTCCGGGGCTGTCGATCTGGGGCGAGCTGACGCCCAGGTCCAGCAGCACGCCTGCGGCGCTGCCTTCAGGCAGCTCGCCGAGATTGCGAAAGCCCTCGTGCCGAATGGAAAAACGCGCATCGGTGATGCGCGTTGCCTCTGCGATGGCTTCGGGGTCCTTGTCGAACGCCACGAGGCGCCCCTCGGGCCCGAGCCGCAACAGGATGCGGCGCGAATGCCCCCCCCGCCCGAAGGTGCCGTCGATGAATGTGCCGGACGGCGACTCGCCAGCCGCGCCCAGCAGGGCGTCGACCGCTTCGTCGAGCAGTACGGTGGTGTGTTGCAGGGTGGATTGCACCGTAGGACCTAGAAAGAAAAGTCCTGGAAGACTTCGGGCATGGCGGCTTGCATGGCTTCGGCTTCCTTGGCTTCGTACGTGGCCTTGTCCCACAGCTCGAAGTGGTTGCCCATGCCCAGCAGCATGGTGTCTCGGGTGATGCCGGCGGCCTGGCGCAGCTCGGGCGACACCAGCACACGGCCCGTGCCGTCCATCTCGACGTCCTGCGCATTGCCCAGGAAGATGCGCTTCCACCATTGGGCGGACATGGGCAGCTCGGCGATGCGTTCGCGGAATTTTTCCCATTCGGGGCGCGGGAACACCATCAGGCAGCCATGCGGATGCTTGGTGATGGTGAGCTGGCCTGCCGCCGTCGCCGAGAGGACGTCGCGATGCCGGGTCGGCACGGACAGCCGCCCCTTGGCATCGAGACTCAGCGATGACGCCCCTTGAAACACGAATGGAACCCCAGGTTGGTGGCGACCTTTTCGACCCCGGAATGGAGGAAAAAGGCACTTCTCACCACTTAATTGCACTTTTTCCCACTGTAGCAGGAAAAGCACACCTTTCAAGGGGGGTTACACAAAACTTTGCAATGAAATCAAGGACTTAGAAGCGAATCCCAAAGCTGGAATCCGCTGAAAATCCTTATCGCGCAAGCACTTAGGTGGTGGTATGCAAGTGGAACCTGAAGCCTCGGGCCGAACGGCCGAGAAGGATCACAAGATGTATCTGGACAGGTCTTCGTCCTGGCTCAGGGTCTGCAGCCGCGCATCGACATAGGCGGCGTCGATGGACACCGTCTGACCCGATAGCCGCACCGCATCGAAGCTCACCTCGTCCAGCAGGCGCTCCATCACGGTGGACAGGCGCCGTGCGCCGATGTTCTCGGTGCGCTCGTTCACCTCGAAGGCGATGCGGGCCAGCCGGGTGATGCCCTCGGGGGTGAATTCGAGCGTCACGCCCTCGGTGGCGAGCAGCGCCTGGTACTGCTTGACCAGCGAAGCATGCGTGCTCGTGAGGATGGCCTCGAAGTCCTGCACCGACAGCGATTCCAGCTCCACGCGGATCGGGAAGCGCCCCTGCAGCTCGGGGATCAGGTCGCTGGGCTTGGACAGGTGGAAGGCGCCCGAGGCGATGAACAGGATGTGGTCGGTCTTGACCATGCCGTACTTGGTGGACACGGTCGTGCCCTCCACCAGCGGCAGCAGGTCGCGCTGCACGCCCTGGCGCGACACGTCGGAGCCGCTCGCCTCCTGGCGGGTGGCGACCTTGTCGATCTCGTCCAGGAAGACGATGCCGTTCTGCTCGGCGTTCTGCAGGGCGCGGGTCTTCACGTCCTCCTCGTTGACGAGCTTGGCGGCTTCCTCGTCGGTCAGTTGTTTGAGCGCCTCGCCGATCCTGAGCTTGCGCGTCTTGCGGCGCTCCTGGCCCATCTGGCTGAACATGCCACGCAGCTGCTCGGCCATCTCCTCCATGCCCTGCGGGCCCATGATCTCCAGCTGCGGGCGGGCGTCGGCCAGCTCGATCTCGATTTCCTTGTCGTTCAGCTGGCCCTCGCGCAGCTTCTTACGGAAGACCTGGCGGGCGGTGTTGTCGGCCGGGGGCGCATCGCCCGTGCCGCGCGCGGCGGGCACCAGCACGTCGAGGATGCGGTCTTCGGCCGCGTCTTCGGCGCGGGCGCGCAGACCCTTCATGTCGGCCTCGCGCGTCTGCTTGACGGCCATCTCGACCAGGTCGCGGATGATGGAATCGACGTCCTTGCCGACGTAGCCCACCTCGGTGAACTTGGTGGCCTCGACCTTGATGAAGGGCGCATCGGCCAGCCGCGCGAGGCGCCGGGCGATCTCGGTCTTGCCCACGCCGGTCGGGCCGATCATGAGGATGTTCTTGGGCGTGATCTCCTGGCGCAGGCCGCCGTCCACCTGCTGGCGGCGCCAGCGGTTGCGCAGCGCGATGGCCACGGCGCGCTTGGCGCCGTGCTGGCCGACGATGTGGCGGTCGAGTTCGGAGACGATTTCCTGGGGGGTCATGGAGGACATGTGCGGTGCCTGCCTTTGCAGTTCAAAGCCAAAACGGCCGCCTGCGCATGATCCATCAGCGCAGGCAGCTACCAAATCAATAGCAAACCGAGAGGTGGCGCAGCCCGGGGGCCGCGCTCACAGCGTCTCGATGGTGTGGTTCATGTTGGTGTAGATGCAGAGCTCGCCGGCGATCTCCAGCGACTTCTTCACCACCTCCTGGGCCGACAGGTCGGTGTGGTTCAGCAGCGCCTTGGCGGCCGAATGCGCGTAGGCGCCGCCCGAGCCGATGGCGACGATGCCCTGCTCGGGTTCCAGCACGTCGCCGTTGCCGGTGATGATGAGCGAAGCGCTCGCATCAGCCACGGCCAACATGGCCTCCAGGCGGCGCAGCACGCGGTCGGTGCGCCAGTCCTTGGTCAGCTCGATGGCGGCGCGGGTCAGGTGGCCCTGGTGCTTTTCCAGCTTGGCCTCGAAGCGCTCGAAGAGGGTGAACGCATCCGCCGTAGCGCCGGCGAAGCCCGCCAGCACCTTGCCGTGGTAGAGCTTGCGCACCTTGCGCGCCGTGCCCTTGACCACGATGTTGCCCAGAGTGACCTGGCCGTCGCCGCCGATGGCGACCTGAATGCCGTCCGCCGTCTGGCGGCGGACGCTGAGGATGGTGGTGCCGTGAAACTGTTCCATAGCGCCCGCAAATGGGGGCCCAGCCGGATATTGCAAGCCTGCGGGGCATCCGCATGCCCGTCGCCAGCGGCGCCGCGCGGCACCCGGCCCAGGGCGTCAGTGCGTTCGCGGCACGACGCGCGCGTGCTCGTTGATGCCGATCACATTGAAGAACACCGCCACCAGCCGCGAGAGCTGCACGAACTGCACGGCATGCCCCTGCGCCTGCAGGTCTGCCGCCCAGTTCAGCACCGAGCCCGCGGCGGCGAAGTCGATCCGGATCAGCCGATCGCACGCCACCACCAGGGGCGTGCCGGGTGGGGCCAGTTCCTGCAGCGGCGCCAGCAGGGGCATGGCATCGCCCTCCACCACGCCGACCAACGGGGAAAGAGGCTCGTCCCCCATCGGCATGCGGGACGAATCCATGCCCGGGCCGAAGCCGGACGGGTGTTCGCGCTCCAGCTCCTCGAGCGCCGCCCAGTCGGTGCTGCCGCCACCTCCGCTGCACGCGCAGCGCGGCGGCACCCAGGACGGGGGCGACACCTCGTAGGTCACGCAGTAGTCCATCGCCACCAGCTCGAACTCGTCCAGCCGTCCCATCAGGCGCAGGGCCGCGAGGCGCAGGCGCCAGGACTGCGGCGGCGCGCTGCCGTCACCCGACGGCGTGGCCGCCTGCAGCACTTCGAGCAGGGTATCCACGCCGTGGAGCACCAGCCGCACGTCGCCCTGGTCCGCCCATCGGGTGAACACGTCGGCCAGCGCAGGCACCGCCGCACTGTCGATGGCCTGCAGACGCGACCAGGTGAGATCCCAGGGCGCCGCGGCGCGCTGCGTGGCGGCCTGCAGCGCCGCCACCGACTGGGGCACGAGTTCCACGGGCGCAACCCAGCGGAATTCCCGCGCGGGCACGGTGGGCGGCGGCTCTGGGGGCGCTTCCGCCGGCACGCCGGCCAGCTCGGGCAACGAGAACCAGAGCGGCGCGGAGCGGCCGAAGCGGGCGGCGAATTCGATCGCCAGCGCATCGAAGGGCTCTTGCCGGCCGGTGGCGCGGTAGAGGTCGAACAGCGCCATCCACAGCTCGGACTGCCGGTCGGGTGCGTCCTTGGCGCGCTGCGCCAGCAGTTCGCGCAGCGCGGCCTCGGCGCCTGCGGTGTCGCCATGGGCGAAGCGGAGGGCGGCCTCTTCCAGATCCGGATCGTGCCGGAACGCGGGCGGCTCGGCCGCCGCGACGGGTGCTGCGGGTGCCGCAGGCCGGGCGGTGTCCGCGCGGGCCAGCGGGCGCACGGCCCAGGCACGGGCGAACACGTCTCCCTCGCCGCCCGGCTCGTCCAGGGCCAGCGAGGACAGGCGAAAGGGCACGGTGGGAGCGAATGCGCGGGCCTGCCGCGTATCGGCCTCGGACACCTGCAGCAGGGAAGAGGAGATGGTGGTGGCCGCGAGAGAAGCCGTGGACGTCGGGGGCAGCGCGGAGGGCGATGCGCCGCCCAGCGGCACGTGGCGGCTGCGCCACCACTGCTGGGACATCTGCGCCTCGATCTCGTCGATCTTGCGGATCGTGCCGGCGCGGTCGTCGGAAGAAGCGCCGCCCAGGCCGCTGTCGACCTCGAGGAACGAGGGGCGCTGGGCCGCGTCGTCGCCGTCGGTGCGCTGGCCTTGCAGGGCGTCGCGCTGGCGCAGGCGGCGCAGCTGATCGAACTCGCGATGCCGCACGAAGTCGTTGCGGCGCTTGCGCTCGATCATCTCCTTGAGCATCTGCTTGCTGTACTGGCTGTCGCGGTCGTCCTGCGACGCTTCAGCATCCGCCCAGGGAGCAGTCGGGTTGCGCACGAAGCGCACCACTCTCGACAGCAGCCCCCGGGTGGGTTCTTCCTTGCTCATGGGCGGGTGGCGCGGCAGCCGGGTTGACGAAGGGCCTGGCAGCGGTGCGCGTTGGCGTGGGTCAGTCGCCGAACATCTTCTGCTTGAGCTCGCGGCGCTGTTGCGCTTCGAGCGACAGCGTGGCGGTGGGGCGCGCCAGCAGGCGGCCGACGCCGATGGGCTCGCCGGTCTCGTCGCAGTAGCCGTAGTCGCCAGCATCGATGCGGGCGATGGACTGCTCGATCTTCTTGAGCAGCTTGCGCTCGCGATCGCGGGTGCGCAGCTCGAGGGCGTGCTCTTCCTCGATGGTGGCACGGTCGGCCGGGTCGGGCACGACGACGGTGTCTTCGCGCAGGTGCTCTGTGGTTTCGCCAGCGCTGTTGTGGATGTCCTGCTTGAGCTGAACCAGCTTGTGGCGGAAGAACGCCATCTGCTTCTCGTTCATGTACTCGCTCTCGGGCATGGACAGCACTTCGGCGTCGGTCAGCTCTTCGACCGCCTTGTTCTTCCAGTTGTTGGCCAGCTTGGGATCTTTCTTGGCGGCCGCCACGGGGGATTGGGCTTGCATGGTGGTAGGCATGGTGAGTTATGAGCTGGCTAAGGCGCCGTGAGGGCCGCCGGGGGTTCCAAAGATGGTACGGTCAATCGCGGCAGACAGATAGCGAACGCCTGCCACATTCCAAAACCGCTACGCAGCCCGATGGAACCGAGGCTGCGGGGCGTGGATCAGACGGGCGCCTTCTGCCGCATTCCTGTCTCGTCGCTCTGAGGCGTTTCCCGGATGGACCGCTCGGGCCTGAAGCCAGGCAGCGAGCCGTCCGGGGTTTTGCCGGGGCGCGATTGTATCGACCTGTGCCCGAAGCGAAACCCCTTCGGGCCCTGCGGTGGAAAATTGAGGCGTTCTCCTACGGAATACGCCCTCTTCCCACGGGCCGTTTCAAGACATGCGGCCGCCGGGGAGATCCTCAGCGGCCTCTCAGACCAGGCACTGCTCCAGGCCCTGCATGAAGATGTCCCTGGGCAGGTCGATGCCGATGAACACCATCTTGCTCACGCGCTTCTCGCCCTCGGCCCATTGCGGCCCGAGGTCGCTGCCCATGAGCTGGTGCACGCCCTGGAAGATCACCTTGCGCTCGGTGCCCTTCATGTCCAGCACGCCCTTGTAGCGCAGCATGCGCGGGCCGTAGATGTTGACGATGGCGCCCAGGAAGTCTTCCAGCTTGGCGGGGTCGAACGGCCGCTCGGCGCGATAGACGAAGCTCTTGACGTCGTCGTCATGGTGATGGTGGTGGCCATGGCCGCCGTGCTGGTGCGAGGGGTGGTCGCAATGCTCGCCGTGCTCATGGTCATGGTCGTGGTGCTCGTGGCCGTGATCGTGGCCATGGTGGTCGTGGCCGCCCTCTTCCTTGAGGAAGTCAGGGTCGATATCGAGCTTGGCGTTCAGGTTGAAGCCGCGCAGGTCCAGCACCTCGGCAATGGGCACTTCGCCGAAATGCACGGCCTTGATCGGCGCGCGCGGGTTCATGTGCTTGAGGCGGTGGATCAGCGCATCGGTCTCCGCGGCCGTGACCAGGTCGGTCTTGGACAGGAAGATCTGGTCGGCGAAGCCCACCTGGCGGCGCGCCTCCTGGCGGTCGTTGAGCTGCTGCGCGGCGTGCTTGGCGTCCACCAGGGTGATGATGGAGTCGATCAGGTAGGACTCAGCGATCTCCTCGTCCATGAAGAAGGTCTGCGCCACCGGGCCGGGGTCGGCCACGCCGGTCGTCTCGATGACGATGCGGTCGAAGGTCAGCTCGCCCTTGCGGCGCTTGGCGGCCAGGTCCTGCAGCGTCTCGCGCAGATCTTCGCGGATGGTGCAGCAGATGCAGCCGTTGCTCATCTGGACGATCTGCTCCTTCGAGTCGGTCACGAGGATGTCGTTGTCGATGTTCTCCTCCCCGAATTCGTTTTCGATGACGGCGATCTTCTGGCCGTGGGCCTCGGTCAGCACACGCTTGAGCAGCGTGGTCTTGCCCGAGCCAAGGAAGCCGGTGAGGATGGTGACGGGGATAAGGGACATATCGGCAACGCTTTCGGAAGGGGAATTCGGAGAGTGCGCGCCCGGAAGGACACGCATTGCAAAAGTCTAGCGAAGCTGTCAAGCCCCAGGAGCGGTATGGACGTGTGCTTCCAAACGCCTTCAGGGACATGCATTCCGTTACATAGTTGTGCGACATTGATGCCCAGCGACTGATTGATCCTCCTTACCCCCAAGCCCGGCCATGGATTTCCAATTGACTGCCGACCTGCTGGACTCCCTCGGCATTGCGTTGTGCATCTTCGACGGCCAGGAGCGCACCGTGCTGTGGAACGCATCGTTCCTGCGCCTTTTCCCCGAACACGACGGCCATGTGTACGCGGGCGAGCCCTATGCCGAGAACCTGCGCCGCTTCTACCTGGGCAGGCTGGCTCCCGAAGACCTGCCCTATATCGACCGTTTCATCGCCGACGGCCTGCAGCGCTTCCGCTCGCACACCCAGCCCTTCGTCTTCCTGCACCGGGACCGCTGGCTGCGCGTGGCCGCCGCGCCAAGCCAGGACGGCGGGCAGGTGCGCATCTGGCTGCAGGTGGCCGCGGCCGATGCGCATGGGCAGGACCCTGACGTCCAGTCGCAGACGGCCCCCTGTGACCCGAACGTGCTGCCGCCCTCGGACACCCAGCAGATGCTGGAAGACATGGGCGAGGCCGCCACCGTCATGGACGGCGAAGGCCATGTGCTCTTCGCCAACGACCGGTTCCTCGCGCTCTACGGCCTGTCGTCCAAGGCCGCACTGCGGGGCAGCACCTACGCGCAGATCGTGCAGCGGCTCTGGGACACGGCCTCCGACCCAGAGGAGCGCGCACGGCGCCAGGAAGACCTGACGGCGGCCCTGCGCGATGCAGCCCTCTTCGCCGGCGCCCCCTTCGAGCTGCCCCTGCCCGGGGGACGCTGGCTGCGCGTGGCCATGAACCGCAGCGCTGGCGGCCAGAGCTACGCGCTGCACACGGACATCACCGGCATCAAGCGCAACGAGAGCGAACTGCGCGCCAGCGAACAGCAGCTGCGCGTGCTGGCCGAGCAATTGCGCAGCGAGACCCAGCGCGACATGCTGACCGGCCTGCTCAACCGCCGCAGCCTGCAGGCGCTGCTGCACGAGCTGAGCCACCAGGCCGGCCCGCATGCCCTGCTGTTCATCGACCTGGATGGCTTCAAGGCCGTGAACGACCAGGCCGGCCATGCGGCGGGCGACCAGGTGCTGCGGCGCGTGGCCAAGCGCCTGACCCAGTGCGTGCGGCAGGGCGACACCCTGGTGCGCCTGGGCGGCGACGAATTCGTGCTGGTGCTGCCCCACTGCGGCGAGACGCCCGCGCAGCAGGTGGGCCGGCACATCATCGGCACGCTGAGCGACAAGGACTTCGCGCTGGAAAGCGGCCAGCGCTTCCGCGTCGGCGCCAGCATCGGCGTGCGGCTCTTCGGCGGCATGGCCGAGGCGGCCGATACGCTGCTGGCCGACGCGGATGCGGCCTGCTATGCCGCCAAGCGCGCCGGCCGGGGCCGGGTCGAGATGGCTGCGGTGCCCGGCGCGGGCTTCAGCCCTTGCGCATCACGGCCAGCCCCTTGAGGTATTCGCCCTCGGGGAACTCCAGCGTCATCGGATGGTCGGGCGCGCCGGCCAGGCGCTCCAGGATGTAGCCGTCCACCCCGGCATCGGCACCGGCCGAGGCCACGATCTTGTGGAACAGGTCGGCGCTGATGCCGCCCGAGCACGAGAAGGTGAACAGCATGCCGCCCGGCTCCAGCAGCTGCAGCGCCAGGCGGTTGATGTCTTTATAGGCGCGCGCGGCCCGCTCGGCATGCACTGCGGTGGGCGCGAACTTCGGCGGGTCCAGCACGATCGCGTCGAAGGTGCGGCCGTCCTTCAGGAACTGGCGCAGCGAGGCGTTCACGTCGGCATCGAGGAAATCCGCGCGCGCCGCGTCGAAGCCGTTGAGCGCCACATGCGCCCGGGCCCGCTCCAGCGCCGGACCCGACGAATCGATGGAGGTGACGTGCCCCGCCCCGCCCGCCAGCGCCGCCACCGAGAAGCCGCCGGTGTAGCAAAAGCAGTTCAGCACGCGCTGCGAGCCCAGGCGCCGCACGGTCTCGAAGAACCGCTGGCGGCTGTCGCGCTGGTCCAGGTAGAAGCCGGTCTTGTGGCCTTCGGCGATGTTGAGCGTGAGCTGCCAGCCGTGTTCGCGCAGCGACCGCTCCACCGGCACGGGCGAGCCGTCGTCCCGCTGGCCGCCGCGCAGCCAGCCGGTGGCGGGCTGCAGGCCTTCCAGCTGGCGCACGCTGGCATCGGAGCGCTCGTAGAGGTGCCGCGCGCCCGTCGCCTGCAGCAGCGCGTCGGCGATCACGCTCTTCCAGCGCTCGGTGCCGGCGCTGGTGAACTGGGCTACCAGCACGGTGGCGTCGCCCTCGCCGTCGCCATAGCGGTCCACGATCAGGCCGGGCAGGCCGTCGGATTCGCCATGCACCAGGCGCACGCCGTCGCTTTCTATGGCAAAACGGCTCCGCGCCTTGATGGATGTTTGGCATGCCGCTATGAAAAAAGAAGCATCGATGCGCTGCTTCTCGTCGAAGCTCCAGACCCGGGCGCGGATCCGCGAGGCCGGGCTGAACGCGGCCCAGGCCAGGAAGCGCCCCTCGGCGGACTCCACGCGCACCGTCTCGCCGCTGTCGCCGCCGCCCTTGGCGATGGCCGACTCGAAGATCCAGGGATGGCGGCGCAGGAGCGAACGTTCCTTGCCAGGTCGCAGGCGAATGGTTTTCATGGGGGCGTATTGTGATGCCGGGGCGCTGCCGCCGGCAGGCAGAACGCATCAAGAACGATAGCGGCCTGCGCACGCCGCATCTGCGCTCACCGCCCCTTTGCCATCGGTCTCGTGCCGTGCTGGGGTTTCCCACCCTGCCCGCGGCACGGGCCCGCGCTACGCTGGCAGGGCCATGCCGCACGCCACAGCATACCCCCCTTCGGCCTCCACCCTGCTGCCCGACGGCATCGCCGTGCTCGAACGCGGCTGGCTGTCGGCCAACAACATCCTGCTGACCGATCCCGAAGGGCGCTTCGGCGCCGCGCTGGTGGACAGCGGCTACTGCACCCACGCGGCGCAGACCGTGGCGCTGGTGCAGGCGCGGCTGCCGCCGGGAGCCACGCTCGCCCTGCTGGTCAACACCCATCTGCACAGCGACCACTGCGGCGGCAATGCCGCGCTGCAGGCGCACTTCGCGGACCTGCGCACGCTGATCCCGCCCGGCCAGGCCGCCCTAGTGCGCGAATGGGACCCCGAGGCCCTGAGCTACACGCCCACCGGCCAGGACTGCCCGCGCTTTCGCTTCGACGGCGTGCTGCAGCCCGGCCGCCCGCTGCGCCTGGGCGGGCGCGCCTGGCAGGTGCATGCGGCCCCCGGGCACGACACGCATTCGGTGGTGCTGTTCGATCCCGAATCACGGGTGCTGATCTCGGCCGACGCGCTGTGGGAGAACGGCTTCGGCGTGGTCTTCCCCGAGCTGGAAGGCGAGCAGGCCTTCGCCGACGTGGCCGCCACGCTGGACCGCATCGACGCGCTGGCCCCGCGCATCGTCATTCCCGGCCACGGCCCAGTCTTCACCGACGTGGCCGGCGCCCTCGCCACCGCCCGCCGCCGGCTGGACGGCTTCGTGCAGAGCCCGGAGCGCCACGCCCTCTACGCAGCCAAGGTGCTGCTGAAATACAAGCTGCTGGAATGGCAGCAGGCGCCGGAGGCGCAAGTGCGCGCCTGGGCCGCCGCCACACCCTACTTCGGACTGCTCCACGCACGCCATTTCGGCGGCACGCCGTTCACCGACTGGACGGACGAACTGCTGTCGGCACTGGAGGCCAGCGGCGCCGCCCGGCGGGCGGACGGCTGGCTGCACAACGCCTGACGCAGGCCACGCGCCCAACTCAGGGCAGGTCCTTGGACGGGTCCGGCCGGCTCATGTCGCGCGGGCCCACCGTGCCCAGCCGGCCCTTGATGGACTGCGGCTGGCCCGTGAGCAGGGCGGAGTAGAAGGTGGTGTTGGAGAGCACCTTCTTCACGTAGTCGCGCGTTTCGGGGAAAGGCACGTTTTCGGCCCAGATCGCAGCGTCGAGCACCGGGCCGTTGCGCCAGTTGCGCGGGCGCCCCGGGCCGGCGTTGTAGGCGGCGGCGGCCAGCGCCATGGAGCCGTCGAAATCGTCCAGCGCCAGCTTGAGGTAGGCCGTGCCGATGGCGATGTTGGTGTCGCGGTCGGTGATCTGGTCGGGCGTGAAGCCGGCCATGCCGATCTTGCGCGCCGTCCAGCGGGCCGTGGCGGGCATGACCTGCATCAGGCCCGAGGCGCCGACGCCCGAGCGCGCATCCATGATGAAGCGGCTTTCCTGGCGGATCAGGCCATAGACGTAGGCCGGGTCCAGGCCGATGCCCTGGGCGCGCGCCACCACCGCGTCGCGGAACGGCGTGGGAAAGCGCTGGCTGGCGTCGAACGAGGTCTTGGTGCGCTCGCTGGTGTTAATGCAGCGGTCCCAGACCTGCTGGGAGCAGGCGAAGTCGGCCGCGGCCAGCAGTTCGCGCTCGGCCAGGCCGCCCGGCGTGTGCAGGTTGGTGCCGTAGTTCCATTCGCGCACGCCTTCGCCGCGCAGGCCGAGCTGGATGGCGTAGAGCCCGCGCGCCAGGCTGGGGTTGGCGCGGGCTGCGGCCTTCTCCTCGGCCGTGAGCGGCGCGGGCGCGGGCGGCACCGTCACGCGCTGGCCCAGATCCTCCAGCGCCAGCTGCTCGTAGAAGCCGCTGGGGCCGGCGATGCGTTCGAGCAGCCTCTTGATCTCGGCGCGGTCGTCGTCGCCCGGGCGCTGGGCCATGAGGGAGCGCGCCTTCCAGTAGATCCAGGTGCTGTCGTTGCGGGCTTCGGGGCTCATGGCGTCGATGGCGCGGCCGGCCACTTTCCACTGGCCCGCGCGCAGGGCGGCACGCACCTTCCAGGCCAGCATGTCGTCGGTCAGGTCGGCATCGCGGGTGACGTTGCCGTAGTAGCCCAGCGCATCGTCCGAAAGCGAGGCCGCCGCCTGACGGCCGAGGGCGCCCCAGGTCCAGTTGCGCTCCTCGGGCGACAGCTGCACGCCCCACTTGCTGTCGAGCAGACGGGCGGCCTGCGCCACGTCGCTCCGGGCCAGCCGGATGAGGGCCAGCACGATCAGTTCGTGGCTGACCTGGGTGCTGGCGCTGGCGCGGCCGGTGAGGTATTTGATGGGACTGTCCAGCACCTCGCGCAGCTGCGGCAGGGCCTCAGGCGCGACGATGCCGACGGCGTCGCGCACCACGCGCGAGCGGTTGGCGTCGGCGCCCAGGCGGGCCTTGCGCCAGATGTCGAGGGACTTGAGCTTGCGGCTGGCGAACAGCTCGGACGCCGCATTGGTGCAGCCGTCGTCGCCGTCGCGCTGGGCGTACCAGAGGCGCAGCACCTCGCCGGCCGCGCTGGCCGGGGCCGTGCCCTTGATGTGGTCGATGGTGATGGCGTAGCAGCGCACCTCGCGGTCGTCGCCCATGCGGTAGGCGCCGTGCAGGTCGGCGAACTGGCCCCAGTCGCGGCGCTGGCCCAGCAGCAGCAGCCAGTCGTTGCGCAGCCGGTCTTCCTGGTAGCTGCCGGCGTAGCGCCGCAGGAAGTCGGCCACCTCGGCGGGCGAGGCGTCCTGCAGGCGGGCCTTCAGCTCCCAGTAGGCGGCCCAGGGTTCCAGCGGGTTGCCGCGGGCGTAGGGCAGCAGGCTGGTGAGCGCCTGGCGGTCTCCCTTGCGGTAGGCCTTCTGCATTTCCAGCACGGCCTCGTCGCCCCGGTTTTGCGCTGCGGCAAGCGGCGCGGTGGCGGCGAGCACGGCGACGGCCAGAAGCGGTGTCAGAATCTTATGGATCAGCATGAGGGAATTATGTGATGGACAAAGCAGCCCTGCGCCGCGCCCTGATTGAAGAACGCCTGAACCTGCCCGATCGCCTGCAGCGCGCCGACCTGCTGCAGCGCGTGATGCGCATCTGGCTGGTGGACCGGCCCGACACCGTCATCGGCGCCTACTGGCCCATCAAGGGCGAGTTCGACCCGCTGCCCGCGCTGCACCGCTGGAAGGAGGACGGCGAGCTGCTCGACGAGCCGCAGCGCCGCCGCATCGGCCTGCCGGTGGTCAACAAGGAAACCAAGACCCTCACCTTCCACGCCTGGCACCCGGGCTGTCCCATGGAAGAGGACGCCTACGGCATTCCCAAGCCCAAGGACACCGAGATCATCGTGCCCACCCTGCTCTTCGTGCCCTGCGTGGGCTACGGCATCGGCGGCTACCGGCTGGGCTATGGCGGTGGCTTCTACGACCGCACGCTGGCCACGCTGCAACCCGCGCCCGTCACGGTGGGCCTGGGCTTCACGCACGGCTTCATCGAAGACTTCGAGCCCGAGGCGCACGACCGGCCGCTGGATGCCATCCTGAACGACAACGGCGTGGTCTGGCCGATCTAGCGCGGCTGGCTGGCACAAGCCTTCTGGCAGCGCCTGGCCGGAACCGCTTCGCTGGCTTGAGCCGGCCGTGCCGCGGTGCCACTGGCCCCGCCGATGCGCTGACCGCATCAATCGAGCGGCCAAACGGCAACCATGCCGCGCGGCAGGCGCCGTAGAGTGGCCGTCCCGCCACCCATCACGATCCCACGAGGCCCCGCCATGCAGCAGATGCAGCTCTATATCGGCAACAAGAACTACTCCTCCTGGTCCATGCGCCCCTGGGTGCTGATGCGCCAGGCCGGCATCGCCTTCGACGAGGTGCTGGTGCGCTTCGACAGCTTCGACGCCGGCTCCGAGTTCAAGCAGCGCCTGGCCGCCGTCTCGCCGACGGGCAAGGTGCCGGCCCTGGTGCACGGCGATCTGGTGGTGTGGGACACGCTGGCCATCGCCGAATACCTGGCCGAGCAGTTCCCCGACCGCGCCCTCTGGCCGGCCGATGCCCGCGCCCGCGCCATGGCCCGCAGCGCCTGCGCCGAGATGCACAGCGGCTTCGGCGCCCTGCGCAGCGCCTGCCCGATGAACATCGAGGCGCGCCTGCCCGAGGTCGGCGCCCTCATCTGGCGCGACCAGCCCGGCGTGCGCGCCGACGTGGCGCGCCTCGTCGCCCTCTGGACGCAGCTGCTGGACGCGCACGGCGGCCCGCTGCTCTTCGGCGGCTTCAGCATCGCCGACGCTTTCTTCGCGCCCGTGTGCGCCCGCCTCGTCACCTATGGCCTGCCGGTGCCGCCGCACATCGCCGCCTATGTGGAGCGGGTGATGGCGCTGCCCGGCGTGCAGGCCTGGGTGCAGGGCGCGCTGGCCGAGAACGATTTCCGCGAATTCGAGGAGCCCTACCGGCTGCGGCCCGCGCAGGGCTGAGCGCAGCGCCACACGCCCTGCCTTAGAACGTGTTCACGATCTCCCAGGGGTCGCGCAGCGGTGTGGGCGGGATGAGACGCAAGGCGCGGCGCTTGTGGATAGCACGGCTATCCACAAGCGCCGCAATGCCGCAGACCGCCCGCCCACACCACTGCCCTTCGGGTGGGAGCGAAATCGGGCGATTGGATGCCCCGGCTGCTTGCATGGGCATGAGCCCATGCGGCGCATCCGAGGCATCCACTCATCCCGATTGCGCTCCAACGCGATCCCCTGCGAGATCGTGAACACGTTCTTACCGGAACTGCTTGCGCAGGAAGGGCTTGTGGCGCG
>Ga0105242_10002006_pt1 | contig 16032 bp, 9 predicted proteins | sample KBSM24metaG_FD_81521 | JGI IMG/M metagenome (GOLD analysis project Ga0105242, IMG submission 81521) | Miscanthus rhizosphere microbial communities from Kellogg Biological Station, Michigan, USA - KBS M2-4 metaG | ecosystem: Host-associated > Plants > Roots > Rhizosphere > Soil | place: Michigan... | reverse complement strand
TGGACACTTTCTGCCGCGTGAGAAGCCGGAGGCGATGTCGTCCGCGCTGATGGAATTGCTTGCCGGCACGCGCTAACGGACACTGCGCTGCAGCCCGCTACTGCCAAACGCCCTTGACCATACTGCAATAGCAGAATATAATTCCCGAGACGCGCTCGGTCTGCGCAATGCTCTATGGGGAGGTGGGTCTTGAAAGCTCTACAGTTGTTTTTGTGCTTGGTGGTTCTGAGCGCGATCAGTTGGGCACAAGCAGTTTCAACCGCTCAAATTAACGGCACAGTGCAGGACGCAAGCGGTTCCGCAGTGCCCGGCGCGGAGATAAAAGCGACGCAAATCGATACGGGCGCCATCCGTACGGTCACCAGCGGGGCCGACGGAAGTTATACGCTTCCCAGCCTCCCGGTCGGCCCGTATAGCCTCCAAGTGACGAAGCCGGGGTTTGCCACTTATTCGCAAACCGGCATCGTGCTGCAGGTGGCAAGCAACCCGACCGTTCCGATTACGCTGAAAGTGGGCGCGGTGACCGAGCAGGTGCAAGTGGAAGCCAACGCTTCCATGGTTGAGACGCAGAGCACCGGCGTGGGACAAGTGATCGACTCGCAGCGCGTGGTTGATTTGCCCTTGGTCGGGCGCCAGGCGACTGATCTGGTGGTGTTGTCCGGCGCTGCCGTGCAAAACGGCATCACCAACTCCAATAACCGCGGAGTCTATCCCAACGTATCCACGTTCTCGGTAGCCGGCGGCCTGGGCGGCGGAAACATTTTCGCGCTGGACGGCGCGTTTCACAACGATCTGTACGCGCTGTCAGCTTTGCCGATTCCTTTCCCGGATGCGTTACAGGAATTCAAGGTCGAAACCAGTTCCTTGCCGGCCCAATACGGATACCATTCGGGTGGTGCCATCAACGCCGTCACCAAATCGGGAACCAACCAGTATCACGGCGCGGCCTTTGAGTTTTTGCGTAACTACGATCTCAATGCCCGCAACTTCTTTGCAACCACGCCCGATGGCTTGAAGCGCAACCAATTCGGCGGAACCTTCGGCGGACCGATCAAGAAAGACAAACTATTCTTTTTCGGGGGCTATCAGGAGACTGACACGCGCCAAACTCCTTCGGATATGATCACATTTGTACCGACGGCCCAGATGCTGGCGGGAGACTTCAGCGTTTACGCGTCCAGCGTATGCCAGACTAAGCCGTTCACGTTGAAGGACCCGTTCAGCGGCAAACCGTTGGCGAACAATCAGATTCCGATCGGCGAGATCTCCCCGGTGGCCGTGGCCATCACCAAGAAACTGCCCTCCGCCACCAACTCCTGCGGGCAAACCAACTTCGGCATTCCGGTGAGCAGCGACGAGCATTTTGGCGTGGGCAAGGTGGATTACCTGCTGTCGCCCACGCACACTATGTTCGTGCGCTATCTGGGCACGCAGTATAACCAGGCGTCGCCTTATCAGATTTCAAAGAACGCCCTGAGTACGGGCACGCCAGGGGCCTCAGATCTGGTGCAGTCCGCGGTTTTTAGCGACACCTACCTGGTTAGCCCCACGGTCGTGAATTCTTTCCGTGCGAACTATAATCGCGTGAATACCGCGCGCGTAGCGGGCCAATTCTTCGGTGCCTCGGATGTTGGCATCAACATGTTCCAATATTCCAAGGATTACCTGACGGTGGCAGTGACTGGCGCTCTGAGCATCGGCGGTACTGGCGGACTGAACTCGGTTTACCATACTGCCTCGGGACAGTTGGGCGACGATGTATTGGTTACTCATGGAAGCCATCAGATGGCCTTTGGAGCAATGCTGCTGCTCTCCCAATCGAACTCCTACGGAACGTCGTTTATCTCCGGCAACATCGCCATTACCGGTTCGGCGACGGGCAACCCTCTAGCGGATTTTGTAACCGGACAAATATCGAGCATCAACCAAAACGCTCCCAACCGCACCTTTCCGCAAACTTGGTACTTGGGATTATACGGGCAGGATGCCTGGAAGGTGCGGCGTAATTTGACAGTGAGTTACGGCCTGCGCTGGGAGCCCGCCTTCCCGTCACAGTTGCGTCAAAACGTAAACACCCATTTCGACATGACTGGTTTCCTGAGTGGGATCGTCAGCAAGCAATTTGTGAACGCTCCTCCCGGCCTGTACTTCCCTGGGGATTCGTCATTCGGACCGAACGGCAGTTCCAGTATTAACAAAAATTGGAAGCAGTTTGCGCCCCGACTTGGCATTGTGTGGGATCCCACCGGCAATGGCAGCACTGTGTTTCGTGCCGGCTACGGAATTTTCTATGACCAGACCAGCGCGGAATTGTATGCACAGATCGGGCAAGGTCCTCCCTGGGGCGGAAAGGTTACGGTGAATACTCCCGCGGGCGGAATCGCAAATCCGTATTCAACTTTTCCAGGCGGCGATCCGTTCCCCTTCAACTTCAGCAGCACCACGGCGTTCCCGGCAGGCGGCACCTTCCAGAGCTTTAACCCCGACACTAAGTACCCGTATGTTCAACAGTGGAACTTCGGCATTCAAAAGCAGCTAGGCAAAGATTGGCTGGCGTCGGCCAGCTACCTCGGCAACGAAGTAACCCATATTTACGGGCAGCGCGAGATTAATCCGGCCATCTTCATTCCGGGTAACTGTTTAAAGGGGCAGTACGGGCTCACTGCCGCGGGCCTCTGCTCGAACACCACCAACACCAACAACCGCCGCGTTCTCAGCTTGATCAACCCGGTAACGGCGGCCGCATACGGGCCGATCGATATTTGGGACGACGGCGGGACGCGCAGCTACAACGGCTTGTTACTGAGCATCCAGAAACGTTTCAGCAAGAACTATCTGGTGTCGGGGAACTACACCTGGTCCCACTGCATCGGGAATCCTATCAACACCTTCCCCAGTGCGGCGAGCAATGATTATCTAGCGGTAACCCGCGCGGGCGATCGTGGCGATTGCGGAACGGCATCGAGCGATGTCGGTGGCGTCGGAACCGATCACCGCCACCTCGCCAACATCACCGCACTGGCTTCGACGCCCAGATTCGCCGACAAAACCGTGCGCCTGCTCGCGAGTGACTGGAAGGGGTCGGTTACAGTGAGTATGATGAGCGGAGACGCGCTTACAGTAGTGACGGGCGTCGATACGGCGCTGAACGGATTCGATACCGGCACCCAGTATGCGAACCAATTGCTCGCCAACGTATATCAGAAACAAGGTACGCAGTGGCTGAATCCGCTGGCTTTCGGCGCCCCGACGACGGGCACGTTGGGCAATATGAATCCAGGATCGGTGCGCGGCCCAGGAGCGATCATCATCAACGCCGGCTTGTCGCGGCTGTTCCCGATCAAGGAAAAGCGCGCGTTAGAAATTCGCGCCGAAGCGCAGAACGTGGCGAACCACACGAATTTTGGGGACCCCACTCTGGCGCTCAACAGCAGTACTTTCGGCAAAATCATCAGCACAACTTCGGGCAACTTCGGGCAAGCCCGAGTGATACAGATGGCGCTGAAGTTCGTATTCTAAAGCTAGCGAAGACTCTCGGCGGCGCTGATTATTTTGAGGGCGCCGCTGAGTCGCTGGCGGTATCGGTTGCCTGCCCCGGGGCGAGCAGGCCGCGTTCAATCATGGCCTTGCGGATGATCTCGGCAGCCCGCGGATAGTCCTTCTTCGAATTAGCGAAGAAGACCCCACGTTCAGCCACCATCAGGGGCGTCCAACCAAGTTTGGTCTGAGCGTCCAGTTTCGCTCCGTGATCCACTAGGTATTGAACGATCGAAGGTTGGTCGGAAACCACGGCGCTGATCAACGGTGTGCATCCCGTCCAACGTGGATCGCCCAGTCCTTTATCCGCGACCTCGGCCATGTTGAGCGGGTAGTAAAGAAGTGTGTAATGCGCGTCGCCTTCCATCGGGAAAGGGGCGAAGTCGGAATGCGCGTTGATGTCGTTGCCCAGTTCCACTGCCAGCTTCACCGCGTCCAGCCGTTCCGCTTCTGAAACACCTGTGAACGGCCCCGGGCTCTCGCCCGGCCAAGCGTCCAGGCCCGCAGCGACCATTAATGGCGTGATGCCCACCTCCGTTCCCAGCTTGGGGTCAGCTCCGCCGTCGGCTAATACGCGCATCATGGGCGCGTCGCCGCTGCGGGCGGCGAGATAGAAGGGTGTGGCGCCGACATAGCTCAAGAAATGGCGTCCGATATTAATATCCACGGGATTTCTGGCTCTGCCGCCTTCGGGGTCGAACTTGCCTTCTTTCCAGGCGATGCGGACGTTGGGATTCGCTCCATGCTGCAGGAGCGCCTTCGCCAACTCGAGCGCCGTGGTCTTTCCGACTGGCACCGGCGTAGATCGCGCCAGTTGGCCGACGCCTACGGCGCCGTCGGACCCGGGCTTGCGCAGCCACGCCAACGTGTGCAGCGCCGATCCGCGCGCGTCGGGTGCGTTGGGATTCGCGCCATGATCCAACAGCACCGAGGCCATCTCGAAATACGCATTGAGGACCGCCATGTTGAGCGCCGTGGTGCCATCCGGCGCCACATCGTTGACGTTGGCACCGTGCGCCAGCAGGGTTTCGACGGTATCGATATGAGCGTTGCGGACGGCAAACAGCAGAGCGGTGTATCCCTTCGTCGATTTCGCCTTGATTTGGGCGCCGAACTCCAACAACATCGCCGCTGCCGCGGTATTGCCTTCCGAAGCCGCGAACATCAGGGCGGTCTGTCCTTTGAAAGGCTCTTTTACATTTACGTTTGCGCCATGCGCCAGCAGGACTTTCACTGCGTCCACTTTTCCGGTAAGCGACGCCGTCATCAGCATGGTTTCACCCTTTTCCGAGGTGCCGTTTGGATCCGCTCCGGCCTTGAGCAGACGCTCGATGATGGTGGCATTGCCGTTAGTGCAGGCGAGCGACAGCGGAGTGATGTTATAGCGCGTGGCCGCTTTGGCATTTGCGCCGGCGTCCAGCAGTTGGTTGGTAAGTTCGATGTTGTCGTGCAACACGGCCCAGTGCAGTGCGGTGGAACCATCCGCCTGGACGCCATTGACGTCGCCGTGCTGATTCATCAGGGAACGTAAGGCCGCCACGTCCGAGCGTTGCGCCGCGTCTGCCAGCCGCGAATCCCGTCCAGCGCCAAAAGCCGCCGGTCCGAGCAATATGATTGCCAATCCGATCAAAAGCCTGCAGCGCATCCGTCGCCTCCCTCAGCAAATTCCACCGGAATGCTAGCACACGGTTCTTTTGCTTCGCAAGCGCCGACAGGGTCTATCTTTGAAGCCGGCGATACCGCATGATAAAATTAGAGCCGCTAAACAGATGCTAAAGCCAAGAATACGCGCGGGATTCGTGATTTGCATCGCCGCATTTTTGCCGTCTTTCGGGTTCGGGCAAGCAACCTCCAGTTCGTCCGCGATATCGCCGCGGGCGATGTTCGACAAGTACTGCGTCACGTGCCACAACCAAAAATTGAAGACCGCGGGACTGATGCTCGACAAGCTGGATCCGGCCAACGTCGCGGGCGATGCGGAGCGCTGGGAAAAGGTGGTGGCGCGGCTCAAGGCTGGTTCAATGCCGCCCCTGGGTGTGCCGCGGCCGGATAAATCGGCGTACGATTCTACGGCTTCGTTCCTCGAAACTGCCCTCGATCGCGCGGAGGCCGCAAATCCCAACCCAGGCAGGCTGCCGTTGTTCCACCGGTTGACGCACACCGAATATGAGAACGCGATTCGCGACCTGCTTGCCGTGGAACATCCGCCGCAGGAAATGGATTACTCGCTGTTGCTGCCGCCGGATAATTCCGCGAGCGGCTTCGACAACATTGCGGATCTGTTGTTCGTCTCGCCTTCGGTGATGGAAAGTTATCTGGACGCGGCGGGCAAAATTTCGCGGCTCGCGGTGGGCGACCCCAGCATCCCGGTGATGATCAACACCTATCATGCGCCGCCCGAGCAACCCCAAACTACGCGCATCGATGAACTGCCGTTCGGCACGCGGGGCGGCATGGCGATTCGCAGCGATTTTCCGGCGAACGGAGACTATACGTTCAAAGTCGAACTGGTGATTGCTCCCCGGATATCGGAGGAGCTGGAAATCACCGTCGACGGAGTGCGAGTGCAGTTGACCCGGCTCGATGCATTCCGCGGCCGCGGAGCCAGCAAGCCCTTGGAGTTCCGCATACCCATGACTGCGGGTCCGAAACTGGTGGGTGTGACTTTTGTTCAACCCACCGGGGCGCGCAATGAGCAAACTTTGCGGCCGCCTACGAGTGGCAAAGGATTGTGGATCGGACAGCCCCAAGACGGGGAGCCGGCGATAGCCACGGTGACCATCAGCGGTCCGTTCAATGTGACTGGACCAGGGGAAACGCCTAGCCGTAAGCGGATCTTTATTTGCCGGCCCACTTCTGAGAATTCATCAGACGAGTTGGCTTGTGCCAAGCGCATTCTCGCGAATCTGGAACGGCGAGCTTACCGGCGCCCGGTGGTGGATGCGGATGTCCAGGCGCTGCTACCCTTCTATAACGCGGGCCGGGCCGAGGCGGGTTTCGACAAGGGCATTCAACAGGCGCTCGAGCGCTTGCTGGTGAGTCCGCAATTTCTTTTTAGGATCGAACGCGAGCCCGCGGGAGTGGCCCCCGGAACGCCATATCGCATCAACGATCTGGAACTGGCGTCGCGCCTGTCTTTTTTCCTGTGGAGCAGTATACCGGATGACGAGCTGCTCGCAGCCGCAATCAACGGAAAGCTGAAGGACCCTGCCGTGCTGGAACAGCAAACACGCCGCATGTTGATGGACCCTCGATCCGAAGCCATGGCAACCAATTTCGCCTCACAATGGTTGTTCCTGGGCGACATCGAGGCCAAACGTCCAGACGTCATCTTGTTCCCGGATTTTGACGAACACTTGCGCAATTCGATGGAACGCGAAACCGAGCTTTTCGTCGACAGCGTCATGCGCGACGACCGCAGCGTGCTGGACCTCTTGACAGCCAATTACACGTTTGTCAACGAACGACTGGCGAAGCACTACGGCATCCCGAACGTGAAAGGAAGCTATTTCCGGCGCGTCACCTTCCCGGAAAGCAGTGTTCGCGGCGGCCTGTTGGGGCAGGGCAGCATTCTGACACTCACTTCCTATTCCACCCGAACGTCGCCAGTGGTGCGAGGCAAATGGGTTCTGCAAAATCTTCTTTCCGCGCCTCCGCCACCGCCGCCGGCGAATATCCCGGCGTTGAAGACTGAGGGCGCCCAGCCCGGCACCACTCTTTCCATGCGGCAAGCCATGCTGCAGCATCGTGCGAATGCGGCGTGCGCCAGTTGTCACGCGCGCATGGACCCCATCGGTTTCGCGATGGAGCATTTTGACGCCATTGGACAATGGCGCGACACCGATGGCGGAAACCAGATCGATGCCAATGGCCTTTTCCCGGACGGCAGCAAGTTTGAAGGAACGGCGGGGTTGAAGAAAATTCTGCTCGCGCACCCGGAGGAGTTTGTTTCGACAGTGGTGGGGAAGCTGCTGATGTACGGCATCGGCAGAAATCTACAGTACTACGATGAACCGGCGGTTCGCGCCATTGTGCGCGATGCCGCCCGCAGCAACTACCGGTTTTCGTCTTTAGTGCTGGGCGTGGTGAAGAGTTATCCGTTTCAGATGCGGGAAGCGCAAGCCGGGGAAACCAAATCCGCCAGCGCCAGCGATGCAACGATTCCAGGACGATCCACGGGAGGAACAGCTCGATGACATTTATTACTAAGAAGGCACTGCACCGCAGAACTTTTCTGCGAGGCATAGGGACCACACTGGCGCTTCCGCTCCTCGACGCTATGGTGCCTGCGCTTTCGGCCAAGTCGTCGAAACCCATACCGCGGCTCGGCTTCGTGTATGTGTCGAACGGCGTCATCCAGGCGCAATTCAACCCCACGGCTATCGGCACGGGATTCGAACTGCCGCCGATTCTGAAGCCGCTGCAGCCAGTGCGCGATCAGATTAACGTGCTGAGTGGGCTGGCGCACTTGCAAGCCGATGCGCTCGGCGACGCCGGCAGCGATCACCCGCGCGCCTCCGCTGTCTGGTTGAGTGGGGTGCATGCGTGGGATCGCACCCAGCCCGGAATCGAAGTAAAGCTAGGGACAACCGCGGATCAACTCGCCGCGCGGGAAATCGGCAAGGCCACGCAGGTGTCATCCCTCGAATTAAGCGTGGACAATCCGACGCAAGGTTCCTGCGACACCGGCGACTGCTTTTACATGAGCACCGTGTCCTGGCGCAACGAGACCACGCCGAATCCGACGGAGATGAACCCGCGCGTGATTTTCCATCGGCTCTTCGGAGACGGCGGCAGCGGCGCGCAGCGCCTGCAAACCATGAAGAAGACTGATAGCATGCTCGATTCCGTAACCCAGGAAGTGAAAGGCCTGGCCGCGACGCTAGGTTCGGGCGACCGCTCCAAGCTAGGCGAGTATCTGGATTCGGTTCGCGATATCGAGCAGCGGATCAAGATCGCGGAGGGGCAGGCCGGCGAGTCTGTCGAACTTCCCGACCGTCCGGACGGCATCCCGGAATCCTTCGAAGAGCATGTCAAACTGATGTTCGACTTGCAGACGGTAGCATTCCGCGCCGATATCACGCGGGTCTTCAGCATGATAATGGCTCGCGAATCGAGTCCGCGCACGTATCCCAACATCGGCGTGCCCGAGCAGCATCACCCCATGTCGCACCACCGGAACGACCCGGAGTTGATCGCGAAAAAGGCCAAAATCGACACTTATCACGTGTCCCTGCTGACTTATTTTCTGGAGAAGCTCCAGGCGACTCCGGATGGAGACGGTTCGCTGCTGGATCACAGTTTGATTACATATGGCGGCGGCATGGGCGATGGCAACTTGCACCGGCATTGGGACCTTCCGTGCCTGCTGGCGGGTAAACTAGGCGGTCAGTTTAAGACCGGACGCCACTTGGTTTACCCTGAGAACACACCGATGTCGAACCTGCTGGTGACCATTCTGGACAAGGTGGGTGTCCATCCTGAAAAGTTGGGCGACAGTACCGGCATGCTGAGCCCTGACTATCTGTCCATGTAACTAGGGAATCAGCATCGTTGCGTAGAAAATAGTTTGAATTTACGAACGTGTGATCGGACTGAGGGCGGTGCCTATCAGTTGGAGCGCAGATGTGTCTCAACGGATTGCCGACTAGACCTGTTTATTCCCGTTGTCGAACATTAACGGTAGCTTCTGCTGGATGTGTCACATCTAGATTTTGCGCGTTTACGGGTAGGAATGAAAAATACGGCGATATGAAGATGGCGATATGCCGGCTGTCCGGTTCCGTGAGCGGACGGTGATCACAGTGGTAGCCCGATACGCCTTAGCAGGTTTGCAAATCGCCCGTCGCTGCGTATTGCGTCGAATCCCAGGTTTTGCTTGATCCGCACTAGGCCGTCAGCGTGTTTGGCGTACGCGAGGTCGAGGTGCTGGAACGCCTCATCTGCTTGGCCGAGACGCGCATAGATCGCGGCGATCGCGACGTCGTTTCGATCGCCTTCGGATGCACTCATTAGCTGCCCCAGCCGTTTCTTGAGAAATCCGTTGATACCGGACGCCGTGAACGCCGCGCGCAGATCAGCCGTCTCGGTCGAAGTCAAGGTGCGCTCGCGTCTCGTGATGTACTGATCGACAGCTTCGCGAAACATGGACTTGGCGTAGTACGCCTCTTCCAGCAGGTCCTGGGGCGCGTCCGGGTACAGCTGAAGGTCTTTCAGACTCTGCGCGATTGCGGCGTCGAATTGGCGCGCACAGACGTAGTGATAGCCGAAGTGACCGACCGGTGATTCCGACACGGGGTCGAGTTCCAGGAACATCCGACTCTCGCGCAGCGATTCTTCATTGCGGCCCAACAACAACAGCAGGTGCGAGTAATAGTGATGTCCCTCGGCGTAGCTCGGATTCAAATCGAGTGCCCGTCTAAGCTCCCGTTCGGCGCCGGCGAAGTCCCACTCGTCGTAAAGCAGTACTTCGGCCAGCGCCGCGTGGGCTTCGGCCAGCTGCGGATCAAGCGACAACGCCTTGTTGGCCGCCGCCCTGGCCCGTCGATGAGCTTCTTTCTGTGGCAGACCCCCGCCCGCGTACGTGCCGAACACGTAAGTGTCGGCGAGGCCCGCGTACGCGAGTGCGTAGTCTGGATCCTTGTCGATGGCCGCCGCGAAGTATGCGATCGCCTGCTTCACCCCGTCCGCGGTCCACTTTTCCCAGGAGTACCGACCTTTCAAATACAGCTGGTAGGCGTCGGCATTGCCAATGTGCGTTCCCTCGACGGGCCGAATCATGTCCTCGCTCAGCCTCGGGCGCAGTCGCTGTGAAACCGCCGCCGGAATCTCCTGCGCCATGGCCGGCAGGTCGGAAAGCGCGCGCTCGTACTGATCGCCCCAGATATGGCTGTTGTCACGCGCGTCGACCAACTCCAGCGCTACCCCAACGGTGTCACCGCGTTTCGCGACTCGCCCGATTAGCACGGCCTCGACGCCCAGCTCACGACCGATCGTCCGGGCGTCGACCTCGCGTCCCTTGTAGTGCACGACAGCACTCTGCGCCGTCACTCTCAGGCCGGAAAGACGTGAGAGCCTATCGATTACGTTTTCAGTGATACCGTCGCAGAGATATTCGAGCTGCGGGTCGCCGGTCCCGTTAACGAAAGGCAATACGGCCACCGCTTTGATCGGTTGTCGAAATACGCCGGAGCGCGCGAGGTAAACGGCCGCGGCCGCTAGTACCACCCCGACAAGTGCCAATATCGCGACCGCATTCACGCGGACGACTGGTGGCTTGGCGGTCGGTTCCTGTTGCGGCGGCCGGGAGTCCGTCTGCGCATCCTGCGGCGCGTCCGGCCTCTCTGGGTTCGCGGGTTCGAACACGTATCCGCGGCCCCGAACAGTCCGTAGGTAGCCAGCCGCCTCCGGCCCGAGCGCCTGTCGGACTTCCTCGATACACTTGCCGAGGGACCCGTCGGTCACCGCTCGCCCGCGCCAGACTTCTTCGACGAAGCGATCCTTGCTGACGAGCCTCCCCTGTTCCTCCGCTAGACATCGGAGTACCTCGAATGTCTGTTTGCGCAAATGAATGGGCTTCCCGCCGCGGACGAGGCACCCACGGTCGAGGTCAAGCGCGATGTCGTCGGCTAGATGGATACGTCCGCTCACGATGAAAATGACGGCTCCGGGGCAGTCCCGGGCTCATTTCGCGTATTTTTCGGATTCATTTCGCACGCGGTTCGTTACAATGCGCTCTCCAGGATGCTAACCTCGACCCGCAATGTTTGCCTGGCGCCGGATAGGCGCCGACGTGGGCGACCACCCCATAGGCACGCATGAAAGAGAGGCCTAATCATTATGAACGCGATCGTATTGAAAATGTACAACAGAACCATCCTGAAGTCCAGCACCGGCCTGAAGTGTTGTGGTCTGCTCATGCTGGCGGTCTACGCCGTTAGCGCGCAGCCCGCCTACACCAACTGGGAAACGCCGGTCAATCTAGGCACGGTCAATTCACCAGGAGTCGATCAGCATCCAGCCATTTCCAAGAACGGCCTAAGTTTGTATTTTGTATCGGATCGGCCTGGCGGCATCGGGGGCTGGGACATATACGTGTCCCAGCGCCCGAGTCTCGATGCTCCGTGGGGCCCGGCCACTAATCTGGGGTCGACCTTCAACTCACCGGCGACGGAAAACGCGCCCGACCTATCGCGCGACGGTCATCTGCTCTTCTTTGGCAGCAACCGGCCCGGAGGGTGCGGCGGAAGTGACATCTGGGTCGCTTATCGGCGCGATACGCATGACGACTTCGCCTGGGAGGCGCCCGTCAATCTTGGCTGCTCCATCAATACCCAGTTCGATGAGGATGGCCCGACGTACTTCGTAGACGATGACACGGGCCTGACGAGCCTGTACTTCACGAGCCTGAATCGACCCAACAACATCGGGGATTGGGACATTTACGTCAGCACCGTGCAGCCGGACGGCACTTTTGGGGCCGGACGAATCGTGCCCGAGTTGAACAGTCCCGCCCGAGACACTCGTACCAGCATAAGCCGCAACGGTCTGGAGATGTACATCACTTCGAGCCGCGGCGGAGGCCTGGGCGGCCTTGACGTGTGGATAGCCACCCGCGCCTCGATCAACGCTCCGTGGTCCCAGCCGGTGAACTTGGGTGCCCCGGTCAATTCGTCGGCCAACGAAGGCGGGCCTGCTCTGTCGTTCGACGGCACAACACTGTATTTCTATTCGACGCGAGCTGGTGGATCAGGCAGCAACGATCTGTACGTCACCAGTCGAACCAAGCTGCGGGGAGATCATTCGCACTAGATTCAAATCTGCGCCAGCTTTCTTCCGCTGTCGTTTCGGAGGGGGTTCTAAATCGAACCGGACGGTGCGCACCCGCTAAGCCGTCCGGCTCGAAGCGCCATCGCCATCGTTCGGTTGCAGTCGATATCCGCGGGCGTACGTAGCCCTCGGCGACGTCTGAAAAATTCGAGGTTGCGCATTGAAAGGAAAATCGGCCACCGAATGTCGCGTCAGCTTCTCGAAAAGGTATCAAGGTCCGTTAAGAACTATTATCGGTAGCCTCCGCGCTTCGCCTTGGGAGCACATGCACTAGGCGGCTTATGGTGCGTAATCGCGGGGTCGTTACTTTCCGATTTTATTGATCAGAAGTCTAAGCGAGTCCATGATTTGTAGCGAGCCTGATCCGTAGTTTGCAAGCACCAAAATCCTACCATCAGGAGACATCACCAAGGAGCGCGGAAACTCCCCTGCCGGAATGCTTCCGATAACCTGAGACCGTCCTCGAATCCATCACGCTGAATGTCCTTGGCTTATCCATCCGCCAGCGCATATACTGCACCAGGAACTTGGTATCCGACCTGGACATCATGAATTGCAGAGAGTCAGCAACCTCGGGGATCGATTCTAAGGAGAGCCTGCCCTCTGTAGCGATGGTATCTACGGCTACTTTGATAGCCCGTTCGTGCTCGTTGGATGGTTCCATAAGAAAACATCCTCCGATGCCGAAACAAAAACTATAGCACGTCATCCAGCGGACCATCCGCCCGGAGACTTTGCAAAGGATGTAGCACGAAGACCAGGCGCGGGACGCGATCATGTAGGCCCCATAGTGACCTGAGCACCAGACTAAAGACGGAGGAGGGACGGCGCGTATCCAGAATGCCAACCTGCGGCACCGCAACTACTCGGCGGCCGAGCGCAGGCGCCGTGAAGTGCGCGATTTGGTCCAGGTATCTCGGGCGCTGCTCGCCGAGTTACGGGCGTGAGGGTTATTAAATGGCCAGACCGAAAAAACACGTCGATGTGGTGGAGGTCTTGCGATTTCGATTGGCTGGTGAGACTGGCCCGGGACACCGAAGACCGACGGCAGTTTGTCCCGATAATTCCTATTAACGGAAGTCACTTTGACAGTAAAAATAACTTCGTCCAAGCGCGTTTCTTGTTCCTAATTCGGGACGGCGATTTCACCGGAGTGATCGCCGAACGAGATCCAAGGCACTCACTCCGGCAACTTCGCCATTTTGGCCAGCGCGGGCCAGCGGGCGCTACCGCGGAAGAGCCCCGCCATCTGGAGGCCAAAGGGGTCGCGCTGCTCCAAAGATTTTTCGGCCCAATCCGCCGCCTCGTCGATTTCTTCACATAAAAAGTGGAAAAATGACAGAGCCCTGGGAACTCCGTAAGCCTCGGGCGCATTCCGCAGGCCCTGAAGCAATTATTCTGCCCGGCTCGTGTCCCCGGTCCGTCGCAAGAGCGCCGCAAAGACTGCAATAGCCTGCGCGCTCCAAGGCGCGAGAGAATAGGCTTTTTCGGCCAATGAGAGCGCTTCGGTGAGCATCCCTCGGAGGACGTAGTTCCAGGCCAGCATCATGTGGGCAAACCAGAAGTTCTCATCGAGTTCCAGTATCCCGCGAAGTTCCGTGGCTTCTTCCTCGTACCTGCCAACCACGCTAAAGGCAGATAGCCAAACACTGACGTAATACACGGTTGAGTGGGTCTTCCTGGAGTACCCGCTCGAGTGTCTCGACAGCATCCTCACCCATCGGCTCCAGGTAGAACCAGCCGTACCAGTGATGAACCTGGAGCGGAACCGGGTCGCGAGCCATGGCCAGCCGGAAGAGCAGCTTGGCGTTCTCCCAGTCGTACTCGTAGACCGCCGCCACCACACCCAACAAGGCGTGCGCCTCCGGCAGCGAGGAGTCGATGTCCAGCGCTTTTTTGGCGCACGCTCGCACCAGTGGCATGGCTTCGTGGGCTGGCACCAGACCGGCAGCGGCGGTTACGAGCAGGTAGTAGTCTGCAAGCCCGATGTGAGCCAGGGCGAATCCCGGATCGAGCGCGATCGCGTGCTCGTAACACTCCTTACTTCGAGCCAGCGATTCCGGGGTAACCTTCGCCCAGTGATGCCGGGCTTTCAAATACGCCTCGTATGCGGGAAGGTTAGGCACGTAACGCCGCAGCGCCGCAGGTGCTACCGAAAGCTTAACCTGAAGAACCCTGGTAATAGCCGCCGCGATCTCGTCCTGCACCGCGAACACGTCCGTCATTTCGCGGTCATAGCGCTCCGACCAGAGATGCGATCCGTTCCCCGCCGAGATGAGCTGCGCCGTAACACGAATGCGGTTCCCGGCGCTCCGCACACTGCCCTCCAGGATCGTGCTCACGCCGAGCGCTTCGGCAATCTTGCGGATGTCCTGCTGCTTGCCGCGGAATGCGAAAGCCGAAGTGCGCGCGATCACCCGCAAACCGGGAAGGTGCGCCAACACGTTGATGATCTCCTCGGCCAAGCCGTCGCTGAAGTACTCGTTCTCCTTGTCCGCGCTCATATTGGCAAAGGGACGAACGGCGATGGACGGCGTGCGCTCTACAGGCGGGCCCACGCCGTTAGTGGTGGCCAGCAGAGCGTCCTTCACCTGCGTGATGGACTGAAAGCGTTCGGCGGGCGACTTGCGCAGGCAGCGGGCGAGGATGTTTTGCAATGCCGGTGTGGTATCGAGAGGTTCGGGATCCTTGTGCAGAATGGAGGCCATAATGGCGATTGCGGAATCGCCGGTGAAGGCGCGGCGCCCGCTCAGCATTTCGTAAAGCACCAACCCAAACGAGAAAATATCCGAGCGCGCATCTACGGGCTTAGCTTCGGTCTGCTCGGGAGACATGTAGGCGGCGGTGCCCAGGATCGTACCAGCCTGGGTCATGCCGATGGTTGCCGTCTCATCCACCGACCGCATGCCGTCGCGGCTCAATAGCGCGAGCCCGAAATCGAGAAGCTTGATGCCAGACGCCGTCACCAGGATGTTGGCGGGTTTCAGGTCGCGATGTGTAATGCCTTTGGCGTGCGCGGCGGAAAGCGCATCGGCGATCTGCACGGCATGGCGCAACGCAACATCGACAGGCAAAGGACCAGCGAGCGGAGTGCCCTCAATAAACTCCATGACCAGGTAGTTCGGGCCGATATCGTAAACCTGGCAGATGTTGGGATGGTTCAGGGCGGCGATGGCGTGGGCTTCTCGCTCAAAGCGCTCGGAGAATTGCTGCGCGGAGACTTTGATCGCGACGTCACGACGCAGGCGCGGATCGTGCGCCCTGTACACCTCGCCCATTCCGCCTGCACCAATGGACGCAATGATTTCGTAACGACCGATTTTTGCGCCGGTAGAGAGCGCCATTTGATTGACTCAGCTTAGCTTAGCCGATCAACGAGCAGGTAGCGCCTGAATTACGGCGTACACGGAGACTGCCAGGAGTCATCGCTGCAGCGGCGCCGTATGGAAACGGTTGGGATTCCTCCCGTGAAACGTCGTTCACGGGAAAGGTCCTGGGACGTCGGCTTGTGAAGTAAGGCTATAGTGTCAAAGGCCCTGATGTCAGCCATTATCGGTAGGCATCTAACTTCGTTCGGACAACTTGCGTCTTCCCCGACGACGGTCATTTGGCTCACCTCACGGCGTGAAGAAGTGTTGAACCACCTTACCAGTCGCCGACGAAATT
>Ga0105242_10002004_pt1 | contig 16044 bp, 15 predicted proteins | sample KBSM24metaG_FD_81521 | JGI IMG/M metagenome (GOLD analysis project Ga0105242, IMG submission 81521) | Miscanthus rhizosphere microbial communities from Kellogg Biological Station, Michigan, USA - KBS M2-4 metaG | ecosystem: Host-associated > Plants > Roots > Rhizosphere > Soil | place... | reverse complement strand
GGCGACCATGCAGGCGCCTGATCGCACGACCCACCACCGGTCAGCGCGACGGGCTCCTCGCTCGGTCCGGTCCCCAGCACATAGAGATCGCTCGGAACGAACGAGCCCTCGTCGGCTACGGTCGCGTGGAGCGCGAACGCGATCGCGGTGCCGTCGGGCGAGACCGCGAGCGCGGCAGGCGTGCGAACGTCGAGCAGGAGCTCGGCGGTCGGGAGCTGTGCTCGTCCGTCACGATCCACCCTAGGTGGGATGCGGATCGTCGTGGTCGGTCGCTCCCGGCGCGTCGTCCCGGACCGATACCGCCGCCTCCTCCGGAGACGTGAACCCGTCTTCCTCGACGGACCCGTCGGCGACCAACTCATCCTCCACGTCCGGCACTCCCTCGGCCTCGAGCCCGACGGCCGCGTCGGTCACCGGCGTTTCCGGACGTTCGCGTGCGAGCGCGTCGTCGATGCTCAAGCTCTGGCGCTGCTCTTCCGCGGTCGTCCCATCGGCCTCTGTGCCGAAGGCATGATCCGCCCGCATGATCTCGGCCTCGAGCTCCTCACCATCGTTCTCGTCCCAAGGATCTTCTCGTTCCATGGCTCCTCCATCATCCGAACGTGAACGCGAACGCGTCGGCGCCTGGGTCGAGGAACTCGATCGAGAACAGGCGATCGTCGATCGGTCCACGCTGACGCACCAGCTGATACATCCGTTGTTGCACGAGCACGCCCGCACCGCCGTCCGTGATGTCACTGCCCTCAGCGTCTGCTGGAGGCTCGCCGTCGATCGTAACGCGGAACGGGATGGACGAACCACGCTCGGACGGCCCCATCACGAGGTTGACGTCGCGCGCGTGGAACGAGAAGTCGATGCGGCCACTCCCCTCGTTCAGATGCACCCGGTCGGCGTCCACCGTCCAGTCCCCGGCAAGGGCCCACTGGTTCGGGCCGAGATGACCGGAACTCGCGTACGCACGAGGTTCCTTGGGCGCCATGCCGCCGGGCGACGCGAACCCTTGTGTCCGGTCGTATCCAAGATAGGTCTCCGCCGACTCCAGGTCGTTCCAGTCCGCCTCCACCTCGGGACCGTTGGCGCTGACGGGAGACAGATCCTCGCCGACGTCCGTGCCACGCTCCCGAAGGAGGTCCTGGATGACGCGCTCGGACGCCTCGTAGTCACCCTCACCGAACCGGTGGTGTCGGATCCGCCCTTCGGCGTCGATGAAGTACAACGCCGGCCAATAGTGGTTGGCGAAGGCGTCCCAGACGGCGTAGTCGTTGTCGAGTGCGATCGGCCAATCGACCCGCATCGCCGCAAGCATGTCCGTGACGTTCTGCACGTCGTGCTCGAACGAGAACTCGGGCGTGTGCGCGCCGATCATGACCAGACCGTCGTCTCGATACCGCTCGGCCCACGCCCGCACGTACGGGAGGGTCCGCAGCCAATTGATGCAGGTGTAGGTACAGAAGTTGACGACGACAACCTTGCCCGACAGGCCGGTGGGCGTGAGCGGTGGCGAGTTGAGCCACGTGCTCGCCCCGGCGAGCGACGGGAACCGACCCTCGTTCGAGAGTCGCGTCGTTCCACGGTGCGGACGGAACCAGTCCCCCACGTCACCCTCCCGGTCAGCGGGCGTCCACGGCAACGATAGCGTGCGGAGATCTCTCGGGTGCCCCTTCCGGCCGAGCGCCGCGTAGGCTGACGCGCCATGCGGTGGATCGCCCTTCCGCTCGGCCTCCTGATCCTGTCCTGGACGCTCTTGGACGTGTTCCGCACCTTGGTCATGCCGCGGGCGGCCCGCGGACGCTTCCGCCTGAGCCGCATCCTGTTCCGGTCGATGTGGCGACCGTGGAGATGGGTCGGGCTTCGCCGCCGAACCGCCGAGGGCAGAGAGCATGTCCTGGCGGTGGCCGCGCCGTTCTTCTTCTTCGTCCTGCTGGTCGGGTGGGTGTCGCTCGCGTTGCTCGGCTACGCCCTGCTCCTGTGGAGCCCCGCCTTCGTCAACGGGATGGGCAGCAGCGACGGCTCGTTCGCCGACGCGCTGTATCACGCGGGGAACTCGTTGTTCACCCTCGGATTCGGCGGTGGCGAAGCCACCGGGTGGACCCGAGCCGTCACGGTGCTCGCGGGAGCCACCGGCCTCGGGCTGTTCGCGGTGGTGATCGCGTACCTTCCCGTGTTGTATCAGGCGTTCAACCGACGCGAGGTCGGCGTGTTGCTTCTCGACGCGCGAGCCGGATCACCACCGTCGGGCCCCGAGCTGCTTCACCGCATGGGGAGCGCCGGCGTTGCGTCGGCGCTGCCGGGGTTGTTCGCGGAGTGGGAGCGATGGGTCGCCGACGTCCTCGAGAGCCACATGTCCTATCCGATGCTCGTGCTGTTCCGCTCGCCGCACGACAACACCTCGTGGGTCACCTCGCTCGGAGCCGTGCTCGACGCCGCAACACTGCTCCTCACGGCGGTCGACGACGTGCCCAACGAAAGCACGAAGCTCTTGTACGGCACCGGTGTGCACGCGATGGAAGACCTCTTCTACTACCTTCGATTGGAGGAGCACGAGGCAGGGATCGGGCGCGACGAGTTCGAAGACGTCCTGCGCGACATGAAGGAGGACGGGTTCTCCGTTCGCCCGGTGGACGACGCGTTCGCGCGCTTCACCGAGAAGCGGGCGAAATACGCAACTCGGCTCGATGCGATCGCGCTCCTGTTGGCCGCGCCACCCGCGCAGTGGATCGGCGACCGATCGTTCCTCGGGGCGCGAACGGCGCACTGAGCGCAGGCGGGTCACCGTGGCTCCGTTCCTTACCTATGCTCCACTCCCCCATCCCGTGAACGAAGGAGGCGGTCCAGATGCGGCTCGAGAACAAGGTTGCGTTGATCACCGGCGGCGGGACGGGTATCGGGGCCGCGACTGCGCGGCTGTTCGCACGAGAGGGAGCGAAGGTCGTCGTCACCGGGCGGCGTCCCGAACCGATCGAGCTTGTGGCTGCCGAGGTCGAGGGAGTGGCGGTCGCAGGCGACACGAGCGACCCCGCCCATGCCGCCGAGGCGGTCGCCACCGCGGTCTCGGCGTTCGGTGGCCTCGATGTGCTCGTGGCGTCGGCCGGGATCGGCGGCATGGCGGGCTCGGTGGGCGACATGGAAGACGACAACTGGCGTCGAACGATCGAGGTGAACCTCACCGGACCGATGGTGATGACGCGGGCCGCCATCCCCGCGATGCTCGGCCGCGGGGGAGGCTCCGTGGTCCTGGTGTCGAGCACGAACGCCCTCTCGGCGTCGCCGTCGTCGGTCGCATACGACTCCTCCAAGGCTGCGCTGAACGCCCTGGCGCGCGGTATCGCCGTGGATCACGGGCCTCAGGGGATCCGGGCGAACGCGTTGTGCCCGGGATGGGTGATCACACCGATGGCGGATGCGTCGATGGACGAGATGGGCGCGATCAACGGTGGCATCGGACGCCAGGAGGCCTATGACCTCGCGACGGCGAACGTGCCGACCCGGCGGCCGGGGACGGCCGAAGAGATGGCGAACTGTTGCCTGTTCCTTGCCTCCGACGAGTCCTCGATCGTGACCGGCGCGACGCTCGTCGCCGACGGCGGCGCGCTGGCGGTCGAGCTCACCAGCACGATGTTCTCCGCTTGACCAGGTCGGCAGCGTGCCCACCTGATCAGGCCGGGCGCCCCAGTGGTGCGGTTAGGCCTGCCCGGTCACGATCGCACCGCCGGCGGCCGGGGGCTGGTCCATGGAGGTGCGCAGGTCCGTGAGCGGGGTCGCCGGGATCTTGATGAACCCTCGGGTGGGTCGGTCGAGGTCGAACGTCACGAGCAGCAAGAGGCTCACCAGGATGGCGCCCATCATGATCGTGAGGATGCCGCGACCCAGGATCGACAGATACGCGGCGAGCAGACCCACCGCGAACGCCGCACCGAGCACCTCCAGCGTCAGGATCGCCCCGGGCACACGGTTGTTGAGCGCCGAGACCCGAACGGTCTGCATGTCGATCATCTCGTTCAGGCTCTCGACGTAGAGGCGCGGGGCGCTGGCGGTCGGGTTCCGATCCAACGCGGGACCGGCCAATGCCCAGAGGCTTTGCAGATCCGCGTCTCCGTCGGCGGCTGCGCTCGCCGATTCAGAGCTCCCGGGCACGGAGTTCGAGAGCCGCAGTGCCGTGTCGACGTACGCGCGGATGAGGACGAGCGAGCGGCTGCGCGTGGGCTCGTCGAGCGTTTGCGCCCGCAACCACGTGGTACCGATCGCGTTGGCATCGTCGACGACGACGGTCCGACGCGCCTCGTATCGCCCGACCGCTAACGCGAGCCCGAAAGCGAGGACCAACCCGACCACACCGAGCAACGCGGCCTGCAGCGCACCGAACGGTTCCCGCAGTTCCTCGCGACGGTGCCGATGCCGTCTTCCGACGAACACACCGATGGCGGCCGCACCCAAGATGATCCCGAACAAGATCACGCCAAGCGCCACGCTGTTCAGGCTGAAGAACAAGGATTCTCCTTCTGCAGAGCGGCGCGATGGCTCGGCGGCGGAGGCCGAGGCTAGACGAGCCAGACCCGTGCCGCAACCGCGTTCATCTCCGAGGGAGACGAGGTGATCCGGGCGGGTCGCTTGCCGCGGGAACGGCGTCCGCCCAGACTGACAGCTGATGGCGAGCCCCACCCGGTACGCGAAAAGCGGTGACGTCCATATCGCCTATCGAACCATCGGCTCGGGCGACGTGGACGTCGTCGTGGCCGAGCAGTGGTTCAGCAACGTCGAGATCGAGCGCGAGGTCCGCCCGCTCGCACGGTTCAACGATCGACTCTCCACGTTCGCGCGAGTGATCCGCTTCGACAAACGCGGCGTCGGCCTGTCGGATCCCGTGCCTGCGACGTCGCTCCCGACGCTCGAAGAGTGGATGGACGATCTGAGGGCCGTGCTCGACGACGTCGGAAGTGAGAAGGCCGCCATCGTGACCGCGATGGCCGGTGGGTTCATGGCCTGCGTCTTCGCGGCGACGTACCCGAGCCGTGTCCACGCGCTCGTCCTGATCGATGGATTCGCGCGACTCACGCGCACGGATGACTACCCGTGGGGACTCACCGCCGGCCAGTCGCGAGACATCATCGAGGCGTTCGGGTCGACGTGGGGCACGGGGATGATGATCGACCTGTTCGACCCGGAGGACGCAGATGACGTCGCGCTCCACGAGGCCTGGGGACGCTACGAGCGGCATTCCGTCAGTCCCGGCACCGCGGGCTCGATGGTGGAGATGATCAACGCGACGGACATCCGTGGGATCCTGCCGACCATCCGTGTCCCGACGCTCGTGGTTGCTCGGACCGATTCGCCGGTCGAGCCAGAACACGGCCGCTACCTCGCTGAGCACATCCCGGGTGCGACGTACGTCGAGCTGCCGGGGCGAGGCAGTCTGCTGTGGTCGGGCGACCAAGATGCCCTGCTGCGTGAGATCGAGCACTTCGTCACGGGATCTCGCCCGGCCCCGCAACACGACCGTGTGCTCGCGACCGTGCTCTTCACCGACATCGTCGGCTCGACCGACCGCGCGGCCGAGATCAGAGATGCCAGATGGCGAGAGCTCCTCGCCGAGCACGACCAACTCGTGCGTCGGGCGCTCGACCGCTTCGAGGGACGGGAGGTCAAGACGACGGGCGACGGATTCCTCGCGACCTTCGACGGCCCCGCCCGTGCGATCCGATGTGCAGAGGCGATCCACGATTCCCTCCGGCCGATCGGTGTCGACGTACGCGCCGGCCTGCACACCGGCGAGATCGATCTCGTCGACGGAGACGTCGGAGGCATCGCGGTCCACCTCGGCGCGCGCGTCATGGCCGAGGCGAACGCGGGCGAGACCCTGGTGTCCTCGACGGTGAAAGATCTCGTCGTGGGATCCGAGATCGCGTTCGAAGACCGAGGCGAGCACCAGCTGAAGGGCGTTCCCGGAACCTGGCGGCTCTTCGCCGTATCGCACCCGCACTGAGAAGGAGGATCCGAACGATGTCAGACGAGACGGACTGGAACGCGCAGATCATCGAGGAGTTCCGAGCCAACGGCGGCAAGCTCGGCGGCATGTTCGAAGGCGCCGACATCCTGCTCCTGCACCATGTGGGGGCGAAGAGCGGGATCGAACGGGTGAGCCCGCTCGGGTATCAGCGCGTCGACGGTGCCTACGCGGTGTTCGGATCGAACTCGGGCAAGACCTCAGATCCTCATTGGGTCCAGAACCTCCGAAGCCATCCGCGCACCACGGCCGAGATCGGGACCGAAACCATCGCGGTCGTCGCCCGAGTCGCGGAGGGTGGCGAACGCGCGGAGATCTGGGAGCGCCAGAAGGCGAACATCCCGCAGTTCGCGGAGTACGAGAAGGTGGCGAACCGTGACATCCCGGTCGTGATCCTGGAGCCGACGACCTGACCGGTTGTGCCTGCCGGGCCCGAACGTCCCGCCCGAGGGGGGTCGCTCGGCGGCGTCGGGACGCCCCAGGCGATCTACGTTCGGTTCGAGGGAAGGAGCGTGGACACGGTGGAGGGAACGATGGCAGGCGCGGGATTCACGCAGGAGCAGGCACGATCCGTCGCGGCGATGATCGGACTCGACTTCGAGGCAAGCGAGTTCGACGTCGAGGCCTTTCGCCGAGGGATGGAGGTCGAACTCGAGCACGGAAGCCACGATCCACAGACGAACGTGACGAACGACGACCCCGCGACGACAGGCAAGATCGCATGGGCGCACCTGAAGGAGCTGCCCGACTATTACGAGCGACTCGAGGCCATGGAAGAAGCGGAGGAGGAAACACCGCCCCCGCCGGATCTATCCTGACGCGGGCAGGAGCCGGATCGTCGTGGCGCGTGCGTTCGCGCTCGTGATGCTGTCGACAGCCGACGACGAGCGACCGTACTTTCGCCGGTACTCCTCATCGAGGTCGTCATCGACGTCGTGATCCGCGTCCTCGAACACGACGTCTGCATCGACCCCGCCGGCCGAGATACGACCTGCGTGCGATACCTCCACGCCACGGAACCACGCCCCGTCCGCACCGTTCACCGATCGAACGTAGAGGTCGTCGCCGTGGCGAACGACCCAGATGATCCGCGGGCGCTGCAGCGTGCCATCACGCCGCTCCGGCGCGACCGCAAGCTCGTCCGCCTCCCCGATCTCCGCCAGCTCTTCCTCTTTCCACCCGGCCATCCGTCGACCCCCTCTTCCCCCCACGGGCACGCGCGTCCCGGCTGCGGTCGATCGATCGTGTCATACCCTCCTCCCTGTCCCCGTAGGTACCCAGGCTGGACGGACACGATCAGCCACGGCTCCCGGTCCGATCCCTGTGGCGAACGTGCGCCATTCCCCTTCGTGCGATGGGCGCTCGCGGCGGCCGGTGCTAAACAAGGAGCGTGACACGTCTTCGCCGCTTCCCAGGTTCGGTGGTCGCGGCGATCGTCGTGGTCGTGGTCGTTGCGGTCGCGGCAACCGGTATCTCCAGGGTTCGGGCGGAATCCCCTCCCAGCCTGCCGCCCACGACCGCGGACCAGCTGCTGGCCTCGACCATCACCGCGGTCGCTGCGCCCCACGCCGTCTCCGGCACCGTCGAGACCCGGCTCGAGGTCGGGATGCCGGAGATCCCGCCTGCTTTGAGCGGCGCCGCGGGAGGGGTCGGCATCGCGAACGTGCTGGGCTCGATCATCGGCGTCCAACGGTTCCGGGTCTGGGACTCACCGGACGGCATCCGGGTCCAGCACCTGATGGACCTCCAGGAACAGGACCTCGTGGCGAACCATTCCGAGGCGTGGTTCTGGGACTCAGCGACGTCCGCGGCCACGAAGCTCCGCGCGGCGGGGATCGCGTCGGCCGTGCCGGCGCCCCCTACCGATGCGCGTGCGCAGATGGCGAACGCGGACCCGCTGAGGATCGCGAAGCACATGCTCGACCTCGCATCGACCTGTGGCGACGTCAGCGTGTCCGCCTCGACCGTCGTCGCGGGACGAGAGGCCTACGTGTTGCGCTTCACCCCGTCGTCGCATACCACGCTGGTCGGCGACGTGACGATCGCGATCGATGCTCAGACGCGCCTGCCCCTCGACGTCTCGATCACCCCGCGAGGCGGTTCCACCGCCGCCGTCGAGGCCGGCTTCACATCCGTCTCCTTCGATGCGATCGATCCCTCGATGTTCTCCTTCACGCCACCGCCCGGCGCCACCGTCCGGGACGTCACCGACAAGGTCTCGGCCGCTATCGCCGCCGCCGGTCATCACAAGGACGCCGGATCGGGCGAACAACGGCCGATCACGGCCGGCTCGTGTCTCGACACCTCGGTCGCCGTGCCGCTCGATCATCCGCTGCCGCCTGAGGCCTCGAGCCTCCTCCCCTACAGCGGTCCACTCGGGTCGGCGATCACGGCCGAACGTGACGGCACGACCTGGCTCCTGGCGGGCCCGGTCGACGTCGCGACGCTGCAAGCCCGCGCCGACGCCCTTCCGTGACGTCGGCGATCAAGGCGGTCGGCCTCAGCAAGCGATACGGCGAGCTGGCCGCCGTCGACGGCCTCGACCTCACGGTTGAGCGCGGCGAACTGTTCGGCTTCCTCGGACCGAACGGCGCGGGCAAGACCACGACGATCCGGATGGCGCTCGGCCTGATCCACCCCAGCGGCGGCACGATCGAGGTGCTCGGGTCCACCGTGACGGCCACCGGAGGACCCCTCGAGCTCGTCGGTGCGCTCGTCGAGGAGCCGGCCTTCTGGTCGTACCTTTCCGGCCGGAGGAACCTAGAGGCCTTCGCCCGCGCGGGGAGCGGCCGAGCGGACGTGCGCACCCGACTCGACAGGATCGACGAGGTGCTGCACACGGTCGGCCTGACGGACGCGGCCGACAAGCGCGTGAAGCAGTACAGCCAGGGCATGCGCCAGCGGCTCGGCATCGGGTTGGCTCTGCTCGGCAACCCCCAGCTCTTGATGCTCGATGAGCCGACGAACGGTCTGGATCCGTCCGGGATGCGCGAGATCCGTGGGCTGCTGCGCCGCCTCGCCGACGGCGGGACCACCATCTTCATCTCGAGCCATCTCCTGTCCGAGGTGGAGGCGATGTGCGATCGCGTCGGGGTCATGGCGCGGGGCAAGCTCGTCGCCGAAGGACCGCCCGGGACGCTCGAGGGCCCGACCGATCGGATCCGGATCGGGGTGGACGACGTCGCGGGAGCCAAGGCGCTGCTCGAGCGGCTGGCCGGAACCGACGTGGAGCCGTCGACCTCGGCCTCGGGGCCGGGTGTCCTGACGGTCACGTTGTCGGACGGACTCGGGCCGGCCGACGTGAACGCCGCGCTGGTCCGGGGAGGCATCGCCGTACACGCGCTCGAACCGCAGCGCGACACCCTGGAAGACGTCTTCCTCCATCTCGTGGAGGGCATCGATGTTCCGCGTTGAGCTGTCGAAGCAGCTTCGTCGCTGGCGGACGTGGCTCCTGGCTGCGGCGCTCGCCGGCATCCCCGTCCTCGTCGTCCTCGCCGTTCGGCTTTCGCCGCCCCCACCCCAGAATGCACAGGATGCTCCACCGTTCCTGTTGCAGATCGTGCGGAACGGGTTGTTCGCTCCGCTCACGGGGCTCGCCCTGGTCCAACCGTTCTTCATGTCGGTCGCGATCGGCCTGTTCGCCGGCGATGCGATCGCGGGCGAGGCGCAGACGGGAACGCTCCGATACCTCTTGGTGCGCCCGGTACGACGCACCAGGCTGATCGTGTCGAAGTACGCGGCAGCGATGGCGTTCACCGGCGCGCTGTTGCTGATCGTGATCGCCTCGGGGCTGCTGGCCGGTGGCGTCGTGTTCGGGATCCATCCGATGCCCACACTCTCGGGCACATCGCTCTCGGTGCTCGACGGCCTGGCGAGGATCCTCGCGTCGGGCGTGTTCATCCTGCTCGCGGCCTCGGGGATCGTCGCGGTCGGCATGTGGATCTCGACGCTCACGGATTCGGGGCCGGGCGCGATCGTCGCCACCGACATCGTCGCGATCGCGAGTCAGATCGCCGACCAGATCCCGAGCCTCCACGCGATCCAGCCGTTCCTGCCCACGCACGGCTGGCTCGGCTATACGGGTCTGTTCCGGTTCCCGATCGACCTCGCCACGATGCGAGCGGGGCTGACCATCAGCGCGGCGTACACCGTGATATTCCTTGCGCTCGCGGTGTGGCGGTTCCGCAACCGCGATATCACCGCGTAGTCGCAAGGGGAGTCACCGAGCGAACGCGCGCCGCCTACGAAGATGGGGACGAGCTGAGGAGGCCTTCCAGCGCGTGCAAGAAGCGGTAGCCGTACCGTTGCATCGGATCGACGTAGGTGCCCTCGGCGTACTCGTTCCACGAGATGAGCGTCCAGCCGTCGGGATTGCTCGTGGCATTGCCTCGGAACAGCATACGCATCGTGTCGCCGTCACGACGCGGGATGCAGGTCGTGTCCCCGAGCAGGATGCCGTCGTAGCCGGGGGTGAAGGGCGCCCACCAGACCTTGGGTGAGCCATCCGGATTCGGCGGCGTCGCACGGACGGCCTTGGCGAAGTCGCGGAGCTGACCGAACGACTCCGGGTTCGTGGAGGGGTCTTGTGTGGACCAGTAGTACGAGGCGCCGTACATATCGGCGCCGCGCTGTTGCGTATACGTGTCCGGCGTCTCGTCGCCGATGATCCGGAAGGTGTCGCCGAACGCAGCCGCCACGGCGGCGAGCGTCGCGTCGTCGTACTTGTGTGAGCCTTGGAAGATCACGACCGGCTTGCCGTTGAGGAGGTACTGCGCCGGATCGGACGCGTAGTGGTCGCGGTAATACGCGAGGTCCGCCAAGATCGTCGACAGCGGCAGCACCTTCGCGGAGGCCTTGTAGGAAAGGACGAGGCTGAACGGCACACCCTCCTCTCGCAAGGTATCCGCGCCACGGAACGTCGCCGCGAGCCGCTCGTCATAGGTGCCACCCCCGGCCCAATTCACCGCGAAGCCGGTGAGGCCGGCCGAAGCCGCTTCACGCTCGTCCGCTTCGATCTGGCCGGGATCGTCCTGCGACCAAAGCTGCGCCGGCACATCGGTGAGCTGGTTCCCGCGATACAGACTCGTCGGCGGACACCCGGCCGCCGGGAGGGATGCCGGGAGCGGCAGTGGATGCGCGCCGTACGGATAGTCGGGCCCGAGCTTGTCGTGCCAATGCTGGATGCTCCACCACAGGTAATAGAACGCGAACGTCGGAGGACGCGACGCGGGAACGGGACCGGACACGCTCGCTGACGTCGCCGGCGCGGGCGCGGCTCGGTCGCCGACCCGCGTGGCGAAGACGCCGGCCCCGACGAGTAACGCGACCGCAGCGACGACGAGCACGGGGATGATCCGCCGCATGGACGACACCATACGAGCGGTCCTCGCCGGCCCACCGCGCGCCGGTTTGCCTTCCAACGGGAAAGGTCGTCAACTAGCCCGGACGCTCCGAGAAGGCGCCGGGAACGAGGGGGGTTCGCATGGGCACCGCATTCGTGTTCGATCCTGACGGCAGCTACGGCCGGATCCGCGAGATCCGCGAGAACGGCGTGATGCCTGTTGCCGGCCTTCGGTACGTGGCCTCGGTGACGGGACCGTTCAAGCTCGTCAAGGTCATCAACTTCGACGAGCTCGGCGACCTGCCCGACAAGCTCGATTCCGTCTCGAGCCAGGACGGCGGTTCCGACGACAACGCGCTCGCGCTGTACAGCTCGAAGATACGGAAGAGCCAGTATCGAACGAACACGGCCTTCATCATGATCCAGACGCGGGTCGTGGACCCCAGCGGTCTGCTCGAAGCCATCGCAGAGGCGATCGGGTCGGACGAGGCAGACGTCGTCGCCGGCACGTTCGACATCCTGGCCGTCGTCGTCGACGACGACGAGGAGGACCTCAGCGAGAAGGTCTTCGCGATCCGCAGGATCGAAGGAGTGAAGCGGACGGTATCCCTTCGCGTGATGGATTACGTCTCCACGAGCGAGAACGCGCCCGACGATCACCGGGTCGAACAAGCCGAGGCGGGCTAGCCGATCAAGCTCATCGGCTGAGCACGCCTTCTGCGCGGCCGAGCTCCCTGACGGATCCGACCCGCTCGAAGACGGAGGCCGATCCCTTCGCCAAGCTGTGTCCGCGATCGCGTTCACCGATCGCGATCAGGGCTTCCGCCAAGTCGAGGCCGGTGACGGCTGCTTCCCAGGCGGCTTCGAGTTCCTCGAACCCGTTCATAGCTGTCGTCAAGAGGTCCGCGGCACGTCGCATATCGTCGTCGGCGGCCGCCCTCCGGCCTTCGAGCCTGGTTGCGTACAGGCCAAGCGGCGGCAGGCCGGCCCAGCCGGCGTGACGGCCCGCACGATCCGCCACCTCCCCTGCTTCGTCCCAGGAACCCTGCTCCGAGATGACCTCGCACCACGCTTCGAGGACCTCGTCGCGTCCGCGCCGATCCTCCGTGACGTCAGGGCGTTCGAGCATCGCACGCGCGTCGTCGAACCGTCCTTGTCGCGACAGAAGTCTGGCCTGCCAGTGGATGAGAACCGGATCGATCGTGTCCTCGGCCTGCTCGAGCCATCGCACCAGGTCGAGGTACCGACCGGCCGTCTGTCCGTCGCCGCGGGCGTCATGGATGAACGCCGCCATCGCGAGGTGCATCGGCGCCACGCCGGGCGGCGAGTCACGCCGGTCGCCCAGGATCTCGTCGGCGACGACGACATCGGCCAACACCCCGTCCCAGTCACCGAGACGGAAGTGCGCGCCCGCTCGGAAGTCGAGGCAGTACAAGGCGTACACCGGCGAGCTCGGCATCGCGTGGGCGAGCCCGCGGTCGGCCAGATCCAGCGACTCCCGATACCGGCCCGTGTTCAACGCCCACCACGCCGCCATCGCGTAGATGTCTCCGACCTCGTAGGGATCCGACAGCTTCGAGGCCAGCTCGAGGCGCCGTCGGATCGGCTCCTCCATCGCTCCGTATCGCCCGGTCGAGTGGTGCGCCGATGTGATCCCGTCGAGGGCCGCCGACTCGAGGTCGAAACGCCCGAGCCGCTGGGCCATCGCAGCGGCCTCCTCACCGGTGTTGATCGCCAGCTGCAGATCATCCTCGCTCTCGGATGCGTGCCGGAACGAGCTCACCGTGAGCAGCCTCGTGCGCTCTTCGCTGTCGCCGGGCCCCGCGGCGGCGAGGCCGATGTCGAGGTACCGCTGCTCCTCGTCGGGCGAGATGCGATGACGCATCGTCCCCGGTGCACGCCGCACGATCTCGAGCGCCAGCGCGCAGAGTCGCGCAAGGTCCGACGACACGGCGTCTTCAAAGACCCGTGGCTCCTCGGCGATCAGGTCGATCGCTTCCTTGAAGGACCTCCACGCCTTGTCCCCTTGATAGTCGTGGACGTAGGTCTGCCCCAGCGTTTCGAGCGCCCGCGCCCGCTCGGAGGGAGCCGCGGCGAGCGAGAGCGCGGTCGACCCGAAGCGCTCCGCCTGCCCGAGCGCGAGCTTGTTCCCCGCCGACGTGGCCGCGATCAGCGCGTAGCCGAAGGCTTTCCCTCGCGATCGCTCGACCTCGTCGGGATCGGGGCGGACCTCCGCCGAGAGCGACCGGTACGCGTGCTCGTAGTGGTGCGTGAGGAGCTCGGCGAACTCCCGCTCGCGTTCCTTCGTCTGGCCTTCGATCCAGGCGGCTACCAACGCGTGCGCCTTCGCACGATCGCGGCGCGGGAGGCTCTCGTACGCGACGTCCTTGATCAGGATGTGCCGGAACGAGAACTGCTCCTCCCCGATGATGGATGAGCCGGTGCGCGCGTGGACGAGGCCGCGCTTCTCGAGCCGAGCGAGGATCTCGTCGAGCTCGCCAGCGCCCGGATCGGGGTCGAGGAGCGCGCGGACCGCGCCGTTCCAGAACGTTCGGCCGACGACAGCGGCCGATTGCAGCACCGTCTTCTCGACCGGGGTCAACAGATCGATCCGTGCCGCGAGGACCCCCTGAACCGTGTCGGGGATCTCGAGCCGCTCGGCGTTCGCGGGCTCGTCCAGCAGCCGTTGGACGATCTCTTCGAGGAAGAAGGGGTTCCCCCCCGCGCGTTCGATGATGAGCGTGCGCAGGTCACTCGACAGGGCGCCCCGCTCGACAAGCAGGTCGAGGAGCTGCGACGACTCGTCTTCGGAGAGCGGCTCCAGCAGCAGGCTCGAGCGGTTCCATCCCCCGCCGCCCCACTCCGGGCGACGCGCGGTGAGCTCCGGGCGCGCGGGGCAGCAGAACAGCACCGGTCCCTCGCTCCGATCGACGGCGTCCTCCAGGAGGTCGAGCAGGGCGGGATCGGCCCAGTGGATGTCCTCCACGACCACGATGACGGGTCTGGAGCGGGCGAGCGCGGAGAAGAACGACCGCCATGCCGCATGGAGATCGTCGCGAACCTCACGGGGATCGCTCGACGACACCGGGAATCCCGGGTCCTCGAGGCCGATCGTGTACGCGAGAGCCGCGCTCGCACGACGGGGATCGGTCGAGACGGCTTCCGCGTGCAGCAGCTCGCCGACCTTGTGCACCTTCTCGAGGGCCAGATCGGGCGGATCGGTATCGAGGATGCCGGCCTGTGACTTCAAGATCTCCGCGAGCGGCCAGTACGTCACTCCCTCGCCGTAGGGGAGACATCGGCCGCTGATCACGAGCGGCGGCTCGAGGAGACCCTCCGTGCCGCGCGCGAACTCCTCGACGAAGCGCGTCTTCCCGACGCCGGCGTCGCCGTACACGGTCACGAGCTGCGGGCGACGGTCCACGATGCACCGGTCGAACAGGCTCCGCACCATCGCCAGCTCGCCGGTACGTCCGACCATCTTCGTCCGGTACAGGCGAGCGTCGATCCGCTGGGCCGTCTTCGGCTGTCCGACCTCGTCGTCGAGCAACCGGAACGCGCGGACCGTCTCGCGCTTCCCCTTCAGCGCCAACGGATCGACCTGCTCGAGTCGCACGCCCTTCGCGGAACGAGCGGTGCGCTCCCCCACCAGGGTCTGCCCATCGTCGGCTCCCTGCTCCAACCGTGCGGCGACGTTGACCGCGTCGCCGGTCACGAAGACCTCGCCGGGATCGGCATCCGTCCGCGCCATCACCTCGCCCGTGTTCACGCCGATCCGGATCCCGAGACGGATCCCACGCTCATCCTCGAGCGATCGGTTCAGGACCTCGAGGCTCCGGCGCATCCGCAGGGCCGCGCGGAGCGCACGCGTCGGATCGTCCTCGTGGGCGGTCGGCACGCCGAAGACCGCGACGACGGCATCGCCGATGAACTTTTCGACCGTGCCGCCCTCGGCCTCGATCTCGCGTCGCATCGCGATGAAGTACGCGTCGAGGACCGCGCTCAGCTGCTCGGGGTCGAGCTCCTCACCCAGCTCGGTGGACCCGACCAGGTCTGCGAACAGGATCGTGACGAGTTTCCGCTCCTCACCTCGCCAGCGGGACTCGGCGACGCGATGGCCGCAGGCGGGACAGAAGCTCGCATCAACGGGGAGCTCGGCGCCGCACCGTTCACACGTTGCGAGCGGCGCCCCGCAGCCGACGCAGAAGCTTGCGGCGGCGGGATTCTCGATTCCGCAATTCGAACAAGCGCCCACCGGGCAAGTCTAGAGACGCGGTCTCGGGGATCCCAGCCACCGTTCAGCGGACGAGCTCGTGCTCCATCGCCCACAGCGCCGCCGCCGCACGCGTCGAGACGCCGATCTTCGTGTAGACATGCTGGATGTGATGATCGGCGGTCTTCGGCGAGATGTAGAGCTCTGCGGCGATCGACTTCGTGGTGAGACCTCGCGCCGCCAGATGGAGGACCTCGACCTCGCGATCGCTGAGTCCCGCAGGGTGCTGACGCCGCGGTTTCGCCGGCGGTTCACCGTGACCGGCCGCCGCCAACACGGCCTCGACGACGCCCTCGTCGAGCGCGCCTTCGGATGCGAGACCGCGGAGCTCGACGGCGGCGGCCGTCTCCGACGACGCTTCCCGGTCGGCGCGGTCGCTCGTGAGCCCGACGTAGACATCGACCGCCGCGAGGATCTGCGCCCCGCGGT
>Ga0105242_10002001_pt1 | contig 16049 bp, 17 predicted proteins | sample KBSM24metaG_FD_81521 | JGI IMG/M metagenome (GOLD analysis project Ga0105242, IMG submission 81521) | Miscanthus rhizosphere microbial communities from Kellogg Biological Station, Michigan, USA - KBS M2-4 metaG | ecosystem: Host-associated > Plants > Roots > Rhizosphere > Soil | place... | reverse complement strand
TCGCGGCGCCCGCCGAACCGCGACGGCTCTGGCGCACGCGTTCGATCGGCTGGCAGCCCCGTTCGTCCTCCGCTGCTTCGTTCCTCCTGTTAAAACCGTGGGCTCGATCGTGCAGACCTTCAGGTCTGCGAAGAGATCGCGATCTGCGTCGCGGACACCGCGGGGTGCCCGGCGATCCACGCTCGCCATGGTGTTGAAACGCCGACCCGGATCCCGATGCGCGGACCCCACGCGATCGGGCCGACCGCGAGGCGTCGGTCCTCTATCCAGAGTCGGTTGCCAAGCAGATCCAGACGGTTCTCCGCCAACGTAATTCCCAAGGCCATCGTCAGGTTTCCCGGACCGCGGCACAGGTCGTGGTCGGCGAACGTCCTTCCAGTCCGTGACGTCCGGCCTTTCGCCGCTCGCGCGCGTCGGCGCCGCATGGCGGCAATCCCGTCGATCGGATCGAGCGCGCGGATCAACACGGCGGCTGGTGATCCGTGGGACTCGGTGACGACGTTCACCAGGCAATGAATCCCATAATTCAAGTAGACGTACGCATGACCGGGCTCACCGTAGAGCGGCGCGTTGCGAGCTGTCGGGCCCGGCGCGGCGTGGCACGCCGGATCGGATTCGCCGATGTAGGCCTCGACTTCGACGATGGCTCCGCTCGTCTCGACGCCATGGCGGCGATGGACGAGGACCTTGCCCAGCAAATCGCGGGCAACGTCGAGGGTCGGACGATCGTAGAAGGCGCGGAGGAGTTTCACGGGCCGCACGCGGCCGGCGGCGCCTGACGCGGTTCCGATCACGGCTGCGGCGCGGGCTGCCCCAGTCGCGCGACGGCACGCTCGGCGGCGCGGCCGACCTGCGGATCGGCATCCTTCCTCAACGGCTCGAGGACGGCGATCGCGGACGGATCGCCGGCGAGGCCGAGCGCGTCGATCGTGTCGATGCGAATCTGCGGATCGGAATCGAGCAGCTGGTGGGTAAAGGCTCCGGTGCGTCCCGGCGCGATTTCGATCACATAACGCTTCGCCTGATCGCGCAGCCTCGGACGGCTCAGGGAATCGGCGACCTGATCGGTCGTTCCGTTCCCGAGCAGGACCAGTGCGAAGGCACCCGCCAGCGTGACGTTCTGTTCACGCTCCTTGTCGAGCATGTCTTGAATCGCCTTCAGGTTGGCACGATCGCCGAGACGCGCAAGACCCTCGATCGCAATCCCGCGCAGCGACGCCGTTTTGCTCGACAGCTGCGCGATGAACAGCGGCGCGCTGGTCGGGTGCGCGATCTGCGACAGCCCATACAAGGCGGCCTCAGCCAGCTCGCCTTTCCCGTAGTACGAGAAGAGATCCGTCAGCGCCTGCACGCCGCGCTCGTAGCGCATCGCGCCGAGCGCCAGCATCGCCGCGACCTTGACCGCCCGATCCTTGTCGTTCAGCGCCGTGATCACCGCGTCGCCGACCGTCGAATCCAGAGGTTCGTCCTTCGCGCGCTTCGCGAACACCCGTCCGATGACGCGAACGGCCGCGTAGCGCATCGCGGGATCCGAGGAACCGATGAACGCGGCGATGTCCGGTCCGGCAGCGCGCAGCAGCGTTCGTCGAGCATCGCCGGCCGGCTGGATCGCCAACGTGCCGAATGCATACAACGCTTCGACCGCCACACGAGGATTCTCGTCGCGAGCCGCGGTGCGCAGCCCGGTGAGCACTTCGATCGGCACGGCCCGCGCGCCGAGCGCGTTCGGACCCGACGCAAACGCCGGCTCCGCCTGTACGGCGCCGCGGACCTCGACGACCAGCGCCACCCGCTTCTTCGGCACGATCGGATCCGACAGAAAGATATTCAGTTCCGCGGCGATCGCCTCGAGCTGGATGTCGTCCTGGGCGTCGGTGAGCAGGCGCGCCAGCGGAAGCGCCGCCTCGGGATATGCGGCGCCTTTCAACAACTGCACAGCGTGCAGCCGAACCTTGGCATCGGCGCTGGTTAGATCCGCTGCAGCCTGTTCGAACGAAACCTGGGCGGATCCGGAAGCGGCCTGGGCACGAGATGCCGGAGCGATCAGCGCCAGAACGAGCGCCAACGCGAGGCTGCTCCAACGACGTGTGCGTGAGGAGTCGGCGTTATCGCCCGGCGGCGTACGCATGCGATCGCCCTTCAGCAAGGACGGGACGCAGGTAGCGTCCCGTGTGCGACGCCTCGACCTGGGCCACCTGCTCGGGCGCGCCTGTCGCGACGATGGTTCCACCGTCCTCGCCGCCCTCAGGCCCCAGATCCACGATGAAGTCGGCGGTCTTGATCACGTCCAGATTGTGCTCGATCACGAGCAGCGTGTGACCGGCCTCGAGCAGCTTCCTGAAGGCCGTCAACAGCTTCGCGATGTCGTCGAAGTGCAGGCCCGTCGTCGGCTCGTCGAGAATGTACAGCAGCCGCTCGCCGCCGTGCGACGACAGGTGCGCCGCGATCTTGATCCGCTGCGCCTCACCGCCCGACAGCGTCGTCGCCGGCTGACCGAGGCGAAGATAGCCAAGACCGATCTCGTCGAGCACCTGCAGGCGCCGCAGCACCTTGGGCGAACTGCTGAAGAACGTGAGCGCTTCGCGAACGGTGAGGTCGAGCACCTGGTGAATCGAGCGATTCCGGTACCGGACTTCCAGCACCTGCGGCTTGAAGCGCTTGCCGTCGCATTGATCGCAGGGAACGAAGACGTCGGCGAGAAACTGCATCTCGACGCGCACCTCGCCCTCGCCCTGGCACGCCTCGCAGCGTCCGCCGGGAACGTTGAACGAGAAATGACTCGCGGTCAGCCCGCGCGCCTTCGCATCCTTGGTCGCCGCGAACAGCTCACGAATCGGATCGAATGCCTTGAGATAGGTGACCGGGTTCGACCGCGGCGTCCGGCCGATCGGCGCCTGGTCGACTAGGACGGTATCGGTGACGTATTCGATCCCTTCGAGCTTTTCGAACTTGCCGACCGGCTTGTCCCACCCGCCCTTCGCGCGCTTGATCGCCGCGTAGAGCACGTCGTGCACGATCGTCGACTTCCCCGATCCGCTCACGCCGGTGACGACGGTCAGCGTGTTCAGGGGAATGGTGAGATCGACCTTCTTCAGGTTGTGCTCGGCCGCCCCCGTCAACTTGATCTTCTGGCCGGTTCCGCGCCGCCTCGTGGTCGGCACGGGAATGGCGAGCTCCTGGCGCAGGTACTTCGACGTCAGCGAGCGCGGCTCCAGCATCAGCGCGTCGAGCGTGCCCGAGAACACCACGCGTCCGCCCTGCTCGCCGGCGCCAAGACCGAGATCGACGATGTGGTCGGCGACCTTGATCATGTCGGCGTCGTGTTCGACGACGAGGACGGTGTTGCCCTGATCGCGCAGTTGCCTCAGGATCGCGATCAGCCGGAGATTGTCGCGCGAATGCAGGCCGATCGAGGGCTCGTCCAGGACGTACAGCGTGCCGACGAGCGCCGACCCGAGCGACGTGGCCAGGTTGATCCGCTGCGCTTCGCCGCCGGACAGCGTCGAAGACAGACGATCCAGCGTCAGGTAGTCCAGGCCCACGTCGCTCAGGAACGACAGGCGCCTCTGGATTTCCTTCAGCACCTTCTCGGCGATCGACTGTTCTTTCTCGCTGAGCTGAAGGCTGCTGAAGAATGACTGCGCTTCGCGCACCGTCAATGAGGCGACGCGATCGATCGTGCGGCCGGACACCTGGACGTCGCGCGCTTCCCGCCGCAGTCGAGCGCCGCCGCAGTCCGGACACGTCAGATAGCCACGGTAGCGGCTGAGAAACACTCGAACGTGAACCTTGTACTTCTTCCGTTCCAGCCATCGGAAGAACCCGCGGATCCCCCCGTACTCCTTGGGATCCTCGGCGCCTTCGATGACGAAATGCTTTTCCTCGTCGGTCAGGTGCTCCCACGGCGCATCGATGAACACCTTGGCCTTCTTGGCCGCGCGCTTCAGCTCCGCGAGCTGCGCGCGGTAGTGCGGCTTCGTCCACGGCTCGATCGCGCCCTGCGCGATCGTCTTCTTCGGATCCGGCACGACCAGGTTCATGTCCAGCTCCACGATGTTGCCGAAGCCGTGGCAGGTTGGACAGGCACCGAACGGGTTGTTGAACGAGAAGAGCCGCGGCTGAGGATCCTCGTACGGGATGCCGCACGCGCGGCACTCGAACCGTTCCGAGAACAGGATGGGACTGAACGCCGGAGACTGAGAGCCCGCGACCGGGAGCGCCCACGCGGCGCCACCGCCCTCGAGATAAGCCGTCTCGATCGAATCGGTGAGGCGCTGCCGCAGGTCCTCGCCGCTCAGCTGCACCCGATCCACGATGACCTGGAGGATCGGCCGGTTTCTCAGCGTGGCCAGATCGATGTCGTCCAGCGAGACCGCCTGGCCGTCGAGAAGGAGACGCGCAAACCCTTTTCTGCGCAGGCTCGCCACCGCGCTGTCGAGGCCGCCACCAGATCCCGCCGATCCGTTGCCCGACCGCGCCTCAGTCGCCGGACGCGACTCGCGTTCCTGCTTCGGCACGGAGTCGCCGTTTGTACCTTCGTCGCCGGCGACGTCGCTCATCTCGTCGACTTCCGGCCCTTCACCGTTCGTGACCGATACGTCGACAACCGGCAGATCGAACCCGATCAGCAGACGTGTGCCTTGCGGCAATTCGCCCAGCTGACGCGCCACGACTTCGGCGGTTTCGCGGACGACTTCCTTCCCGCAGTTGCGGCAGAACGTGCGCCCGACGCGCGCATACAGCAGGCGCATGTAGTCGTGAATCTCGGTCGTCGTGCCGACGGTCGACCGCGGATTGCGGATGCTGTTCTTCTGGCGGATCGCGATGGCCGGCGAGATGCCGTCGATGCGGTCGACGTCGGGTTTCTCCATCCGCTCGAGAAACTGGCGCGCGTACGCCGACAACGATTCGACGTACCGACGCTGCCCTTCCGCGTAAATCGTGTCGAAGGCAAGCGACGACTTCCCCGACCCGCTGACGCCGGTCACAATGATCAGCTTGCCGACCGGCAGCGTCAGGTCGATATTCTTGAGGTTATGCGTGCGCGCTCCGCGCACGACGATGTTCTGGGCGTCGGCCGCCCCGGAGACGGGCGTATCGGGCATGCGTGGTGTACGACCCTGTTGTCGCGAATTCGATGAAGTTCTGAACCATCAATCGTAGCGCAGCGTCCCAGCACTCGCAAGCAACTGGACCGCTGGCCCACAACCTGCGTGGACGCGACGCGCCACGACTGGTCTGATGGATTTCTTCGCGGCCTTTTACGAAGGCGACGCTACGCCTGGAGCTTGGCCAGCAGCTGGTGCAGCGCGTCGGACTCGTCTGGAGTCAGCACGCCGAACAGCTCGCGCTCTGCCTGCGACTGGATTTCGCTGCCGGTGGCGTAGGCTTTCCGCCCGGCGTCGGTGAGAACGGCGAGGCGCGATCGGCGATCGTTGGGATCAGAGGTCCGGCTGACCAGTCCGTCGGCCTCCAGCCGGTCGACGAGCTGCGTCACGTTGGACTTGACGCAGGAAAGACGCTCGGCCAGCTGCCCCAGCGGAAGCGATTCACCGGCCTCTGCCAGGCGATGAAGCGCGGCGAGCTTCGCCAGCGACAACCCGACTTCGGCCAGCCGCGCCTCGACGCGGCTCTCCATCACGCTCGATGCGTGCAGGACGGCGAACAGGCCTCTCTTCTGCGTGGTTCCCATCTAGTTCAGATATGTAGGATATCATGATTCCTACAAAACGGTAGGTAGAATAGGCGCCATGCAGAACGCACGGTCGCGCTCCCGGCGGCGCTTTCTTGGTCTCGGCGCCGCATGGAGCGCCGCGCTGGTCGCGTGCCGCGGGAAATCGGCGGCACCGCCGGTCGAACCCAAAGCGCTCGGGGCCGCGGTGAGCCCGTACGGCTCCCGTTCCAAATTCGAAAAGACCGCCCGCTTCTTCAACCAGAACACCAAGGTGCCGTTGGAAGAGGCATCGAGCCGCACGCCGCTGCACGACACCTACGGCATCATCACGCCCTCGTCGCTTCACTTCGAGCGTCATCATTCCGGCGTCCCCGAGATCGATCCGTCGATCCACACCCTGACGATTCACGGGCTCGTCGATCGTCCTCTGGTGTTCGGCGTCGATGAACTGAAGAGGCTGCCGTCGGTATCGCGCATCCACTTCCTCGAATGCTCGGGCAACAGCGGCGGCGAGTGGCGCGGCGGCTCGACCGAGTCCGACGTCCAGCGCATCCACGGCCTCACCAGCTGCAGCGAGTGGACGGGCGTTCCCGTCGCGACGCTGCTGCACGAATGCGGCGTGCACCCCGACGCGACGTGGGTACTGGCCGAAGGCGCCGATGCCAGCAAGCACGATCGCAGCATCCCCATGAGCAAGATCATGGACGATGCGATGGTCGCCTATGGGCAGAACGGCGAGCCGCTGCGGCCGGAACAAGGGTATCCGCTTCGTCTGCTGCTTCCCGGATGGGAAGGAAACGCGAACGTGAAATGGCTCCGCCGCCTGAAGGTGATGCGCGAGCCGGCGATGAGCCGCGAGGAGACGTCGAAGTACACCGACCTGATGCCTGACGGCACCGCTCGCCAGTTCACGTTCCATCTCGAAGCCAAGTCGATCATCACGCGGCCGTCGGGAGGCGACACGCTCGTGCCGGGCGCGTTCTGCGAGGTGACCGGCATCGCCTGGACGGGCCGCGGCACCATCGTCAGCGTCGAGGTCACGACGGACGGCGGCGCCACGTGGCACCAGGCCGAACTGCAGAAACCGGTGCTGCGGATTGCGCACACGCGCTTCCGCTTCCCCTGGAAGTGGGACGGCAAGGACACGCTCATCGCCTCGCGCTGCACCGACGACACCGGCTACACGCAACCGCCGCTCCCCGAATTGATCAAGGTCCGCGGCATGAACTCGCAGTATCACAACAACGGCATCCAGGCGTGGAAGGTCGCGTCGGACGGAACGATCACCAATGGCAACCGCGCGTAGGCGCTTCACGATAGCGGCCTCTGTTCTCGCCGGACTCATCGCGGCTCGAGCGCTCCACGCTCAATCCCCCGCCTTCGGCGTCGGCCACACTCCGAGCCCGGAGCAGTTGAAACAGATCGACATCGACGTCACGCCCGACGGCAAGGGGCTGGTGCCGGGACGCGGCACGGCGGCGACCGGCAAGGACGTGTACACGCGGCGCTGCGAGACGTGCCATGGACCGACGGGCAAGGAAGGTCCGCAGGAAGCGCTCTCCGGTGGAAAAGGATCGCTCGCGACGCCGAAGCCGCAGAAGTCGGTCGGCAGCTACTGGCCGTATGCGACGACGTTGTGGGACTACATCAACCGCGCGATGCCATTCGATCACCCGAGCACGCTGACACCAGACGAGGTCTACTCCGCAACCGCATACGTGCTGTTCCTCAACGGCATCGTCGGTGAGCAGGACGTGCTCGACGAAAAGACGCTGCCGAAGGTGCAGATGCCGAACAGGAATGGCTTCGTGGCAGACCCGCGGCCGGACGTGCCGCTGAAACGGAAATAGAGACGCATGAGTCACTACCGATGGGCCGACGTTCAGAACGAGCAGATCAACAGCGCGATCGCGCGCCGATTCATCACGGGTGATTCGGTGACCGTCGGCCGCTTCGAGCTGAAACAGGGCGGCGTCGTGCCGACGCACGCCCATGCGAACGAGCAGATCAGCATGGTGCTCAGCGGCGTGCTGCGCTTCACCATCGACGGCAAGGACACCATCGTCCGCGCCGGCGAGGTGATGCAGATACCGGGCAACGCCGCGCACGGGGTCGAAGTGCTGGAGGACACGGTCGTCGTCGACGTGTTCAGTCCAGTCCGGCAGGACTGGATCGACAAGACGGACACTTACTTCAAACGATAGGCACACGGTCGGATATCGGGTTCTGGGTTCAGGGTGCCGGGTTCAGCGTTCGGGGTTCAGGGTTCAGGGTTCAGGGTTCAGGGTTCAGGGTGCTGCGAGGAGAGCGATGAAACAGATGCTTGCGTTGGGCGTGTGCGCCGCGCTGCTGCTGCCCGTCCTGGTCTCCGCCGGACAGTCTCCTGCGTCAGCAGACACGCCGGTCTTCGTCGCGTACTACTGGCGCGCCAAGCCGGGCAAGATCGACGAGTACAACGCGTACATCAAGGGCATCGCGGAAAAGATCGACGAGGATGCGCGGCGCGCCGGGGTGTTCGAGGAAGTGCGCACCGTCACGCCGGCGCCGGGCACCGTCGCTGACTGGACGCACCTGCGCATCTTTCGATTGAAGAACGCGGCGGCGGAGCAAGCGCTCGGCGCGGGGCTCGATGCAGCGACGCTGCGAGTCGTACCGGACGAAGCGACCCGGAAAGCGAACAGCGAGCGTTCGGCGGGCTTGCGCGATCTGGTCCGGCGTGAGGTCTGGACGCAGCTGCGATAGCGTCGGCCCGCAATCGGACCGCCGTGGTAGAATCACTATTCCCCGCCTGGCCGGCGTAGCTCAGTTGGTAGAGCAGCTGATTCGTAATCAGCAGGTCACGTGTTCGAGTCACGTCGCCGGCTCCATTTAGAAACAGTTTGGCTTTCGTCAGCGCCTTCTCGCCCGACGCCGCAGGTTGTCGGCATCGAGCGGTTCGCCCTCAGTGTTCGGGAACACCCACCGCGGGACTGAGCCACCGTTGTCGGCTGAAGCCTATTTCACGCGGTAGAAGACGAGGTGCGACGCGATCGAGCATCAGTGAAGCGCCTCATTTCTTGGACATGCGACGGCGTCTCAGCGGAAGATCCGCCTGCCAAAACACTATGATTTCCCTACGAGCTTCGAGGGCCTCAACGCTCTACGATTGCCCCGATGTTGCTCGTCGATGACGACGTAGAGTCCCTGCTGGAGTCAGTCGTCGAGCGGTTTGACGACGTCGTGGCCGGCGAGGCGGTCGCGAGGACGTTTACAGTCGCGTGCAGGGAGGCGACATCCGCCTGGGAAGAAGCGCATGCCGCTGGTCTCAACGATGCCGGTCGTATGGAGTCCGTCGTGGCGGCATTCGAGAAGGCGCTGAAAACTGAATTGCGGCGACTGCTGCGGACGCACTGATCGCGGCAGCCATCACATAGGCCGCCGCCGTACGCACAATCGCCGTCTCGCCTGCGCTGTGCCCATAGGCGCTCTGAGCCAGACACACTTGTCTGGCATGTACGCGCGGCTCCGGACTGTTCGATGATGGGCGTATCGCCTTCGTCGACGATGACGACATATGGCGCAGGCGCGTCGGAGGGGGTCAGAAGACATCGTCTCGTCTCAAGGTGAGCACATGCGACGAGCACGGCGGTGACGGCTTTAGTCGGCGGCTCTTTCAGGCAAGACCGGCGATAGCGTGCGCGTGCGATGACAGTACTTGAACTGGTGTTGACACGTCGGGCAGACAAAGTGGTCCCAACGTTCGTCCGTTCCGATGGTGGTGTCCGTATATTTCAGCGGGGTATGACACGTGACGCACTGCTGTGGCAGAGCGGGCGTAGTCGGACTGCTGGTGGTGATGCCGCTCTTGTAAGACTTCATCGAACGGTCCAGCGTTGGAGGCTACCACAACGACACTAAGTAATCGTTAACGCTCACATATGAACTGTGTCTCTAGGCTTGGAGGCCGACCAGCGGCCGCGGGCTATGCGGTTTCGGCAGGGGCCGTGGCTTGTGGCTTCACTCCAACACGCCCACCATGCTTCCTTCTACAAACCAGGACGCCGCGTATGGGCGATGACGGTCGCGCGGCATGTCCCTAGACATTCGCGCCACCGGATGCTCATCCGCGGGAGCGGCAAGACGCCCCGATCAACTTGTGGGTGATCGATGCTCGAGCAGCCACGCGATCGCGTCACCTTCGGTCGCGAACAGCTGCGTCGCGATCTCGAGGTCCGCGACGCGGAGATACAGGTTCGCCATCATTCGCCCGAACGGTCCTTCGTCGACGACGAGGGCGAGCGCCGAGAAGTTGTCGACGACCCGTGGACCCGAGTACTGGCGGCGAAGGTCGTCATCGAGCGGCATGGCCTGACGGAGGTCGAGTAGCAGCGGTCGTCGCTGCTCCCCAATCTCCCGAATGGCTCTCGCCTGGCATCGGCCGATGAAACTGCGGCCAAAGGCAAACGCCAACGATGAAACCGTAGAGGTGTCGGCATTTCGATGAGCACGAACCTATTCAGTTCGCAAACTCGAAGATGGTAAACTGAATCTACTTTCCTGACGTTCCTGTCACCCGACAGCAGCCTCATCAAAGAGTTCCGCTCAGCGGGACCATGGGGCTGCTTGTGCCATATCCTCACTCCGACCGGCGGACCAAAGCGACCGCATCGCTATCAGCGTATCTCTGGGATCTTCGCGCACAGGCCGAGGCCAAGCTGCGATGTCTGACACGCCTCCAACAAACGATCGGCGAGTTGGAGGAGGGTCACAACACAGACGCTCGCGCGCAGAAGGTTCAGCACATCCTCAAAGACCTGACCGACATCGTGACGATTAGTAAATCGCTCCACGACGTTGCGAGTTGTGCGCTGCAGGAAGCCATGCAGCTGGCGTGAGATGCCGCCGGACGGAAGGGGCGCTAGCGGTTGCGTTCAGCCGTCAGGCGGTCGATGAGGACCTGCATGTCCGCGATGCGTTGGAACTGGGTCTCGAGCATCGTTTGCATGCGGGTCAGCAATTGCTCCACATGGGCCAGACGCTCGACCTCGGTTTCCGGCGCAGGCTTTCCATTGCCGCCGGTGAAGCCGAGTGAAGTCACAAAGGGTCTGGCCGTCGGTATTGAGCGGGACTTCGCCATTGCCTGCTCCGAAGAGAGGGAGGGCAAGCAGGGCTGGCAGCACGCGAAGCCAGCAGTGGAGTGCTCTCGGATACAGCAAGCAGGTTACAGGGGAACAGCCCAGCCGTACGTACCTTTTTGAACACCTCAACTGCTTTATGACTGCTCGTCGTCGGTACTGATGGAGAACGTGAGATTCGGGCTGACTGGGATAATTCATAACCAGCAGGTCACGTGTTCGAGTCACGTCGCGGGCGCCAAGTCTCCCTGGAAAGACTCCTAAATTCTCAATCGACCTCCACGCGGCACGCTGCTACTGCTTCGTGCCCTGGATCGTGATTCTTACCTGCGTGACCTCAGCGCGAATCTCGTCGAGCAGACCCCTATCGAGGCTCACCTGATCGCCCTTACCGTCGACCGCTTTGTCGAGTACCGCCTGGATCCGATCGAGGAGTTGCACGGCCGAGCCTCGCTCCGAATCCGAGATACCGACTCGCGCCGGAGGCATCGGCGCCGTCTGCGCCGACGGAGAAGTCGCTGGAGACCAGGGCGCAGTCACACCAGTGGCCGCCGGCGCTGATGTGCCCGCGGGGACTTGTTGCAGCGGTGCGCTGCCAGGCATCTGCGGCGGCGGCCCCACCGGAGCCGGCGACGACGGCGCGGCGACTGGTGCCTGCGGCTGTCCGACTGTTGGTGTCTGCGGCGGCATCGTGGGACGCGGCACTGGTTGAGCCGTCGCCGGGGTCTGCGGCTGTGCGTCCGGCGGAATCAGCGGCGTGGGTTGGGTCATCGCTGGCGGCGCTGCAGGCACAGCCGGCTGCGTCTGCGCGAGCAGCGGTGTGGAACTGCAGGCGACGGCGACGGCCGCGCTCATCAAGATGTTCATCTTATGCACAAGTCCTCCCGAGAACGGCTCAGCACACGCCGAGCGTTGTCCTTACAAGGAGCAAGCGTGGTGCCGCAAAATGCCTTCGCCGCTGCTGCGACAGTCCAGGTGCGTGCGGAATCGGCTTCCGAGGAGAGCGTATAAGCTGAACGTGCAGCCAGACGCTATCGGACGCAGACGGAAGACGCGATTCTAGGCAGGCTGCCGCGTGAATCGCGACCCACAGCGACGGCACACGAACCAATGCGCGGAACTGCCGGTTTGCTCTTCTTCCTCAACGTGGTCGGCGCGCTGGCACTTGGGACAGGACGGTGTCGACGTGGTCATGGGTGCAATGAGGATACCTTGCGCTTCACGAACGTCGTTTTCGAAATGGCGGCGTGATGCGGTCCCACGTTTTCGGCGTGCGATCGTTTTCGTCTTCGATCGGTGCCACCGTCATTCGTCCTGTTGTCTCGTCGGTCACGAGCTCGAGGCGGCAAACGTGGCAACGATAACGATGGCCCGGACGAGGCGTCGACTCTGCCGAGTTGTGCTGAATCTGGATCCCACATGCGGGACAGCGCCAAGGCATATGGGATTCTACCGCCGCGCGACTGCCATCAAAAGCGAGTGAAACGACGCCGACGCTATTCGTTGGTGGTGCGGCGCAGTGCCTCGACCGCGAAGCCGATCGCCTCATTGTGCATGTCGAAGGTGCGTTCCGCGACGAGGTCGTCTCCATCGCGGACGACGACGTTGTACGGACCCGATTCTGTCGCGGGAGTGATCCAGCACGTCTTCGTGCCGTGCTGCCACAACTGGAGCAGCGGGGTACTCGTCATTGCGGATTCGAACGCACGCTATCACACAAACTACCGATGATCGTAGGTTTGCTCGACGGATCATGTGTGGAGATGCGTCAAGTCTTGTGAGCCCGCTCCTGCACGGCCTGCCTCCTAGCGCGCTTACGACCCGACGGCTTATCGCCTGACCTTCAGCCTACTTGCAGGCGCCATGGCCGGTCGCGCTCCACGACCCGGTGAAATTCGAACCGCCTCCACCGCGCGGGCCCTGGATCAACGATTTCTGAACCTGCGTGTTGTTCGGCGTGTCGGCGTGCTCGCCGTTGCCGTGATACGCCTGGATCATCGCCTGATTCCAATCCGACGGCCAGTAGGTATAGACGGCGGCGCTCCACTGCCACGAGAACGACAGGCCGGTGTCGTCGGTCTGCGTCGTGAAGCGAATCGTCGCCTGGCCGCCTCCGGCGATCGTCGGGTCGACCGGAATTGCGGCACCTACGAAGAAGTTCTCGTCGCTGATGAAGTTGGGGTTGATGGTCGTCGTCCACCGTGCCGACGATGTGCCCGGCGTTCCCGAGAATGTCGTGGTACTCGTGGCGGGTCCATTGGGGTCGAAGTTCACGATGCCATCCGGCATCGGATACGAGATGCCATTCAACACGAAGGACACGCCGGTGAACTGCGCGACGGAGCTCGTAGTGGTCGGGACGCCAGTGGGCTTGAACTGCGCGTGCACCCACGCGACGGGTGCCTTGCCGAACGGAACGTTGAACTTGTTCCAGGACGTCGGGCTGATGACCTCGCTTGCCGCCGGAATGGTGCAGGCCAGAGGAGCCGCCTGAGTGGAGAGCCCGAAGTCAGTAGCAGTGCCGTCGGCCGGCAGGCCGGAGGCCACGCTGAATCCATGGCCGTCCGGAACGCCGTCGCTGTCGAACGCGTCGTCTCCGACGTTTGGAGGTGACGCCTGCATCCCAGGGGGGATCGCGATGAACACCGTCGTCGTCCCGCCGGGAATGAAGATGGAATAGAAGCCGTCCACGCCCGTGACGCCTGACCTCGTGTCTGAGCCGTCGCACAGTTGGCACACGGACACCGGAACGTTCTCGATGCCGGGTTCACCGGCATCCTGTACGCCATTGTTATTCGTGTCGTTGAAGACTGTTCCGCACACGCCGCCCGATGCGCATACGGACTGCGCCGAAGCCGGGGTCGCAGCGACTGACGCCAGCGGGAGGAGGAACGCCGCAAGTGCCGCGCCCCTGATGTGCTTCAACGGTCCATCGAATAACAGCTGCGACTGATCGCGGAGCTCGTTTCGGCTTTTTGACATATTCGACTCCAATAGGTGCGCGGAGGCCTGTTGCGAAGCACACCTCCCTACGGCATACGCGGTGCCACGGCGCCGCGAATGAATGCCTCGGTCTACCTAGGAGTTATGAGCGGATAAGAAATTGGCGAATTGTTTCGAGCGACAGAAGTGTCAGCGCTCACACCATCGTCGTCGGCGCCGTCGGCGCAAGTCGCTTCCGACCACGTTCTTTGCGCTTGGGGAACAGCCCACGGGCTCACGCCCGACCATCGTGATGCCGCAACCCACGTCGTTTTCAGTTCATTGGAGGATCAACCACGTGCTCCCACTTGCAGTCCTTACACCGCACGATGACGCTGTGCTGAAACTCGGGATCTTTGATCGGCCGCCATTCGGTGTTCTTGCTCCCGCATCGCGGACAGGGAATCGTCGTCTTGGCCATGGCCGCACGCCTGGCGGCCCCGCTGCGGATTCATCGAAAATTCATCATTTTTAGCCGGTATTTGATCGAGTGGATTCTTGACACGTCTAGACACACCACCGGAGCCCGTTGCCGTCGCGCCTCGAGGAGCGCTGCAACGGTGCTGCGGAGGAATCGAGACTCACTCGCCTGCCCGCGTGGGCCCTGCAAGCCCAACTCGATCATCTCATATCGAAGCACGGTCACCGATCGTGACCGTGACAGATCTTGTGCGGGCGCAATCTCTCCGTTTAAGATTCGGCGGTCGGGATTCAGCGAGTGCCACCCTACAAGTGCCCGGCGTGCGAAACGCGCATCCGCCACGAAGGGGATGCACCGCAACCCCACCGCATTTATCGCTGTCACGTCTGCCACCTCGAACTTGTCCTTGATGAATTGACGTATCACATGAAGGTGGCGCCGCTGCCTGACACGGCGGCCGATACGGCGTCCGCACGTCGAGGCCGGCAGTCGAAGAAGCGGTGACGTCGCGGCGTTGATCAAGCCGTTGAGGGGTGCGACGCTCGGCAGCGCGGGGCCGTCGCGCTCGTCGCACACGACGTCGGCTGGCCGCTCGCCCAGATGGCGGTCGAATCGGCGGTGCTACGAAGCGGTCGCGCGCCGAGGCTGGGACAGGATGACCGGTTCCTGCCACGCGTGCCCGCACGCCACGCACTGGAACGCGTTCGTGTGATTCATCACGCTGGTGAACTCCAGCCAGCGTGTATTCGGCGCGGAGCACTTCGGACAGGGCGGTTGGAGTGTCCCCATAACGTGTCCCTCTCAGCTTTGGTGAGGGCACGGACCCACTCGCGAAGGGAGGGGCGCTCAGAAAGCAGCGTGATTTTATCGTACTTCGTGCGAGTTGACCGTCAACGAATTCCGGCGTTACAGAGTCTTCACGGTTTCGACCCGTCAACGTTTCAGCACCTGAACGCGCTCAGCGGCCCGTGGACAGGGGGAGCGATGCCGCCGACAGGTTCGTGAGCCCAGACGGTAATGTCCGCGTACGACTGTGTGGATCTCGTCCTCGCGTGAGTGCACATGCGGCGGCGGTCCGTCGCCGGCCGGCACGAAGACACGCACGATCGAGACGGCGCCTTGGTGTCTTCGCTGCTGGTTTCGATGAACATCTTCAGCGTCAGGAATGGAAACGCCTGCTTCTCCTTCTCCGCAGAACTGAGCGATTGGTGCTGATGGTCACCCTGCCACGCGAGTGCGGCGGCCGCGGTCGCAAACGGAGCGGCGCCGGCTGCGATGAGAAGGTTGCGTCTGGTTGGGGATTTGCGCACGTCAGAGTTCCTTCCGAGCAGGTCACACCGGCCCAAGATTTTTGACCGCGCGCGAGTGTCACCAACGTTCCGGCCCGACGGCAAACGCGTGACGCGCTTGGGTACCTGGGGCACACACGGTTGGCGATACACTGATATGTCGCACGTCAACATTCAGTAGGCAGGAGTGTCGGCGGCGGCAGCCAACGCTTCAGTTCGCACGACATGGGCGCTTGGCCAGTAAGGCGCGTGAAACGTTGACACTTCCCCTGCTGTGGCCGATGATGTCCGCCGGAATTCAACCGACCCGTCGCAGTTAACCCGAAGTAGGTTTTGTGCATTCCCGTTGTCGATGGCGCCTGACGGGAAACGCCTCCGGCGTTACCCGATAAACCGTCTCGAACCCCTGTCGTTCCCGGGCAGACTCGTTCCGCGCGCGAAGACGATTCGACCAGCGCTTATGGACCGCATCTTCATCAGCTATCGGCGAGAAGATTCGAGCGGGCATGCTGGACGCTTGCGCGATAGCCTTCGCGCTCGGCTCACGACGGAGGTCTTCCAGGATGTCG
>Ga0105242_10001999_pt1 | contig 16051 bp, 10 predicted proteins | sample KBSM24metaG_FD_81521 | JGI IMG/M metagenome (GOLD analysis project Ga0105242, IMG submission 81521) | Miscanthus rhizosphere microbial communities from Kellogg Biological Station, Michigan, USA - KBS M2-4 metaG | ecosystem: Host-associated > Plants > Roots > Rhizosphere > Soil | place... | reverse complement strand
TTGCAGGAGACGCAGTCGAGATCGCCGCTGGATGCGTCGTAGCGGTAGTACTCGGGGGTGCCGTGGGAGTTGTAGGAGGTGAGGTTGCGCTGGGAGCGGAAGAGGACGACGTTGCCGTCGGCGTTGACCCGGCCTTCCCTGATGGTGGTCGCATTGCCGGAGATCTGCACGGCGCGCGGCGCGAAGTTCGCGGCGTCGGATTCGCGACCAATGCTGGCTCCTCCCGTTACGTCGAGCCTGGCGACGAAGGTGATCTGGCCTTCGTGCCAGAGGTAGAGGCTGCATTCGCCCTTCCCTTCTTCAGGCCTGTTGTGGGTGCAGTTACCCGCGGCCGCCGGGCCGGCGCCGTCGAGATCGCCGTTGGCGACGAAGTAGACGTGGGAGCCGTCGTCGGAGGTGCCGATTACGCCCTGCACTTCGGCCCCGTTGGGGTCGGTGGTGTCGGGCGCCAGGTCGGTGAGCTGGCCGCTCGCCGCGTCGTAGCTGTAAAGGTCGCGGCCGGAGTCGGCGGCTTCGTTGCCCCAGTAGACGTGGCCACCGTCCACGGCGACCCCCTGCGGGCCGGTCGCGCCGGTGATGAAGGCGGCTTTCGGTTCGCTGCCGTCCAGGTTCGCGCGGCCGATCAAGTTTTGGCGCGGGTCGGACCAGTAGATATGGCCGGAATCGATCGCCAACCCTTTCGCCAATTCGGATTGGGTGGTGGCGAAGAACGGTTCGTCGCCGGTGCCGGCGAGGCCAACCCGGCCGATGAAGCTTTCGCCGACCTTCGTGTAGTAGACGTAGTTGGAGTCGACCGCGATGCCTTCGGGGCTTTCGCCCAAGGCGACGAAGGATTGTTTGACTTCGCTGCCGTCGAGTTCGGCGCGGCCGATCGCATGGGTCGCGGAGCCCTGGTTGGCCCAGTAGATGTGTTCGCCGTCAACGGCGATGCCGTGCGGGTTGCTGGCACCGGTGATGAAGCTCTCGTTGACCCCTGAGCCGTCGGGGTTGGCGCGGCCGATCGTGCCTTCGCCGTCAGCGCCGCCTTTGGCGTTGGTCCAGTAGACGTGCCCAGCGTCCACAGCCACGCCCTGGGGTTTGTCGGCGCCGGTGATGAAGTTCTTGTTCGCCCCCGTGCCGTCGAGGTTGGCGCGGCCGATCGCATCCAGCCCCGGCTCGGCCCAGTAGACGTGCCCGCCGTCCACGGCCACGCCCGCGACAGATCCAGCGGGAACGAAGCCCTGCCGGGGCACCGTGCCGTCGAGGTTGGCGCGGCCGACCGCCGCTTCGCCGGTGGTCGCGTCGTTGGTCAGCTCCTCGGGGCTGGTGAAGAAGGCCTTGGAGCCGTCGGGGGTGGCCATCGTGAAGGCCGCGGGCTGCGGACCATGGAGGTCGGTGCCGCCGGGGCCGCTGCCGTTGTTTTTCTGCGGGGCCGAGACCTGGACCGTGGTCGCGGCCGGGCTGGCCGGGTTCTTGCGCAGGTAGAGCTGGTCTTCGCCGCTGGAGGTGAAATAAGCCTTCGAGCCATCGTCGGAGATCGCATTCAGAGCCTGGACGAAGAAATCTCCCCGAGCGCCTCCGACCCTGGGCTGGTTCTCCCACTCGTCATAGGGACCGGCAAACGATCCCTCCGGTGGCGCACAAGGCGGCAAGCCGCCGCAGTCCGAGGACGGCAGCACCCCGACCAGGCTGACATCGCCCGTCGCGCGGTCCCAGACATACAAGTTATTTTTCCCCCCCGCGGCCGCTTCCGGAGTCAGCGCGGCGGCTGCTTCGAAGAAGATCTTCGAGTCGTCAGAAGAGGAGTCGGTGTAGCCGAAGTTGGGTTCCCCAGTGGTCACATACGGGACGATGGTTTCGACCGAGCTATCGACGTTGCTCTGGATGAATAGCCCGGAGCCTGAGCTGAAATTGGTGGCGACGCCGATCGCGTAACGGAGGTCGGAAGTCCAGCCACCTACAGATGCGGCCTGGCCCAGCGTCGCCAGCGGCAGCAGGCCGGCCGTCGCCCAGCTATCGGCGCCGCGCAGGGCGACGTAGTTGGGCAGGTTGTTCGCGCCTTTGGCGCCGGGCACCCCGCCCGGGGTCCAGAAGGTGATGCCACCACCGTTGGCGGCCGCCTGGACGGACTCGTAGGCGGCGAACAGATGGTTGCCGTCCTTATCGATCGACGAGGCCTGTTCGTAGGCGCGACAGTCCGGCAGGTTGGCCCCGAAGCCGTAGCGCAGTGCGTCGTTAGCGCAGCCCGAGGGCGGGGTGACGGCCGGGTAGGTGGCGATGGTCGTGTCGGGACCGGTGCTCGTGTCATCGGGGCTGGTGGCGATGACTCGGAAGTGGTAGACGGTGTTCGGCGCCAGGCTGGAGAGTTCGGCGGTGAGGGTTTTGTCGACCGCGCCGGTGCCGACGGCGCCGTCCGGGACCGGGGTCTTGGTCGCGCCGGTGTAGCCGTTGGCCTGAAAGCTGGCGTCGTCGACGTATTCGAAGCGGTAGGTGGTCGGCGCGCCGTTGGGGTTGATCGTCGCCTTCAGAATCGCCGTCGTCGAGGTAACGGAGGCCGCGAACTGCGCCTTGATCACCGGTCCAAGGGTGATGAAGGTTTCGTTGCTGCCCTGATTTCTGCCGAGCGAACTTTTGCCGACGAGGCGGAAGCTGTATTCGGTGGCGTGGACGAGACTGGAGAGGTTGGCGTGCACGGCAACGGGGGCGTTGCCGGCGCCGATCTGTGCCGGCGTCTCCGCACAGGGCACAGTGTGGTGCAGTGGTTCGAACGGATTTTTGATGTCTGCCGTGGTTTCGTATTCGAAGCGGCATTCTTCGAGTTCGGTGCCTTCGGGGTTGACGGTGCCGTTGAGGGTGGCCGAGCTCGTCGTCAGCGCCGTCGCCGGACTCGTGGTCACGTTGACGATCTGCGGGGTAATGAAGTGGAGAGGTTCCCCGTAGCCTTTGCCGTTGGCGCTTTCCCCGACGAGGCGGAAGTAGTAGCCCCGTTCGGCTTCAAGGCCGGTTACGGCCGCGGTCACCGCCGTCGTCCCCGAGCCGGTGAAGGGTCCGGCCGGCGAGCAGGGTTTTTCGGGCGCGCCTTGGAAGCCGTTGTTGTTGAACGACACATCTTGCGCGTACTGGAAGAAGCAGGTCGCGCTCGGACCGCCGGCGGCGCCGATTTTCCCGTGCAGGGTGACGCCGGCTTTGGAGATTTCGGTCGCGGCTTCGGTGCTCGCGTCGGGGACCGTCACCGGCGTCCCGAAGACTTTCACCTGCTGCTGGTTGCCGACGTAGATTTTGGTCTCGCCGCTGTTGACGCCGATGCCCTGCGAGAAGACTTCTTCGGTCGCGAAGGAGTTGATCCGCGTCCCGGCCGGGTCATAGACGACGACTTCGGTGAAGCGGTCGGCGTAGACGTTGTTGGTCCCCGGCGCCACCGCCACGGTGCCCGCCTTCGGGTCGATCTTGACCGGCGCCGTGTCGCCGATGCCTTCGATCTTGAAGAGCCCCTGTTCCCGGGGGCTGGCCGCGTAGATGTTGCCGAGGCCGTCGGCGGCGACGTTGCAGATTTGCTGGTCGACGGTGCCGGCTTCGCCGTCTTCGCCGGCCGGCGGGTTGGCGTCGGGGGTGTATTTGAAGATCGTGCTGGGGAAGACTCCGGTGTAGAGGTTGCCGCTGGGGTCGGTGGCGACGCCGCAGGGCTTGTTGGCTTCCTGTTCGACTTCGCCGAGTTCGGCGCCGCTGGGGGCGTAGACCTTGACCGCGGGTTCGTTGTTGGCGACGTAGATGTCGCCGGCGGTGCCGCCCGGCGCGCCCGCCGGCGCCAGGGCGATCTCCTGTTCGGAGCCGCTGAAAATGCTGCCGCCGACGCCGGTCAGTTCGTTGTTCCCGGTGGCGCTGAAGTTCTTCGGCGCGCCCGCGGAGTCGAACTTGTAGATCGTGCCCCCTTCGAAGCTGAGGCTGTAGACGTAGACGTCGCCGTTGGCAGGGTCGACGGCGATCGACCGCACACCGGCGAAGTTCTGGCTGCCCCCGACGCCGTCGGGGCCGAAGGAGACACCAGTGTAGGGGCGGGTCTGGGCGGCGAGGGCCGGGGTGGCGAAGAGCGCCAGGATCGCCACAGCGGCGAAAAGCAGGGTGAGAAGGCGCACCGGTCCCGTCGCAGCGGCGGGGAAGCGGCGGCGGCCACGGGCCGATCCGGTCGCGGAAGCCCCCGACTGGCGGGCTCCGAGGCGAACAGCGGCCGATGACTCCGGCTGGCGTCTCACGTAGCTCTCTCCTTGCTTTCGCTTCCCCGGTCGCCGTTAGGCGCTTGGCCGGGAGCTCTTTTCTTCGAAGTGGTGCGGGGCAGCAGCGCTCGACTGGTTTCGGTCGTCGAGAGTCGGTGAAGTCGTGGCGAGCCGGACGCGGCTCGGTTCGATGTCCCTGTTCACTGCGATCCCTCTTCCTTGTCCCTGTGGCCGCTTTCCCTGGCGGCCTCCCTGCTCTTTCCCTGTGGTGCTGCAAGATCGCTGCGCCGGAGATGGATACCGACGTTTCTCGATCCGGCCAGATAGTAGATAGTGGTGTTTCTATTGTCAAGAACTTTCTCGTTTACCCTGCAAATCAGCCTATTCCAGCTAATACATCTGGGTTTGCATAGATCCGACGGCGGAGCTCACAGCCGGTCGACCGACCGGGGCGTTCTCCTGCAGCGGCACCGCCGAGAGCAACTTTCCAACTGGCGCTCGTTGTAATGGGTGTTCTGCGGATGACTCGAGGAGCCAACCGACTACTGCTGCGCGGGGCAGGGCCCGCCCGCACCATTTTCGGCGCGCTGGCGCTGTTGCTTGCCCTGCTCGCTTTCGTGCCCGCCGGCGCGAGCGCGCGGACGGTCCGCTTCGACGGCAAGCGGGTCGACGTGCCCCGCGACTGGACCGTCTACCGGCTCGCCCAGCACCCCGGGATGTGCGTGCGGCTCGACCGTCGTGCCGTCTACCTCGGCACGCCCGCGGCCAACCAGCGCTGCCCGGTTAACGTAATCGGCCGTAAGCGAGCGATCGTCGTCGAACCAGCCGGCCCCGGCCGTACCGCCGCCGAAGCCCATGCCGCGGCTGTCGCGCATCCGGCTCGCGGTCGCACCGCCGCCAAGGACTCGGCCGCCAGCGGCGTCTTCACCGGCCTCGGCTTCGATGCCTGCACCGCCCCCTCCTCGCGCTCGATGGCCGCCTGGACCTCCTCGCCCTACCGGGCCCTCGGCGTCTACATCGGCGGCGAGAATCGCGGCTGCTCGCAGCCCAACCTGACCGCCGCTTGGGTGAGCGCCCAGACCGCCGCCGGCTGGAACCTGATCCCGACCTACGTCGGCCTGCAGGCCCCGACCAGCAGCTGCAGTAGCTGCGCCAAGATCGTCGCCAGCCAGGCCGCCGCGCAGGGGACGGAATCGGCGCTCGACGCGGTCGAAGACGCGGGCGCGATCGGGATGGGGCCCGGCACGCCGATCTACTTCGATATGGAGTCCTACACGCCGACCGGCAGCGCCACCGCCGCCGTGCTCGCCTTCCTCTCCGCCTGGACCACGAAGTTGCACTCGCTCGGCTACGTCTCCGCCGTCTACAGCAGCAGCGGTTCCGGGATCGCCGACCTCGCCGACGCCGCCGGCAGCGGCGCCGCCGAACCGGACGCGATCTGGATCGCCAACTGGAACGGCCGCGAGGACACCGTCGACCCCAACGTGCCCAGCAACCTCTGGGCCCAGCACCAGCGCCTGCACCAGTACCGCGGCGGCCACGACGAGACCTACGGCGGCGTCACCATCAACGTCGACAACAACTACCTCGACGGCCCCACCTTCGGCGCTGGCTCGCTGCCCCCGGTCGGCGGCGACGACCCGGTCGGCGGCATCGACCTGACCGCCTCGCCGATCCCCGGCCAGCTCCGCGTCAAGGGCTGGGCACTCGACCCCGACCTGCTCACCCAGACGCTCGGGATCAAGGTCTTCGTCGGCGGCCGCGCCGGCACCGCGGGCGCGATCGAATACGGGCTCGGCGAAGTCGCCAACCAGCCGCGCAACGGGATCGGCGGCAAGTACCCGGGCGCCGGCCCCAACCACGGCTTCGACTCGACCTTCCCGACCGTCAAGTCCGGCCCCCAGCCGGTCTGCGTCTACGCCCTCAACACCGGCCTCGGCGCCGACACCATGCTCGGCTGCAAGACGGCCAACATCCCCGTCGCAGTCCAGATCTCCCGCATCTGGGCGCCGGCGCGCGGCGGCGTTAAGGCGATCCTCACCTGCACCTGGCCGGCCGGCACCGCCTGCCCGGGGCAACTGCTGCTGCGCACGCAGGTGAAGGTGCCGGTGCGCGCACGCGGCCGGGTGGTGCGGATGCGCACGGTCACCCGCTCGCTCGGCCGCCGCTCCTTCAACCTCAGCGGCAACAGCTGGCACGTCTTCGCGATCGGCCTGACCGGCGGCGGTCGGGCGCTGCTGCGCCAGCACGGCAGTCTCCGCGCGCAGCTGATCGCGGCGATCCCGGGCGGCCGCCGCAGCGCTTCGGTAGCGGTCGCCCAGCCCGGCGGCTAGTCGCCGAGCGCCTCGCGCAGCTCGGCGAGCTCGGCGCGTAGCTCGGTCATTTCGCGCTCGAGGCGCTGGAGCCGGTCCTCGCCGGCGCCAGCCGGCAACTCTCTCGGCGGATCCACCTCCCCGGCATCCGCTAGCGGCGCGACCACTTCGGCGGACTCACCCTCGCCGCCGAGCAGCTGCTCGTAGCGCAACTCCTTCTGACCCGGCCGTCGCTCGTGACGGGACACCAGCTCCCGCTCGACCAACCGGTCGAGCGTCTCCTGCACGGCGCCAAGGCTCTCGAAGCCGTGCATGCGCTCGGCGCGCTGCTTCAGCTCGCCGGGCGTCTGTGGGCCGCGCAGCATCAGCACCGTCAGCAACGCCAGCTCGGCGTCGTCGACGTCGAGCGCTTCCGGGAGCAGGTGGCGGTACTTGCGGGCGCGGCTGCCGGCGCCGCTGGTCAGCCGGGTCCAGCCGCGCAGCGCCGTGCGGCGCAAAGCCTCGGAGACCATCGCCTCGTCGTACTCGACGACCGGGTCGCGGTTGGTCGCCTGGTTGCAGGCAAGCCGCAGCGAGTTGAGCGAGAGCGGATAGGCGTCGGGGGTCGTGCGCTGCTTCTCGACCAGGCAGGCGACGACCCGGATCTCGACGGCGTCGGGCTCCATCAGCTGCGGTCGGGCCGCTCCGGGTAGAGCTCGTCGATCGTGAGCAGCGCCGTGTATGGGGCGTCGACCGCGGCTTCGATCCGCTCGCCGGCGCCGGCCAGCCGGTCAACCACGGCGACGACGCCGACGACCTCGAGCCCCTCCTCGCCGATCCGCTCGATCGCCTTCGCGGTCGAGCCGCCGGTGGTGACCGTGTCCTCGACGACCAGGCAGCGAGTGCCGGGACCGACGGGCCCCTCGACCCAGCGCTGCAGCCCGTGCTCCTTGCGCTCGCCGCGCACGAAGAAGGCGACCAGGTCCGCGCCGGCGGGAACCGCGATCGCCGCGCAGGCGGGCGGGATCGCCGCCGTCGCCGGGCCGCCAACCGCCCCGGCGCCGAGCTCCAGCGCTCGCGCCGCGATTAGCTCGCCGGCGGCGGCGAAGCCGGCCGGGCGCATCAGGGTGCGGCGGGCGTCGACGTAGTACTGGGCGGTGGCGCCGCTGGTCAGCGTCACCTCCCCGATCACCAACGCGTGCTCGCGCAGCTCCGCGAGCAGCGTCTTCTTGGCGACGGCGAGGTCGGGCACGGCCGGGATCCTAGGCGCCCGACCGCAGCGATGCCGCGAAGCCTTGGCGCCAGCTCGGGTGGGCCGGCTGCCAGCCGAGCTGGCGCTTGGCCTTGGCGTTGGAAGCGCCGCGCGTCTCTAGCGCCAGGGCCACGGTCGGCGAGCCGGCGACCAGCTTGGCGAGCCAGGTCGGCACGCCGCGGGGCGGCTTCGCCCCCAGCGCTTCCGCGTAGACGGGCAGCCACTCGCGCATCGGGGCGGGCTCGTCGTCGACGACGTTGTAGACGCCGGGCGCCCCGACCTCGAGGGCGGCGAGAAAGGCGGAGGCGACGTCATCGACGTGGATCCAGGAGAAAGTGCCGGTGCCGGGGCCGACCACCGGCGTGCGCCGCTTCGCCACGTTCTCGGCTTCCGAGCCGCCGCGGCCATACCAGGTGCCCGGCCCATAGAGGAACCCGCAGCGCAGCGCCACCCCGTCAAGGCCCTCGGCGCCCAGCACCTGTCGCTCCATCTCGACGACGGCGCGGTAGGCGGTGCCGAAGTGCCCGGGCGCGTCCTCGAAGACCGGCGCCTCCTCGTCCTTCACCCAGTCCCCCTGCGGCCGATAGAGGAAGGCGATGCTCTCGGCGACGAGCCGCCGGGCGCCCGCCGCCTCGGCGGCGGCGATCAGGTTGCGGGTCCCCTCGATCCGCAGCCGGCTGGTCGCCGCCGTCCAGTCTCGGCGCGGCTTCAGCTGCTCGGGCAGCGCCGTCAGCGCGTGCAGGATCGCCTCGGGGCGGGCCGCCACTACCGCGTCGTGCAGCCCCTCCGCGTCAAAGGCGTCGCAGACGACTGCCTCAGCGCCGCCCGCCCGCAGGCGCTCGGCCCGCTCCTCGCGCCTGGTCATCCCGGTCACCTCGTGCCCGGCCGCCAGCAGCTGTCGCACTAGCGGGGTCCCGATCGTCCCAGTTGCTCCGGCGACGAAGACCCTCATCCGTGCCGCCCCACCTCAGAAGACGAAGATGCTCTCGCCGTAGTGGAGCTGTTCGTAGATCCGCGGCTGGTCGGCGATGAAGGTGCGGACGCAGCCGTGGCTGGCGGCGTAGTTCGGCACTTCCGCGTAGCCGTGGACCGCGTAGCCATTGTGCCAGTAGAAGGAGTAGTACATCCCCTCCGAGTTGTAGCCCGGTTCCTGGCGGTAGAAGCTGTAATGACCGGTGATCGTCGGCGTCGAGGGCTTGCCGGTCGAGACCGGGTAGATCGCGAACGGCTTGTCACCCTTGGTCAGCACCAGCACCTGCTTGCCGAGCGGCACCTCGGCGTGTTCGCCGGCCTTCGGGTAGCGGACGTGGTAGCCGCCCTTGCCGCCGAAAACGTTCTTGACGAGCCCGACGCCGGCCTTCTGGCTGCGGTTCATGTCGTTGACTTTGCGGTAGGCGAGCACCTCGCGGCCGAGCCGGCCGTTGAAGCAGGAGCCGCCGCCGGAGACGTAGCCCATCTTGGCCAGCGCCTTTTTGAAGCCCTTGATGACGTCGCCGCATTCGCCCGGGTGCAGGGAAGGGAAATCAACCCGCCAGCTCTTGCGGACGGTACTGTCGGCGCCAAGCGCGGCGGTCGCCGCGTGGTGGGCGCTGACCGCGTACTTGCCGTCTTCGCGGACGACGACGCTGGAGTTGAAGACGCCGGTTTCGCCGGGGCCCTGCTGGACCGCGACCTTGTGGCTGACCAGGCGGTGGCCGTTGAGGTAGAAGGTGACTTCGACCCGCTGCCCGGCGACGAAAGGCGAGATCGTGCCGTGGACCGGGACGGTGTCGTAGATCTGGGCGCGGCCGCCGTGCAGGTGGCCGACGTCGATCTTCACGGTCGCGCTAGGGGTCGGCGCGGGTGCCGGCTTGCCGGTCGTGGCCGGCGCGGCGGCGGCAGTGGCGGGAAGCGCGAGGCTCGCAGCGGCGGCGAGAATCGAGATTAGACGGCGACTCACCGCGCGGATGCTACTGACCGCAAGCGGATGCTCACTGGCCGAGCAGGGCGACGGCGTTATTCAGCATATGCAGCAGGATCCCCGGCACGATCGAGCCGGTGCGCTCATATAAAAGTGCTAGCAGGACGCCGAAGAGCATCAGCGGCGGCACCGCGGTCAGGCCGGTCAAGCCGTGCAGGCCGCCGAAGATGAGGCCGCTGATCAGCGCCGCGGCGATCCGCGGCAAGCGCTCGCGCAGGCCGCTGAAGAGCATGCCGCGGAAGCAGACCTCCTCGCTGATCGGGGCGAGGATGACGATCAGCAGCACCTGGATCGGCACCCCGCCGAAGCCTTCGGCGATGTCCTTCTGGTGCGGTTCGACGATCAGCGCCGAGTAGAGGGCGGCGAAGACGAGGTAGACGACGATCGCCGCGCCCATCCAGAGCAGGGCCTTGGGCCGGAAGGCGCGGGCGCCGAGCCGGCGGAGGATCTCGCCGATCCCATCGGCGCCACGCTGGGCAGCGATCGCCATCGGCACCATCAGGAAGCCGAGCGCGGTCGCCAGCTGCACGCCGACGTTGCCGAGCGTGCTCAGGTCGCCGTTGTCCTTGTGCCCGATCACCGCCGCCGGGATGCCCAGCACAACCCCGGTCGCAAGGGCCAGCAGTACCCCGATCAACCCGATCCAGGGGCCCCAGTTGGAGTACGGAAAGGTCCTGGGGCTCGGCGCGGCGGCGGGCTCTCCGGCTAACTTGGCCTCCATGTCGCCCGCAGTCTCACAGGTCTCGCGCTCGACCAAGACGCGCCTGCGGGTGCTGCGCCGGGTGATCATCGTCGCGGTCCTGTTCGTGCTGGCGATGCTGGTGCTGAGCCAGTTCACGGAGCTGAAGCGCCTCGCCACCGGCGTCCTCGCCTCGACCGCCGTGATCGGCCTGATCGTCGGCTTCGCCGCCCAGCACACGATCGCCAACATGGTCGCCGGCATCCAGCTCGCCGTCTCGCAGCCGTTCCGGATCGGCGACCGGATCGGCTTCGAGGAAACCGACGGCCGGGTCACCGACATCACCCTCTCCTACACCTACGTCGACCCCGGCGACGGCAGCTCGGTGGTGATCCCCAACCAGCTGCTCGTCGAAGGCGTCGTCCACAACCACTCGACCGGCGACACCCAGGCCTGACCGCGGCGCCCCGGAAGTACCCTCTGCTCGATGACGCAGCGCAATCGGCGCCGGCAGCGCCGCCGGGGAGGAATCGGCAGCAAGCTCCTCTTCGTCGTGGGCGCGGTCGCGGTCGTCGTGATCGCGGCGGTGATCGGGGTCACCTCTTGGGTCCTCGACGTCGCCGCCGACGCCCCCTCGCTGGCCAGCTGCAAGCCGCTCGAGAAGGGCGGCAACACGACCGTCTTCGCCGCCAACGGCAGCAAGCTCGGCGTCGTCGACTCCGAAGTGGCGCGCATCCCGGTCGCGATCGAGCGGGTCCCGAAGACGCTGCAGCTGGCGACGGTGGCGATCGAGGATCAGCGCTTCTACGAACACGGTGGCGTCGACCCCGAGGGCATCCTTCGCGCCGCCGTCAAGGACCTCGAAGCGGGCAAGGCGGTCGAGGGCGGCTCGACGATCACCCAGCAGCTGGTCCGCAACCTCTGCATCAGCCATCCGAAGCGCAACCTCGAACGCAAGATCGAAGAGGCGAAGCTGGCGATCGAGTACGCGAAGCGCCACTCGCGCCAGGAAATCCTCGGCCAGTACCTCAACATCGCCTCCTACGGGACGGTCGAGGGCAGCACCGCAGTCGGGGTCGGTGCCGCCGCGAAGATCTACTTCGGGCGGCCGGTCGGCAAGCTCGACCTGCCGCAGTCGGCGCTGCTCGCTGGCCTCCCCCAGGCGCCCTCCGAATACAACCCGCTCCTCCACCCCGCCAAGGCGCGGGCGCGGCGCAACGAGGTGCTGCGCAAGATGGCCTCACTCGGCTACGTCGCGCCGGCCCGGGCGCGGGCGGCGGAAGCGCGCGGCCTCGGCCTCGACGTCTCCCACGGTTACTTCGACCACAGCCAGCCCTACTTCTTCGACTACGTCGAAAACGAACTGCTCGAACGCTACGGCGTCGACGCCGTCCGCGAGGGCGGTCTGCGCGTGTACACGACGATCGACCCGAGCCTGCAGGAAACGGGCTTGGCGGCGATGCGCTCGGCCCTTCCGTACTCGACCGACCCGGCCTCGGCGCTGGTCTCAATCGACCCCCGCAACGGCCACATCCGGGCGATGGCCTCCAGCTCCAACTACGACGAAAGCAAGTTCAACCTCGCCGCCCAGGGCCACCGCCAGCCCGGCTCCACCTTCAAGGCCTTCGTGCTGACCACGGCGATCAAGCGGGGCGTCGACCCCTACACGACCTACTACACCTCCAAACCGCTCGACCTCAACCTGCCGAAGTGGGGCCACTGGGAAGTCCACACCGCCGACGAGGGCTACCAGGGGACGATCAACCTGCAGCAGGCGACGGTCACCTCCGACAACACCGTCTTCGCCCAGCTCGACCTCGACATGGGGCCGGCGGCGGTGGCGCAGACGGCGAAGTCGATGGGGATCACCACCCACCTCGACGGCATCCCCGCCGAGGGGATCGGCGGCCTGCGGCTGGGCGTCTCGCCGCTGGAGCTGACCGACGCCTACGCGACGCTCGCCTCCGGTGGCGTTCACCACGCCCCGGTGGCGATTGAGAAAGTGGTCTTCCCGAACGGGCACGTCGATCGCCCCGGCCGCGGCAAGCCGCGCCGCGTCCTCTCCGAACCGGCCGCCTACCAGGTGACCCGTCTGCTCCACGACAACATCACCGAAGGGACCGGCACCGCCGCCTACACCGGCTGCCCCGGCCAGGCAGGCAAGACCGGTACCACCGACGAATACACCGACGCTTGGTTCGCCGGCTACCAGCCCAACCTGGCGACCGCGGTCTGGGTCGGTTACCCGCAGTCGAACGAAGTCTCGATGACCAGCGTCCACGGCATAACGGTTTTCGGCGGCACCTTTCCGGCCGAAATCTGGCACTCGCTCTACTCGAATGCCGGGGTGCCCTGCGAGGAATTCAAGGAACCGGCGAGCAAGATCAGCTGGGCGCCTTATTACGGCCACTTCACCCATTCCAACCCGCGCGAACATGACGCCGGGAGCGGCGACGGCGACGGCGACGGCGAATCGGACACCCCGCCGCCCGGCAGCGCCGCCGTCGGCGGCTATGACCCCGACGCCTACGCGCCGGGCGCCGGGCAGGAACCAGCGCCCCTGCCACCGCCGCCACCCGCGGTGGGCGGCGCCCAGGTCGGCGGGGGCAAGGCCGGGGGCGGCTAGCTGAGCATCGCCCCGGGGGTCGCCTTCGGCCTGGTCTGGGTCGGTTTCGTGGCCTACCTCGCCTTTCTCGCCGCCGCGCCCTCGCTGGGACGACGGGTCGTGCGGGGGACGATTCTCTTCTTCGTCGTCCTTTTCGCAGCGCTACCGGTGCTGCTCTCCCACGACGTCTTTAGCTACGTCGACTACGCCCGGCTCGGCGTCCGCCACGGCCTCGACCCCTACGTCCACCCGCCGCTGGCGGCGCCCGCAGACCCGGCCTTTGCCCGCGTCACCTGGCTCGACACGACCAGCGCCTACGGGCCACTCTTCACCCTCGCCACCTATCCGCTGGCCTGGCTCCCAGTCGCCGGCGGCGTCGCGGCGCTGAAGGCGGTCGCCGGCCTCTCGGTGCTCGGGCTGGCGCTGCTCGTCGCCCGCCTCGCCGCCTGGCGCGGCGTCGAGCCGCTGCGGGCGGCGGCCTTCGTCGCCCTCAACCCACTGGTCCTCGTCCACGTCGTCGGCGGCGCCCACAACGACGGCCTGACGATGCTGCTGGTGCTGCTCGGCGTCGCCGCGATCCTTGCCGCCCGCGAGGCCAGTGGCGGCGCGGTCCTGGTCGCCGCGATCGCGGTCAAGGCCTCGGCCGCCGTGGTCGCTCCGTTTGCGCTCGTCGGCGTCGCCCGAGAGCGGGCCGACCGCTCGTCGCCCGACGCGACCGCGCCAGACCGACAGCCGCTGCTCCGCCTCCTCCTCGGAGCCGCCCTCACCGCTGGGGTCATCGCGGCCGCCGCCTCCGCCGCCTTCGGCTGGGACTGGCTGCACGCCTTCGGCCTCGCCGGCGAGAACCAGGGCCGTACCAGCCACATGAGCATCCCGATCACTTTCGCCCACCTCACCGGCCTCGACCCGAGCACCATCCGCACCGTCGCCCTCGCCCTTTACGCCACCCTGGTCGCCGTCCTGCTCGTCCGTACCTGGCGCGGCGGCGACTGGGTCCGCGCCGCCGCCTGGGCTTCGCTCGGCCTGCTCCTCGCCACCTCGTGGCTGCTCCCCTGGTACCTCATCTGGGCTCTACCGCTCGTCGCGGTCTCGCGTGACCGCACTCTGCAACTGCTGACCCTCGCCCTCACCGCCTACCAGCTCGGCGCCCGCATCCCCCTCTGAGCTCGCGCTCAATATAGAGGAGCGCGAGACGACTCAGAGGATCTCCGGCGAGTGGGCGCCCGCCTCCGGGCCCGCCGCTTCCTCCTCGGGCGACGGATGAATGATCCCCGTCTGGATGCTCCAGCCCTCGCGCCGGCCGAGGGCCGTCACCGCGCCGACGTAGATGAGTTCGCCGACGGTCATCACGCCGCGCACAGCGATCGCGATCAGCGAGCCGAGCGCGAAGCTCTTGCTCGGCAGCGCCGCCTTCACCGCCCAGGCGAAGGCGGCGTCGCGGACGCCGAGGCCGGCCGGGGCGACGAGGGTGACCAGCGCCGCGAAGTAGCCGATCGCCTGCGCCGAGCCGACCAGAAGGATGTCGTCGAAGGGGATGTAGGTGACCGAGCGGGCGACGCAGTAGATGCCGAGTGCGATCACTACCCAGTTCGCCGAGTAGAAGACGATCAGGGCGATCACGCCCTTCAGCGAGATCACCTCCGGCAGCGGGTCGCGGCCCAGCGCCCCCAGCACCTTGCTGGACAGCGGCCCGAAGACCTTCGGGTGCAGGATCGCGATCGCCGCCGGGATCAGCAGCAGCACCACCCAACGCAGCGGCTCTCCCTGGAGATCGGGATGGTTGATGATGAAGTAGGCGGCAACGACGATCGCCGAGGTGGCCGAGATTGCCTGTTCGTAGACGATGCTGGCGATCGTCACCCGGCGCGAGACACCAGCCCGCTCGGAGAGCAGCACCCGGCCGAGCACGTAGAGGACGCTGCCGGGCACGTAGCGGGCAAGCAGCGGCTGCCCCCAGGCGACCTGCGCCCGCCCGAACCCGATCGGGTGGCCAAGGAAACGGAGGATGAAGTCCCAGCCGAGGGCGCTGAAGACGAAGAAGAGGGGCAGGATCACGACGCCCGGGATCAACCAGCCGACGTGGAAGTGGACCCCCTCGCTCTGGATCTCCGACCACTGGTCGATCACGGTCAGGACCAGGAAGCCGAAGATCAGAACGGCAAGGCCGATCTGGAGGGCGAGGCGGACACGGCGGCTGCGCGGGGGACGCGATCCGAATCGTGCGCCGGCCTCACCGATCCGGTGCAGGAGTGGTTGGCTGCGCTCCACGAACGTCTCACCTTAATGAGGTCTCCGGTGGAACCCCGGCGCGAAGCCGTGAGGGACAATCGTCAGATGGGCGAGTTCGAGCTGCTGGCCAAGCTGCGGGAACGCCTCGGCACGCCGGGGCCACGGGTGCGGCTCGGCAGCGGTGACGATGCCGCAGTTACCGCCCCCAGCGGCGCCACCGCGACCTCGGTCGACGCCGTCGTCGACGGGGTCCACTTCCGCCGCACCGCTGCTAGCCCGGCCCAGATCGGCCACAAGGCGCTGGCCACCGCGCTCTCCGACCTGGCGGCGATGGGCGCCGAGGCCGGCGAGGCCTACGTCGCAATTGGCCTGCCCGAAGACCTCGGCGAAGAGGACTGCCTGCGGCTCATCGACGGGATGTTGCACCTGGCCCAGGGGACCGGGACGACGCTGGCCGGCGGCGACGTGACCCGCTCCCCGGTCCTCGCCCTGGCGGTGACCGTGGTCGGCCATGCCGCGGCCGCCGAGGACTTCGTCAGCCGCGCTGGCGCCCGGCCCGGCGACGTCCTCGTCCTCACCGGCGAGCTCGGCGGCGCCAGCGCCGGCCTGAAGCTGCTGGAGAATCCGGGTCTGGCGGCGGGGCTGCCCGGCGACGTCGCCGAACACCTGCGGCGACGCCAGCTCGAACCCCAGCCCCGCCTCGCTTCCGGACGTGCCCTCGCTGCGGCCGGTGCCCGGGCGATGATCGACCTCAGCGACGGGCTCGGCAGCGACGCCAGCCACCTCGCCGCGGCCCGCGGCGTCCGGCTCCAGATCAACGCCACCGCCCTACCGGTCGCCGCCGG
>Ga0105242_10001996_pt1 | contig 16054 bp, 14 predicted proteins | sample KBSM24metaG_FD_81521 | JGI IMG/M metagenome (GOLD analysis project Ga0105242, IMG submission 81521) | Miscanthus rhizosphere microbial communities from Kellogg Biological Station, Michigan, USA - KBS M2-4 metaG | ecosystem: Host-associated > Plants > Roots > Rhizosphere > Soil | place... | reverse complement strand
CCTGACATTCTAATCGGCCAAAGCAAACGACGCTTTGTCTGCATCTCCCGCCCAGATCTTATTGAACACGATGTCCGATCGAGCATGAGACGTTGATAACTCTTTCGATCGATCTGAGTCCGTAAACCAAAATAGTGGTAGAGGACAAATCTCAGCCGTAGCTCGCCGCAATTCCTCAGCCCACTTGCTTTCGAGCGTTTCGACCAACACTGCACGAACGCGACGAATCGCATAGCGCTCTTGAAGGTTGCCCCTGCGAATGAATTCCACATGCGCACGAAACTTGAGAATCATTTTCGCAATGCTCGTGGTTTTGCGGTCCGCTTCGTAGAAAAAGTTGGCCTTGTTGTTGCCTTCAGGATCGCCTGGAAATTGGAGAGTAAAGAATGCATCAGGCCTGTGGGGCAAGACCTCGCCCGTTTCGGCGTCGACAACGCTGTTATGCAATTCAGTTCCTTGCTTCCAATCCGAGAGTGCTGCTTTTCCCTTCGAGTTATTGCATCCCATTTCCAGCATGAAGTGAAACCGGGAGATCATGACTTCGTGTTGCAGAAACAGCAATCGCCCTGCTGAGTTCTCCGCTTCCTCATGGATCTTGTGATATGCCTTCTCCTTATTCCTTTTCACGCCATCCCAATCCAAATCTGCCGATTGAACCAATGCGTTCTCCACAAGAACGTCCAGGGCTCGCGTGTTGTCGAGGAAATAATTGAATTCGCCGGCACTGCCGATCTTTGGGAGAGCAAACCTGTTGATCAATCCCATGTGAAAGAGTCGTTGCAAGTGCCGATGAGTCACATCCTCGTTACCCTCAACCAGACGAACGAGGAGTGAAGTCGGAAGGAATCTATAACGCGCGATTGCCGCAATGACTGCAAGGCCGCGTGCTGTTACCTTACAACCTGAAACCGCTTTGGGTTCCCGTTGGAATTTGGGCAAGCGTTTTTTCTTGGGTATGTCCGCTTCGTTATTCTCTGCCAATGAAACCCTCCAGTTCTTTGCGCAGCCGATCCCCTTGTCGGAACTTCGTTTTGAGGCGAGGTTCGGGATTCGAAGCTCCATCCCTTGGGGCTTCAGTTTGGAAGTTCGCGCTCAACATCGCGCTGTTGAGCAATGCTTGTTCCTGGGCAGCGAGCGCGATATCGGCGTCTGCGCCACTCATTGCTTTCTGCTTTATGCCCAGCCGTTTCTCGTACCAACGCCGGTTAAAGGACGATGTGTAAGGCCTGCGGACAAAAGGGACCAACAAAGGCTGTGTCTTGTGCACTCCGATCTTGATAAAGCAATGGCGGGGAAACTGTTCTTTGAGAGCTGCTGTCAACTCTAGGAGCTGCTCCTCAGGGGTGTAATGCTGCAGGCTGGAAAGTTCCTTAAAAGGCACCGGTAGCAATATCGGCACATCTGCTTCAGATTCGGTTTCCCCATATGCTTCCGCTGAGGATTGGCTTTTGCCCGAAAGACTGCTGCTGCCGGTGCTGGATGTTTCGCTCGTACCGATAAGGCCCTGAGAAAACCAATCGTCCGGCTGAAAAGACATTCCGGCTCCGCTGCTGCCGAAACTGCCGGATGCGGAACTGAAGCTGCTGCCGGAAGTAGATGTGTGAGAACGTCCCCTGCTATAGACCTTATCCCGCGAATACTTCGGCCAAAACTTCGTCTGATAGATTGCAACCTTGATGCGTTTGGGATCGAGTTCGCCTATAAACAACTCTTCGGCCATGCGTCGGGCATCAGGGACTGATAGTCCTCCGAACACCGACTTGATACCGCAGTTGGTGAGCACGGCGTCGACAAGGTTCTCGTCAATCTGACCGAATCGTTGATGCGCCAGCACCAAGAAAAGCCCGAACTTCCGTACCTGATCGAGCATGTCGGAAATGTCTAGACTGATAAAGCTTTGAAACTCATCGAGGTATAGGTAGTAAGGCTTTGGGGAAGCAGCCGAAGCGTCTCTTTTGCGCCGCCTCGCGCATTCGAAGAACTCATTAACCAACAGTGCCCCGAAGGCTCTCGCATTGTCAGCCGACAGATAATCGCTGGGCGCAAGATTGACGAGCAGAACCTTACCCTGATCCATAACCTCCTGCAGGTTGATACCGCGGCCCGGTATCCCCATGAATCTTGCCAGGGCTGTCGACGTGAGAAATTTGAATAGGCGGTTCTTCGCCGATAGCGTTTCCTGCCGCCAGTCTTTTGCGGGGAGATCCTGCAGCTCACGCCACTCTTTCTGAATAAGCGGCGATTGCAGTTGATCAATGAGGTGAGCCCGCACCGTCTTTGCGTTGAAGTCGATGAGGTGCTGGATCTGGGACAGGCCGAGATTTTGTTCAAGCATTGCCGTGTAGATCAGCCGCAACGTTCGCGCAAGGGTCGGCGTTTCATCGCTGTCTTTGACGTTCCACGCATGCATGGTGGCTGAGATGCGCCGGTCAACCTGAACGGAGACATCTCCTTCCGGCGCCCGCTGGAAAGGATTGAAACCGATCACAGTGTCGGGTGACGAAAGATTGAGCAGGATAATTTCACGGTTCAACACGCCGTGTGCGCAGAACTCCGCCACCTCCTCGTACAGCGAGCCATGAGGATCCACTAGGGTAAAGCCTTGGCGGTTTTTAAGATCTTCACGCATCATCGATTCCATAAATTTGCTCTTGCCGCTACCCGACGAGCCGATTATTTGCTGGTGGATCTTGCGATCCTCTGGCTGCACCAGTAGCGGGCGCTCGTTGGCGTCATAACCCAACATCAACGGCTTCATACTTTGCTCCTTATTCCGCGTCTATCCGCCGATCTTTCGCCTGCCGAATTCGATCGCTATAAGAGTTCTGATCGGCACGGTACTCGTCCTGCTCTGACTCAGAAAGTTCCTCAAACGCCCTGCCGTTTAGGTGGTCGGCTAGGACTTGAGATCGCCGCGTTTCAAGATGAGCGATTTCTTCATTGAGACTCCGGAGCGCTTCTTTCCGGCGCTCTACCTCTGTGATATCTAATCCCTGCGTCAACTTTATCCGTGTCTTTCTTGCTTCTGCCTGAGCGGTCTTTGCGTTTTCGATCCGCAGTCGGAGTTCTTCGGCCTTGGCTTGTGCCTCCAGTTCGGAAACACCCGCTGCCAATTCGGCGAATTGAGTTCGTCTCCTTTTTTGGTGTTCATCCCATTCGTCGTTCATCGTCACGCTTTGGGACGAGATCTCGTGAGACACCTGCACCTGTTGCAACAATGTCTGCAAGTAACCCAAACGGACGCGCTCTGCCCAGCCTCCGATGCCATAGGCCAACCGCTCCCGCATCGTGCGAACCATGGCGGGCAAACGGCGAGGATTGCTGCGGCTCATCATTCGCCATTGACCTGCAATAGACTGCTCGTCTAAGTAGGTCGGCAGTTGCAGATTCCCTTCACGCAGATCGCCCGCATCCTCTTCGTTTTCTTCGTGCCGTGTATCGTTCATAAGCTTCTTTGTGCGCACCAAATGGGGAAATCAGCTGGCGCGTGTATCTTCGATGTCCCGCTGTTTTTTAGCCGCCGCGCGGACTTTGGCCGTCTGGTCGATGACAAAGAGCTGCTCGTTGGCGGGGTTTCTGACGATTTCCCTTATGTTGTGGTTGCCAATGGCGTGCGTCCGCTGAATGTCCTCACGTTCCCGCGCTTCAATGAGCGCCGCGTATGCGGTGTATGGCAGCATCAATTTGGTCAGGGCAGGGAAGATATCAATTAGGATGAGCAGGATTGAAATCGCCCAAGTCAGTTTTGCAACTTCAGGATGCTGCTGCTCGATTTCGTGCAGCGCTTCATACCTAGCCGCGAGGTCACGGGCGTGCGGCACCCGTTGGCGTTCGTATTCCGCGTCTATTCGAACGTAAGAATCTATCTGTTCCCGACGAAGCCTATCGAGCTCGGTGCTGACCTGCTGCAAGAGATTACTGTTAAGTTCCTTTTGCTCCAGCGCAGCGTAATAAGCGGGCCCGTAACCTCCGATACCGGTGTTGCCGACTCCAACCCGCCCAACGACTTCAGCTTCCATTCTGGCGCCCCAATGATTGATCTGAAGCCGGTACTCATCGGCCCGTACCTCTAGCTTCGTGATTTGCGCCTGGAGTCCATCGCGCTGTTTATCTCGCCGGTCTTCAGCTGTATGGTTTTCCGTTCGCTCCTGGCGGGTAAGTTCCTGGTCAATGCGCTCCTCTACCAGGCGTAGCTCAAGCGGTACGGCAATGATGTAGCCCATCAGGAACGCGAGCGGGAGGCGGAACCATGCCAGCCGGGAACCACGGCCGGAAACGATGAAGCGGTCCATGGAAAAGATACTCAAGCCATAGATGGCGACGAGCGGAAGGGTCATCAAAAAGCTATGGGTGATTTGATGAATCGCATAGCCGCCCGAGACAAAGGCCATAGCCGTGGTAATCGCAACCATCATCCCAGCCGTCGTCTGATAGGACCGTGTCACGGGTGAGCAGAGCAGGATGGCCTCCTCATCTGTGCAAGCGACCCACCATATGAGCTGTTGCAACTTATGAAGATGAGTTCTCATTTCGCTCCTCAAGAAAAGGGTGCCTCCAGCAGAGGAAGCGGCTGAGATGGCGGCGGTTGGATGATTCCGAGTCGGACTTCACAATCCAGCAGAGAAACATTTTTAAGACATAGAGCGGGCATTTGGGCCACCGATTCGAAGTACTCCAGGTGACGACAGGACTCCTGGAGAACAGTTGGAGAGTTCAGCGGTAAGTCGGGCGCATTGAAATTGTCGAATCCCAAAAAGTGGCTCAGGGGTTCTTCAACACCCTCATGCGATCTGCTTTGCTCATGTTCACCAGGAAAAGAAGCCAGAATCTCGCAAACCGCGCCAAACCATTCCAGTGCGTTCTTGGGTTCATATGGACAAACAAGGATGCTCAAGAACTGGTGAGCGGTTACCCTCGGCTCGGGTTGTATTCCGCAGTACTGAATCAGACGATTCAGTTGCCTGATAGCCGCCTCCGCAACCTGCGGCCTGCTTACGGCGAACGCCTTGATGACTTGGTGTGGTTGAAGCCGCGCAGCTGCCGCGAAACGTGTCATATAGCACCCGAAGAGGTATTCGAGCTGCGGGAATAGATCGCAAATGAGGGAGTAGTTCATTGTATGGGCACGATAGACTTCGCAAGAATGGATTCAAAACTGCGATGAGCGAAAAAGGGTGGGCTGCGGCGAGTGATTCTGGTGTGGCTAATGTGGCGAGTAGGATGGGGTCACGGACTAGAGTTGCAGGACTCTTTTTGGCAGGCAACCAAGTAGTTGATCACCGATTGTCTGTGGAAACGCCACTGTTTTCCAACCTTGAAGCCAGACATACCCTCTTGACCGCCGCTATCCTTCCATTGGTCAGCCCAACGTCGGACGGTCTCTTCACTCACGCGCAATATTTCTGAAACTTCCTCAGGCGTAAGTATGGACGTCGACGGAAAAAGCAGTTCGAAGAAATCGTTCTGGGGTTTGTTCATAGCTCTCCTTCCAAAACCCATAAAAGGGTTTTCCCAAAAGTTTAGGTTTCCCTGGGAGCAACACTTTGCTCACCGCACTCTTGTAGAAGGAGCCCAAATGAAAGCTTGCTAGGACTCTTTGTTCAACGAATCTAGTTTTCAGGATGCGCGCTAATAATACTTTATTTTACTTATTCGCCATCACTTTTTGATGTTTGGTGGCGGCGTGGGACCCGTAGAATCTCGCAGTATTGGTAACTTCTTGACAATGAGTCAATTATATGCTAAAATAATAGCATAACTCAAGGAGGATTGAAGTTTTTGAACGTGGAAATCCCGGGAGGTACTGCGGTACTAGGTATCACGGGATTTGGCCACCCGTGACCTCATAGGTACCTGAGGGTGCCTCTTGAGTGGGAGAAACGAAGACGCGACCTGCGAACTGAGATATCCGCCAGTTCTAGTCTTCGTACGTTCATAATTCCTCCGGACCCTCTGCTTCAGTTGAGGGTCTTTTCTTTTTGGAGCGGACCGTCATGCCTGTTGAGTTCTGGGCGGGTGGAGAATTTGAAACGCCACATGAGCGAATTGATTATGAGATTTTGCGTAAAGCCTTGTACAAGCGTTTTGACCACTCCCCTAAAAATGTGTTCGTTGCATCTTGTGTCTTTCTTAACGGCCGGGAATTTGATGTCATTGTTTTCAAATCCGACGCGATCATAATTGCCGACTTAAAGTCCTGCAACAAACCCATCAAAGCGGTCGAAAATGGTAACTGGCCGTTTCTGACTGGTGGAACCTTCTACATGAATCCCTTCCGCCAAGTTCAGGGACAACGCTACGCTTTGATGGAAGCTCTGAACGAGAGAGCAACCGATTTTCTCCGGCCCCAGAAGGCTTCGAACTCGGATTTTGAGCATATCCACTGTGTCGTGGCTATTACGCCGGTCTTACATCCAGATTCGCAGAACGCGATTGATCCTAAACAGCGCTGGTTTCACCTCTCGGGTGCCGACCAATTTCCACAATTGGTAGACCAGATCACGAGCAAGCGATTCTCTTTTACAGCCGACGAATTAAGAACTCTTTTGGGGAGCGTCTTCAATTGCGAGATGGAGGCTCGACCGGAACCGATGGAGTCCGAACAGATTCGTTCAACGTCGCGAACGGGGAATGAATCAGGTGCGGAAGCGAGGGAAGAGAATCCGATTGATCTCAGCTCATATTACAGATCGCTTGCACTCCACTACGATAGCCTACACCTCGGATCGCTCTTCGGAGCCGCACAAGGATCGCCGCGTCAGATCCGCGTTCGAGAATTGTTCATCCCCAGAACCCTCAGAGATCTGCCACTACAAAAATCTGCGTCAAGACACGCTCTTGAAGAGTCCCCAGCTAACGAACCGTTGCAGGCCGCCTCCAGTGTTTTTGCGGACGAGCGTTACTCGCGGATGGTATTGCTTGGCGACGCCGGATCCGGGAAGTCGACCCTTATTGCTCACTATGTGATGAGTCTGCTTCCCGAAAGGAACATTGGAGCACGCACATTTGGCACTCTGCCAATGGTGGTGGAACTCCGTCGTTTCTCGGTCTTGAGTGCGCGCCGTCGTTGCGACACATTCCTGGAGTACTTGCAGTACGTTGCAAAGATTGAACATTGGCACCTTGAGATGTCGGATCTTGATCTGCTCTTGAGAAGGTTTCGCTGTGTGATCGTTTTTGAAGCCCTCGATGAAATACGGGATCTTGATCTGCGAAACCAAGTGCAGCATCAAATCGTGAGCTTCGCCACTGAATATCCTTCGACGCGAATCCTCGTTACATCCCGGTATTCGACGTATGAGCGGGGCCTCCTGCAGAACTCTGGTTTCCATCATTTCGTCCTCGGCCAGTTAGAGTCTCAAGACATTTACAAGTTTATTGATCGCTATTGCTTGTTGATGTCTGACGCGGCCCCTGATGTTCTCCTAAATGCAAGCCGACTCAAGGGGACCTTGCAACAATCCGAAAGAACTCTGGATCTCGTTTCTAATCCACTGCTATTGAGTCTGACGATTCTGCTCTATAGCTCGCCGCAACCTGAATTAAGTCGTGTTCGAATCCTAGAAAAAGGGATTGATCTGCTCATTGAGAAGTGGACCATGGGCAAACATGTTGAGATCAAAGACGCCGGATTCCAACTCTTGATTCACCACAAACGCCAGCTATTGCGCGAAATTGCTGTTTACCTTCGAGGTGAAAAATTCGAAAAGTTTGCCGCTATCCAAATCGCTGGCCAGGCAGATGACCTAATCAGTGTTTTAGCGCGGTTTCTTCGCGATCAACTCGCGATCGATTACACGGCATCCATTGTCCAGGCCCGCGAAGTCATAGATGATCTCGAAAATGTAGCCGGGATTTTGAAAAGAATAGAGGCTGACACGTACAGTTTCTCGCACGAACTTTTCGCGGACTACTGCGTTGCGTCGTACATAGTGGAAAAACACCAGAACTCTTCCACGGGCCGTGACGATTTGCGGGGGCTATTCCTAGAGAAATGGCGTCATCCAGAATGGAGTGAAGTGCTCCGTCTAGTTTGCGGAATGGTCGATGGCCCGACCGGGCTTGAGCTCGTTGAGAACCTTGCTTTTCAGATCCAGCCATTGCACTACCCGATCCCTCAATTGCCACCCTGGAACTTGGTGTTAGCGGTGCAGTGCCTCGGAGAACTCGCACTAGAAAGAATACCGATAGAACTTGGCAGAAGGGTTCTACGAAGCATATTGGACTTAGTAGATCGAACCGAGCAGGCATATTCCCAATCCCGGAACGCAACGGTCATGCGCACATTTATTTGGGCGTTGCTCAGTGCGGCTGTCGACTCCGTTGGAGACCGTTGGCCGAAGAGCGATCTTATTCTAATTGAATGGCTGGCGACTCGATCTAGGGAGGCCATGTTGATCAGTGACCTGCTCAACGATATTAATGGCAAGCGCATTAAGAATCCGCCAGAAACCCTAACATGGTTTGTTGGAAAAATTGGCCGGAAGAGCACCCTCCTGCGGGCCTATCTGCTCGGCTTGGCCGAGACAGCTGTCCCTAGCGCGCGAGCTCTTGCGCCACGCTCATTAGCGGTTGGATGGTCAGATGATCCGCAGGTCTTCACGGTAATAGCTGGACTCGCCTCGTCCGATACAGATCCGGCTGTACGCATGCAGGCCTTGAGGGGCTTAGCGTGGCTCTCTTCCTCCGATCATGTATTTGCATGCATTGTCGCAGCGGCTCAGAACGACGAGATCCACGAGGTCAGGGAGTATGCAGCATGGTTGGTTTGGCTCGCATATCCCGACCATCCTCAGGTGCGCACAATTTTGCGACATTCTCTCAACGACGGTTCTCCTGGAGTGAGAGCGGAGGCGATTCGAGGTTTGACGCCGTGGATATCGGACGACGAATCGGTTACGCATCTAGTGCGGCAGTTGGCTGCGGAAGACTCAAGTTCAATTGTACGAAGTGTCGCCATTAGGTGTCTAGGAGACCGTCTACGTGGTGACAAGGAAATCGAAAGCGTCCTATACGAACGCTCCGTAATCGATGCATCACCATATGTGCGACTGGAGGCGCTGGACGAATTGATTCACCGATTTCCTTCACATTCTGCGAATGCCCTTAGCGAGGTACAAAGCCTTTTCCAGTATGGACCTGCTGGGGTTCGTTATTGGGCGACACAAATCCTGCTAGAACAAACCGCAGATGATCTCGAGCGAGGCCAAATGTTTCGCATATGTCTGGAAGATTCAGATGCGTTTGTGCGAGCTGGCGTCCTTGATGAGGTTAAGTCGTTGCGATCTGTTCCGTCGACGCTCCTTCGTCAGACGCTTGAGGAGCGGATCCGAAACGACGGTGACGCCATGGTTCGCATTGCCGCGATTTCGCGTCTTTATGAGTACTATTCTCACGATCCATCTATTCAGGAAATTCTGTGCCAATGCGCGGCGAGTGATGAGAATCAGATGGTTAGGGCCGCCGCCTTAACGTGTCTTGTACTCGCCTTTGCTTCTGCGCCTTCGACTTTCCAAACCTTGGTGCAGTGTTTGACCGATACGCCGCCTAAGCAATTTCGCCGATATGCTGCAGAGTATGCCGTCAGGGCGTTGGTGCTAGAGCGATTTCGTGACGCTAATACACGCTCACTAATTCAAGCCGCTGCCTTCCCGGCCGATTGGGGGGAGCATGATTGGCCTCTGATTGAGGTTTTCGTTGAGAGTGGCCTTGCAGATTCAGATGAAACCCCGAAAAAACTCGTATCAATCGTCAACAATAGCAGAACCGCGAGAGAATCGTTTGTTCCGTTCCCGGAAATATCGAGAGCGGATGGCAAGGTTTCTCTTGATGATGTGTTACGCAAAAATCTTCATGATCGGCCGCTCTATTTTTACAAGAGTGACGAGCTGACAGCGATCGAATTGCTGATTAAGTACTTCCCGGAGGGATGGGATTTAACTCTAGCGTTGATGTTTTCGGCGGGTGGAAGCCTTGACGCCCAGGATCGAAGTCGGCTGATTGCGATGATGTTCATCCGGGCGCGAAGAGCTGATCAAAGGGCAAGTCTGTGCGCTACGGTGAAAGCTACCACGTACGCTGAGGAATTCTCCTGGTGGCTCCGCGCTTGCAGTACGAACATCCTTCCACTAATGGATTGGAGATAGAGGCCCCGACGAAGTTTTTGAAGACAGAGTCATGGTCATCGAAACCCCACTCAGTTTATCGAAGGCTGGCGAAATGCCATTGCGTGCATTTCGCCAGCCACTTCTTTCGCAGTCCGGCGAGCAAGAAAAAAGAGGGCGGCTCGACTGCTGTCGAGTGCCCTCTCTTGCTTCCCTCCGCTCTGACGACTTCACATGAATGTATCAATCGGCGAATCGTGTTGAATCGCCGAATTGAGGAAGTCAGCCAGAAGGCTGTAGCGACGGCGGAAGACCTGGCGTTCATCTTCCGGAAGCTCAAGCAGCTCACTCTTGAATGTCGATTCGTTATTCTTGAGAAGGTTCAAGAGACTTTCAGATTGGCTGACCGAGAGTCGGCCATCTGCGTCGAGCAATGGCGCGACATTTGCCCACCACGAAAGACCAAACCTTGAAAGTAGGCTTTCATCATTCGCAGGGTTTCGGTAGAGCCCGTACTGAAGTACGGGCCCTACCCTGCGGACTGATGGCGCTGCGGCAGACTCAGCCGCGGAGGTTACGCATTGCGTGGGCATACGCCGGTCTCCCTTCTGCCGCCTTCGATGGATACGGCCGTCCTGCGGCTTTCAAACCATTGCGGTAGCTTTCAAGCATCTTCAGACGGATTGCCTCACAGATGCTTTCGACCGTCTTCTCGTCGAATTCCGTTTTTGTTTCGTCCCGCAGCGGATCGACGATGGTGGAGTACGTCCACCTCTTGAGTTGTTGGGTGTAGCCCAACGCTTTTTGTTCGGACATTGTTTTGTCCCTTTCGGCAAGCATCAATGCTTTGGCGGAGGGCAGCTTGCCTTGCTCACCGCAAGGTCGGTCCAGCGGCCGGATGCCCGATCCTGTCAAGGCCCCGCCTCCCGCCAGGCCGTTCGACGGCCTCTCTTGCGGGACCTTGATAGGTCGGGATCGGCCGCTACAATGAGAGACCGTGAGCAAGGCAACCCCCTGTTGTGGTGGCGCTCGCGGCGAACGGTTAGCGGCTGTCCTTTGGGGTAGGGCCCCCAAAGGCAGCGACATAGCCAGCCCGCCGAAGGCGGTCACGATTTGCTCCCGCAGGTCACAGCAAGGCAACCCCTTGACCGTCCTTGGCGAATCTCAAAGCATGCATGCCTTGGGGTTAGGCCTCCAAGGCATGCAACACAGCCAGTCCGCCAAAGCCGGTCACCTCGCTCAGGAATCTCTATCCGCCGATCCGACTGGCCCCTTAGAACGGCAGATCCTTTGACCGTCGCTCTATCCTCGGATTCTTCGGCTGTGGTCCGTAAGGATCCTTGCCTCCATGCTTGGCGTACCACCAGGCGTCCCAAACCTTCTTGCGGACGCCCCTCCTGACTAACTCCTCTGCCTCTTTCCGCTCCTCCTTGCTGGCGTACTTTCGCCTCATCAGCGGAATGATCCTTCGATCAACGTACTCGTCGACCTTCTGCATGTAACTTGGCTTTCTTCGTTCTTGCTTCGGCATATGTTTGCCCTTTCGCAAGCTTCAATGCTTCGGCGACGGGCGGCTTGCCTCGCTCGTCGCAAGGCGGGAGCAGCGGCCCGCACGCCCGGCTGTCATAGGCTCCGCATCCCGCTAGGGCCGTCCGACGGCCTGCTTTGCGGCGCCTTGATAGCCGGGATCGGGTCGCTACAATGAGAGACCACGAGCGAGGCAGCGAATGTGATGGTGCGCTGCGGTTGATCGGAGGGATGCTGTCCTTTGGGGTTAGGGCCCCAAAGGCAGCGACATAGTCAGTCCGCCGAAGGCGGTCACCTTGGCTCGCCCTCTCAATTTTTTCCTCTTCCGTTCCAGTTCTCCCCGGTCATCTCCATCCCAGTCATTCCAACCTTCATTCCTCAGCGATAGTCATTCTTCCATTCATCCACACAGGCAGGGGCGAGCCCACCGGTAGGTGGGCGAATTTTCTTAATAGCCTGCGGAAATCCGCGGGCAGGTTCGCAATGGAATCAATGGGATGGAAGGGCGGAAGCGTCGATACTGTTATCTACCGGCGTATCTACTCGGATTTGACGATGGGTATCTACCGCTGAATGTCCGCGGCGGTTTCCCCTAGAGGCGAGCATCGCCCACAGATTCCGCCCACAGTGCAAAATTTGGGCGTGGATGCGCGTTCCCTGATGTCCTTGGATCAGTGGAAGATGAGGCTAAATCGGGGCGAGAGGATTCGAACCTCCGACCTCCTGCGCCCAAGGCAGGCGCGCTAGCCAGGCTGCGCCACGCCCCGAATCCAAGCATTGTGCCATACTCTCGCGATGATCGTCGCGGGTGTCTTGCTTGTTCGGGGCATTATGTAACATCGAAGCGGGTCGAGGGCCAAAGCTCGGAAATCGTCAGCAACTCATTGCGTCCATCGGGCTGGGCGCGGCGTTGGCGATGTTAGGAACTTCGGGCGCGGTTTTACGAAGGCGAAGAAGTTCATGTCGGCAGGATGCTGCTGGCGGTCTTCAGTAACTAGAACTCCAGCGGTTGATCAAGGACGACTTCGAGCGAGGTGCCTTTCGGCAGTTCGAGGTCGGCTCCACGGCCGAGCAGTACGCCAGCCAAGGCAACTCCCGCACTGGCGCCGCCGCCGATGGCAGCCCCTTTCGCTCCGCCGAACACGCCGCCCAAAACGCCGCCTACTCCACCGGCCTTGGCAACGTCTCCCGCATCTTTGCCTTTCGTCGAATCACCCTTGATGGTGGCTTCACCTTCGCGGTGACCTTCGTCGGAGCCACCGAGTAATCCGTAGATCTCCATGGTGACGCCGTTGGGAAGAATCATCCTTTCGAAGTTCAGAGTCAGGCTGGCTTTGCCTTTGACGCGACCGGGCCGTTGGGCGTCTTTGATCCGTCCCTGGACGTTTGTTCCGACGGGAATCACAATGGTGTTGCCGACAGTTATGGGAACGTAGGTCCGAGCGTAGACGCGGTCGCCTTCTTTGATGTTTTTCGTGGAGACCTTGTTGGTCAACTGGATCGGAATCACCGTTCCTTTTTCGACGATGAGGATCTTCGGCTTGACGCCTTCCGGAACCTGCAGGTCGCGAGGGCCCTGCGACTGCATCGTCAACAAAACCAAGAGGATCAATCCACGCATAGATACTCCTTATCTATTCGAACGAACAATAGAACATAGACCCGATCGGTCCCGAAAAGTTTCACCGGGCCACCAGAAAAGTTCGCAGCTCCTGAAGCGCTTTTCCCCGCGCGCTCACGCGATTCTTCTCCGGCGCGGACATCTGCGCCAGGGTCTTTCCCTCACTGGATACGACAAAGATAGGGTCGTAGCCGAACCCGAATTCCCCGGCCGGCTCCGTCGCAATTCTACCTCGCAGGTCAGACTGAACGGTCCACATCACCGTCCCTGCGCGCGCCACGGCAAAGGCGCAAAAAAACGCCGCGCCGCGATCCGCAGCGGGGCCGAGCGCCGCGAGTTCTTCGAGCAGGCGCTGGTTGCGCTCTTCTGTCGAGGGTGCGTATCGCGCCGAATGGACACCGGGCCGATCGTCGAGCGCGTGCACACACAGTCCGGAATCGTCGGCCAGCACGAGCCCTTCAATCAGCCGGCTGTAGTGCGTGGCTTTCAAGGTGGCATTTTCCAGAAAGGTGGCGCCGGTTTCTTCCACATCCACAAGATCCGGCAGGGATTCAACGTGCCAGTCGGGAAGATCGCTCAGCGCCATGCTCACCTCGCGGATCTTTCCGGCATTGGTGCTCGCCACTACAAGGCGCTTCACTGAGCCAGGACCTGGCGCTGCTGTTCGATGAGTTCGCTGATTCCTTTTCGCCCGAGGCCGAGCAACTGCGCAAGGGTCGCGTCGCTGAAGGGATTGCGCTCCGCCGTGCCCTGAATCTCCACGAACTCTCCCTTGTCGGTCATCACGATGTTGAAATCGACATCGGCCGTGGAGTCTTCGGCATAGTTAAGGTCGAGCATCGGAACGCCGCGAATGACACCCACGCTCACGGCTCCCACGAAACCCTGCATGGGATCTTTCTTAAGCTTGCCTGCGGTAACCAGCCCGTTCACGGCCAGTTTCAGCGCAATGAACGCGCCTGTGATGGAAGCCGTCCGGGTGCCGCCGTCGGCTTCAATGACGTCGCAGTCGATCCAGATCGTGCGTTCGCCGATGTGATCCATGTCGATGGCGGTGCGCAGAGAGCGGCCGATCAGGCGTTGAATCTCCATCGTGCGGCCCGAACGTTTACCGGAGGAGGACTCGCGGACAGTTCGGGTGGATGTCGCGCGCGGGATCATCGCGTACTCCGATGTCACCCACCCTTTTCCCGTGTTTCGAAGGAATGGCGGCACAACTTCTTCAACGCTGGCGGTGCAGATAACGCGGGTACGGCCGACCTCTATGAGGACGGAGCCTTCAGCGGCTTGAATGAAATCTTTAGTAATTCGAACGGGGCGCATCTGGCCGGGTTCGCGGCCGTCAATTCGCATTGGAAACTTGCTCCTGGGGCGGCTTCGTGACGTTGGTAATCGAAAGATCCATCTCCAGGGGCAACAGGAGCAGATGTCCTGCGAGGGTTTCCTTCTCGGCGCCGCCGACGAGAATTTTCACCTGGCGAATCTCCGGAAGATTGTACGTTAGTGAATTCACGATGGAATAAACCGTTGCCTGCTCGTTCAACATTCCGCCGGGATGGTTCGCCGAAAGCGGATCGGAGAAATCCACATACGCCAGGCCTGCATCGTCGATGAATACCTCAAGCAGTTTCGTATCTTTCGGAATAGACGGGAACAGGCCCGCAGTCTTCGGACCCGCGATCAGGTTCTGCAGCACCTGCTTGGCCCGATTTACCAGCTCTGCCGATCGATAAATCGTCTGGTCTTCACCGGCAAGAATCACGTCGCCGGCCTCGCTACCGGGAAAGAAAAGCTTTACCGGCATCTTTGGATCGGTTTGGTTGTAAAGGGGCGCTTTGGGAGGCGTGAAAGGATTCTCTTCAACCTCCTTCTTGTCCTTTACGAGCGATTGAATTCTTCCAATCACATCCACGAAAAGGCCCAGGGTGATGGCAAAACCCACTCCCAGGGCAATCAAGCCGAACTTGATGTGACGCGGAATTTTCGCCTTCATTGACCGCGCGCTCCCGTCCGGGTTTCGACGAATTTTTCGATGGCCCCCGCCATCGTTGTTGCGACCTTCGTCTGAAAAGCGGGGTCCAGGAGCGTTTGTACGCTGACGTCGTTGTTCAAATTCCCGAACTCGATCGCCACGGCGGGCATCGTGACGCTGGCGAGCACTCCTACAGGGCCTGAGCGCAATGGAAACTTCCAGCCGGGAAGCGTTTGGTTCAGGTCCTGCTGGAGCTGTGACGCGAGGGCTTCGCTGGCCTTCTGGCTTGTTCGATAAGCCATGTACCAGGGAAGGAAGAGACGTTGTCCGGGCGGCTGTGGCCCCGGCCCGGTGCTGAACTCACCTTTCATAACGAAGATCGACGATCCGGAGTCAGTTTTATTCGGCGAATAGCCCACGTGCAGGCTGACAAAGAGCCCGGCCTGATTATTGTTGGCGACTTCTGTGCGGCCTTCGCTGCTGACTGCGACATCCGAATCGCGCGTCAAAACGACAGAGGCTCCGAGGCGGCTTTGCAGTGCCGTCCGGAGACGGCGCGCTATCGCGAGCGTGAGATCTTTTTCGAGGGTGGCAGCATTCGTGGCGCCCGAATCCATTCCGCCGTGCCCCGCGTCGATCACGATCACTCGTATGTTGGCGTTCTCCGGAATAGCGTCGGGTTTCGCCGCACCGGCCGCACCGGCTGGAGCGACGGGACCGGCAGGCACAGCCTCGGTGATGGCTTCACCGACAAAATCCACAAAGAACACCCGATTCTCTTCTGCGGCGGTAACGCGTATGTCGCGGACTTCGTCGGTGGTTCCGACGATG
>Ga0105242_10001995_pt1 | contig 16059 bp, 17 predicted proteins | sample KBSM24metaG_FD_81521 | JGI IMG/M metagenome (GOLD analysis project Ga0105242, IMG submission 81521) | Miscanthus rhizosphere microbial communities from Kellogg Biological Station, Michigan, USA - KBS M2-4 metaG | ecosystem: Host-associated > Plants > Roots > Rhizosphere > Soil | place... | reverse complement strand
GGATACGACTCGCCGCGCGTGGCTCCGTTGAGACCGATCAGCCACCCGACCACGTACCGCTTCTGCGTTCCGGGCTCGAAGCGCGACGCGGCGACCGTGCGCTCCTGCGGTGGGGGCGACTGCACCTGCAGCGCCGGAACGGCAGCTGAGGTGGGGCGGCGCGGTCTTGCCGCGCCGTCAACCTCGGCGGGCTGAGAGCCCGCCGCTACACTTGCGCGCGTCGGGCGCACGACCGCGATCTCGGGCTCGCTCGCTTCCTGCGGACAGTAGGGGCAGATGTCCCACGTCTCGTCGATGAAGTGCCCGTTCTCACACCGCTTATCTGCCACGATCACCCTCACGCGTGAAATGCCACCGCGACGGCGTTTCGGCCGCCGAAGTAGATGATGTCTCCGTCCTTGAGAAAGCGTTTGTCGATCTTCTGGTCGTTGACATACGTACCATTCGAGGAATTCCTGTCGATCAGGAGAACCTTCCCGTCAATCGAGACGACCTCTGCGTGAAGACGCGACACCTTCGGATTTTCCAATACGATCTCACAAATCGTCGACTCGCGCCCGATCCGGATGCCCGATCCGCCGAGGCCGAGCTTCTCGCCGGCGCGGTTGCCATTGAGGATCGTGAACTTCCCCAGAATGCCCTGCGGTGAGGCGATGCCGCCGCTCGGCGCGACGACCGTCTCGACCGTCGGCCCCTTGAGCACATCGACCGGAAACTTCGGGCCGCGCGAGCGGACGAGCGCCGTCGCCGCGGCGACGATGCCGGCGACGAGCAGCGCGGCGATGATCCATGTCGCGATCGGGTAGAGCCGCCACGGCGGCAGGCCCGCGATCGCGCGGTCGGCGTCGCGGCCGAAGCGGATCAGATCGGGTGAGTTGGGGAAGAGAGCCGACGCGCGCACCAGCTCTTTCTTCGCGTCGATCCACCGCCCGTCGTACGCGGCATCGAGCGCGGCGCGATATTTGAGATTGAACTCGCCGTCGCTGCTCGCCGGAATCTTCGCCCCGGCGAGGAACTGCCTGGCGACGCTGATCGGCACGAGGAACTTGATCTGTTCCGCGTTCTTGTGGCCCCAGGTGGAGATGCCGATCACCTCGCCGTTCTTGTTGACCGCCGGGCCTCCGGAGTTGCCGAAGTAGATCGCCACGTTCGACTGGAACACCGGCGTGTTCGCGACGTTGCGCTTGATCGCCGTGATCATGCCGGGGTTGAATGTCGGCTCGAGATCGCTGTCGCGCGAGAGCCAGCCGCCGATCACTTCGTCGGTGCTGCTGGCGACGGCCGGGTAGCCGACCGACCAGATCGACTCACCGACGCGCGTCGATTCGGAGTCGCCCAGCGGAAGCGAAGGCAATCCTTTGCGCTCGATCTTGAGCACCGCGAGGTCCGTCCCACCCTGCCCGAGCTCGGGCGAGAAACGCTTGATCGCAAACGGCAGCGTCTCGCCGTTCGAGAGCTCGACGCGGTTGACGACCTTGACGTTGCGGATCGTGCCGGCTTCGGCGAGCGCGTCGACGTAGCGATCGAGCTCGTCGCCGCGATAAAGCGTGCGCAGCTCGTCGACCGGGAAGTGTTTCACCAGCGCCGCGATCGCGCCGTTGCGGTGCAGCTCGCGCTCGAGCTGTTCCTGCTCACGCGTCGGCGCGACGACATGTCCGCTCGTGAGGATGAAGCCGTCCGGATGAATGAGAAATCCGCTGCCCGATCCGCCGGCGCCTGTCTCGACGACCTTCGCGCCGTCCACTTCGCGCGGGCGCAGGTTGAGGTTGATGGCGATGCTCTCGATCGCCTCGGACGGATACCGAAAGTCCGCCGTCGCATACGCGCTGATGCGCACGACGGAAGGCTTCACTCCATAGGCCATCTTCTGCACGTCATCCATCGGGTCAGATGACTTGGAAGCATCGCGGCGGCAGAACGAGGCCAGGATGAAGAAGAGAAGGATGAGGAAACGGCCCCTCACCCGGCCCTTCGCTGCGCTCAGGGCCACCCTCTCCCCGCTTCGCGGGGCGAGGGACACTCGGGAGGTCTGCGCCGAGTGCCCTTCTCCCCGCTTGCGGGGAGAAGGTGCCCGAAGGGCGGATGAGGGGCGTGCTCTCTTCAGCCGGGGGCGAGACATGGTTAGCGTGAGGAGGGGGACGCGGTCGGGAACGCGAGTTGATGATTCCAGTACAACCACGCGCCGGCCGCGCCGAGGACGAGCACGAGAACGAGCGTCCACTTGAGGACCGGCTTCTTCGGCGGCGCCGCCGCCTGGGGCGGTGGCTCGCCCGTCACCGCGTCCATCGGCTGCGTCTCGCGCACGGTTTCGTCGTAGAGATCGATCGGCTCGAGCTTCTGCGTGTCGTCGAGCTTCTCGGGCGGCGGCTCGGTGCCGTCCGTCACCTCGACGCGCGCGACGATCACGGTCACGTTGTCGGGCGCGCCGCGGGAGAGCGCGCGGCGGAGGAACTCGTCGGCCGCGGCGTCGATCGGCATGTGTGCCACTTCCTTCATCTCTTCTTCTTTGACGACGCCGTGCAGGCCGTCGCTGCAGAGGATGAAGGTGTCGCCTTCTCTCAATTCGATCGGGCCGCGCACGTCGATCTCGACGTCCTCGGCGACGCCCATCGAGCGCTGCAGGACATTGCGGCGCGGGTGCGTCTCCGCTTCCTGCGCCGTGAGCAGCCCTTCCCGAACCATCGTCGCGACGAGCGAGTGGTCGTCGGTGAGCTGCTTGATCTCGCCGTCGCGGACCATGTAGATGCGCGAGTCGCCCACGTGCGCGAGCCATCCCTCGCCTTCGCGGATGGCGAGCACCGAGGTCGTGGTTCCCATCCCGCGCAGCTCGGGCGTCGACTGGGCCTCGGAGTAGATGCGCGCGTTCGCCCGCGAGAGCGAGTCGCGCAGCGCGGTCGGGATGTCGGAGGTCTCGCTGCCGAGGTATTGCTGCTTCACTGTTTCTGCGGCGAGACGCGAGGCCGTTGCGCCCCCGCGGTGGCCGCCCATCCCGTCGGCGACGATGAGCAAACGCCCGCCGGGATGGCTCACGTGCTCTTCAGCCGGCGTCGTATACGTGCCGAAATCCTGGTTCTCGGAACGGACGAGACCCGTGTCCGTTCGCAGGACGGCACGAACAACCAGACGGCGCGGCTGTGACTCGTTGGACGATGCTTGCTCGCTCATGGCGAAGCTACCCGATGTTCCGAGAAGTAGGACATTATAAGGGGAGTTGGCAGTTGGCAGTTCGCGGTTGGCAGTGGACCCGGTCCTTCACTGCCAACTGCGAACTGCCAACCGCCAACTCGCCTCTGGCATAATCAAGACCTCCGATGGAACAGCTCCAGATTCACTACGTCGATCTCGGCGTACCGCGCGTGTCCGACATCAAAGCGGAAATGTCGATCGGACGCACCGAGGGAAACGATCTGGTGCTCAACCACCCCTCGGTCTCGCGCAAGCACGCGCGCCTGGAAGCGCGGAACAACCACTGGTGGATCGTCGACCTGAAGTCCACCAACGGCGTCAAGATCAACGGCAACCTCATCACTGAGGCGCAGATCAACGCCGGCGACAAGATCCTCGTCGGCTCGGTTCAGCTCGACGTCAAGGCCATGCCCTCGGTCGAGTTCACCGGCGAGTCGATGTTCGACAACCCCTCCGGCACCGTCATCCGCCGCATCTCCGACTTCAATTCCGAGTTCGGCCTCGATCTCGGCGAGCTGCAGGAAGGCTCGATCTCCGCCATCCGCCCGCCGTCGGAACCGGGACTCAAACCGGAGCCCTCGGTCACGCGCGAGAAGATCTTCCAGGTGCTCGTGCACGTCGCGCGCGCGCTGCTGCAGACCGAGGAGCTCACCGATCTGCTCAACACCGTCATGGACATGATCTTCAAGTACCTGCCGGTGGAGCGCGGACTGATCATCCTGTTCGACGAGGAAGGAAACCCGGTCCCCAGGCTGACGAAGTTCATCGAAGGCGCGGACGCGCACGACATTCCGATCTCGCGCACGATCCTGAAGATGGTGGCCGAACAGCAGGTCGCGCTGATGACCTCGAACGCGCTCGAAGACGCGCGGCTCCTCGGCGGAAAGTCGATCGCCATCCACGGCATCCGCTCGGCGATGTGCGTTCCGCTGTGGAACCGGCAGCGCGTCATCGGCGCGGTGCAGGTCGACTCGCCCATTCACATCGGACGATTCACCGAAGAAGACCTCGACCTCCTCACCGCGCTCGCGAACTTCGCCGCGGTGGCCATCGAGCGCGCGCAGCTCGCCGAGAAGATCGAGCAGGAGCGCAAGATCCGCTCGAAGATGGAGCGCTATCACTCGCCGGCGGTCATCGACGAGATCGTGAAAGGCGTGATCGCCGCGGACGACACCGACGTGCGCAATGCGGACGTGTCGATCCTCTTCGCCGACATCTCCGGATTCACGACCGTGTCGGAGACGAAGAGCCCCGAGGAAGTGGCGGAGTTCCTGTCGAACTTCTTCTCCGCGGCGGTGGACGCGATCTTCGCGTACGGCGGCACGCTCGACAAATTCATCGGCGACGCGGTGATGGCGTTCTTCGGCGCGCCGATCCCGCAGGACGATCACGCCGACCGCGCGATCATGGCCGGGCTGATGATGCAGGAGCGCATCGGCCAGTGGAACAGCGAGCGCGCCTTGACCGGACTGCCGGAAGTGCGCATCCGCGTGGGCATCAACAGCGGCCCCGCGGTCGTCGGAAACGTGGGAACGGAAAAGCGCGTCGACTACACGGTGCTCGGCAGCTCGGTCAACATCGCTTCGCGCCTCGAGAGCGGCGTGGCGAAACCGGGCCAGCTCGTCGTGTCGAAGAACACGCTCGACCGCGTGATCGGCAGCTTCGACACCGAGCCGCTCGGCGAGTTCGCGCTGAAAGGCCTCCAGCAGAAGATGCCGGTCTTTGCCGTGAAGGCGGCCGTGCGCGTCCCGAAGAAGACGACCGCGTCGGATACGTTCCACGCGGTGACGCCGGGGCGGATGTAGGGGAACTTTCCCTGCCCCTGAATCGTTCTACCCACAGCGGCAGCTGTGCCGCCCCACTTCTAGATGACTCGCACGATTCTTCAGCCTCTCGCCATCGCTCTCGCACTCGCGGCGATCGTGCGGGCAGCGGTGCACATCTACTCGATCCCATCGGCGTCGATGGTTCCCACGCTCGAGGTCGGCGATCGGATCGTGGTGACGCGCTACCTCGGAAGCGATCCCGAGCGGGGGCACGTCATCGTCTTTCAATCGCCGGGCGACGACCGGGAGCTGCTCGTGAAACGCGTGGTCGGAGTGCCGGGCGATCTGATCGACGCGCGCCTCGGACGCCTCCGGGTCGGAGAGCACACGTTCCCCGAGCCGTACGTGTTGCGCCAGGCTGCAACCGGCGCGATCGAGTCGCAGATCATCCCGAGCAACTGTTACTACGTCCTCGGCGACAACCGCGACGAGTCGCTCGACAGCCGCAGCTGGGGCGTCGTGCCTCGCGATCGCATCGTCGGCCGGGCGCGGCTCGTTCTCTGGTCCTCGCCGATCCAGGACGGCGATGCCGTGAACGCCGCCACCGGGCCGGGCTCGGCGCCGCCTCCCCTGCAACGCAGCTCGCGCGTCTTCAAATGGATCGACTGACCTGTTAATCTCAAACAGCCGGAGGTCGTGATGCGCAATCGACGTGAGCTTGGTGAAGGTCGAATCGGATGTCTTGTCGGACTGGTCATCCTGCTGATCGCGGGGATGATCGCGTACAAGATGGTGCCGGTGAAGGTCAAAGCGGCGGAGATGCGTGACGCGGTGTCGGACGAGGCGAAGTCCGCCGGCCAGCACAACGACAAATGGATCGCCGCCGCGCTCCTGCAGAAGGCGCAGTCGCTGGAGTTGCCGGTGGGCGAGAAGGACATCGAGATCCGCCGGGCGAACAGCGAGATCCGCGTCGACGTCGACTACACCGTTCCGGTGAAGTTTCCCGGCTACACGTATCAATGGCATTTCCACCACCGAGCCGAGAATCCGATTTTCTAGGAGCGCGATGACGGTCACGATCAAGATCCGCGAGAACGGCCCGTACGTCGTCGACGGCGAGTTCACGCTCGTCGACGCGAACGGGAACGAAGTCCCCATCGTCAAACGCGCGCTTTGCCGCTGCGGCGGCTCGACGACGAAACCGTTCTGCGACGGCACGCACTCGAAGATCGGCTTTCAGGGCGCGATCGCCGCGGTCGAAAAATCATCCGGCGAGCCGTCGTAGTCCTCGATCTCGAAGACCACATCCTCCCATCCCGTCAGGTTCGTCTCCGCCCGCGGCGGCCTTGACGGCTCACCGTCTCTCACGAAGTCAGGCCATGTCTCCATGCGTCGTTCCTCCGGGACGGCGACACATTCAGCCTGCATTCCGCGGACGCGCAGAGAGGGTGGGGTGGAAGAGGTGTCAAAAACTTCTGTCATCCTGAGCCGCGTCCCCTCACCCGGCCCTTCGCTACGCTCAGGGCCACCCTCTCCCCGCAAGCGGGGCGAGGGGCACTCGCGGCAGGCGTGCGGATGAGGGGTGTGTCATCCTGAGCCGCGTAGACGGCGAAGGATCTTCCACTGAACATCGAGGGAAGATCCTTCCCCCTCGCTTCGCTCGGCGTCAGGATGACACTGAGGGGGCGCGTCAGGCGCTCGTACGGATTCGAACGTCGCCGTGCGCCTCTTCCCACTCCTCCGCTTCGCGGGAGAAGAAGCTGACGCGCGATTTCTTGTACTCCGTCATCGGAAAGAGCGCCTGCTTCTGGGTCAGGCCGCTGTCGGCGGCGAGGTCGTTGATGATCGACTCGCATTCGTCGACCGAGCGCGCGTGCACGGTGGTGTAGAGGTTGTACGGCCAGTCGTCGTACACGGGCCGCAGATAGCAGTGCGACACGGCGCGATGCTGGGCGAGCTTGGCGGCATGGGCATCGACGTCGTCCTGCGGCACGACCCACACGCCCATCGCCGTCGCGCCGAATCCCGGCTTGCGCGCCTGCACGTGCGCGCAGAAGCGGCGGATCTGACCTCGCTTCACGAGCGCCTTGGCGACGACGAGCAGCTCCTCGGCCGTGATTCCGGCGCCGCGCGCGAGAACGTCGAAGGGGCGCGGCTGCAGCGGCAGGTCGCGCTGCAGAAGTCGAACAGCTTCGATCTCGAGCGGCGTGAGCGGCACGGGCTCGGTCTGCAGATCCGAATGGGTCTCGCCGTCGGACGTACTGCTCTTATACAGCCGCAGCGTCGGCAGCGGACGAACGGAGTCGCAGTCGGCCTGCTGCCCGAGGACGTCGATCGTCTTCTCCAGCCCGAGCTTCGATTGCGGTGAGACGAAGACGGTGAACCAGAGGTTGAAGCTGTTGTTGCGGCGATAGTTCTGCGTGACTCCCGGATGCCCGCTCACGATCGACGCGGCGTCGTCGATGCGCTCGGGATCCACGCGCGCGGCGACGAGACAGGAGCGATAGCCGAGGGCGCGCGTGTCGAACTGTGGTGCGAGCTGCTTGATCACGCCTTCGCGGCGGAGGCGGTCCGTACGCTTGATGACTTCTTTCTCGGACATGTCGATGGCCTGTCCGATGAACGCATACGGCGTGGAAACGAACGGAATCTCGCCCTGCAGAGCACCCAACAGCTCCCGGTCCCGTTGATCCAATTCCTGCATGAGAACCCCTCGGTGATCGTCGTTCCGCCGGGTTGGAGAGTAGGACTGAATTGTAGCTTGAAATCATCCGTTGACGAGCGTGAGCTTCGCGTATTCGCGCGCGTCAATTTCTTCGTCGTCCGCGATGCGTGTTCGATGCCGCCGCGCCGCCTCGACCGCGACGGCCCGGTCGACGCCGCCATATCCCGCCGGAAACGGATCGAGCTTCGCAGAAGCAGCGTCGAAAAGCCTCATCGCGCCTCGATACGTGCCGCGCTGGACGTGATGATATGCGGCGGCGAGCTGGATCAGGCCCTGGAGAAACGTCCTCTCGTCGCCGCTCGACTTCAGCCAGAGCTCCTCCCACGCTTCGTGGGCGTGCCAGAAGTGGTGGCCGTTGAAAAGCTCGACGCCGTGTGCCAGCGCGTTCAATCCGAGTCGCGCGTCCCGCGCTTCAAAACGTCGCAGATCGCAACCGTGAAGTCCATCGTCGATCCCGTCCCCCCGATGTCCGACGTCCGCACTTCCGGTCCCATGGCGAGGACTTTCACAATCGCGTCCTCGATGCGCTTGGCCGGCTGGGTCTCGCCGATGTGCTCCAGCATCAGGACGGCTGACTTGAGCAGCGCGAGCGGGTTCGCCTTGTTCTGCCCGGCAATGTCGGGCGCGCTGCCGTGAACGGCCTCGAAGACCGCGCCGTTCTCGCCGATGTTCGCGCCGGCGACCACACCCAGGCCGCCGACGAGGCCGGCGGTGAGATCGGAAACGATGTCGCCGTAGAGATTCTCGAGCAGCAGCACGTCGAACTGGTTCGGATTCACGACGAGCTGCATGCAGAGGTTGTCGACGATCTTGTCGTCGGCGGCGATGTTCGGGTATTCCTTCGACACGTTCCGGAAGCATTGCAGGAACAGGCCGTCGGAGAGCTTCATGATGTTCGCCTTGTGCACGGCCGTGACTCTCTTCCGGCCGTGCGTGCGGGCGTACTCGAAGGCGAAGCGGGCGATGCGCGTCGAGGCGCGCTCGGTGATGATCTTCAACGACTCCACGACGCCCGGCACGACCTCGTGCTCGAGGCCCGCGTAAAGGCTCTCCGTGTTCTCGCGGACGACGATCAGATCGATGTTCTCGAAGCGGGTGATGATGTTCGGCATCGACTTCACGGGGCGGAGGTTCGCGTAGAGATCGAGCGTCTTGCGAAGGCGGACGTTGATCGAGGCGAAGCCGGTGCCGACCGGCGTGGTCACCGGTCCTTTCAGGGCGACCTTGTTGCGGACGATCGACTCGAGGACTTCCGCGGGCAGCGGATCGCCGAAGCGGGAGAGCGCTTCCGCGCCGACGAAGTACTTTTCCCACTCCACCTCGACGCCGGCGCACTCGATGATCTGCACCACGGCCGCCGTGACTTCCGGTCCGATCCCGTCACCGGGAAGGAGGGTGATCTTGTGTCTGGCCATTTCTACTCCTGGGCTGCGTTCAATTCCCGTGCGCGCTCGCGGGCGCGCCGGGGATCGAAGTCGAGCGGAAAGATATCGCGGAGGCGGGCGTGGTGCGGCAGTTCGTCGAGACAGCGGCGGATGCTCTCCAGCGTCGGGGGGATGAAATCGAGATAGTGCATGCGCCCGCGCACGGTCGCCTGCTTCGAAAACGTACCGAGGATCTTGATCGAGCGCTGGAGGAGCGACTCGAAGTACCGGCGGCGGATGCCTTCGTCCGCGCCGGTGAGCGTGCGGTAGTGCTCGAGCAGCTCCAGCTCCGTGTCGTCGCCGAGCACGAGAGCCACGCCCCGGTCCCGGAGCAGCGAGGCCAGGTCGTAGGTATCGGGACCCATCCGCAGGTCCTGGTAGTCGATCAGATAAAGCGTGCCATTAAGAACGTGGATATTCTGGCCATGATAATCACGATGACATAGCCGATATGGATGTCGAGCTAGATCATCACACATCGTTTTCATCAGCGGTTCCAGCTCCGCGACGTCCCCGCCCATCAACTGTTCGACATAAAACGCGCGCGCCATTTCCAGCTCGCGGTAGAAGAGGTCCGCGCTGAACGGACGATTCACATCGCCGGGCTCGGCCTCCTGAAACGCGACCAGCATCTCGATCGCCTCGCGGTAGAGGCGCAGGCCCTCTTCGCGATCGTCGTGCAGAACGTCGTACAGCGTGCGGTCGCCGGCGTCTCGCTGCAGCACGGCGAGGTCGCACGCCTGCAGCACCTCGGGTACTAGTGGAGTGGTGTGTTCCACTCGACTCACCGCCTCGTACGCCGCCAGGAACCGCCGCAACTGCGCACGCACTTCCTCGGGGTAATACGCGAGCATGTACGTCGTCCCGTCCGGCAGCGCGATCCGATAGTACGCGCGCACCGAGGCGTCGCCGGCGAGAGGAGTCGCGGTCCACGACTCGCCGAGCCACTGGGTGACGTAAGTTGCTGCCTCCGGGGGAAGGCTCATCGGCGCGGAGCCTTTGAGCCTTACTTCGGCGCCGCTCTCTGCTCCTCGGGTTTGGCGTCGCGGATGGTGATGCTGGTGATCGAGACGGGGTTGTTCGGGCGGTCGCCTGCGTCGCGCGGAGCGCTGACGATCTTGTCCGCCACGTCCAGGCCGTTCGTCACCTCGCCGAAGACGCTGTACTGCTTGTCGAGGAACGACGAGTCTTTCACCACGATGAAGAACTGCGAGGAGGCGCTGTCGGGATGCTGGGAGCGGGCCATGGAGACGATGCCGCGCTTATGCGTGACGCTGCTGAACTCGTGCGCCACGTTCTTCTCCGAGCCGCCCGTGCCCCAGGTGTTGGGATCGCCCTTGATCGTATTCGGGTCCCCGCCCTGAATCATGAAGCCGGGGATGACGCGGTGGAACTTCGTGCCGTTGTAGAAGCCCTTCTCCGCGAGATCGATGAAGTTCTTCACGTGATTCGGCGCGACGTCGGGGAAAAATCGGATGGTGATGTCTCCCGCCGTCGTGTGCAGCTCGGCGACTTTGTTTTCGTAGGAACTCATCGGCTTCTCCTTCTCTGCCGGCGGCTCCGGCGTTGCCGTCTCGGTGGCCGTCGCGGCGGTCGTCGTCGTAGTGCTATCGGTATTCGTGCCGGTGCCGTTGTCGGTGTTCGCCGGTGCGCAGCCGGCCATGATCGCGATCAGAACTGCGAAGAGTGTGTGCCTCAAGATCACCTCCAGGGGGTTGCCATCGGCGGCGAATCCTAGCACGCACCCGCGCCGGATCAGCGGTTGAGAAGGGCCGGACCGACGGGGGCGGTCGCGATGCGGATGTTGCCGTCGGTGGCCTGCAGGGTCACGCGCTCGCCGCCGCCGTTGATCTTGCCCGTCGCGCGAATGCGCGTCTTGCCGTCGACCTGATCTTTACTGATCGACAGGCCGGTGAGGTCGGACTGAATCGTGTGCCCCACGGGATCATTGGTCATGATCGTCAGGTCGAAGTCCGCCCCGAACTGCGGTCCGACGTTGAGGACGATGTTGCCTTTCTCCGTCTCCGCATCGATCTTCTGCTTGCGCGTCGCGCGATCGACGCTGAGCGTGATGTCGCCCGAACGCGTCGCGGCGTCGACCGGACCCGCGACCTGCCGCACTAGGATGTCGCCGCCGCCCGACACGAGCCGCGTCGGCCCGCCGGTGTAGAGCAGCCGGATGGTGCCGCCGGTGGTCTCGATCGTTCCGCCGCGCCGCGCCGCTTCGATGAAGATGTCGCCGGCGCGCGTCGACGCCTTGAGCGTTCCGAGGATCTCGCCGAGCTGCAGCGATCCGCCGCTCGACCTCACGTTGCAGTCCCCGAAGACCGACCCGAGCTGCACTTTTCCCGCGTTCGTCGAAAGCAGCGCCGGACCGCGGACCTCGGTGATCACGACGTCGCCGACCATCGTGTTGTAGGTGATCGAGCCCTCGATCACGCCGCGCCGGATTCCGCCGACGGACTGGTTGACCTGCTCGGGCGGGATGAGAATCTTCTCGATCGTCCGTACCGACTGGATCGTTTCCCGCGGCAGGCCGTTGCCGAGGAGGTGAATGTTGCCGGTGAGCGTCGCCGTCATCAACATCGCACCGCCGGGCGCGTTCACGCTTCCGCGGAACGACGGCCCGGTGAACATCCCGCGCACCGGAAGATTCGTACGGATGTCGCCGCCGATCGTCTCCGCGACCCAGCGCAGGTCGGCACCGGGGCCGACGCGCACAGTGATGTGTCCGTTGAGGGTGGAGAGGCGCGTCTCCGCCAGGATCGTCGCCGCGGTGTAGAGGATGGCGCCGTTCGCGCTGTCGGCCGTGACGTAGCCGGTGTCGTTCTCGAAGATGATTGTGCCGTTGAAGTTCTTCACATACACGTTGCCGCGCATGCCCACGATGCGCACGTGGTTGCTCGAGGTCGAGGCCACGCGCACGTTCGCGGTCTTCGGCACGCGCACGCGCCAGAAGACGGAGCTCGACCACTGGGTCTTGCGCGGCCCGCCCATCACGGTGCGCAGCACGCGCGTGGTCGCGTCGCCGCCGACCACCAGCTCCGTCAGAAAACGCCCTTCCTCGAGTCCATCCTCTTCGGTCGCCACGACCGTCTTCAGCACATCCGCGGAGACACCGTCGCCGTCGACGCCGGTGATCTCGATGTCGCCGACGGGGTTCTCGAGGATCAGCGTTCCGTTCGCGTTGAGCGGAAACTGCTCTTCGACGTGGAACGTCCTTCCCACGCTGCGCGCGCCATACGCGGCGGCGCTGGCGGTGAGCATCAGGACGGCAAGAAGGGCTCGGATCTTCATCAGGGCTTGATGTTCTTCAGCGCCTCCGCGGCTTTCATGCGGACGTAGAGGTTTTCATCGTTCTGCGATGCTTTCTGGCGGAGCGTATTGACGGCCTCGGGATCGAGGGTCTCGCCACGCTGGGCGAGGTTGGCCAGCGCCTCGACGGCCTTGAGGCGCACGGCCGGATTCGGGTCGCTCTTGAGCGCGTCGATCAGCGCGTCGCGCGTCGGCGAGGTCGAGGCCACCGGAAGGTTCGTCAGCGTGTCGACGGCGCGGATGCGCACGCCTTCGTGCTCGTCGTTGCGCAGGACTTTGGCCAGCGCCGTGGCGATCTCCGGATCGGCGTTCGCGGGATTCGAGTACGCCTGGCGAACGAGATCGAGCGTGGTCGAGCGCGGCGAGATGGCCGACTCGCTCTCGAGCATGTACGACAGCAGCCGGACCATGCTCTTGTCTTTCGGATTGCCGGTGACGGTCCAGCGCGAGGTGATGTCGAACGCGAGCCGGATCTGGTTGTCGGTCGGATCGGAGTCGATGAACTGCACGTTCGCGATGTTCGGACGTCCTTCGATCTCCGGACTGATCGCGTTGGCGTCGACCACGCGCGTCTCGGCGATCGAGAGCGGCTTGATCGGACTCATGCTGTTGACGATTGCCGGAGTCCTCTGGAATTGCGGCGTGGTCTCACGGCCGGCAAAATAGCCGCCGCCCGCGAGCACGATCACCGCGGCCGCCTGGGCCAGCCACTTGAGCGCGGGACGGCGATGGAACGCGACGACGTTGCTGGCGGGCTGAGAGCCCGCCGCTTCACCGACGCCCGCGGCGGCGAGGAAGCGCTCGCGCACGCGCGCCGGCACTTCGACCACCGGGAGGTCTTCCATGACCAGCCAGGTTTCCTTGTACGCGTTCCACTCCTCGCTGCATGCGACACAGCCTTCGATGTGCTGATGCGTCAGCTCGCGCCGGGCCGGGTCGAGCGACTCGGTCAGGAGGAGCGGCATCGTTTCCCTCAGGGAACTACAGTCAGACATCGGTCACCTCCGCTCGCCTCACCGACGAGCGTTTTCTTCAGCGTTTCCATGGCCCTGAAGACGCGGGTTTTGACCGCGCCTTCCGAGCAGCCTGCGATTTGTGCGATCTCGGCGTACGACAGACCCTGATATCGGGACAAAAGAATGGCCTCGCGCTGCTCAGGCGTGAGCGCCTGCAGCGCGCGGCGAATCCGTTGTTCGTTCTCACGCTGTTCGAGCGCGCGATCCGGCGCGTACTCGCTCGGCGCGGGAAGAGCGATCAGCACCTCTTCCGGTTCTTTGGCCTTGTTGTCGGCCTTTCTCAAATAGTCGCGGCACCAGTTCGCGGTGATCGAGAAGAGCCATGTGGAGAGCTTTGCATCTCCGTGAAATTGATTCGCATACCTGAGCATCTTGACGAATACTTCCTGCGTCGCATCCTCGGCCGCTTCGGCATTCTTCAAGAATCGAAACGCGAAGTTGTAGATCCTTCCGCTGTAACGGTCGTAGATCTCCGACGCCGGGGAGTAATCACCACCCTGAACGATGCGCATCAAGTCCTGATCGCTCAGGTGCTTCATCTCCCCTGGATCTCTGCTTTTGGACGGCATCATCGGCAAAAGGTTTCGAGTGGAGCGGCGGGCTCTCAGCCCGCCGGACGATTGGCAGCCTAGGACGCCGCCGCTCCACTTGCGACGGCCTGAACAACCGCAGGCGCCGGTTCATTCGAAGGCACAGCCTGCTCGGTCCAGGCAATCACCAGCGCGAAGAGGTTCAGCGTCAGATAGAAGACCTCGGTATCGCCGAAATTGAACTCGAACAGCCCGGCTACGGTGAGGCTCACGGCCACGGCGACGCCGATCTCCGCCCACATCCGGTTGCTTCTCCAGGCCATCGCACATTGGCGCAGAAACAACGCGAGGAGAAGGACATACGCGGCCAGCCCGAGGATGCCGCGCTCGGCCCACAACTGCACGACGTTGTTGTGCAGGTGCGGAGGGCGCGGCCGCGGCGCATCGTGTTTCTTGTAGAGCGCGTAGACCTCTTTCACGTTGGCCGGACCGACGCCGAGGAGCGGATGGTCCTTGATCATCTCCGCGCCGGCCTGCAGCATCCGGATGCGGTCGAAGTTCGACGACTGGCGCATATCGAACGTGGAGATCAGACGCCCGAAGATCGGGAGCGGGAGGAAGGTGATGAAGAGGATCAGCGCGGGAACCGCGTAGTAGCGGAGCTGCGTCCGCGTCAGCATCAACAGCGTGAAAACCGCCGCCGCCCACCCCAGCCACACGCTGCGCGTGAAGGTCAGCAGAAGCGTGAGCATCGAGACGAGCGACACGAACAGGAACAACGGTTTTCGCCGATGCCACCACAGGAGCAGGAACATCAGCGAGAGCGGAAGCAGCAGGCCGGAGAACGTCATCACGTGCGACGACGGACCGCTGATGCGATGCTCGAGATCGCGCCGGTCGAAGAAGATGAACTGGACCAGCGCCCAGATCGAGCTGCCGCCCGCGAGGAGCGCGTAGGGATATAGCACGAGCTCGCGCAGCCGCGGCACTTCGCGATAGAGGATGATCGCCGCGGGAAAGATCAGCATCTTGAACCACAGCGTGTTCTCGCCCCACGAATGGATTCGCCGCTCCGCCGCGAGCGCGGAGATCATGGAGACCAGTCCGTAGAGGAACAGCGGGTAGTAGAGGATGTGAAACGAGAACCGCGCCTCGCGCCGCGCAATCGCCCACGTCACCAGAAAGACCACGCAGAACGCCGAGAGCATCAGCAGGGCGATCTTGTTGTGGAAGAGGATGTGGAGGATGTAGATGTACGCGGCCCAGCGGAGCAGTCCCGAGTCCTGCGTCCTGAGTCCTGAGAGAAGATCGTTGCTCAGCACTCAGGACCCGGCACTCAGGACTCCTCGAGCGCTTCTTCGACCAGCATCACCGGAATATCGCTCACGATCGGATACACGCGGTGGCACTTCACGCACTGCAGTCCCTGCTCCACGACGGGCTCCTCGCCGCGGAACTTGTCGCGGAACTTGTCGCGGACCGCGGTGCGCCTCGCTTCGGCAAGCGGAACCAACTTCACCTCTTCCTTGCAGATCGGGCAGGCCAATATCTCGAGAAGCTCTTGGTCGACAGCCATGCGGCGGACTATAACAGACGGCAGATTGCAGACGGCGGACGGCAGAAGACCACCGCCCACCGGTCTTCTGCCGTCTGCCATCTGCGCTCTGCCATCTGAATGAAAGTCCTCCATCTCGCGGCCGGTAATCGCTGGACTGGTGCGGCGGCTCCGGCCTTCGCGGAGGTCGAGGCGCTGCGCGCTGCAGGCGTCGACGCGCATTACGCGTACGTCGGCGGCTACAAACTGCAGGCGAAGCTCGCCCATCACGACTTCGCCCATTCGCTCATTGAGAAGGCCCAGAACCCGTTCTCGTTTTCGCGGACGGTGCAGAAACTCGACGGGATGATCCACCGCCACGGCTTCGACATCCTTCACGCGCATCTCACCTACGACCACTGGCTCGCGCGCATCGTCGCGCGCGGTCACTCGATCCCGGTGGCGCGCACGTTTCACGCGCGCCGCGTCCTGCGAACGGACCCGTTCACGCGCGCGCTGCTCGCCCGCACGAGCCTCTTCTTCATCATCAATCAGGCCTTTCG
>Ga0105242_10001994_pt1 | contig 16067 bp, 16 predicted proteins | sample KBSM24metaG_FD_81521 | JGI IMG/M metagenome (GOLD analysis project Ga0105242, IMG submission 81521) | Miscanthus rhizosphere microbial communities from Kellogg Biological Station, Michigan, USA - KBS M2-4 metaG | ecosystem: Host-associated > Plants > Roots > Rhizosphere > Soil | place... | reverse complement strand
CACGCTGCGGCTGGGGCTGACCAGCTCGGCCGAGCCGGCCTGGTTCCGCGGGCTGGCCGATCGCGTGCAGGCGCTGCAGCCCGGGGTGGCGGTGGCCGTGGCGTCGGACACGTCCCCGCGCCTCGTACGGCGCGTGCGCGCAGGCCAGCTCGATGCGGCCTTCATCGCGCTGCCCACCGATGCGCGCGGGCTCGACGTGCTGGAGATCGACCGGCTGCCCATGGTGGTGGCGCTGTCCTCCGCACACCCGCTGGCCCGGCGCCGGCGGCTGCGGCTGGCCGACCTGGCGGCGGAACCCGTCTTCTGGTTCGAGCGCGCCCGGCAGCCCGCGTTCTACGACCACTGCCAGCAGGTGTTCGAGCGGCACCGCTTCGCGCCGCCCAAGCTCCGCGAGCCGGCGGACCACCACGTCCTGCTGGCCGAAGTGGCGGCCGGCCGGGGCATGGCGCTGCTGGCCAGCTCCTTCACGGGATTGCGGCGCGCCGGCGTGGCCTACCGGCCGTTGGCCGAGGGCGATGCGCTGGCCCTCGGCATCGGGCTGGCCCTGCCCCTGGGCCAAGCGGCCCGTGGCGCCCTGCTGGCGCGCGCCAGTGGCGTATCGCTGCGGGACACGGATCGGCGCACGCCGCGCTGAATGGCGCATGCGCCTCATCGCGTTTTCTTCGGATGGTTGTACCATGCAACCAATTGGAGAAAGGTCGGCCCATGCATCCGCACCCTGCAGATTTCATCGAGGACGTTCGCTCGGCTTCCCGCTCCATGGTGCGGGCCCTGGGATTCATGGGCGGAGACTTCGCCGGCACCGATCTGTCTCCCTCGGCCGTGCATGCGCTGATCGAGATCGAGCAAGGCATGGGGCGGCTGTCTGCGCGTGAACTGGGCGAGCGCTTGCGGCTGGAGAAGTCCAGCGTGAGCCGCATGCTGCGCAAGCTGGTCGCTGCGGGGCAGGTGCAGGAGTGCGCAGCAGCGGACGATGCTCGCGTGAAGTGGCTGGCACTCACCGCGCTGGGCCGGCGGAGGGTGGCGTCCATCCACGCGTTCGCGCGGGCGCAGGTGACCGGCGCGATGGTGCGGCTGCCACCGCAGCAGTACCGTGTGGTGCTGGAGGGCATGCGCCTCTACGCCGCTGCGCTGGAGCGTGCTGCCGACGAGGGCGGCGGCTCTGCTGCCTCGCCGCTGCCGGCATCTCCGGTCACGTTGCATGCGGGCTATCGCACCGGCCTGATCGCCCGCATCACCGAGATGCATGCGCTCCACTACGCCCGCCAGGCGGATTTCGGCCGGCGTTTCGAGGCGGTGGTGGCCCAGGGCCTGGGGGATTTCTGTGCCCGCCCTGGGGCCGAAGATGATGGTTCGCCGAGTCGGCTGTGGTGGGCCGAAGCGCAAGGGCGCATCGTGGGCTCCGTCGCCATCGACGGCGAAGACCTGGGGGCCGGCATCGCCCACCTGCGCTGGTTCATCGTGGATGACGAGGTGCGTGGTGCCGGCGTGGGCCGCCGGCTGCTGCAGGCGGCGCTGGACTTCGTGGACGAGCGCGCGGCATTCCGGGCAACGCAGCTATGGACCTTCAGCGGCCTGCATGCGGCACGCAGCTTGTACGAGGCCCACGGCTTCGCCTGCGTGGAGGAGCGCCCCGGCGATCGATGGGGCCGGCTGGTGCCGGAGCAGCGCTTCGTCCGGCCACGGCCTTGAACAGGCCCTAGCCGCCCGAAGGCCCCTGATGGAACACCAGCTCCTCGACCGGCTGGCCGCCGACGAGGTGCTTTTCGATGATGCGGTCCATGTTCTCGGGCGTGACGTCGTAGTACCAGGTGCCGTCGGGCTGCACGCACATCACGGGGCCGCCCTTGCAGGCGGCGAAGCAGCTGACGCGGCTGCGCTTCACGCGCAGTTCGCCGTCGTTCAGGCCCGCGGCCTTGAACTTCTCGCCCAGGCTGTCGAACAGGGCCTGGGCCTGGCCTTCCTGCGCGCAGCGCGGGCCGGTGCAGATGAGGAGGTGGCGGCGGTAGCCGCCGATCTTGGGCTTGACGACCACGCGCACGCCCTCGGGCGCTGCGGTGGTGGCGGTGGTGTGGGGTTGGTCGGCGCTCATGCCTCTTCCTCGGTGGTGGTGGCGGGCTCGGTGGCGAGCGGCTGGGCCAGGGTGTCGCGGATGTAGTCCGCCGGCAGGCGGTGGCGGCGGGCCAGTTCTTCGATGCTCTCGCCGGCGGCGTGGTCGAGCTGCAGGTTCTCCAGCCAGCCGTTGAGGCCGGTGGAGAGCGAGCGGCCGGGGCGTTCGCCCTCGCGCGTGGTGCCGCCGCCTTCCACGTCGTACTTGTTGGCGTAGCCACGCGGCGTGACCATGAGGCCGTGGCGCACGATGGTGTTGCTGTTGCCGATGAGCACGGTGCTCAGCATGCCGATGTCGGCGTCGCACATGGTGGCCAGGGTGGCGAACTCGATGCGTTCGCGGCGGCGGTAGGCGCTCTTGACGATGGCCACGGGCGTGTCGGGGCTGCGGTGGCGCAGGAAGAGGCGCTGGGCTTCCTCGATCTGGCGCGTGCGGCGGCCGCTCTTCGGGTTGTAGAGCGCGACGACGAAGTCGGCCATGGCGGCGGCGTCGAGCCGGCGCGCGATGGTGGGCCAGGGCGTGAGCAGGTCCGAGAGGGAGATGGCGCAGAAGTCGTGCGTGAGCGGCGCGCCCACGCGGGCCGCGCAGCTGTTGAGCGCGGAGGCGCCGGGCACGATCTCGACCTCGATGCCGCCGGGCTCGACCACGCCGTTCTCGTCGAAGGCAGGCGGCGTCCAGCCGGCCTGGAACAGCACCTCGAAGGTGGGGCCGGCCATGCCGTAGACGCCCGCATCGCCCGAGGAGATGAGCGCGACCTTCTTGCCCTCGCGGGCGCGGGCCAGCGATTCGATGGCGCGGTCGAGCTCCTCGGTCATGGACTTGCGGATGATCTCCTTGCCCTCGATGAGATCGGCCACCAGCTTGATGTAGGTGACGTAGCCGATGATGGTGTCGGCCTCGGCGATGGCGGCGCGGGCGCGCGCGGTCATGTGGTCGGTGCTGCCGGGGCCGATGCCCACGAGCATGATCTTTCCTGCGGACATGTGCGTGTGTTCTTTTCTGTGGGGTGCGGGGTCAGAGGGCGGCGGCAGCAGCGGTGCGGGGCGCGGCGATGCGCTGCAGCGTGCCTTCGTCGATGCAGGCCGCCAGCCAGCGGCGGCCGCGCAGGCGCGTGGCGCCCAGGGTGATGGCGATGGTCAGCAGCGGTTCCACGGCCACGAGGCTGAGGTAGGACGCGGCGAACAGCGCCCAGTCGGCCACGGGGGCCGGGTCGCTGCTGATGGAGAGCCAGAAGCCGACCATGAGGGTGACGCCGGCGTAGTACATGGCGTCGAGCTTGAGCACGTTGGCGATGCTGATGCGTTCCAGGCGCTTGCCCAGGCCGTGGTGCACGGCGACCAGCGGCACGGCCAGGCTCAGGAAGTTGATGGCGAGATGGGCCAGATCCTGCGGCTCGAAAACGAGGGCCTGGGCCAGCAGCCCCAGCCCGAAGCCGAACAGCGTGGGGATGAAGCCGAACAGCAGGTAGATGGGCATGGCGCCGACGAAGTGCAGCTCGGACGGGCCGATGGGCATGTGCCAGACCTGCATCAGCGCGCTGAAGAAGAACGCGGCCAGCAGCGTGCGCAGCCAGGCCGTGGGGCTCTTGAGCAGGGGCAGCGTGTGCGCGGCCAGCAGCGCGGTGGCGGCGACGGAGGCATAGGCGATCTTGTCCTGCGAGAGGATGCCGATTTCGATATGCATGGTGGACCTTTCAGGGGTTGGGAGAAGAGGAGCCCGCGGCGTGCGGGATGCGGGCGATGGACACGGTGGCGTTGCGCCCGTCGGGCCCGCGCAGGCGGTGCTTTTCGACCAGCAGGGCCGACGCATCGGCCGCGCCCGCAGCCAGCAGCGCGGCGGCTTCGCTGACCGACGGCGTGCCCATGTAGCGCAGCACGGTCTCGGACGGGTTGGGTACAGGCACGGCGGCCAGCTGCGCGGCGGCGTACCAGCGCAGCGGCCAGCCGTGGCGCGCAGCCAGCGAGAGGAAGGCGGCTTCGTCCTGCTTGGCCTCGATGCTGGCGGCCACGGCCACCTGGGCGATCTGCGCGCCGGCCTGGGCCAGCGCTGCATGCAGGCAGGCTTCGACCGTGGCCTCGGGCGTGCCGCGGTCGCAGCCCAGGCCGATCGCCAGGCGCATGGCGTGTTCGGTGCTCACGCGGCGGCGTCCACAGGCGGGCGATAGACCACCAGGCGCTCGTGCCAGGCGGCCCAGCGCTCGGGCGCGACCTCGTCGTGGGTGATCCACAGCACGGCCTGGAAGCGGCCGGGCTCCACGCCGCTCCAGTCGGCGAGGCAGGTGATGTTGGCGGGCAGCGGCGTGGGGCGGTTCCACCAGTGCGGGCTGCCGGCTTCCTGCACGACGGCGATGGGCTCGCCGTTGACCACGTGGGCCGAGACGCGGGTGATGTTGATCTTGGGCGCCTCCACGCGCCAGCCCAGGTGGCGGCCGAGGATATCGACGGGGATGGTCTTGCCCACGTCGGACGCGGTGGTGAGCACGGGCGTGGCGCCGATCAGCGCAGCGATGCGCTCGCTCCATTCGTTGGCACCGCCCACGTGGCCCGAGAGCACGGGGATGACGAACTGGCCGGCATCGTCCACCACCGTGACGCCTGGGTCCTCGTCCTTGGATTTCAGCACCGGGGCGATGAGGCGCACCACCGCGCCCAGCGAGACGAAAAACACCAGCTGGTCGTACTGCGCGAAGAGGGGCGCGATCTCATCGCGCAGCGCGCCTTCGTAGGCACGCACGGTGTTCGGCAGGCCCTCGAAGGCGGCGGCGAACTTGGCGGCGGTGCAGACGTGCGCCTGGGGCACGTCGCGCGCCAGCTGCGCGGCCTGGGCGGCACCGTGGCGGGTGATGGCGACGAGACACACGCGCACCTCGCTGGCGGGCTGTGCGGGGGCGGAGAGCACCACGTCGGGGGTGGCGGGGGTGGTGGCGGTCGTCATTCGGCAAGCTCCGGTTCGTCGTCGGACAGGGGTTGGCCCGCAGCGGCGGAGGCTGCGGCGGGCGAGGATTTCTTCAGGCAGCCCTTGATGCGCTCGCCGCGGATGCGGTGCGGGTTCTTCACCACCATGAGCGAGAGGTAGCTGACCTTGGTGCCGCGCAGCGCGGGCAGGTCAGGGCCTGCCACGCAGCGCTCGTCGGGCGCGCCCACGCGCTCGATGAACTGGGTGTGGGGCAGCAATGCGCGCCGCTCCAGCCAGTCGATGAGATCGTCCATCAGCGGCTTGACCTTCATCAGCACCATGGTGTCGAAGTCGGGCAGCAGGCGGTCCACCGCGCTCACGCCGTAGGCGGCGGGCACGATGGCGATGGTGTCGTCCTGCTCGGCCAGCGGCATGCCGCGCGTGGCGCAGGCGGCGGTGAAGGCGTTCACGCCGGCGATCACGGGCGCCTCGATGCGCGCGTCCAGCGCCCGCACGGTGCGCGCCAGGTGGCCGAAGGTGGCATAGGTGCTGGCGTCGCCTTCCACGAGGAAGAGCACGTCCTGCCCGGCCTGCAGCCAGGGCAGCACGGTGTCGGCTGCGCGCATCCAGGCACGGGCGAGCTTGTCGCCGTCGTGCGTCATGGGAAAGAGCAGCGTCTGGTGCACGGCGGGCGGCGCGAGGCCGGCGCGCTGCACGATGTCGAAGGCGTAGCTGGGCGTCTTGGTGCTGCGGGCCGGGTAGGTCCACACGGCATCGCTGCGCTGCAGCTGCGCCCAGGCGGCGCGGGTGATGAGGCCGGGGTCGCCCGGGCCCAGGGAGACGCCGATCAGGCGGCCCAGGGGCCGGTCGCCTTGCAGGGCCTGCGGCTGCTGCGGTGCTGCGGATGCGGTCAGGTCGGTCATGCGCCCTCCTCGACGGCGGCGGCCGGCGCCGTGGCGCTGCCGGCCTGCGCGCAGACGATCCACACCGGGTTCTCGGCCGCCATGCGGTGCATGTGCAGGATGGGCTTGCTGCGCGCGGCCTGCAGCTGCAGCACGTCCCACGCGGCGCCGGCGGCCTGCAGGGCCTGGGTGGCGGCGGCGAGGTTCTCCAGCGTGACGAAGTTCATCACCAGCCAGCCGCCGGGGCGCAGGCGCTTGAGGCACAGCGCGATCAGTTCGGCCAGCTCGCCGCCCGAGCCGCCGATGAAGACGGCGTCCGGGTCGGGCCAGGCATAGAGCCCCTCGGGCGCCTTGCCGTGCACCAGCGTGTGGTTGGAGACGCCGAAATCGCGCACGTTGCGGCGCGCGATCTCCACGTCGCCCTCGTTCTTCTCCATGGCCCAGACATGGCCCTGCGGGCACAGGCGCGCGGCCTCCAGCCCCACGGAGCCGCTGCCGGCGCCGATGTCCCACACGCGGCTCGCGGCGCGCAGCTGCATGCGGGCCAGCGAGACGGCGCGCACTTCCTGCTTGGTGATGAGGCCCTTGTCGGGCTGGCGCTGGTGGTAGGCCGCATCGGGCAGGCCGAAGCGCACCGCATCGGGCCGCTGGCGCGTGCGCACCAGCAGCACCACGTTGGGGTCGGCGAAATCCTGCGCTGCGGCATGGGCGGGCGCCATGTCGGCCCAGACGCGCTCGTCGGGCGTGCAGAGGCGCTCGGCCACGCTGATCTGGAAGTCCTCGCCCAGGCCCTCGGCCACCAGCAGGCGGGCGATGCGCGCGGGCGTGTTGTCGGGGCTGGTGAGCACGGCCAGGCGGTCGTGCTGGCGCACGGCCTGGGCCAGCGCGTAGAGGCCGTGCGCGGGCGCGGCGCCCACGGCCCATTCGCCGGCATCCTTGGCGTGGACGGAGACGATGCGCGCGTCCTGCCAGGCCAGGCCCAGGCGGGCGCAGGCCAGTTGCAGGGTGGAGACGTTGGGCATCACCTCGAGCGCCTGGATGCACAGGCGCGATGCGAGATAGCTGGCGATGCCGTGGCAGAGCGGATCGCCCGTGGCCAGCACCACGCAGGCCTGCTCGGCGGCACGCGCCTCGGCGATCCAGCCGGGCACGGACGAGAGGCAGCCGGTCAGGTCGCGCCGCACGGCCTGTGGGGCGATGTCGTCTTCCAGCAGCGCCAGGGTGCGCGTGCCGCCGATCACCAGGTCGGCGCGGCGCAGCAGCGCGAGCGCGGTGGCGCTGAGGCTGGCGGCGCCGTCGTCCAGCACGCCGATCACGCGGCAGGGCTGGGGGTCTTTTTCGAGCAGGTTCGTAGTCATGGTCAGGCGGTGGCGGCCGGCCCGGAGGCGGCCTCGGTGATCTTGCTGCCGTCGAAATCGCAGACCAGCACGGTGAGATGGAAGCGGTCGCCGTAGCGGTCGGGCGCAGTCAGGGTCTGTACCACGGCCTGGGCGAGCGCATGGTGGAAGGGCTCGCCCAGGCCCAGGGCCTGCATGCGCTCGGCGCCGAAGCGCGCGGTCTCGGCGGCGGCGATCTCGGCGCAGACTTCGGGCGGCGCGCCCACGCGGGCGGCGAGGTCGGCCAGCAGCTGGGTATCGACCTCGGCGCGGTTGGCGTGGGTGATGGTCTCGCCCTGGGCGATCTTCGTGAGCTTGCCCACCATCCCGCCGATGACCACTTCGCGCAGGCCTTGTGCCACGGCTTCGTCCAGCGCATAGCGCAGGAAGTCGCCCATCTGCACGAAGCAGGCGGCGGGCAGCTCGGGGCGTTCCTTCATGGCGAACTGTTCGGTGCGCCCGCCGGTGGTGAGCACCACCACGCCGTGGCCCAGCGTGGCCGCCACCTGCACGCCCTGCACCACGCTGGCGCGGTAGGCGGAGGTGGAATAGGGCTTGACGATGCCGGTGGTGCCCAGGATGGAGATGCCGCCCAGGATGCCGAGGCGCGCATTCAGCGTCTTCTTGGCCATTTCCACGCCCTGGGGCACGGAGATGGTCACTTCCAGCCCGGCATGCGTGAGCAGCGGCCCGCCCACGGCGCGCACGTTGTCCTCGATGTTGCGGCGGGGCACGGGGTTGATGGCCGGGCCGCCCACTTCCAGGCCCAGGCCGGCCATGGTGACCGTGCCCACGCCGAAGCCGCCGCACAGAACGACCTCGCCCGCGCGGCCGGGCAGCACGCGCACGTCGGCCGTGAGGTGGGCCTTGTCGGTGCAGTCGGGATCGTCGCCCGCGTCCTTGATGACCATGGCGTGCGCGGCCTGGCCGCCCTCACCGGAACCTTCGCAGCGGCCGTCGTTCACGGCGAAGCGCACCACGTCGCCGTTGGGCAGCAGGCAGTCCACCGCCTCGGGCACGGCGCCTTCGACCAGGCCCAGCACGGCGGCGCGCGCGGCGGCGGCGGAGCAGGCCCCGGTGGTGAAGCCGGTGCGCGTGCCGCGGCGGACGGTTTTCTCCATCATGGCGGGATCAGCCTCCGGCAGCGCCTGGCTGTTGCTGCTGTTGCTTCTGCCGCGCCTCGGCCAGCGCCAGCAGCGCGTGCAGCGCGGCCACCACCAGGGTGGAGCCGCCCTTGCGGCCGCGGATGACGATCCAGGGCACCTCGGCCACGCCGGCCATCAGGTCCTTGGATTCGGCGGCGGACACGAAGCCCACCGGCATGCCGACCACGAGGGCCGGGCGCACGCCTTCTTCGCGGATCAGGCGCACGAGTTCGATGAGCGCGGTGGGTGCGTTGCCGATGCCGACCACGGCCCCTTGCAGCAGCCCCTGCCGGTGCGCCTTGCGCATGGCCTGCACGGCGCGGGTGGTGTCTTCGGCCTGGGCCTGGGCGATCACGTCGGCGTCGCTGATGAACTGGTGCGCGCGCATGCCGAAGTGCGCCAGGCGCGGCTGCGAGAGGCCCGAGCAGATCATCTCCACGTCGGCCACCACGGGCGCGCCGCCGCGCAGCAGGGCGGCGATGCCGGCTTCAACCGCGTCGGGGTGGAAGTCGGTCAGGCCGTTGAATTCGAAGTCGGCGTTGGCGTGGATCATGCGGCGCACGATGGGCCACTGCTGCGCCGTGTAGGGGTGCGGGCCGGCCTCGGCGTCGATGATGGCGAAGCTGTCGTGCTCGATGGCCTGGCCGGCGCGCGTGAGCTGTTCGGTGACGGTGTTGACGGTGCTCATGCCGCGGCTCCGGCCGGCTGGGGGGCGGCGTGGCCGTGGTGATGATGGTCGTGATCGTGGCCGTGGGAATGGCCGTGTTCATGGCCGTGGTCGCCGTGCCCGTGGGCGTGGTCATGTGCGTGGTCGTGGCCATGGCTGTGCCCATGGTCGTGGCCCGGCTCGGCGCCCGCTGCGGCTGCGGCGGGCGCATGGGCGTGCGTGTGTTCGTGGCTGTGGCCGTGGCCCAGGTCGTGGGCGATCTCGCGGTACTTGCAGCCGTCGCAGGGCAGGCGGCTGTCGGGCAGGCCGGCCTGCAGGTCGGCCACGCGCTGCTCCAGCAGCTCGAAGATCTCGCGCTCCATGCCGAAGTGGGCGGACTGCGCGAAGCGCAGCTGCGGGTACTGCACGCGCAGGTGCTCCACCTGCCGGCCGATGCGCTGCATCAGCGTGCCGGTATAGAGGTAGTAGGGCAGCACCACGATCTGCTTCATGCCCAGCAGCGCCTGGCGCTGCACCACGCGCTCCAGGCGCGGCCAGGTGATGCCGGTGAAGGCGATCTCGACCAGTTCGTGGTGGCTGTCTTCCTGCAGCCAGCGCGCCATCTTGGCGACGTCGCCGTTGGCCTGGCGGTCGGACGAGCCCCGGCCCAGCAGCACCACGCCGGTGGTGGTGGGGTCGGGCATGTCCAGCGCCTGCATGCAGCGGCGCAGCTGGCGCTGCATGATCGTGAGGATGGGTTCGCAGGCCGTGAGGTGCGGGCCGTAGAGGAATTCGACGCCCGGGCAGTGCGCGCGCGCATGCTCAATGGCTTCGGGAATCTCCATCTTCACATGGCCGGCCGCGTTCAGGATGAGCGGCAGCACCAGCACGCGGGAGCTGCCCTTGGCGGCCATCAGCAGGCCGTCGTGCAGCCCGGGCGGCGCGAATTCGATGAAGCAGACCTCGATGCGCCAGCCGGGCTGGCGCTCGCGCCACTGGCGCACGAAGGCGTGGATCTCGTCGTTGCCTTCGGGCTCGCGCGAGCCGTGGCCGATCAGGAGGATGGTGGTGGTCATGGTGCGGTCGGTTCGTGGGGTTCTTGGGGCGCGGCGGCCGGCTGGCTGGCGCGGCGGAAGCGGTGGGTGAAGCTCGCGTCGTAGAGCTTGGACTTGGCCAGCTCCTGCCACTGGCGCGAGCCCAGCGTGGGACTGGCGATCACCATGGCCTGGCTGACGATGCCGGCGGCGCGGCAGCGCTCGCGGATGTCGGCCAGCGTGCCGCGCACGATGACCTCCTCGCCCGGCCAGCTGGCCTTGTGGACGACCAGCATGGGCGCGTCGTCCGCCCAGCCCGCTTCGCGCAGGCCGGCCTGCACCTTGTGCAGCAGCGTGATCGACAGGAAGATGCAGAGCGTGCAGTGATGGCGGCCCAGCTCGGCCAGCGATTCGCCGTGCGGCATGGGCGTGCGGCCTTCCACGCGGGTGAAGATCACGCTCTGGGTGACCTCGGGCAGCGTGAAGCTCTCCACCGCCGCGGCGGCCGAGGCCATGGCCGACGACACGCCCGGCACCACGCGCACCGGCACGCCGGCCGCATCGAGCGGCTGCACGACCTCGATCAGCGCGCCGTAGAGCGCCGGGTCGCCGGTCTGCAGGCGGATCACGGTCTCGTGCTTCTGTGCATGCAGGATGAGCCAGGCGGCCATCTGCTCGAGCGTCATGTCCTTGCTGTCGGCGATGGTGCAGCCGGGCGGCGCCCAGCGGGTGGCGGCCTCGTTGACCAGCGAGCCCGCGAACAGGATGGCGCCGGCGCGCTCGATCAGCGCGCGGCCCTTGACGGTGATGAGCTCGGGATCGCCCGGCCCGGCGCCGACGAACCAGACGGTGCCTGGCGCTCTCATGGCTGGCGTGGCGCGTGCGGACGCGCGCTTGCGAAGGAAACTGGCATGGGACGACGACGATGGATGGCGGCAGGCTGCGCCGCACGGGCCCGGACCCCTGCCTCCCCGCAGGTTCCGTGAAATGGTGTGCGGCGCTGTGCAAACGCCTTGCGCCTTGCGGCGCCGCACCCCCCTGTCGGCCGGTATCCGGGCTGGCGACGCTGGCGTGGGCCCTTCCCGGAAGCGCTGGCGGCTTCCAGTGGGCGTGATGTTCCACGCAGTCAAGGCGGCGTTCGTCGCCGTCCTTCGTCGCTTACCGTTGCGGGGGCAGCCCAGGTTGGGGAGCCGGCCTGGGCGGGCGGCTTCCTTCCTGGTTCCCGTTTAACTGCGCTGCCGCCAAAGAGGACGGCCACGCGAGCACCAACGGGCGCGAGTATAAGGCGCCCGCCTGCCCGGCACACCATTGCTTTGCCCGGTCGCCCTGGTGCTGCCTGGGTCGGATGCTATTGATTTAAGAGCGTCGGAGCCATGCATGCCGGGCGGTGCCGCCTGCACCCGGGGCACGCGCGATGCCGTGGCGCACCCCATCTGGCGTGAGGGTTGCCCCCGCGCCGGGCCGCGAAGCGCCACAATCGCGGCACCCTTCCCTGTCCAGCGAAATCCTCCATGCGACGCCCCTCTTCCGCCCGCCGTGCCTTGCCGGCCTGTTCGATTCCTGCGGCCCTGCTGCTGCTCTGGGGCCTGAGCGGGCCCGCCCAGGCCGCCAACCCTGCGGCGGCGGCTGCCGATGGCTGCACGGACGGCACCACGGTGACGATCGGCGCCAGCGCGGCCCATGCCGCCGCAGCGGCCGCCGCCTCTGCCGCTGCGGCGGCAGCCACGCCGGCCTCTTCCGCCGCTTCGGCCCCCCAGCCGGCCGCATCCGCGCCGGCCGCCGCTGCCAGCGATGCCGCCGCGCCTGTTGCTGCCGCTGCCCCGGCGCCGCTGCCCACGCTCTGCGGGCTGCGCGCGGCCGTCACACCGGCCGGCGCTGCGGCGCCCGTGCCGGTCAACCGCTATATGGGCATCGAATACGCGAAGGCCGATCGCTTCAAGCCGCCGGTCATGCTGGCGCCCGGGGGCAACCTGGTGGCGCAGACGGTGCCCGGCCCCTTCTGCCCGCAGTCGCCGCGCCCGCAGATCCCGGTGAGCGCGCAGGACGAGCGCTGCCTCTACCTGAACGTCTTCACGCCCCAGGCCGCCGTGGGCGCGGCGCAGTCGGCCCCGGGCCGGCTGCCGGTGCTGTTCTACATCCACGGCGGCGGCTTCACCCGGGGCGGCGGCTACCTGCCGCTCTACGACAGCCGCCGCAAGATCCTGACCGGCAACCTGTATGACGGCTCCTACCTGGCGGCGGCCGGCAACATGGTGGTGGTCACCATCAACTACCGCCTGGGCGCGCTGGGCTTCCTCGCCATCGACGATCCGGTGGAGAACGCCGCGCTGGGCGGCCCGCTGCGCGGCAACTTCGGCATCCTCGACCAGCAGATGGCGCTGCAGTGGGTGCAGAAGTACATCGCCGATTTCGGCGGCGACCCGGCCCGGGTGACGATCGCCGGCGCCAGCGCGGGTGCCATGGCGGCCGGCCTGCACCTCTTCGCCGCGCCGGGCAGCGCGGGCACTTTCCAGGCGGCGATCATGCAGAGCAACCCGGTGGCGTCGCTCTACCGCACCACGGCGCAGGCGCAGAAGCTGGGCGACGTGTTCCTCGACGCGCTGTGCAGCCGGGTCACGGCCTGCGTGCGCGGGCGGCCGGTGCTGCAGCGCGCCACCACGGCGCAGATCGTCACCGCCCAGTCGGCGGGCGTCTTCGGCCAGCAGGTGTCGCCGCGCACCGCCGCCGCGCGAGAAGCCACCGCCCTGCCCCTGGCGCGCCTGCTGGGCGAGGCCTCGCTGCAGATCCACGACGGTCTGCCCTGGTCGCCCAACGTGGACGGCCGCGTCGTCGTGAGCCAGCCGCTGGCCGGCTTCGCCAGCGCGGCCGGCGTGCCGCCCAAGCCCTTCGTCTTCGGCATGAACCGCGACGAGGGCGCTGTGTTCGCCCACATGGCCTATCTGCGGCTGGGCTCGGGGCTGGACCCGCTGAGCTTCAACCGCATCCTGATCTCGCAGGTCTGGCCCAAGGACGGCCAGACCATCCTCAACTACGACAAGGCCACCCAGGGCCGGCCGATGTACCCCTACCGCGCCCCCGGCGCGCCCGCGCCCGGCTTCATGAACGGCACGGCGGTGACGCTGGCCAGCCTGATCGACGACTTCGCGTTCCGCTGCGGCAACCTGGCGCTGGCCGGCCGCGCGGTGAAGCAGGCCCAGGCGGCGCCCACCGCCGCGCCGGTGTTCGGCTACCTCTTCTCGCAGCCGCCCCTGCTCAACCAGTACTACGCGGGCCGGCCCGAGTCCGAGGTGGAAGCCTGCTCGCCCGGCAGCGGCAACGTCTGCCACGGCGCCGAGGTGCCCTATGTCTTCCACACCCTGGATGCCGCCTATGCGGCCTACATCCACGGCACCCAGCCGCCCCCGCCCGACAGCCAGGCGCTGACCAACACCATGAGCGCCGCCTGGGCCAGCTTCGTGAACAATCCCGCCCAGCCCGCGCCGTGGACGCCCTCGCCCGGCCGGGGCAGCGAGATCACCACGCTGCCCGGCGCCTGGACGCCCTACACCGGCCTCACCTCGTCGCTGGCGCAGTGGAGCACCGCCCCGGGCAGCCCGGCACGCATCAGCGCCTCGGCCATCGATTCGGCGTCGAACTGCTCGGCGCTGTGGGATAAGGTGGCGCCGATATCGGGGCTCTGAGCGCAGACTGCGGCGCGGCGTCGTTCCTGGAATGACCCCAGCACTCTCGCCAGGCGATAGATGAATAGATTGATTGCTCGATCGATCGAGGAGGCAGGCCATGGACGACGTCCAGACATTCGCGCAACGGATCTTTGCCAGCCAGCCCTTCAGCCGGTTCATCGGGGCCGAGCTGACGGCGGCGGGCCCCGACAGCGCTGAGCTGGCGCTCACCATCGAGCCCCATCACCAGCAGCAGCACGGCTTCGTTCACGGCGGGGTGCTCAGCTACCTGGCCGACAACGCCTCACCTTCGCGGGGGGACTGGCGCTGGGCGGCAATGCGCTGACGGCGGAGTTCAAGATCAACTACCTGCGCCCCGGCGTCGGCACCCGGCTCATGGCCCGGGCGCAGGCACGCAGCGCGGGCAAGCGCATGGCGGTCTGCCAATGCGAGATCTACGCCGTGGAGGGCGATTCCTCCAAGCTGTGCGCGCTGGCTCAGGGCACTGTGGTGCCGGCCGGGGACTCGCCCCCGCCTTCGCCCAGCCGATAGATCCACACCGCATGCCCGCCCGGCGGCTGCAGCCGGGCGAAGGGCGTGGCGCCGGGCACCTCGAAAGCCAGGCTGACCAGCCAGCTGCCGGGCGCCATCTCGGCCTGGGCCTTGGCGGCGGCGCGGGCCATGCTCTCGGGCCGCTGGAAGAGGTAGACCAGCTGGTAGCCGCCCCAGCCGGCGGCCCAGATGTCGCCGCGCCGCACGCGGGCCCAGGGGCAGCGCAAGGCGCAGAGCGCCCGCAGCGGCCAGCTCCATTCCAGTCCGTGCAGCCGGGCCTGCGGATAGGTGCGCCGCAGCGCGATGAGCCCGTCGCCCAGGCCGCAGCCCGCGTCCAGCACGGCGGCGCCTGCGGGCAGCGGGGCCTGCTGCGCGAGCCCGGCCAGGGCCGCATGCGGCGTGGGAAAGAGCGGCGCGTCGCGCCAGGCATTGAGCGGATAGACCAGCAGCAGCAGCGCCAGCGGCACCAGCCAGGCCCAGGCCGGCACGCCTCCCGCGGCGCCGGTGAGCGCGAGCGAGAGCGGAAAGCCCGCCGCGATCAGCGCGCGCCGCCACCAGCCGTGTCCCAGCAGGCTGGCCGCCGTGCCCAGGGCGCAGGCCAGGGCCAGCGCGGCGGCGGCCGGCAGCCAGCGCTGCAGGCCCGCGAAGGCCAGCCAGGCGCCGCTCCAGGCCAGCAAGGCAGGCAGGGGCCAGGGTAGCCAGCGCAGGCGTGCTCCAGGGGCTGCCAAGGGCTTGTGCGCCTTATCGGGAGGGGCTGGCGACGGTCAGGCGGCGGCTTCGGGGCCGCGCAGGCGCTCGATCAGGCCGTTGAGCGCATCCAGCGAGCCGAACTGGATCGCCAGCTCGCCCATCTCCTCGGTCTGGCCGCCGCGCTTGACTCGCTTCTTGATGCGGATATCGACGGCGGCCATGAGCAGGTCGGCCAGCTCTTCCTCCACGCGCTGGAGGTCGCGCGACTTGCCGGCTTCCTTCCTGCCGGCCTGGGAGGGCGTGAGGCTGAATTCGGCGCCCAGCTTCTTCACCAGCGCCTCGGATTCGCGCACCGACAGCTTGCGCGCCGCGATCTGGTTGCCGGCCGTGATCTGCGCCGCCCGGTCCAGCGACAGCAGCGCGCGGGCATGGCCCATGTCGATGTCGCCGGCCATCAGCATGGTCTGCACCGGCTCGGCCAGGTTCAAGAGGCGCAGCAGGTTGCTGGCGGCGCTGCGCGAGCGGCCCACGGCCTGCGCGGCCTGCTCGTGCGTGAGGCCGAATTCGCGCACCAGGCGCGCCAGGCCCTGGGCCTCTTCCAGCGGGTTCAGGTCTTCGCGCTGGATGTTCTCGATGAGCGCCATGGCGGCGGCGGCTTCGTCGGGCACTTCGCGCACCAGCACCGGCACTTCGGCCAGGCCCGCCAGGTGCGAGGCGCGGAACCGCCGCTCGCCCGCGATGATTTCGTACTTGCCGGCGTTCTCGCCCGACGCCAGCCGCCGCACCAGGATGGGCTGCATGATGCCCTGCGCCTTGATGCTCTCGGCCAGCTCGTAGAGCGCTCCTTCGTCCATGCGCGTGCGCGGCTGGTAGATGCCGGGCACGAGTTCGGTCAGCGCCAGCGTGCTGGGCAGGCCTGTATGGGCGGCGGGGGCTTCGGGCGCGGCGGCGGCGGTGGCAGCGGCCGTGCCGGCCGGCAGCGGGTCGGCGACCTTGGGGCCGAGCAGCGCTTCGAGCCCGCGGCCGAGGCCCTTGGGTTTCTTGGTGGCCATGTG
>Ga0105242_10001992_pt1 | contig 16071 bp, 11 predicted proteins | sample KBSM24metaG_FD_81521 | JGI IMG/M metagenome (GOLD analysis project Ga0105242, IMG submission 81521) | Miscanthus rhizosphere microbial communities from Kellogg Biological Station, Michigan, USA - KBS M2-4 metaG | ecosystem: Host-associated > Plants > Roots > Rhizosphere > Soil | place... | reverse complement strand
TGCTCGCCCAGCTCGAGGCCAAGGCGACGCTGGACAAGCCGATCCTGATCCACGCGATCCTCGAGACCTCCCAGGGCGTGGCGAACCTCGAGGAGATCGCGGCAGCGTCGCCGCGCATCCAGGGCATGTCCTTCGGCCCGGCCGACCCGGAGAACCCCGAGGCCGACCGCGTCAGCGCCCAGCAGGACCTCTGGCACTACTCGATCGCCCGCATGGTCGACGCCTGCGCCTCGACCGGGATCCTCCCCTTCTACGGTCCCTTTGGCGACATCAAGGACACCGCCGGCTGCGAGACCCAGTTCCGGGCCGCCTTCCTGATGGGCTGCGTCGGCGCCTGGTCGCTGCACCCGGTCCAGATCGGGATCGCCAAGAAGGTCTTCAGCCCGCCGCCGGAGGAGGTCAAATTCGCCAAGAAAGTTCTCGAGGCGATCCCCGATGGTCGCGGTGTCCACATGATCGACGGCAAGATGCAGGACGACGCCACCTGGAAGCAGTGCAAGGTGATGGTCGAGCTGGCGGAAATGCTGGCTGAGAAGGACGAGGAGCTCGCCGCCGCATACGAGCTTTAGTTGCGGGTAGAAGTGGCCTCGGAATAGTGCCGGCGCCCGCCGCGACCGGTCAGGTTTACCTAACTCTGCAGATTCTCGTTTCCGCGCTAACGTGGATGGTCTGCACTGCCGATACGGGGGGCGACCTGAGGTGTTCAACTAACACCGGTCCAGCTAACTGAACCCAATAGCCCTCCGACCCCGTACTCAATTCATGCACTCTTCGCCTGATATTCCCGTCGCCCAGGGCTTCCAGCCGGCCCCCCACGCCAAGGAAGCGCTCGTCCAGGACCGCCCGACCCTGGGCACGATGCCGCGTGCCAACCGCAGCCTCGGTTGGTGGCTGACGCCGGTCGTCGACCTGGTCGTCTCCTCGCTGGCGCTGATCGTCGTCATCGCCCTCAGCGGCGCCTCCCTTTTCCCCGCCTTCCCGGTCGCACCACTGCTGCTCGTCGGCGTCTACGGCGCCCTTGGCGTCTACGGCCCCTCCGCTCGCCCGACCGACGACGCGGACGGGCTCGGCTGGCCAGTCATCCGCCTTCTCGTCGCGGCCCTCTTCGCCTGGGTCTCCTCGCTGCTGACGACCCTCGACGGCCCCGCCCAGCTGGGCCTCTGGGCCGGCTTCATCGCCCTCGACGTCGGCGCCCGTCGGCTCAGCGCCCCGCTCGTGCAGCGCTTCGACCAGCCCGAGCGCTGGGTCCTGGTCGGCGACGAGACGACTGCCGACCGGCTGCGTGCCTACGCGCCGCTGCGCGCTTACGCGACCGTAGTTGGCACCGTGCCGGCTGGTGAGGACCGCGACGACAACAACAGCAGCCAGCGGATCGCCGCGCTTGAGGTCGTCGACCGCTACCACGCCGATCGCGTCGTGATCGCCACCCAGCACGCCGACGATGAGGGCCTGCTGGACCTGGTCCGCGCCTTCAAGTCGATCGGCGTCCCGGTCAGCCTGCTGCCCCGCCCGCTCGACCTGCTCGAAGCGCCCGCGGTCACCCCCAGCCAGGTCGGCGGCGTGCCGCTGATCGAGGTCGAGGCGCTGGCCGCCCGCGGCTCCGTCCCCTACGCCGGCCCGGACCGCCGCCGCAGCCGTAACACCAAAGTCTCGGTGGTCGTGCCGGCAATGAACGAGGAGCGCAACATCGGCCAGGTCCTCGGTGAACTGCCCGGAGATCTGCACGAGGTGATCCTCGTCGACGGTAACTCCAAGGACGAAACCGTCGAGGTGGCGCGCCGCGCCTACCCGGAGATCCGCGTCCTCACCCAGAGCGGCCGCGGCAAGGGCGACGCCTTCCGTACCGGCTTCGCCGCCGTCACCGGCAATCTGGTGGTGATGCTCGACGCCGACGGCTCCGCCGACCCGGCTGAGATCCCCCGTTTCGTCGAAGCGCTCGAGGCCGGTGCCGACTTCGCCAAGGGCTCGCGGTTCCTCGATGGCGGTGGCAGCGCCGACATCACCGGTTTGCGCAAGTTGGGCAACGCCTTCCTCAGCGGCAGCGCCAACCTCCTGCACGGCACCCACTTCACCGACCTCTGCTACGGCTACAACGCCTTCTGGACCCGCTGCCTGCCCTTCATCTCGCTCGACGTTCCGGGCTTCGAGGTGGAGACGCTGATCAACGTGCGGATCGCCGCCGCGGGGATGAAAATCACCGAGGTGCCGAGCTACGAGAAGGACCGGATCTCCGGCGAGAGCAACCTCAACACCTTCCGTGACGGCTTCCGGGTGATGGGCACGATCCTCCGCGAGGCACGCCGCCGGCGCTCGATCGGCGCCGACCGCGCCCCCGCCGAAGCGGTGCGCGAGGAGCAACCCGCCGAGGCCACGACGGCCTGACTGCACGGAGCCGACCCGCCCGCGCCGCGTCGGGGCGGCGACGGCAGCCGAGACTACCCTCGCGAGATCGGTGAGCGGCGATGAGCGATAAGAAGGCGAAGGTGTCGGTCGTGGTTCCGACCTGGAACTACGAGCGCCGCGACGAACTGGCGGCGTGCGTGGCCGCGATCCGCGCCCAGACCGTGGCGGTCGCGGAGACGATCGTCGTCGTCGACCACAACGAGGAGCTGCTCAGCTGGGCCCGCGCGGAGTTCCCAGGAGCAATCGTCGTCGCCAACGCCCACCCGCGCGGCGTCGTAGGCAATCGCAACACCGGGATCGAGACCGCCAGCGGCGAGATCGTCGTCCTCACCGACGACGACACCGAGTCGGCGCCCACCTGGGTCGAGAACCTCGCCGCCTGCTTCGAGGACGAGTCGGTCGTTGGCGTCACCGGCGAGCTGTTGCCGCGCTGGGCGGCCGGCGAGGCGCGCTGGTTCCCAACCGAGTTCTACTGGGTCTTCGGCTGCAGCTACACCGGCCTCCCCACCAAGCTGGCACCGGTCCGCAACCCGATCGGCGCCAACATGGCGGTCCGTCGCGAGGCGCTCGAGGAGATCGGCGGCTTCCGCCAGGGCGCGGCGCCGCGGCAGCTGCGCCACCGCGGCATCGTCATCGCCGGCGGCCACGCCCTCGAGGACACCGAGCTGGGGATCAGGATCGGCCGCCGCTGGCCTGAGAAGAAGTGGCTTTACCAGCCCGACGCGACCGTCCGCCACACCGTCGAGCCCGAGCAGGCCACCTTCGGCTACCTGCTGCGCCGCTCCTTCGAGGAGGGCGCCAGCAAGGCCGTGCTCGCCGCCACCGTCGGCTCCGAACAGGGGCTCGAATCGGAGCGGAACTACCTCTTCGCAACCGTCCCCCGCGGCGTCCTCCGCGGCCTCGGCGACGCTCTGCGCGGCAACCCCAGCGGCCTCGGCCGCGCCGCCGCGATCGTCGCCGGCGTCGGCGCCACCGGCATCGGTTTCGTCCTCGGCACCCTGCAGACGCGGCTCGCCCGCCCGACCGCGGCACCAGCCGCCTAGCCGTGACGCGCGTCGACGCCGTCCTGCCGCGCCCCCCCGGGGCGCGCGGCGGCTGGGTCGGGCCGCTCTTCCTCAGCGCCGGCGCCGGCCTGCTGCTCTGCTCAATCGGCAACGCCCTCTCGCGGGCCACCGAGGGCCCGGCGATGACCCTCTACTGGCTGGGGATGCTGGTGATCGCAGTGCCGATCTTCTACCGGCTGACCAGCCGCGAGGCGAGCACCGCCGAGCGACTCACCCTGGTCTGCCTGCTCGGCCTTGCCCTCTTCGGGGTCAAAGTCGTCCGCGACGCGCCGATCTTCACCTTCTCCGACGAGCTGATCCACGCCTACAACGCCAACCAGATCTCGATCCACGATCACCTCTTCCACGCCAACCCGGTCCTCAAGGTGACGCCGTACTACCCGGGCCTGGAGGGGGCCACCTCGGCGCTGATGAAGATCACCGGGCTCTCCGGATACGCCGCCGGCACGATCGTCGTCGGCACTGCCCGGCTCACCCTCGTCGCCGCCCTCTTCTTCCTCTTCCTGCAAGTCAGCGGCTCGGCGCGCACCGCCGGGCTCGCCGCCGCGATCTACGCCGGCAACTTCAACTTCCTCTTCTGGGGAGCGCAGTTCTCCTACGAGTCGGTGGCGCTGCCACTGTTGCTGGTGGTGATGATGGTCCTCGCCGTACGGGAAAAGGCGCCGCGCGAGGCGTTGCGCGAGTGGGTGCTGCCGCTCTGCCTTGGGATCGCCGCGATCGTCGTCACCCACCACCTCACCTCCTATGCCTTGGTCGCGGTCCTGGCGGCGCTCTCACTGACGATCTGGCTGCTGAAGCGCAGCTGGCAGGCGCCGAATCCGTGGCCCTACGCGATCGGCGCCGCCGTCCTCGTCGCCTTCTGGCTGGTCGTCGTCGCCAGCGCCACCCTCGGCTACCTCTCGACCCCGCTCAGCAACGCCTTCGACGCGATCGGCAACACGATCGGCGGCGAGTCACCGCCGCGCGGCCTCTTCCAGGGCAACACCACCGTCGGGGTGACGCCGATCGGGGCGCGGGTGGTGGCGCTGGGGGCGATCGTGCTGATGGCCCTGGCCCTGCCGCTGGGACTGCGCGAGCTCTGGCGCAAACAGCGCCGCAGCCCCTGGGCGATCGTCTTCGCGCTCGCCTCGCTCGCCTTCTTCGTCAGCCTGCTGCTGCGCCTGGCGCCGGCCGCCTGGGAGACCGGCAACCGCGCCAGCGAGTTCTTCTTCATCGGCCTCGCCTTCGTGCTCGCCTCGGCGGGGATCCAGAACTGGCGGCCCGGCAACCGGCCCTGGCTGGGCCGGCTCGCGGTCACCGCGGCGCTGGCCGCGATCGTGATCGGCGGGGCGATCTCCGGCTGGCCCTGGGACTCGCAGCTAGCGCGGCCGCTGCGGATCGCCACCGGTGACGGCGGCAGCATCGTCTCGCCGCCGCTAGCGATGGCCGAATGGGCGCGCCGCGAGATCCCCGAAGGCAAGTTCGCCGCCCAGACCGCCGACGCCAACCTGCTTCTCGACCCTGGTGGCAAGGAGGTCGCGACCGGCCCCAACCCGGACGTCGAAGACACCCTCGCCGAACCGGCCCTGGCCCCGTGGCAGCTGCGGATGCTGGACGAAAACGACCTTCGCTACGTGGTCTCCGACTACCGCGAAGTAAGCGCCGACGGCTTGCGCGGCTACTACTTTCCGGTCGACAACGGCTCCTCGGAAGCGCTTTTCCCGACCTCGGCGGTAACCAAGTTTGGCAAGGTCCCGGGCGCGGCGCGCGTTTACTCGAACGGCACGATCACCGTCTACGACATGGAGGCGGGACGATGAGGGGCCACCACGACCTGCGCCTGGCCGTCACCGCCGCGATCGTCTGCGCGGTCCTGGCGCTGGCGATTCCGATCGAGTTCATCAGCCTGCTGTTCGCGGCGCCGCTGGCCTTCTTCCTGCCCGGCTACGCGATCGCCGCCGCAACCCTGGTCCACAACCGCCTCACCCGGCTGCAACTGCTGCCGCTCTCGCTTGGTCTCAGCCTGGCGACGCTGGCCCTCGGATCGCTGCTGCTCAACTACCTGGGCGGCCTGTTGGCCGGCTCCTGGGCGCTCCTACTGGTCGTGGTCACGATCGCCGCAGCGCGGGCAGCGGCCCTGCGCCGACCGGCGGCGCAGGCGGGCGGCCTGCGCCTGCGCCGACCGGCGGCGGCGACGTTGGCGATGGGGTTGGCCGGCCTGGTCCTGGCCGGAGGTGCCGTCGCCCTCGCCTACACCCCCCTCTCGGCCGGCCACGCGATCGGCTACACGGAGCTGTGGATGCAGCCGGCCGGCGACGCCGCGGTCCGAGTCGGGGTCGGCAACCAGCAGCACACCAGCACCGGCTATGAGCTGCAGGTCCAGTTCGGCCGCGGCACGGCGCCGGTCTCCCGCTCGCTGCGGCTCGACCCCGGCGAACAGGCGGTGATCGAACTGCCCGCGCCCGCAGGCGCCCCGAGCCAGCCGCTGCCGGTGATCGCCACCCTCTTCCGTGAAGACACCCCCGGCCTCGCCTACCGGCGCGTCAACGGCTGGCTCCTGCCGCCGGGAGAACCGTCGCGATGAGCGGTGGCGTCGGCGACGGCGTCGCGGTCGACATCGTCCTCAACAACTACAACTACGGCCGCTTCCTCGCCGCCGCGGTTGAGAGCGCCCTCGCCCAGACGCACCCGCTAACGACGGTGATCGTCGTTGACGACGGCTCGACCGACGACTCGCGCCAGGTGTTGGCGGGATTCGAGCAGCGGGTCTCGCTGGTGCTGAAGGAGAACGGCGGCCAGGCCTCGGCACTGAACGCCGGCCTGCGGCTCTGCGAGGGCGACGTCGTCCTCTTCCTCGACTCCGACGACGTCCTCCACCCCGACGCCGCGAGGGCGGTGGCAGTTGCCTTCGCGGCTGGGCCAGCGGTTAGCAAGGTGCAGTTCCGGATGGACGTGATCGACGCCGCCGGCGCGGCGACCGGCGAGATCAAGCCGCCCCTGCACCTGCCGCTGCCGCAGGGCGACCTGCGCCGGGCCGAGCTCGCCTACCCGTTCGACATGGCCTGGCTGCCGACCAGCGCTAACGCCTTCCGACTGGAGCTGCTGCGGACGATCCTGCCGATCCCCGCGGCCGACTACCCGGTCTGCGGCGCCGACTGGTACCTGCTGCACCTGACGACGCTGCTCGGCGAGGTGCGCTCACTGGACGAGGTCCACGCCTCTTACCGCGTCCACGGCGACAACAACTACGAGTCAGCGGAGCCGCAATTGGACCTTGACCACGTCCGCGAGACGATCGGCTTCTCGCGCTCCACCGCCGCCTCGCTGTTGGCCCTGGCGGCGCGGCTGGGACTGCCGCGGCCGGCCCGGATCCTCTCCCTGGCCGAACTCTCCAACCGGTTGATCTCGCTGCGACTCGACCCCGCCGGCCACCCGGTGCCCGGCGACAGCATCGTCGCGATCCTCCGCGACGCGGTCGGCGCGATCCGCCGTCGCGACAACGTCTCGGCGGCGATGAAAGCGGCGTTCCTCGGCTGGTTCGCGGCGATGGCGGTGGCACCGCGCTCGCTCGCTCGTGGCCTCGCCGTGCAGATGCTCTTCCCCGGCCGCCGCGGCGGCCTCAACCAGGTGCTCGGCCGCCTGCAGCGGCGTCGCGATCCCCAGGCGGACTGATGCGCATCCTCCTCGTCACCTCGATGGCGCCCGACCCGCGGGGGATCGGAGCGATCCCGAAGCTGCTGCACGCCCAGATCCTCGGCCTGCGCGAACGCGGCCATCAGCTGACCCTGGTCGCCCCTTTCGGCGAAGACCCTGGCCAAGCCGAGGCGGCGGTGGCGCTGATGGCCAACCCCGGCCCCGCACTCGAGCCGCACCTGATCGACCGGCGCCGCGCGCCGCATCCGGGGCGACGTTGGCGGGTAAGAAGCGAACTGGTGAGCAACTGGGTTCGCAACGACTGGCCTTGGCGGGTCGTCCTCGGCGCCACCGGTCTGCAGCCCCTGATCGACGAGGTGACTGCCCGCGAGCGCTTCGACGTCGTCGCTGTCGAGGACAACCCGGCGGCGGTGCTGCGCTTCCCGGCCTCACTGCCGACCGTGCTGACCGAGCACGAGGCGGTGCGGGCGCCGGCCTCCGACCGCGGCGCCGCCAGCCTGCGCGACCGCCCGGCGGCGGCCCTGCACCAGCGCGACTGGCGGCGCTGGGACACCTTCCTGCCACGCGCTTGGCGCCACTTCGACCTCGTCCAGGTCTTCACCGAGGGCGACGCTGCCGCGGTCCGCTCGCGCGCCCCCGACCTCGGCTCGCGGCTGCGCATCAACCCCTACGGGATGGTCCTGCCCCCCGCCCTCGATCCGGCCGCCGAGGAAGAAGACACGTTGCTCTTCACCGGTACCTTCGCCCACCTCCCCAACCGCGACGCGGCCCGCTGGCTGGCGGCCGAGATCATGCCGGCCGTGCGGCGGCGACGCCCGAACGCCCTCTTGCGGATCGTCGGTCACCGGCCGCCCCCGGAGGTGCTCGGCCTGGCTGGGCCCGGCATCGAGGTAATCGCTGACGCACCCAGCCTTGAGCCCTACCTGGCCACTGCCGCGGTCGTGATCGCCCCGGTCCGCAGCGGCGGCGGCATGCGGATGAAGGTGCTGGAGGCGCTCGCCAAAGGCAAGGCCGTCGTCACCACCCCGCTCGGCGCCGAAGGCTTCACCGGCTTCGCAACCGCACCGCCGTTGGCGATCGCCGCCGACGGCGCCGGACTCGCCGCGGCCGCCGCCGACCTGCTTGCCGAGCCGGCGCGGCGACACAGCCTCAGCACAGAGGCGCGCCGTTTCGCCGAAGCGCATCACAGCTCCGCGGCCTGGGCCGAGCGGCTCGAGGCGATCTACACCGAAGCCGCCGCCGCCCACCTCGCAAGCAGCCCTGCAACCTCGGGTCAACTCGGCGGCCCGAGCGACCGATAGGGATCCGAGTGGATCGTCTGCCCACGCCCGAAATCAGCGTCGTAATCGCCACCTACAACCGCCGCGAGATGCTCGCGACGTGCCTCGACGCGCTCGCGAAGCAGACCCAGGACCCGGCCACGTTCGAGGTCGTGGTCGCCGACGACGGCTCCAAGGACGGCAGCTCCGACATGGTCGAAGCGATGGAGACGCCATTGCGCCTGCGCGCCCTGCGGCTCGAGAACGGCGGCTGGGCCGCCGCCGCCAACGCCGGCGCCCGCGCCGCCGCCGCGCCGCTCACCCTGCAGATCGACGACGACGTAATCGCCTCGCCGGGCCTCGTCGCCGCCCACCTGGCCGCCCACCGCGAGGCCAACGGCCCGGTGGTCGCGATCGGCCGCCTCATCCAGCGCCAACCCCACAGCCGCGACTGGTTCGTGCAGGCCCAGGCCGACGACTGGAACCGTCGCTACGAGCAGCGGCCGGCAAAGCGGATCGACTGGCCGGACTGTTACGGCGCCAACTTCTCCGCCCCCAGCGAGACCCTCGCCGAGGTCGGCGGCTTCTCCACCGACCGGCCGACCGTCGCCGACATGGAGCTCGCCTACCGCCTCTCCCAAGCCGGCTGCGGCGCCGTCTACATACCCGAGGCGAGCGCCCTCCATGACGACGAGAAGGACCGCGCCCGGCTGCTCCGCGACATCGAAGGCTTCGGCGGCTTCTGCGCTGAATTCACCGAGCGCCACCCCGAGACGCAGGGTCAGCTGCTTGGTTGGTTCGGCGAGACGACGCCCCGCGAGGTGCTGCTGCGGCGAGCCCTCTTGGCACTGCGTGTGAGCCCTGGAGCCCTGGCGCAACTGGGCCCCTTGGTCCCGGCCGGCCGCAAGCGCGAAGTCTGGTACGGCTTCATCGCCCGCTTCACCTTCTGGCGCGCGGTGCGGGCGGCGATGAGCCGACACCGCTGGCTGCAGACGACCCGTGGCCTGCCGGTGCTGATGTACCACGCCTTCACCGACAACGGCGAGCGCGACCGCTTCGTGATGCCCGCCGACTCCTTCGAGCGGCAGATGCGACTGCTCTCGCTGCTCCGTTACCGGGTCGTCTCGCTCGACGAGGTGGCGCGAACGCTGCGCGAGGGCGAGCCGCTGCCGAGCCATGCGGTGGCGATCACGATCGACGACGGCTACGTGGACAACCTGCGCCTCGCCCAGCCGGTGCTGCGCCGCCACCGCTATCCCGCCACCCTCTTCGCGGTCAGCGACCGGATCGGCGCCCGCAACGACTGGGACGAGCACGAGGGACCGACGAAGGGGCGGCCGCTGCTCGGCATCGAGGAGATCGAGCGGATGCGGGCCGAGGGCACCGCGGTCGGCGCCCACACGCGCACCCACCGCGCCCTGGCCGGGGCGCCGAGCGCCGAGGTCGGCGCCGAGGTCGAGGGCTCGCGACAGCAGCTGGAAGCAGCGCTGGGAGCCCCGGTGACGACCTTCGCCTATCCGTATGGTGAGGTCGACGAAGCGGCGGTGCAGGCCGTCGCCGAGGCCGGCTTCGAGGGCGCCTGCACGACCCGCGCCGCGCTCGCCCACCTCGGCGACGACCCGTTGCGAATCCCCCGTTTGGAGATCGAAGCGACCGACACGCTGCCGCGCTTCCTGCGCAAGCTCTGGTTCGGCGGCCGATAGGAGATTGGAGAGAGATGAGCGTCAGCGATTTTGAGATCGTCGTAATCGGTGGCGGCCCAGCCGGGCTCTGCGCCGCGATCGAGGCCCAGCGCGCCGGCCGCAGCGTCGTCGTGCTCGAGGCCGACGAGGAAGCCGGCGGCCTCACCCGCAGCTTCGAGCAGGACGGCTACACCTTCGACTGCTCGGGCCACCTGCTGCACCTCTCCCATCCCGACGCGGTCTCCCTCGTCGAGGAAGTGACCACCCCCGAGGACTGGAATCGGATCCCCCGCCACTCGGTGATCTACCTCGGCGAGACGGTCATCCCCTACCCGTTCCAGCAGCACCTCGCCTACGCCCCCGAGGCGATCCGCCGCGAATGCGTCGAGGAGCTGCCCGCGGCCTCGCCCGCGCCCGGCACCGAGTTCGCCAACTTCGGCGAATGGATCCACCTCAACCTCGGCGACGGGATTGGCCGCAACTTCATGGTCCCCTACAACGAGAAGCTCTCGACCGCCTCGGTGCAGGAACTGACCTGCGACTGGCTGGGCCGCTTCGTGCCGCAACCGAGCCTGGAGGAGATTCGCGACGGCGCCGCCGAGCGCAAGGAGGTGGAGACCGGCTACAACCGCTCCTTCCTCTACCCCTCACGGCACGGCATCGCCACCCTCAGCCGCGGGCTCGCCAGCCTCGTCGACGACCTCCGCACCGAGGCCCGAGTCGCCGAGATCGACACCGAGGCGAAGCTGGTTCACTGCGAGGACGGCTCCTCTTTCCGCTACGAGCAGGGCGTGATCGCAACGGCGCCGCTGCCGCAGCTCTGCGCGATGGTCACCCCGACCCTGGCTGGGCTCGAGGAGACCGCGAAGCTGCGCGCCAACACCGTCACCTGCGTCAACGTCGGCCTCAAGGAGGCCAACCCGGAGTTCAGCCAGTACCAGTGGATCTATCTCTCCGAGCCGCAGTTCGCCGCCTACCGACTCGGCTTCTACGCCCGCTTCGCGGAGACGATGGCACCGCCCGGACGGGAGAGCGTCTACGTCGAGATCGCCCACGACCACGACGCCGACGAGGACCGGGTGGTCGCGTCAGCGATCGCCGACCTGCTCAGGCTCGGCGTGATCGAGAGCGAGGACGCGGTCGAGACCGTGCTGCCAGTGCGAATCGAGGGTGCCTACGTGATCCACGACCGCCACACCGCCCCGACCCGGGCGCTGCTGCACGAGGCGCTGGCCGAGCGCGGCATCCTCACCGCCGGCCGCTACGCGACCTGGGAGTACTCGGCGATGGAGGACGCGATCGTGCAGGGGCTGACGACGACGCGGCAGTTGCTGGGCACGCCGGCCGAGGCCGGCAGCCCGCATGGCTGAACCGCTACTCGCGCCGCTCCGTAGGTGTTTGCGGTGAGAATGCCCCGCTTGCATCCCCGCACCCTTCTCCTCGCTGCCCTCGCGGCCGCGCTGCTGCTCGTAGCACTACCGGCGCTGGCGTCCGCCAAGCCGTGGATCGGCGTGCGTGGCAACCAGCTGGTCGACGCCGCCGGCAACCCGGTCCGCCTGCTCGGCGTCAACCGCGCCGGCAGCGAGTTCAAGTGCGTGCACCGCGAAGGCTTCTTCGAAGGGCCGACCGATGCGGCCTCGATCGCAGCGATCAAGCGCTGGCACGTCAACGCGGTGCGGATCCCGCTCAACGAGAGCTGCTGGTTGGGCATCAACTGGGTCCCGCCGGCCTTCGGGGGCGCCACCTACCGGGCCGAAATCAAAGGCTTCGTCGAACGGCTTGAGGCGGCGGGAATGTACGTGATCCTCGACCTGCAGTGGGCTTCGCCGAAGACCTTCCCGGCGGAAGGGCTGCTGCCCCTCCCCGACGCCGAACACTCGCCCGAATTCTGGCGCACGCTGGCGAGCGAATACCGCGAAGACCGCAGTGTCCTCTTCGACATCTACAACGAGCCGCGGCCCGGGGTCAGCTGGGACTGCTGGCAGCTCGGCTGCGAAATCGAAGACCACTGGATCGGCCGCTACCAGGCGGTCGGGATGACCCAGCTGATCGAAACGGTGCGCTCGACCGGCGCCGAACAGCCGATCATGGTCCCCGGCGTCAACTGGGCCCGCGACCTCTCCGGCTGGCTCTCACACCTGCCGGCCGACCCACTCAACTCCCTGGTCGCCTCCAACCACACTTACAACACCAACCCCTGCAAGCAGAACTGCCGCAAGGTCCTCGCCAGGATCGCCCAGGAACACCCGGTGGTGACCGGCGAGATCGGCGAGGCCGACTGCCGCCACAACTACATCGACGGGTACATGCCTTGGGCCGACCGCAACGGCATCTCCTACCTGACCTGGGCCTGGACCGCGGGGCCGGGCTGGAGCTGCAAGGAAGGCCCCTCGCTGATCAAGGACTACGCCGGCCGGCCGACCAACTTCGGCCTCGGCTTCCGCGAACACCTGCGCGGGCTGGCCCGCGAAGGGCTCATCCCGGCCTCCTAGCCAGGCGCTGGCGCGACTCAGCGCGGCGGCAGGCGCCAGCGCTGGGCGAGGACGACGTCGCCGTCGGCGCCGGTGGCCGGCATCGGGCGGCCGTCGATGACGCCGGGCTCGACGTCGAAGAAGCAGGCCGCCTGCAGGTTGTCCTGGACCTCTTGGCGGCCCTTGAGCTGGACGTCGATCCGGTAGCGGCCGGGGATCAAGGCCAGGCTGGGGATCTCGCACTCCATTCGCTTCTCGAGCTCGGGGGTGCGTTCGTCGGCGGTACTGGAGAGCTGGCTGTCGAGGGTGGTGATCGGGTGCCCGAGGCTGTTGAGGATCGTCAGCTCGCACTCCATCATCGCCATGTGCTCGGTGAACTCGACCACGATCCGGGCCGGGCGGCCGCCGATCACGACGTCGGGCTGGCCGGTGGCGACGTCCTCGACGTAGAGCCGCTCGACCAGGGTTTCCATCCAGCCGCTGCGATCCTTGCGCTCGACCAGGTCGTCGCTGGCGGCCCGCTCGAGCGTCCGCAGGTACTGGTCGACGGACTCCTGGACGGGGGCGTCGGCGATTACCCGGCCGCGTTCGAGGAGGATGCCGCGGCGGCAGAGGGCCTGGATCGTCGCCAAGTTGTGTGAGACGAAGATCACCGTGCTGCCGGCTTTCGCGACCTCGCCCATTTTCGCCAGTGACTTGCGCTGGAAGGCGGCGTCGCCGACCGCGAGCACCTCGTCGACGAGGAGGATCTCCGGTTCGAGGTGGGCGGCGACAGCGAAGGCGAGCCGCACCGACATCCCGCTCGAGTAGCGCTTGACCGGGGTGTCGAGGAAGCGCTCGATGTCGGCGAAGGCGACGATTTCGTCGAAGCGAGAGCGGACCTCCGCCCGTCGCATACCGAGGATGGCGCCGTTGAGGAAGACGTTCTCGCGACCGGTTAGCTCCGGGTGGAAGCCGGTCCCAACCTCGAGCAGCGAGCCGACCCGGCCGGTCACGTCGGCCCAGCCACCGCTCGGCTCGATGATCCGCGAGAGGACTTTCAACAGCGTGCTCTTGCCGGCGCCGTTGTGTCCGATCAGGCCAATCGCCTCGCCGTTTTCGATCTTGAAGGAGACGTCGTCGAGGGCCTTGAGGATGTCCCCCTGGCGCTCCTCGCCGCGGCCGACTAGCCGCTTGGGGATGCGCTTGAGGCCACCGACGAGGCTCTCCCGCAGGGTTCCGTAGCCCTGGTTGGAGAGGCCGAGCTGGAATTCTTTGCTGAGGCCCTGGGCCTCGATCGCGATCTCGGCCATGGCTAGATCACGTCGGCGAAGCTGCGCTCCACCCGGTCGAAGTAGGCGAGCCCGACGAGCAGGAAGATCACCGCGCCGGCCGCCGAGATCCCCATCTGCGCCCAGGGCGCGGTGGCAGTGTCGAGCACGGCCCAGCGGAATCCTTCGACGACCCCGACCATCGGGTTGATCGCCGAGATCAACCGCCACGGTTCGCTGATCAGGCTGCTCGGATAGGCGATCGGGGTGATGAAGAGCCACATCTGCACCGCGAAGGGGACGACGTAGCGGACGTCGCGGTAGCGGACGTTGACGGCGGAGAGCAGGGCGCTGACGCCGAGCGCCGCCATCGCCGCGATCAGGATCAGGACCGGCAGCATCAGGATCGCGACGCTGGGGACGATCCCGTAAATCAGCACCACGGCGAGCAGGATCACAATCGAGATCCCGAGGTCAACGAAGCCGGCGGCCATCACCCCGAAGGGCATGAAGATGCGCGGGAAATAGATTTTCGAGACCAGCTCGGTGTGCAGGATCAGGCTTTCCGAGCCGAGCAGCAGGGTGCTGGAGAAGAAGGCCCAGGGAACCAGCGCGGCCAGGGCGAAGAGGGCGTAGGGCAGGCCGTCCGAGGAGACGCCGGCGACCCGCCCGAAGAAGAGCGCGAAGACGATCATCAGGGCGACCGGCTGGAGGATCGCCCAGGCGGCGCCGAGGGCGGTCTGGCGGTAGCGCAGGGTGATGTCGCGCAGGGCGATCTGCATCGCCAGGTCGCGGTAGAGCCAGAGTTCGCGCGGCGAGAGCACGCGGCTGAAGCCGCTGGTCTTCTCGAGGCGGACGGTGACGGCCTCGCGGGAGTCGTGGAACTCCTCGCCGGGAGCGGCGGGAGGCTTCTCAGTGGTAGTCAGCTCGGGCATCGGTTGGGGTTAGTTCTGCGTGTGGGCTCGTGGCCCTTGCGCTCTATCGGCTAATGGGCGGCGGACGTTGAGGCCTGGCGCGCTTCGATCGCGTCGCGGTAGGCCTCCTCGAAGCGTGGCACGACCACCTCTGGCGAGAACACCGCGCGGACACGATGTTGCGCAGCTTTTCCCATCCGCTCGCGGGCCTCGGCGTCGCCAAGCAGGCGCTGCAGAGCCCCCCGCAGCGCCTCGCGGTCGCCGGGCGGGACCAGCAGCCCGGTCTCGCCGTCGACAACGACGTCGCGCAGGCCGCCGATGTCGGAGGCGACGATCGCCTTGCCGGCCGCCCCGGCCTCGATCGCGACGATCCCGAATGGCTCCGCCCAGATCGAGGGGACGACGCTGAACAGCGAGCGCCGCAGGGCCTCTATCACCACCGCATGGGGCATCGGCCCCGGGGCGACGATCCCGTTCCCGGGCTCGAGGCCGGGCAGGACGCGGCGGCCGATCAGGACCAGCGGCGGCGGCGAGTCGAGGCCCCGGTAGGCCTCGATCAGGCGGCCGGCACCCTTGTCCTCGCCAACGTCGCCAAAGAAGAGAATGAACGGCTCCTCGGGGAGAGTCGCCAGCATCTCCTCGGCCTCGGGCGGTGCCGGCGGCAGCTCGCCGACGAAGTTGGGGATCACCCGGTGCGGGGTCGAGCCATCGACCCGGCAGAGCTCCTCGACCGCGGAGCTGACCGAGAGGTACATGTCGATCCGCCGCCGCGCCCAGGGCTCAGCGAGCCGGGTGCCGAAGCCGACCATCGCCCCTTTGCCGGCGCCGTAGAACTCGAAGGAGTGGGCGAGGCACTTGCGCAGCCCGGGCCCCGAACAGACGGCCCCATTGAGGAAGAGCCGCTTGGTCGGGCAGAGCAGCGAGTAGTCGTGCAACGACATCAGCAACGGTGGTGCGGCCCGCTTGGCGAGCGGCAAGTAGGAGTCGACCAGCCAGTTGTGGGCGTGGACGACGTCGGGCCGCTCCTCACGGAGGACGCGGCGCAGCTGCGCGGTCGTCTTCGGGTCCGGCAGTGGCGCCGCGTAGCGCCGTTCCTCGTGGACGGGGATGCCGGGGATCTGGTGCACCAGGCTGTCGAGCAGGTGGACGCGGACGCCGTCGTCGCGGTCCGGCGGCTCGCCGACCGGTTGGCGCAGCGTCGCCACCGCCACCTCGTGGCCGCGGGCGGCGAGGCGGATGCTGAGGTCCTCGACGAGGCGCTCCTCGCCCCCGTGCACGGGGGCGTAGGTCTGGGCGAGCATCAGGACCTTCACGGGGGCGCATGTTAGGTTGCCGCCCGTGCGGATCCTGATGGTGACCCCGCGCAGCCCGCTCCTGCAGGGCGGCGTCGAGCGC
>Ga0105242_10001988_pt1 | contig 16075 bp, 14 predicted proteins | sample KBSM24metaG_FD_81521 | JGI IMG/M metagenome (GOLD analysis project Ga0105242, IMG submission 81521) | Miscanthus rhizosphere microbial communities from Kellogg Biological Station, Michigan, USA - KBS M2-4 metaG | ecosystem: Host-associated > Plants > Roots > Rhizosphere > Soil | place... | reverse complement strand
GGGCCATGTGCCGGAGCCCAACCATCGACGGTTCCCGGGAGCCTATTGAGTCGGGCGGCCGGTGGAACCGGCCTCGGCCGTACGAGGGACGGGCGGGGGGCCAGGGCTCGTTACGCCGGAGCCGCTTCGGTATCCGTCGGCACGCGGCGGCCCGAGAGCGAGACCGCGTCCGGGACCCGGGATCCGGCACCCAGGACGCAGTCCTCGACCGTGGCCCCGGCGCCGACGTGGGCGCCCGGGCCGAGGATCGATCGAAGCACGCGCGCTCCGGCCCCGATCGAGGCGCCGGGATGCACGACCGAGTCGTCCACCTGGGCGTCGGGCCCCACCCGTGCCTCGGCGCCGATGGCCACCCACCGCCCGAGACGCGAGCCAGGATCCACGCCCGCCGTCGCGGCGACCCACGGCGCCTCATACGTAACCCCGTGGACCTTCCCGTCCAGCATGTCGAAATGCGCCTGCAGGTACTTCTCGGGCGTTCCCAGATCCAGCCAGTACGCGTCGGAGAGGTACCCGTAGACCGGTCCGCCGCTCGCGATCACGGATGGGAAGATCTCTCGCTCGATCGAGAGCTCGCGATCCGCGGTCCAAGGCCGGAGGGCGGCCGGGTCGAGGATGTAGGTCCCGGCGTTCACATCCCCCGGGATCGCATCGAGGGGTTTCTCGAGGAACTCGAGGACGCGGCCCCGTTCGTCCGTCGCCACCAAGCCGAACGCGCGAGCGTCCTCGACATGGTGCAGCGAGATCGTGACGACGGCGTCACGCTCGCGGTGGGATGCGAGCAGCCGGGTGAGATCGAGGTCGGTTAGGATGTCCCCGTTCAGCGCGAAGAAGGGGTCGTTCCCGACCGCGTCGAGGGCGTTCACGATCGCGCCGCCGGTTCCGAGCGGGGCGGCCTCGGTGATCCAGGTGATGGCGGGGTCGCCCCGGCGAGCCTCGATGAACGGATGGAACGCTTCCTCGAGGTATGGCGAGGACAGCACCACCTCGTGCACGCCGTGACGGGCGAGGTGGTCAAGCACGTGGTCCAGGATGGGGCGGTCGACGAGCGGCAGGAGCTCTTTCTTCACCGTCTCGGTGAGCGGACGCAGCCTCGTTCCGAACCCTCCGACGAGGACGACCGCTTTCATCGCGCCGCGCCGTTCCCGCTCACGTGTGCGGCGTCTGCGCGACGAGCACGATCCCGGTGACGATGAACGCGACCCCGAGCCAACGGAGCGGTTGGACCGTCTCGTGTAGGACGAGCACGGAGAACACGAGGATCAACACGTAGCTCAGCGCGGCGAACGGATACGCGAACGAGAGCGACGCGCGCGACAGAGCGAACAGCCAGACCACCGCCGACAGACCGAACAGCACGAGACCACCCCAGACGATGGGAGACGACAACAGTGACCGCAGGCTCCCGGCGCTGATGTGGAGCTCGCCCGACGTCCCGGTCACGTGGTTGACGCCGGTCTTCAACGTGATCTGCGCGAACCCGGCAAGGACCACCGAGGTGAGGATGAGTCCGATCAACATCGTTCGGCTGCCTTTCTCGTGGACGATCTGATCCGGTTCGGCGTTCACAGGTCCTCGACCTCCGCCGTGACCGGAACGTACGCCTGGTCCTTGCGGCCCTCGATCTGCCGGACCTCGAAGGAGTAGCGCTGATCCTGGACGTGATAGACGCGCTGGTTGTCACGCGAGTGGACCCCGACCGTCACCCAGTACTGCCCTCCCGTGAAGGGCACCGGACCGAGCTGGAACCGGACGCGACGCTTGCCGTCCAACCAGCCGAGACCGACGCCTTGTTGCGCGGTGTCGCTTCCGAAGACGTAGTTGTTCGCGGCGTCGTGCAGCGCGAACGACACCACCGGATCGTCGACCGGCTCGTTGGCCTTCAGATCCACCTGCAGCGTCACGCAGTCGCCGGGCGCGAGGGCGCCGGCCAAGGGGTCAAGACCACGCAGGAGCGAGCCGCCGAGGATCTCGACCTCTCGGGTCCCGCCTTCCCGGGCGAACTCGAGGTCGTGCCTCAGGATCGTCAGCCGCATCTCTCGCACCACTTCGTCGGGAGAGCCGATCGCGTGCACCAGCCCGTGGTCGAGCATCACGGCCCGATCGGAGAGCTGACGTGCCATGTCGAGGGCGTGCGTGACGAGCACGATCGTCCGGCCCTCCTTCTGGAACGTCCGCACCCGGTCGAGGCACCGGCCCTGGAACGCCTCGTCACCGACGGCGAGCACTTCATCGATCAAGATCACTTCCGGGTCGACGTGCACGGCGCACGCGAACCCCAGCCGAACGAGCATCCCGGAGGAATAGAACTTGACGGCCGTCTCCATGAAGTCCCCGAGCTCGGCGAACGCGACGATGTCGTCGTAGACGCCATCCGTCTCGCGGCGCGAGAGCCCGAGGAACGACGCGTTCAGGTAGACGTTCTCGCGCCCCGTGAGCTCCGGATGGAACCCGGCTCCGAGCTCGAGGAGTCCCGCCATCCGCCCGCGCTGACGGACCAGTCCTTGGGTCGGCCGAAGGATCCCGGCGATCACCTTCAGGAGCGTGCTCTTGCCGGACCCGTTGTGCCCGATCAGCGCGAGGAACTCCCCCTCGGCGACTTCGAACGAGACGTCGCGCAAGGCCCAGAAATCCTCGGCGCGGGTCCGGCCGGCGAGCAGACGCTGCTTCAGCGACGTGGGCTTCTCCCGGTAGATCCGGAAGCGCTTAGAGAGGTCCTGCACCTCGATCGCGGCCGTCACAGCTCCTCCGCGAAGTCGCCCGACAACCCGAAGAACACCCGCCACGTTCCGTAGAGCAGGAGGCCGGACGCGAGCACGATCACGCCGAGTCCGGCCGCGAGCTGTCCCGTCGACAGCGGGATCAGCACGTCGTGCGCATCGTCCGAGTGGTAGAGCGCCGTCTGGAAGCCACCGATGATCCAGGCCATCGGGTTGAGGAGGTACACCCGCCAGAGGAGCGCCCCATGTGGCTTCGCGATCAGCGTGCTGTGGACCCGCGCGATCCCGTACACGATCGGGGTCAGCCAGAACCAGACGAGCAACGCAAGGCCGATCAGGTGGGTGAGGTCGCGGTAGCGGACGTTCATCGAGGAGACCCACAACGTCACCGCGACCGTGAACAGCAGGAGCGCCACGAACGCGATCGGATAGAGCCAGATCACACTGAGCGAGAACCCGTAAGCGATCGCGAGGAAGGCGAAGAACACCAGCGATTGGAGCCCGAAGTCGACGAGCGCGACCCCGACGGTCGCCAGGGGAAGGATCTCGCGGGGGAACGACACCTTCTTGACGAGGTTCGCGTTCGAGATCACCGAGATCGCGCCCGACGTGAGGGAAACCGAGAAGAGGTTCCATGCCAGCAGACCAGCGAGGAGGAACTCCGCATAGTCCTTCGCCGCCGCCCCGAGCACCTTCGCCACGAACGTGAAGACCGCGAGGAACACCACCGGGTTGAGGAGCGACCACACGGCGCCGAGCACGGAGCCGGTGTACTTGACCTTGAGCTCCTTGCGAACGAGGTTGAGCAACACCTCCCGGTAGTCCCACAGCTCGCGGATACGCTGCCGCAGCCGCAGGTGCGGCGGCTCGGACGTTCGTTCGGCGGTTCGGGCTACGGCGGCGATCGGAGCTCCTCGGAACGGCTGCACGGCAGAACACGCAGGTCAGCGCGAGTCTAACAAGGGTCCCCTGGAGGACCGCTGCATCCTTCGGTGCGTCACCGAACTCCTCAGGTTCTCCACGAGCGGCTCACGCTCGGCGGTGAGCCCGTAGGCGCGGAGCCGAACGACCGCGGCTCGCGCACCTGCTCGAAGACCTCGTCGAACAGGGGAAGCGTCCGCTCGTCGCAGTAGGCATCCTCGAACGCGCGCCGCGCGTTCGAGGACAGTTCGGCCGCCAGCTCGGGGTCATCGCGGAGCCGACGGACGGCGTCGGCCAGGCCTTCGGCGTCGCCGTGACGCATGGAGAAGCCGCATCTATACCGCTCGATCGCCTCGTCGACGTTCGTTCCGACCGGACCGACGTAGACGACGGGGACCCCACTCGCCAGCGCGCCGTGCAGCTTGCACGGGCTCATGATCCCCCGCGATCCGTCGTCGAGCGAGATGAGCGCGCACCCGGCGCCGGCGAGAACGGTCGGCGTCGTGTCCTTGGGAACGTAGCCGTGCAGCACCACGTCATCGAGCTTCCGACGCCGGACCTCCTCGGCGAGCTCGGGATAGCGAACGCCGCCGCCGACGAAGAGGAAGGTCACGTCGCCGTCCTTCGCGAGGTCTTCGGCGGCACGGGTGATGGTGCTCGTCGGATGCCCGTAGCCGAGGTTCCCCAGGTACAGGACCACGAAGCGGTCTCTGAGCTCCGGCGCTTCGTATCCATCCCAGACGGCTGGATGCTGTCCACGGGGGAAGAGCGACACCGGCTCCCAGTTCGGGATCACCGACCCGGAGGGCGAACCGTCACCGGCGGCCGCGAGGGTGCGTCGGAGCATGGCGTCGTCGAGAGCGATCACGTGATCGGTCTTCCGGAGCAACCAACGCTGGATCGATCGCAGCACGCGCGACACGATGCCGCCGGCTCGGATCGTCCCGTACTCCTCCGCCGCGTCGGGATAGACGTCGTGGCACCAATAGACGACGCGCGTTCGCGGATGCACGAGCCGATGGACCACGGCCGCGATGAGCGTGTAGGGAGGGCTGGTGAGCGCGACGACCACGTCCTGTCGCGGCGCGACGGCGAGCCGCATCACGGCACCGATCAGGAACGAGAGGTAGTCGGCCAATCGGTGACCGGTGCTCGCTTTCCCCAGACCGGGGGTCCACAACCGGATGATGCGCGGACCCTCCGACGTCACCGTGGCATCCGCCGCCGTCGTCGAGGGGCTCGGCGAACGACCGAGGTACGCGCCGCTGCCACAGATCACCGTCACCTCATCGCCCATCGATGCCCGGTGCTCCGCCACCGATGCGACGAAGGAGCCCGACGCGGCGACGTCGGGGGGATAGAAGAGGTTGACGAAGGAAACGCGCACCGGAACCTCCGGGTTCGACCAGACGAGCGCCGCGGAGAAGCGGTCCCGGCGGCGCTCGCTAGAGTACCAACCGTGCTCCGGCGAACAGACGCATGCGATCGTGCCCGCTAGCACGTCCGGCATGCGCGTCGCGGTCACGGTCGAACAATCCTGGCACGTCGTGCCCGGGGGGATCGCGGTCGCGACGGTCGAGCTCCTGCGGGCGTTGTCCGCCCGCGGCGGGTTGGACCTCGTCGGCGTTGCGGCGTGGCACCGCCGGCAGCCCCCCGCCGGGCTCGTTCCTCCCGTCCCCGTCCGTCGGTTCCCCCTCCCCCGCCAGGTCCTGTACGAGTCCTGGCAACGGCTCCGGGCCCCGAGCGTCGAGCGCCTGACCGGTCACGTCGACGTCGTGCACGACGCGGGGTACGTCGTGCCGCCGTCGAAAGCTCCACTCGTTGCCACCGTCCACGACCTCGCGTTCCTCACCTACCCGCAGCACTACACCTGGCACTCGCGCGAGGTCTTCCGTCGCGGGTTGGAGCTCACGCGCCGCCACGCGCGTTTGGTGATGTGTCCATCCGTCGCGACCAAGGAGGCATGTCAGGACGCCGGCATCGAAGCCGAACGGCTCCGCGTGGTGCCGCTGGGCGTCCGTGTGCCGCCGGAGCACGCCGAACGCAGCGACCGCGTTCGCCGGCGATACGGCCTCGAGCGTCCCTTCATCTTGTTCGTCGGCACCGTCGAGCCGCGGAAGAACCTGCATCGCGTGATCGAAGCCTTCCGCGCGCTCGACGCCGCCGAGATGGAGCTGATCGTGGTCGGGCCGCAGGGGTGGAAGGAAGACGTCGACGATGCGCTCGACGGATCGCGCGGTCGCGCCAGAACCCTCGGCTACCTGCCGCGGGAGGAGCTCGACGTCCTCTACGCGGAGGCAGCTGCCGTCGTGTATCCCAGCCTCGCGGAGGGCTTCGGGCTCCCGGTGCTCGAGGCGATGGCCAACGGCGCCGCCGTGGTGACCTCGGCGGGGACGGCGACCGAGGAGGTCGCCGGCGACGCCGCGATCCTGGTGGATCCGCTCGACGTCGGCGCGATCGCCCGAGCCTTGCAACGCCTGATCGACGATCGGGCGCTCGCCGCCGCGCTCGGCGCGGCGGCGAGAGCCCGAGCGTCGACCTTCACGTGGGAACGGACGGCCGAGCTCGCGGCCGCGGTGTACGCGGAAGCGGCCGAGGCAGCGCGATGACCCCGCCGCGCCACGGCCGGATCCGCGTCGGGGTGAACCTGCTTTGGCTCCTGCCGGGTGCGGCGGGCGGCGCCGAGCGGTACGCCGTCCGCCTCCTCGGCGCCCTCACGGACGAGGCGTCCGACGACGTCGACGTCACCATCCTCTGCAACCGCCGCTTCCCGCCCGCCCACGCTGATCTCACCGCCCGCACCGCGACCGCGGTGGCGCCGATCGACGGTGGCTCGCGCGCGGTGAGGATCGCGGCGGAATCCACGTGGCTCGCCCGCGAGGCTTCGCGCAGGGACCTCCACCTGATCCACCATCCGAACGACGTGGTCCCGTGGTTCCGGACGCGGCCGAGCGCGCTCACGATCCACGACCTGCGCTCCATGGCCGGCCACGAGGTCCTCGGCCGCCCGCATGCCGCCTACCTCCGCGCGCGGGTGCCGTCGTCCGCTCGCGCCGCGGCGGTCGTGATGACGCCCTCGGAGTACGTCCGGCAGCAGGTGCTCCGTCGCTTCCGGCTCGATCCGGCTCGCGTGATCGTCGTGACTGCGCCGGTGTTCCCCGGGGACGCGCTCGACACGAACGGCTCCGGTCCTCCGCCGGTGCCAGGGCGATACTTCGTCTATCCGGCCGTCACCGATCGGCACAAGAACCACCCGATCCTGATCGAGGCGTTCGCCCGCGTGGCCGCCACCGACCCCGACGTCCAGCTGTTGCTGACGGCCGTCCCGGGGAACGCCGAGCCCGAGGTCGAAGCGTCGATCCGCCGGCTGGATCTGGGCGATCGTGTCCGCCGGATGGGGATGGTCACCGATCGGGACCTCGACCGGCTGCTCGCCGGCGCCGTCGGGCTCGTCTATCCGTCTCGTTTCGAGGGATACGGTCTTCCGCTCGCCGAGGCGATGGCGCTCGGCTGCCCGGTCATCGCATCGTCCGCGACCGCGCTTCCCGAGGTGGTGGGCGACGCCGGGCTCGTGATCGATCCGGATGACGTCGCCGGCTGGACCACCGCCATGCTCCGTCTGCTCGACGACGAGATGCTCCGCTCCCGCCTGGTCGCGGCGGGACGAGAGCGCGTGCGGTCGCTGAGCCCCGCGGAGTCCGCACGCCGGCTCGTCGCCGCGTACCGGCTGGCGCTGGAGCCCGTCTGAGGCACGAGGTCAGGCGGAGCCGGGACCGTCGAGGACCCCCGCCGCCGCGCGGTGGATCACGTCGACCGTCTGCCGAGCGCACCGCTCCCAGGTGAACGAGGCCACGCGCGCGGTCCCCGCCGCGCGGAGGACGTTGCGCAGGTCGTCGTCGCCCAGCAGCTCGTCGAGCCCCTTCGCGATCGACTGGGGATCGTCCGGGTCGACCAGCGACGCGGCGTTGCCTGCGATCTCGGGCATCGATGAGCGGTTGGACGTGAGGACCGGTACGTTCGCCGCGAACGCCTCGAGGATCGGGAAACCGAACCCTTCGTAGCGGGAGGGGTAGGCCAGGACCTCCGCACCGGACAAGAGGCCCCGTCGATCCGCGTCCGCCACGTACCCGGTGCGGATGACGCGCCCACGGACATCCACGGGGAGATCGGCGATCGCACGGTCGATCCGTTCCGAGTAGGTCGGCGCCCACCGAACGGCGCCTCCGGCGAGGACCAACGAGCACCGGCGGTCCTCGATCATGCCGAACGCTCGCACCAGCTGCTCGAGGTTCTTCCGCGGCTCCAGGCCTCCGAGGAAGATGACGTACGGGCCCTCGATCGAGAACCGGCTCCGGAGCTCTTCGATCTGTGGAGGGATCGCCGGCGCGAACGCCTCGGCATCGGTCCCGTGATAGATCACCCGGACCCGTTCGGGCTCGATCCCGTAGAAGCGCTCGAGATCCTGACGCGCAGACTCGCTCGGGACGATGACGGCGGACGCTCCGCGGAGCGACCGCTCGAACCCTCGCTGCCATCGTGCGTCGTGATGCGGAGCGGTCTCGGGCATCACGTCGCGGGCGAGGTCGTGCACGACGACGACGACGCACGACGCCGAGGTCGGAGGCATGACGAAGTTCGGCGCCAGGACGACGTCGGACGCACCCGCCAGCCATTCGAGCTTCGGGAAGCCCGTTCGCGAACCGAGCGGGCCGTAGAGGCGCGTCGGGAGACGGGTCGTCCGCTCCGAGAGATTGGGAGCCCAACCGGCGAAGCGTCGAGGACGCGTCCCGATCCCCCGCACATCCAGGTACCAGGCGACGAACCGCGTCCCGGGATCGGCGGGCGGCAGGGCGCGCAGCACGGCCCTCGTGTACTGCCCGACCCCCGTCCGGCGGGGATCGACCGCGGATCTCGCGTCGACCACGACACGCACCGGGGAAGGCTAGCCGACGCCGGGCGGCGCACGTCACCGAGGGCTAGCCGGGAGCGGGACAGGTACCGGACGGCGTCGGCGGTGCCGGCGTCCCACTGGGCGCGGGTCGGTACGAGGGGGTGACCACGACCGCGACGGGCGTGCCGTGTAGCTTCGAGGACTGGATCAAGGGGAGGCTCGGGAAGTAGCCGGCGACCACCTGAGCGTAAGCGTCCTGGCCCGGGGCGAAGACGATCGCCGACCCCGTGACACCGGCGGGCGCCGGGCCCTGGACGATCCCCGGTGACACGTCGAACCCCGCGTTCGCGAGGAGGGTCTCGACGCCTTCGGCCGCGCCGGCGCCGCCGTCGTCGATCACCTCGACCTTCGTGTTGGCCTCGGAGGGCGGTGTGTTGACGAGCTCGGTCCCGATGGACCCCAGCTGCTTGCCGTCGCGGATCGCGGCGAAGATCTGCCGGGCTGCGGGATCCATGAGGACGACCGACTTCGCTCCCCGCATCCCGGCCACGCCGGGAACCGTGCGGAACTCGACGGCGCCGGTCGTCAGACCGCGGAGCTGCCCGACCAGGTAGACGAGCTCCCCGGGGAGGAACCCTTGATCCCGATGGAGGTTCGCGAGCACGGGCCGCACCAAGGCCGGCGCCCTCGCCAGTTCCGTAGGTCGCAGCATCTGATTGATGACCGCGCGCAGGAACTGCTGCTGGCGCCCGATCCGCGAGAAGTCGGGGATCGCGTCGCACGGGAGGCTCCGCGTGCGCACGTACGCGAGCGCCTGGAACCCGTCGAGGTGCTGGCACCCCGGGAGGACGTCCAACCCGGTGTTCGGGTCGGCCACGTGACCCGGCTCGCCGTAGTAGATCTTCTTGTCTCCGCCCGAGGCCGTGTGCTGCGACAACCACCCCGGCGTGTTGACATCGTAGGGCGGGATGCACAGGTCGACGCCCCCGAGCGTGTCCACCACGTTCTGGAAGCCCGCCAGATCCACGTAGAGGTAGTGGTCGATCGGCAGACCGGTGAGGTTCGCGACCGTGTTCGCCATGAGCTGCGGCCCGCCGCCCTCCAGCCCGCCCTCGAACGCGGCGTTGATCTTGTCCGAGCCGTGCCCGGGGATGTCGACCCACAGGTCGCGTGGGAAGGAGAGCACGATCGCCTTCTGGAGCGCGGGATCCGTGTGGACGAGCATGATCGTGTCCGCCCGGGTGGTCCCGCCGATGTCCTTGTTCGTACCGAACTGGTGCTGCTCGTCGATCGGCAGCCCGGCCCGGGAGTCCGATCCGAGCAACAGGTAGTTGCACGGATGGTCCGAGCACTTCCCCGGCGGCGGCGCTGTGGAACCGCTCGGCACCGCTCTGGCGAAGGACCCTCCCGTCCCGACGTCGCGCAACTGGACCCACCGCACGGCGAGCGCGGTGCCGACGAAGCCGGACAGCAGCGCCAGCGACGCGGAGAGCACGACGAGGAGACGCGTGATGCGGCCGGCGGCCGACGGAGCGGGATCCACCATGTGCCTTCCAGCGTATCCGGGGCCAGATCCCACGACCGCCGACCGTGTGTCGTTCCGATGGTGAGGTTGTGGCGGTCGCCGGCCCGTCGTCGCCGAGGTCCGCCGATGCCATGTGCGATGATGCGCGGCGCTGCCTTCCGCACCGACCACCGGGAGAGGGAACGGAGACATGCTGAGGGGACCGGTGACCGTGCTCCTCGTCGGCCTCGACGACGCGGACGCGGCCGCGCTCGCTCGCGAGGATGGGTTCGACGTTCGCGGCGCGCACACCATCGAGGGCCGGAGCGGGGTCGACGCCGTTGTGCTCGCGCTGGACGGCAGCGCGCCGTTGGAGACGGTCCGCCGTGTGCGCGGGCTGGAGCCCGATGCCGCGGTCGTTGTGGTCACGGACGCCGTCGGCGCGGCCGACGGCACCGTCGCGATGCACGCGGGCGTGGAAGATCATCTCGTGCGCGACGAGCTGTTCGGATCGCTCCTGCCGCGCGCGATCCGGTACGCCGTCGCGATCCGTCGGATGCGTCGGGAGCTCGCGACCAATGACGAGGCGACCGCGCTTCCCACCCTTCGCGGGTTCGCGCCGATCGCCGAGCACCATCTTCGGATGGCCGACCGCGCGGGCGAGCCGGTCATCTTCGTGTTCGTTCGGATCGAAGAGCACGAAGCGCTCCGCGCGGCGCTCGGCAGCGAAGCAGCCGACGAGCTCGCCCGCGACGCCGCCGAGGTGGTGCTGAACTCCGTCCGCGACTCCGACGTTCCGGGCAGGATCGCCCCGGACACGTTCTGCATCCTGCTGACCGGCGAGGCGGAGGGCGCCGAGACCACCGTCCTTTCGCGCCTGGTGGAGGCGATGGCCGTGCACGACGCGCGACGCGATCCACCGCGGGCCCTGAAGCTCTCGGTCGGCACGGCTCGGTACGAGCCGGGCAGCGGCCTGCACCTCGCGGAGCTGCTCGAAACGGCGATCCGTCGGCTGGACCGCTCCGGAGCATGACGGCGAGGTGAGCGGTTCGGTCATCCGGGAAGCCCACCGCGGCGGATACGGTGCGGAGCTCTCGTGGAGGATGGATGCCCGCGCAGGTCACCGCCACGATGCCGATCGGGAGCGGCGTGTCGAGGATGGCTGAGGATCTCTCCGCCGCGCGCGACCGCCAGCTCGTTCGGCGGATCGAAGGAGGGGACGAGGAGGCGTTCCGCAGCCTGTTCGCCACCTATGCCCCCTCCGCGATGGCGCTCGCCGTTCGTGTGGTTCGGCAGGCCCAGCTGGCGGAGGAGATCGTGCAGGAAGCCTTCCTGACGCTCTGGCGGAGCCCCGGCGTGTTCGATGAACGGCGGGGCTCGGTGAAGGCCTGGCTGATGACGATGGTCCACCATCGCGCCGTCGACGTGGTCCGCCGGGAGGAGGCGCAGCGACGGCGCTCCGACGAGATGGTCGTCGGGGTCCGGGAGGAGGCCGAAGATCCGACCGACGCCGTGCTGGCGGCGGTCGCCGCACCTGCGGAGCGCGACGCCGTCCGCACGGCCCTGCGCTCCCTCCCGCCGGAGCAGCGCGAGGTGTTGGAGCTCATGTATTTCGACGGCCTCTCGCAGTCCCAGGTCGCCGAGAAGACCGGCGCCCCGCTGGGCACGGTCAAGTCCCGGGCACTGCTCGGCATGCGAAGGATGCGCTCGGTGGTCGAGGAGCTGGAACGATGAGCGAGCGGGATCACGGGCTGATCGAAGAGCTGCTGGCCCTGCGCGCGCTCGGCGGGCTGGAGCCCGAGGACGACGCCACCCTCCGCGCCGCGATGGCGGCGCACGGCGACTGCGAAGAGTGCCGCCGGCTGGAGGCTGGGTTCGAGGAGACGGCGGGTCTGCTCGGGTTCGCGCTCGAGCCGGTCCCGGTCCGCGAGGAGCTCGCGGACCGGGTCCTCGAACGTGCGCGCAACTCGCGCGGGGCGGACGAGCGGCGACCGCGACGGCGCGCAGCGCTCGTCGCGGTCGCCGCTGCGCTCGTCATCGTCCTCGCGGGCGTCGCGTCGCTCCGCCCACGGACCCAGCCGATCGTCGGAGCCCGTCCGACGCAAGAGGTCATCCATTTCCAGGGTGACGCCGGCGCGCTCGCGATGGTCTACGCACCGGGGCAGCCGGGTGCGCTGATCTGGGGCGAGGGTCTCCCCTCGCCGGGCGCGGGCAAGACGTACGAGATCTGGATGATCACGGGCAGTACACCGGTCTCCACCGGGTGCGCTTCGCCGACGGACGGAGAGCTCGCCGCCTACACGAGCGCCGACGTCAGCGGGAGCGACGTCATGGCGGTCACCGTCGAGTCCACGTCGTGCCCGGCCGCCCCGACGACCCAGCCGGTGTACACCGCGACGCTGGTGTGAGCCGCCCGACCCCCGCGCCGACCTACCCTCCGAGCATCTCCGCGAGCACCAGGTTGAGGACGCCGCCGGCGCGGAGGTAGTCGACCTCGGCGGCGCCGTCGACGCGAAGCGTCGCTGGGAACGAGATCACCTGCCCGTCCTCGGCCACCGCCTCGACGGCGAGCTCCTGTCCGGGGACGATGCCTCCGGAGAGCCCGCGGACCGCGTACGTCTCGCGCCCGGTCAGGCCGAGCGACGCCGCGGTGGTGCCGGCGAGGTATTGGAGCGGCAGCACGCCCATCCCCACGAGGTTCGATCGATGGATCCGCTCGTAGCTCTCCGCGATCACGAACCGGACCCCGAGCAGCGCGGGCCCCTTCGCTGCCCAATCGCGGCTGGATCCGCTGCCGTATTCCTTGCCGGCGAGGAGCGCGAGCGGGACTCCCTCGTCGCGATACCGCTCGGCCGCGTCGAAGATCGAGAGCACCTCGCCGCTCGGCAGATGCGTGGTCCACGAACCCTCGGTCCCGGGTGCGAGCTCGTTGCGGAGCCGGATGTTCGCGAACGTGCCCCGCATCATCACCTCATGGTTCCCGCGGCGGGCCCCGTACGAATTGAACTCGACCGGGGGCACACCGTGCTCCTGGAGATACCGGCCCGCCGGCGAATCCGCCTTGATCGAGCCCGCCGGTGAGATGTGGTCCGTGGTGATCGAGTCGCCCACGGCCACCAGGACCCGAGCCCCCTCGACGTCCTCGATCGGCCGCGCGGCCTCGTCGTGGAAGAACGGCGGCTCCTGCACGTAGGTCGACGCCGGATCCCACGCGTACACCGGTCCGTCCGGGGTCGGGAGCGACGTCCACCGCTCGTCGCCGTCCCAGATGTGGGCGTACTCGCGCACGAACTGCTCTTCGGTGATCGCCGCCGCCATCGACGAGACGACCTCGGCGGGCGTCGGCCAGATGTCTCGGAGGAAGACGGGACCGTTGGCCCCGACCCCGAGCGGCTCGCTCGTGAGATCGAGGTCGACCGAGCCGGCCAGCGCGTAGGCGACACAGAGCGGAGGGGATGCCAGGTAGCTCGCCCGAACCTGCGGGTGGATCCTCCCCTCGAAGTTCCGGTTGCCGGAGAGCACGGCGACCACGTTCAGGTCCCCTTCTTCGACCGCCTCCGCGACGCGCTCGGGGAGCGGGCCGGAGTTCCCGATGCAGGTCGTGCAGCCGTACCCGACGAGGGCGAAGCCGAGCTTCTCGAGGTAGGGCGTGAGGCCCGCGTTGTCGAGGTAGTCGGTGACCACGCGCGAGCCCGGGGCCAACGAGGTTTTCACCCATGAGCGGGTCTGGAGCCCGGCTTCGACGGCCTTCTTGGCGAGGAGCCCGGCGGCGAGCATCACCGACGGGTTGGACGTGTTCGTGCAGGAAGTGATGGCGGCGATCACGACCGAGCCGTGTTTCACGACCTCGCCGTCGACCGACATCGGAGTCTCCGCCCCGGGCTCGATCGTCGCGTCGGTGTCCACCTCGACGTCGACGTTCCCTCCCTCCTCTTCGAACCGGCCGACGTCGGTCGGACGGGGATCGGGCTCCAGCCGGTCGCGGAAGGCCGCCACGAACGACCCCCAGACCTCGGCGAGAGGCACGCGGTCCTGTGGGCGCTTCGGGCCCGCGACCGACGGTTCCACCGCCGCGAGATCGAGCTCCACCACCTCGGAGAACCGTGGCTCCGGGTCGCCATCGGCCCGGAACAACCCCTGTTCCTTCGTGTAGCGCTCGACCAGATCGACGACGTCCGCCCGGCCGGTGAAGGTGAGATAGCGAAGGGTCTCCCGGTCCACCGGGAAGTACGCGGAGGTTGCTCCGTACTCGGGACACATGTTCGAAAGCGTGGCTCGGTCGGCCACCGAAAGCGACGACAACCCGTCACCGAAGAACTCGACGAAGGTCCCCACCACACCGTGCGCTCGGAGCATCTGCGTCAGCGACAGGACCAGGTCGGTGGCCGTCGTGCCGGCGGGAAGCGCGCCGACGACGCGCACGCCGAGGACGAGCGGTTGGGGCAGGAAGATCGGCTGACCGAGCATCGCGGCCTCGGCTTCGATGCCGCCCACTCCCCAGCCGAGCACACCGAGACCGTTGACCATCGTCGTGTGGGAATCCGTCCCCACGAGCGTGTCGGGGAACGCGGCCCCGTCTCGGGTGGCCACCACCCGCCCGAGGTGTTCCAGGTTCACCTGGTGGCAGATGCCCGCGCCCGGCGGGACGACGCGAACGTTATCGAAAGCTTGCTGCGCCCACCGGAGGAGGGCGTAGCGCTCCGCGTTGCGGCGGTACTCCCAGTCGATGTTGGTCTCGTACGCGTCGCGCGATCGGAACAGATCGACCTGGACGGAGTGGTCGATGATCAGGTCGACCGGCACGTGCGGGTTCACGCGCGCCGGGTCGGCGCCCGCGCGCGAGACGGCGCTCCGCATCGCTGCCAGGTCGACGACCGCGGGCACGCCCGTGAAGTCCTGCATCAGCACGCGTCCCGGCATGAACGCGATCGCGAGCGCGGGCGCCGGCCAGGCGGCGAGCGCGGCGACGTCGGCGTCGGCGACGTCGCGGCTCCCGGCCCGCCTGAGGAGGTCTTCGAGCAGGATCTTGAGGGTGTTCGGGAGGCTGGGCACGGCGCCGATCCCTTGCTCGGCCAACCAGGCCAACCGATACACGTCGACGGCGCCCGCAGCGAGCGGGAGGGACGAGCGCGCCCCCTCGAGCTCTGAGGCCGATGCCGTCGTGGGCTCCTTCCTTCGACCGGCCCGCCGGCCCGCTGGGTCGCCGTCCGCCACGGATGTTGTCTCCATCCTCCCAAAACCCGAGGGGCTGGTCGCTCGGCCCAACGTCCCACGGTCTCGCCGGAACGTCTGCCACCATCGGCGCATGGCCGACCGTTGCCGATGGGCATCCGCCGCGTTCCTGATCTGCCTCGCCGCGTGTCACGGCGGTACACATGACGCGCTGCCCGCGACCGGAACGCCGGCAGCGCCGCCGTCGCTCCCGCGAGGACTGCCTACCGCCTATCCCTCGGATCTTCCGGCCGGTGACGTGCCCGTCGATGACCTCGTTCCGAAGGGGGACGAGGTCGCCGGAACGTGGTACGCGCACACGTCGGAGGGCGACGCGATCGTGGTGGCCTGGCAACGTCCCGGACCCGACCCCTTCCGGACCGATCGAGGCATCGCGGTGTGGCTGCATAACGGCGACCCTGGCTCGCCATGGCAACCCGTGAACGGGGTCGCGTTCGGTGCGAAGCGGCGCCCGGTCCTGGGTCTCACGGCGGTGATCGGCGACGTCAGCGGCGACGCCTCGGATGACGCGCTGGTGTTCGCGGAGACGGGCGGTTCCGGTGGGTGCGGGACCTACTTCGCGATCGACATCGCGAGGGGCGCCCAGGTGTTCGATCGGAACGTTTGTGACACCCGCATCGTTCCGTCGACGGACCCGGTCGGTCTCGTCGTGACGGAAGCGGTCTTCGCGCACGGGGACCCCCATTGCTGTCCAAGCGCCATGCGGACGAGCGTCCTCACGTACGCCGGGGGCAGCACGTGGACGACCTCGTCGGAGACGGTGAGCCCAGCCTGAGCGGAGGCGTCGGTGGCCGTGGGTAGTATCCG